>Ga0213875_10001002_pt1 | contig 20083 bp, 27 predicted proteins | sample BarmaccomBMRX_R8_FD_160105 | JGI IMG/M metagenome (GOLD analysis project Ga0213875, IMG submission 160105) | Root-associated microbial communities from Barbacenia macrantha in rupestrian grasslands, the National Park of Serra do Cipo, Brazil - RX_R8 | ecosystem: Host-associated > Plants > Roots... | reverse complement strand
CAGCCTGCGGCTGAAAACGAAAGAAGGTTAACCATGGGCGCATCTTACACAAGCCATCATGTCCGGGCCACTTCTTCGGCGCGTGTGATCGAGGCGCTGAACGGCCTTATTACTGAGCCTGCCTTCGTCTCGGATGCCTCCGGCGGCTGGGTGTCCGTGTTCTGCGAGGAGACGGAAGGCCAGGCCGATGAACCGATCCACAGCATCGGCAAGCATTTGTCGCGCGAATTGGAAGCGCCTACCTTCGCTTTCCTCGTCCACGATAGCGACATCTTCTGCTACTGGCTCTACGAACGGGGGAACGTGCAGGACGAGTACAACTCGTGCCCTGACTACTTCGACGAGATGATGGAGGACCTTGACGAGCAGATGAGTGCGGACGCGAAGGCAGAATATCGCCTGCGTAGCCGAGGTCGGCCCGAGGCCGTCCTGCCTTATGGTGTCCCCGGCACGAGCTTGGACGATTTGGAGGCAATTCTCAATCCGTCCGAGCGGTACATATTCGCCGAGCAGCAGGCGGCAGACTTTGGCGCACTTCTTGGCCTGAAGAACGACGGGCGTACACAGGTCGGCTTCAAATACGTCAGCCAGGGAGATGCTGATTTCTCACAGGCACTCATCAGCCCAGAGACGCTGTCACAGGATTACCTCAACCGCAAGCTCTGGGGGATCGAGTGCATCCACCAGCCGGACGTGATGCGGGGATGGCTGGCGAAGGGGGCTGACCCCAACGCGCGCGACGGTGCCGGGAGAGCGATCTTATTCCACAAGGCCGAGTATTGCCTGGTGGGTGAAGTACGGGCGCTGATCGAGGCTGGGGCGGACGTGAATGTTGGGCTGGATCAGTACCACGAGTATAGCTGGGAGCGTGGTGTTACGCCCCTTATGGCCGCTGCGAGTGCCTGGCAATTAGATGGTGCCCACATCCATGCTGCTCGCCAGGAGGAGACTGTCCGCCTCCTGATCGAAGCAGGGGCCGATGTAAACGCGCGGAGTGAGATGGGGCGAACGGCACTGAAGGCAGCGACTGGGTTTATCCACCCAGCAAGGGCTTACCTTGATCGTTTCTCCAGGCCCATTCAGCCACTGCAAAACGACCACATCACCGAGATGTTGCGCGCGGCGGGCGCGGTGGAGTAAAGCAACAGGGGCGGCCCGTAGGGGCCGCCCCTCTACGGCTGTCAGTGCCGGCGGGACTTGGCCTTGGCCATGCGGCGGCGGTCGGCGCGGGAGACGTGGGGGCCGGCGCCGGCGGGCTGGGCCTCCTCGAAGGGGCCGGCGCCACCCATGCCGTCCTCGTCCGCGCCCCGCATCCGCAGGGCGCCGGCGGTGGCCGGGGTGCGAACCGGGGGCGGCGGCTCAATGCTGATGTGGATGAAGGACATCACGCGCACGACCTCGTCCTGCATGGAGCCGAGCATCTGCTGGAACATGTCGTAGGCCTCCTTCTTGTAGAGCACCAGCGGGTCAATGCCGGCGTAGCCGCGCCAGCCGATGCCTTCGCGCAGGTACTCCATGTTGGACAGGTGCTCCATCCAGTGCCGGTCCAGCGCCTGCAAAGTGACCTGTCGCTCGAAATTACGCATCTCGGTGACGCCCTCCTCCTCGCCCAGCACCTCGGCGAAGTGGCGCTCCTTGTCGGCGTAGGAACGCTCCGCGATCTCGGTCAGGTACTCGATCAACTCGTCGCGGGTCTTGCCCTTGAGGTCCGCGGCCTGGGCGTAGTTGACCAGCGGGAAGAGCTTGTTGAGGCTGTTGTAGAGGCCGTCCAGGTCCCACTCCTCGCTGGAGACGCCCTCGGGGGCGTAGAGGTTGATGTCACCCTGGACGCTCTCGACCAGGTAGGCGGCGATGGTGTCACGCAGGTCGGCCCCCTCCATGATGCGGCGGCGCTCGCCGTAGATCTTCTCGCGCTGGACGTTCATGACGTCGTCGTAGTCCAGCGTGGATTTGCGCATATCGAAGTAGTGCATCTCCACTTTTTTCTGGGCGCGGGCGATCATGGTCGAGAGAATTTTGGCGTCAATGGCCTGCTCCTCGGCCCAGCCTTGAATGAGCGGCGAGTTGGCCTTGTCGCCGAACAGGCGCCACAGTTCATCTTCCAGTGAGACGTAGAAGCGGGACGCGCCGGGGTCGCCCTGACGGCCCGAGCGGCCCCGGAGCTGGTTGTCAATGCGGCGCGACTCGTGGCGCTCGCTGCCCAGGACGAACAGGCCGCCCAGGGCCCGCACCCTGTCCGCCTCCTCCTGGTGCTCCTTGCTGCCGCGCTCCCCGACGGGGGTGAGGCCGATGATCGGCTTGCCGCCGCGCCGGTACTCGTAGGTGTCCGGCTTCTCCTCGCCCTCGTCGTTGACCAGGCTGCCGCCCAGGAGAATGTCCACACCGCGCCCGGCCATGTTGGTGGCGATGGTGACGGCCCCCAGGCGGCCCGCCTCGGAGATGATGCGGGCCTCCCTCTCGTGCGACTTGGCGTTGAGGATGTTGTGCGGGATGCCGTGCGTCAGCGCCTCCTCCAGCCGCTCCTTGTCTTCCGGCGTGATCTCCAGCAGCTTCCGCAGCGCCTCGATGTTGGCTGAGTCCTTCATGCTGGTGGGCGTCCCGAAGTGGCGCGCGATCTCGGTCATCTTGCCGGGCGTCAGCGTGTGCAGCTTCTGGTTGAGCAGCGCGCTCCACTCGGCGTACTTGGCCTTGTCCAGCCCCTTCGCGTTGTCCAATTTGTCGCGCAGCAGGTCGGTCAGGCCCAGCATCTCCAGGCGGTCGTAGCGCAGGCGGTCGGAGACGCGCTCGGACATCTCCACCGAGCGCGTTCCCACCAGGACGGGCTGCTGGCGGGCGAAGAGGGTGAGAATCTCACGGGCGATGCCGCGTAGCTTGGCCTCCTCCGAGCGGTAGATGATGTCCGCGTGGTCCACACGGATCATCGGCTTGTTGGTCGGGACGACGACGACATCCAGCGCATAGATCTTGCGGAACTCGTCCTCCTCGGTCTTGGCCGTGCCGGTCATGCCGGCGAGCTTGGGGTAGAGCCGGAAGAGGTTCTGGAACGTGATGGTCGCCAGCGTCTTGTTCTCGTTCTCGATCTTGACGCCCTCCTTGGCCTCCACCGCCTGGTGTAGACCGTCGGACCAGCGGCGGCCGAACATCAGGCGCCCGGTGAACTCGTCAATGATGACGACCTCGGCCTTGCCCTCGTCGTTGGCGCGGACCAGATAGTCAATGTCGCGCTTGTAGACGGCGTGGGCGCGCAGGGCGGCGTTGGCGTGCTGCATCAGCGAGACGTTCTCCGGGTCGGAGAGATTCTGCACGCCCAGGGCGGCCTCGACGCGGCGCTGGCCGTCCTCGGTGAAGGTCGCGGTCTTCTGCTTCTCCTCCAGGGTGTAGTCGCGCTCGATCTGCAGCATCCGAATGATCCGGTCCATCTTGACATAGAGTTCTGAGGACTCCTCGGCCTGGCCGGAGATAATCAGCGGCGTGCGGGCCTCGTCAATCAGGATGGAGTCGACCTCGTCCACGATGGCGAAGATGAGCTCCGGCTGGTTGAGCTCCTGGCCGGGGACGGCGAGGTTGTCGCGCAGGTAGTCGAAGCCGTACTCGTTGTTGGTGCCGTAGGTGATGTCGCAGTCATAGCCGTCGCGCCGGGTGTCGGCGGGGCGGGCGAAGTCGTAGCGCGGGTCGGGATGGCGGTATTCCGGGTCGTAGATGTACGTCCCGCCGATGTCGCCGGTCTCCGGGCTTTGCCCCTGGATGATGCCGACCGAGAGGCCCAGGAAGTGGTACAGCGGCCCCATCGCCACCGCGCCGACTTTGCTCAGGTAGTCGTTGACCGTGACCAGGTGGACGCCCTTGCCGGTGAGCGCGTTCAGGTAGATCGGCAGGGTGGCCGTGAGCGTCTTGCCCTCGCCGGTCTTCATCTCGGCGATGCGCCCGTCGTGGAGCACCATGCCGCCGATGAGCTGCACGTCGAAGGGCCGCATCTTCAGCGTCCGGGACGCCGCCTCGCGGCAGACGGCGAAGGCCTCCGTGAGAATCGGGTCGAGGGCGGCGTCGGAGACGACGCGCTTCTCCTCGCGCTCCAACTCCTCCCAGGTCTTGCTGCGCCGCTCACACTCGGCGTCCAGCGTCGCCGCGACCCGCTCCTTGAACTCGGCGGTCTTGGCCTTGAGCTGCTCATCGGGGAGCGCCTTCATTGCGGGCTCGAGAGCGTTGATCTTCTCGACCTTCTTGCGATAGCTCTGGATGTCGCGTTCGTTGCTGTCAAAGAGATTGCGTAGGAATTGCATGGTTCAGCCTTTGCGAAAAGAACGGGTGAGTGAACTCACTCGCTCGGGGCCTGCGGCCCGACCGTCCTCCCGGACGGGAGAAGCGGACGGGAGAAAAGGAGATTGCCGACCTCGCGCGCAGGAGTTCACTCACTCGTGGCGACAGGGCCGTAAGAATGGTGCAGGCTAGGGGGCACGGGCGGCGTGCGGGAACGGATTAAACTGGGTGGCGACGGGTTCTGCGGGAGCGGCGGGCAGAGGGCTTACCGCCGGGAGATCGGACGCGATGACAAGCGGCGGCGCGACCGCCGGACGCTGGAACGCCGGCGGCGGCGCATAGCGCTCCGCGATGGCCTGCGGCGTCGCCTCCGCCTGCCGAACAGCGGGCTGGGAGACGACCCGCGCGGCCTGGGCGAGCATGGGATGCGCGGCGGACGACAGAACCCAGCCGGCGAGCGCGGGCGCGGCCAGAAACAGGATATTCAGTTGCACGAAGGTCTGCAAGGCGTAACACATGGTTTGCAACCCACTCCTCAGGTTTCCTGCCTCAACGGACGCCGGGTCCTCAAGGGGGAGCATTCAGGTAAGCGCTCAGGGTACACTTGTCAGTTCCCGGAACCAGAAACGCGAACACCTGCCGAATCCGGTCGCGCTTTTGCAGCGGCGGTGTGGCAAGGTCATCGAGTAGGTGCAGGCAGTGGCGCGCGTCCGCCGGACCCAGGACGGGCGGGACGCTCGCCTGCGCCTCCAGGCGCGAAAGCGCGTCCCGGATGGCCTCCGCGCGCGCATCCAGCTCCCGCAGATTGTCGGCCAGTTCCTCCTCCGTCATCAGGTCGCGCGCGGCGAGCCGCTGGAAGTTCTGCCGGATCCTGGGCAGCCCCTCCCACTCGGCGATCAGGGACTGCTCCAGCGCGTCGCGGGGGTCCTGCCCGCGCCCAGTGCGGGAACAAGGGGGACGGGAACAAGGATTTTTTAATTGGGCGCGCGCCGCAGGGCCATTGTACCCGATGGGCGGGAGGCTGCACTCCTGCCCCCCGTTTTCGAGGAGCGCGGCCATTGCCGTCAGGTACTCGCGCAGCAGGGCCGCCACCTTGCGCTCACTGATCTGGTAGCCCGCACACTCCCGGCCCCCGTCGCCGCCCGCGCCGTCCGACGCATCCGCCAGCACCGCCGGATTGCCCTCCCGCCGCTTCGCGCGCCGCCGCGCCGTCCGCCCGCAGCGGTAGCCGTAGCGGCCGCCGCCGAAGTTCAGCACGTGGAGCGGGGAATCGTGCCCCACCTCCAGGCACAGGGGACAGCGCAGCAGTCCGCCCGAGAACAGCGCGCCCGCCGATTCCGCCCGCCCCGGCGCCCGGTGCCGGCGCACGTCCTGCGCGTGCGTCCACGTGGCGGCATCCACGATGGCCGGGTGCTGCCCGGCGTACCACTCGCCCGCGTAGCAGACGTGGCCGCGGTAGACGCGGCTGGCGAGGATCTCCCGCACGGTGCCGGTGTGCCAGCCGGTCGAGTAGCGCCCCCGGCTCCCGTGCCGTCCGGGGGAGGCGTAGCCGGCGCACTGGCCGGGCGGGGGGACGCCGAGGCCGTTCAGCTCGCGGCAGATGTCCGCCGCCAGCTTCCCGCCGCCGAACTCGGCGTAGATGTGGCGCACCCACGCCGCCTGCGCCTCGTCCACATCCCAGCCGCCGCCCCGGACGCCGGGCCGGGCGAAGCGGTAGCCGTAGGGGGCGGGGCCGTTCATGCGCCCCTGCCCCGGCGCGTCGTGCTCCACCGGCACGGGCGGTCCGCCGGTGGGGTTGGCGGCCTGGCGCAGTCCCTTGCGGCTCTCGGCGCGCAGGTTCGCCACGTAGAGTTTGTTGAAGGACATGGCGATGGTCTCCATGACCTCCTGCATCGGCTCTTGGTTGCCGACGAACGACTCCGTGACCGAGGCGAGCTGCACGCCGTGCTTGGCGAGGTCGGCCTTGATGACCAGCGTGTCCAGGCTCTCCCGCGAAAGGCGGTCCAGCTTGTGGACGAGGAGCACGTCGTACTCGCCCCGGCGGGCGGCGGCCAGCGCGTCCTGGAGGCCGGGCCGCTCCATCGTGGTCCCGGAGAGTCCGGGGTCGGCGAACTCGGCGACCAGGACGCCCCCGGCGCGGCCCGCCGCGTCCCGGTGGCGGGTGACGTGGGCGCGGCACTCCCGTTGCTGGGCGGGGATGCTCAGCTCCTTCTCGGCCTGGGCGGCGGTGGAGACGCGGGCGTAGGAGGCGAAGCGTGTCAGGAAGGTGGGCGGCGGGGCCGGGTCTTGCATGGGAGACAGAAGGGTGGTCGGAAAAATCAAACAACGGCATCAATAAGCCGTCGGGTCAGCGGATGGTCTCGGCAAATACCTTAAATTCCTCCCAATCCACTCCCAGGCGCGCGACCTCCAGCCGGATGCGCCGCATCGCCTCGTCCGCTTGTGTCCCGGAGTAGAAGCCGGCCATGGGCACGAACATCGAGAGTACCATCGCGCCGCCGCGTCGCCCCTGTGCGTCCCGGAATTGCCGCACCAGTTCCGTCAGTTCCAGGCGATGCGCCTCGATTAGCGCGCGGCGCTCCTGCTGACGCGCGGCCTCCTCGCCCGCGAGCCGCTCCGCCTCCTCCCGCCGCATCTGCTCCTGCATCCGCTGCTGCTCTTCCCTCAGGCGACGCTTCACCTCACCGACGGGCGGCGGGGCCGCGCCCTGCCCGGCGTGACTTTTGCAGCGGACGCACTCGGTCTCGAACGGCCCGAAAACGTAACCACAGTGGGGACACTCCATGACACCCTCCCACTTCCGTCATACCACCCCGATCACAACCGCTAACCTCGAAAACACAGTTCCTCGACCCGGCGCGCGATCCGGTGGCGGCTGTCGGCGGGGTCGTCGCCGCCGTCATAATCCCACTGATAGCGCGCGTGATCCGGCGGATCGAGCAGGCCGGGGAAGTCCGCGAGGGCGATGTACTCGCTGACCTCGTGGCACAGCCAGCGTGCGCGCTGCTCGTCCGTCCCGTCCCTGTTGTAGAACAACTGGTAGCCGTCACCGGACAGGCAGATCAGGCGCGCGGTGAAACCCGGCGCAGACATCGCCAGCGGGATGCAGTCAATGCCGAACCGCCGGCAGAGCCGCCCCCAGCCGCCCGCGTCGCGGGGCAGATCGCCCCCGCCCTTGCCCCGGATCACGCGCACGATCTGGCGCGCGTAGTGCTCCAACTCCTGCCGCCTCACCCGCCGCTCTCGCCTCCGCGCCTGCGCCGCTCTTCCTCCCGCCGCAGGCGGATGTGCTCCACGATCACCGCCCGCGCCTCCACCGGCAACTCCGAGTAGCCAGCCTCGCGGATTTCGTCCAGGTAGGGATCGGGGGTCAACTCCTCCGGCGGCAGGAAGCCAGCCGCCCGAAGTCCCTCATTGAGAATACCACGTGGAACATCGGCCCCCGCGCCATCCGGGGCAAGGGCCGTCGCAAGGCTGGCGATCACCTTCCGGGACGGGTTGCGCGTCCCCCGTTCCAGGCCGGAAACATACTCCTGCGAGACGCCCGCGCGTTCGGCAATGTCTCCCTGCGTCAAACCGCGAGCGCCGCGCGTCCTAGCCAGCCAGACCGCGAACAGCGGACGATTCGGCGATGTCGTTCCTCGCGGCATAAGCCCTCGTCTCACAAGATTTTGCGAAGTGTAGCCGGTGAGCATGATCCCCTCCGACTTATAAGACAAATTATATAACAAAAAGTTCCATAAATGAAGGGACAAATTGTTCGTCAAGGGCTTGCATTGCGAAGAACAAAATGTTATAATTGAGTCACTATGCCGAAACTACTTGAAACCTATAGCCCGCTGCGTCTCATGAGAGACTCAGCGGACGGCGGAAGGGGCTTATCAGCACAGGTAGTAGCGGATCGTCTCGTAAATCTTCTCAACACGATGGGCATTAGGGAGGATGCGAAAACTTACGCCTGGATACTCAGGATTGAGGAGCGGGGGACGCGGGATCGCTACATCATCAAGGGCTTGGCACAGATTTACGGCAGACATGAAGAGGATGTGGCGGCGGCGGCAATGCCATCCGAAAAATAAATGAACAAAATGTTCTAAACCCCGTGACACCTATATAACAAAGTGTTATAATAACCTCAGAAGTTCACACTGAGGAGATCAAGGGGATGCAGGCGGCACACCAGCGCAACAGTTACAGCACCGCGACGCGGGCGACGGAGAACAGAGGCTATCAGCCTCAGATACGCGCCAGTCTGGAGATTTTTCGCATGAGCGAGCGTGAGAAGTGGGCGGACGAGGAGTTCCGCGCGCAGGTGGCGCGGGAGGCACAGGAGATCGCCGGGCTGGTGGAGGCCGGGGCCTTGCGCGTGGTGTTCCAGCCGAACTTGGCGAAGGTGTATTCGGACGAGGGCCTGGCCTGCCTCCTGTACCCGCGCTACACCCGCGACGGGTCCCTGGGGGCCTGGGTGATCCCGACCGGCGACTCCCGCTACCCGGCGGAGTCCTGGGAGCGATGGATGAACGAGCGGATCGCGGCGAACGTGGCCGCGCGGCTGGCGGCAGAGTCCTCGCCGGCTACGATCACCGGGGACGTGGCCGCGCCGGGCTGAACGCAGTGGCGGCAAAGCCTGCCCCGTCCCGCCGCAGGACAGTGCGGCGGCAACGGCGGACGAGGCACTCCGGGCCGGGGCGGGGCCGCCATCTTCCCCCCAGCAATCATCAGGGGCGCTGCAGCGGCCCCAGGAAAGGAGACGGGTCCTGAAAAAAACGAGAGGAATGGGGTGAAACGAGGGGGCCGGGCCTGCCGCCAGCAGGCCCGGCCCCGGAGAAATCGGGGGATTTCCATGACCATTATACCACAAACGCCGGGAAAATCGAGCCTGCCGACGGCGAGGCGAAAGTCTCGTCTTCCGGGCGATCAGGCCGCACACATCGCCCAGGTCGGGCGGGTGGTGCGCCTCTGGGACCATGTGATCGCCTGCCACACGAAAGCGGGGAAGCCGTTGAGCGAGCGCGTGATCGAGTCGGCGGACGAGTTCGCCTTCCTGTTCGAGTTCACGGACGGCGACGAGAGCGTCTTCGGCTGCTACAAGCGCGACGAGGCCGCCGCGTTCGACACGCGCGTGCCGGACTACGCCCTGACGGTCCGCCGCGAGCCGGGCGGCGGGCAGGTGGTATGTTCCTGCAACGGCGAGGACGCCCGGTGTCGCCGCCGCCTGTGCAAGCATCAGGTCTGGCTGGCGATCATGGGCGGCTACGCCCTACACCTGCCGGGGGCAGGGCCGCACTCCGGTGTGGTGCGCCCGGCGTCCACCCTGGATAATGCCGTGCGGCGCGTCATCCTGGACACCGACACGGCGCTGACGGCGGCGGGAGAAACACTCCCTTCCGAGAGGGCGCACTAATGGCCCGTCACGATACGGTTCCCCCGGCGACGGCGGCGCGGGCCTACGAACGCGCAGGCCTCGCCCCGACGGTCGGCACACGCTACGACAGTCAGCCCGCCAGCGCCCCTTCGTCCCCGTTCCGCACCTTTGCGCCGGACGGGGCGGGCGGCTGGCGGGAGGTGACGACGGAGGGGGAGCGGCGCGCCCTCGCCCGCCGCATCCTGCTGGCCTCCTACGGCCTGAGCGATCTGGAGCAGACATGACACTCCGCGAGCTGCGCGAATGGGCGGCCCAGTGCCCCGGCGTGATGCACGAAGACATGCGCTTCTGGGCGCGCGTGTTTGAGACCACCTACGCGCGGCAGTTGCGGCGCAACCGCTCTCTGCCGGGCTGCCGGCCCCCGCGCGGGGACTGGGACACGGCGGCCTGGGACGCCACGCCATGACGAAATACTCGACGGACGTGTGCCCCCTCTGCGGCGCGTTCGTGCCCTACGGCGCGAAAATCCGCCACCTCCGGCACGGCTGCCCGCACCCGGAGGCGAGGGAGAGAATCGGGCGGGCCATCGCGCAGGTCTGCGAACTGCTGGAAGTGGCGGCCCGCATCGGCGAGGACGCCCCGGCGCCGGAGGACCGGGCCAAACTCGATGAGCTGCGCGGCCTGATGCGCGCTCCGGTGGCCGGCGGGCCGGAGGCGCGGCGACGCCTGCTGCGGGAGCGGCTGGCCCGGCTGCACCAATTCGAGTCCCTGGCCGCCCCCGCCGCCATCCTGGACCTCGCGCGGCGGCAGGTGGACGAGATTGTGAGTAACCCCGACTTGGAAGACCTTATGAGGCCGTGACGCAGGCATGAAAAAATCCTTCACCACGCAGCACACAACGCAACGCATCTGGCGGCACCTGATTTTTCTGGGGCTGGCGGCGGGCCTGGGATCCGCCGTGGTCTGGCTCTGGTCACTAGCGCAGGACGCCGCGCCGGGGGCGGCCTTCTGGGCGGGCGCGCTAGCCCTGGTGCTGGCCGCCGGGTCGGTCGCGGCCCTCATTTTCGCGCACAAGGAGATGGACTGATGGACGAGCGGATGGAGACGGAGACCTCCTCCAAGATACTGACCCATGACCCATGAGGAGTCGCAGACGCGCTTCCACCTTGACTGAAAGGATACCGCAATGGCGAACGAGATGACAAAATTTCAGAATGGCAGCGGGCAGGCACTCACGATACCTGTCAGCGCGCCCGCCGCCGCGCATTCCGTGCCGGCAGTCTTTAACCCCCAATTCTATGATGCCATGTCGCACATGGCCGGCGCGTTCGCCCGCAGCGGGATGTTCGCCGTCAAGAGTCCCGACCAGGCGCTCGTCATCCTCATGCGTGGCATGGAGCTGGGGCTGCCCCCGGCAACAGCCATGAGTGGCATCCACGTCATTCAGGGTCGCGCGGTGCTGTCCGCCGACCTGATGGCCGCCGTGTGCAAGGCTTCCCCCCTGTGCCTATTTTTTCGGCTGGTGGAGACGACCGACCAGAGGGCGGTTTATGAGACCCAGCGCATCGGCGACCCGTCCCCCACGCCGATGACCTTCACGATGGAGGACGCGAAACGTGCGGGGCTGGCGGGCAGGGACACCTGGAAACAGTACCCCGCGCAGATGCTCCGGGCGCGCTGCATCGCCGGACTGGCCCGCGCCGTCTTTCCCGACCTGCTGCTCGGCCTCTACACGCCGGAGGAGATGGAGAGTCTCCCCGCCGGCCCCGCGCCGCCCAACTCCATGCAGCAAGCGCGGGCCTCTGTGCAGGGGGATACCACTCCCCCGGCTCCGGTCATCGCCGAAGACGATCAGGAACTTCGGCGACTGGCGCGGGACATCGGCACGGCCCGCCAGGAGATGTTCGGCGACGACACGGGCCGTTACAAGGCGTGGCTGCGAGAGCGGTTCCAAGTGGAGACCATCCGAGGTCTCGATGCCGAGACGCTGGGCAAGGTGCTGGTGGCGCTCCGGGATGCGGTGATGGACGAGGCCGAACCCGACCCCTTTGACGACGGGGCGGCCAACGGAGCGCAGGTGGCTCAGGAGCCGGCCCTGCTGGACGTGCCCGCCGGCAACCCCGACGCCGTTCCGAGCGGCTTCACGGCGTAGGAGGGTGCATGATGTGGGTTGTGGATACGCGGGACTGGGCGGCGTGGGATCGAGCAGTGCGTGCTGAGCATCAGCGCCGGGAGCGCGAGCAATCGCTCAGCCGCCCTGTGGCACAGTTTGGTTTTGTGTCTGTAACCGCGCGTGGCTCCATCCTTTCCTTTTGGCCCCCAGAATTCGGGGAGGCAATTAGTGACGAGGAGGCAGGTAGACACCTAAATGCCGCCCGGTCTCTTATCAGACATCTCATGGGGAAAAAAACGAGATTCTGCCTTGATCCTATCTCTCTACTGAGACTTAATTCATTAGGTATGCCTCCTGTGCCTGCGCCCCAATATAGATATTCCTTTGAAAGAGAGCCGATTGCACCCAGCCTTCGGTTCAGGGTTCTGCGTCGTGACGGATACCGTTGCCAACTCTGCGGGACATCGGCGGCGGACGGGAGCAAGTTGGAAGTAGATCACAAAACTCCCGTGATGCACGGCGGCAATAATGATGAGGCCAACCTTTGGACACTTTGCTTTGACTGCAATAGGGGAAAGGGTGCTTTGTCGCTGTAACGGCCAGGTATCAAGGTTTCAATCTCATGATCGCTACATTTTACACCAGCAGCCCCGGCCCCACGGCCTCCGGCCAACGCTTTAACCCCCGCGCCTACACCTGTGCCGCTCCCTACGGCTACCGTCTGGGGGACGTGCTGCTGGTCAGCCGGGGCGGGCGGCGCGTCCGCGTCACCGTCACCGACCGAGGCCGGCTGGGGCACGGGCATCTGGACCTGACCCCGGCCCCGTTCCGGGCACTGGCAGGGCGGCATTGGCGCAAGGTGGGTGTGGTGCGGGGGCTGCACTGCCGTCTGGTGCGGCGGGGACATCGGAGGTCCTAGCGATGAACCGACCTACAGGCTTTGACGACCTCACTGAGCGGCAGCAGGCGGCGTGTTTCGCCTTCGCTCGCAAGTACGGCGTTGACCGAGAAGACATCGCCCTACGCCTGGACATCTTTTTTAAGCTCGCTCACGGCGAGATAACCATCCTGCAAGCGGAGGAGGCGACGGGGCTGGTCATCATTGACCACACGCACCCGACGCTGTTTTGAGGAGACATGGATGACCCCTGAGCTCGCCATCACCGGACACACTGCCTCCTTGCGCTTCACGGACTTTGGCCTGGACGCTTACCGGCGATTTCTGGAAGCGAAGGCCTTGCCGGAAAAGCACGTCACCTACGACTGGGAGGCCGACGCCTACACGCTGACCACCCACGCCCGCTTCGCCGCGCGGCTGGGCGGCGCGGTCCCACCCGCCGAGCGAGAGCCGCTGCCCCTCTCCGACTTCCTGTTTGACTACCAGGCGTACATCGTCCGGCGGGCGTTGGAGGCCCAGCGCTTCGCCGTGTTCGCGGATACCGGGCTGGGCAAGAGCCTCATCTTCCTGGAATGGGCGCGGCAGGTGCGGCACGTCACGCAAGACCGCGCCAATGGCGGCGGCGGCAAGGTGCTGATCCTGACGCTCACCCGCGACCTGCGGGAGCAGACGCGGGAGATGGCCGCGCAGTTCTACCCCGCTATGCCCCTGCTTCCCCTGGACAGCCGCGAAGGCCTGCGGGCATGGCTAACCGTGCCGCAGGTCGGCGTCGCCATTGCCTGCTACTCGCTGCTGGCGGACCGGAAGGACGGCCTGTTCCCGGAGTTCCGGTTCCTGGCGGGGCTGGCGGCGGACGAGAGCAGCATCCTCAAGAGCGGCGGCGGGGTGGTCAAGTGGAACCTCATCAAGAGCGCGCGGGGGATTGACTACAAACTCTCCTTGACGGCAACGCCCGCGCCCAACGACGTGATCGAGTACGCCTCCCAGGCCTCTTTCTTGGAGAAGCTGCGGACGGGAAGCGACGTCATCTGGACGTTCTTCACGCACGAGGACAAGGCCTCCGGCAAGGGCTGGACGGTCAAGCCCCACGCGCGCCGCGCCTTCTACGAATGGATGTCCAGTTGGTCGTTCTACATCCGCTCCCCGCGCCGGTTCGGGTTCGGGGACAACCTGGCGGACGACGTGCCGCCGCCGGAGTTCCATGAGGTCGCGGTGGAGGCGACGACGGAACAACTCGCCTTCGCGCAGGAGACGTTCGCGCGGGCGGGGGCGGGCTTATTCGGCGACCGCGCCCTGGGCGTGACGCACCGGCTGAAACTCTCCCAGGCGGCGAAGGGCTTCGTCTACACGCACAAGGACGGCCAGATGCCCATCCCCAGCCGCAAGCCGGGAACGGTCGCCGGCATCGTCTGCGACGAGGTGCGCGCCGGGCGTTCGGTGCTGGTCTGGACGGTCTTTGACGAAGAGAGCCGGCTGATCGCCGAACAACTCGCCCGGAGGCGCATCCCCGGTGAACACGGCCCGCGCCCGGTGGTCTGCGACGTGCTGGACGGCAAGATGTCCGATGAGGCGCGGTCGGAAGCCATCGCCCGCTTCCGCAACGGTCAGACTGACATCCTCATCTCCAAAGCCTCCCTGCTCGGCTACGGCCTCAACTTCCAGCAGTGCAGCAGCATGATCTTCTCCGGCTGGGATGACTCGTATGAGCGGTTCTACCAGGCCGTGAGACGGGCGTACCGTTACGGGCAGACCAAGACGGTGCGGGTGTGGCTGCCGGTGGTCGCCGAGTTGGAAGGGATGATCCTGGAGAACGTCCTGCAAAAGAAGGCGAGTTTTGAGCAGGACGCCGCCGCGCAGGAGGAGTGCTTCCTGGAGGTGTTTCGTGACGCGAGATGATGTTCAACCGGGCAAGTATTTTCGTGCAAGAAGGCCGAGGATTTCAGGCTGGGATGATGGGCCGATTCTCAACGACCGCAAGGTGCTTCATGTTGGCATCTCTGGGGTGCAGTACGACAGCCCCAGCGTTGCCAATGGACGCCACTTTCCTACCGTCACGATGGAGAAGTTTTTGGCATGGGCGGGGCAAGAGATCACGCCGGAACAATACACCCGAAAGGAGCCCAAGTAGATGAACCTGGCCTGTGACATATTTTGCCAGGATTGCATCCCCGGCATGGCCGAACGCCTGGCCCCGGAGAGCGTTGACCTGTGCATCTCATCCATACCATTTGGTTCACTTTTTATGTATTCCGGCAAGACGGCCGACATCGGCAACAACGCGGACGGGGTGGACATGCGGGAAAGCGAGTTCGGCCTCCACCTGCGCTTCTTCATTGAGCAGCTGCGGCGCGTGATGAAGCCGGGCCGCAACGCCTGCATTCACATTCAGCAGCTGCTCACCTATAAGGTCCAACACGGATACATGGGCCGGCGGGACTTCCGGGGCGCGGTGGTGGACATGTTCAGCGCGGGCGGCTTCCACTGGACGGGCGAGGTCGCCATTTCCAAGAACCCGCAAGTCATTGCGAAGCGCCTCAACTTGCACTCGCTGATGTTCGCCACCGGCAAGCGCGACAGCACGGACCTGATGCCCGCCGTCAATGACTATGTGATGGTGTTCCAGAAGCCCGGCGACAACGCCGTGCCCGTCCGCGCCCTCTATGATCGGCAGGAGAACCCCGGCGGCTGGGTGACGAAGGACGAGTGGATCAAGTGGGCACGAGGCGTCTGGGGTGACATCCGGGAGACCGATGTGCTGGAAGGCTGGCAGTGGGCGCGGGAGGAGGGCGACGAGAAGCACGTCTGCCCGCTCCAGCTCGAAGTCATCCGCCGCTGCGTCCTCCTCTACAGCAACCCCGGCGAAGTCGTTTTGGATCCGTTCATGGGCGTCGGCAGTTCGGCGGTCGTGGCCTTGCGGGAGGGCCGGTCGGCGGCGGGGTTTGAGATGAAGGAGAGCTACCACGCGCAGGCTGTGCGGAACGCGGCCCAGTGCCTGCGAAGTGCCGGGGCACAGATGAGCATCTTCGATTTCCTGGAAATCGAAGATGAGCCGGACGCGCCCGCGCCGTTCGCGCCCCCGGATCCGGTGCCGGCGGCGGCCATGCCCTGCCCACCAGCCTATGACCCCGACAGTGACCCGCGCTTGGAGCAGTTCTGCGCCCGCACGGGGCGGAGCCGGGAGCAGGCGTTGGAACTCATTAGGGCCGGGCAGGTGACGCCATGACCGGCCAGCAGCCCCTCATGCGATACCAGCGTTGCCGTATCTGCGGCGAGAACCCGGCGGAAGGGAACGCCCCCCTGCGCGCATTGCCGGCGCATGGCCGAATGCATCGCCACCGGCGGCATCGGCGTCCCGTCGCGGGCGGATGGCACCTACCTACGCCGCCTCATGTCCTACCGCGACGATCTCAAAATCCGCGAGGCACAGGAGCGGGCGCGTCGGCTGTGAGGCATCGGGGGGAGCGGCCATGAAAATCATTACGCCCGGATTTATGCCGCCGCCATCTTCGTCTTGGCCGTTCGGCTTTCGTTTTCTGTGCGCACGCTGCAGCTGTGAGTTTGAGATAGAGAATGGCGATGACGTAATAGTGGCGACGGAGAAAAGGCCGAATGGCAAGACGACGGTGACGTTCGCCTGCCCGACATGCGGCGTTGGCATGACGTTTTACCGTTACGGCCTGACCGGGGATGTTGGCTTTGAGGAGCAACCCTGATGTCCACGCCCGTCAACTACCCGCGCGGGTCCGGCAAGAGCCTGTCGCCTGCCCAAGAGACACCCGCCACCGCTGGGGCGGATGACACGTTCGACTTGGAGGTGTGCCCCGACGCGCGCGAACAGGCCAAGCGGCGGCGGCGCGAGCAGGCGGAGCAGATCGCCTACTTTGACCAGGTGCGGGCCTGCCGCCGCCCAGAGACGGCCCTGATCGCGGCCCTGGCGAACGAGAACGCGGCGGGGAAGGCGGTCGGCGTCATGCGCTGGAAGATGGGCGTCCGCGCAGGCCTGCCGGACATCGGCGTGTTCGTGCCGCGCGGCGGCTACAGCGGCCTGTTCATCGAGATGAAGTGCTCGGACGGCGTGGCCTCCGACGTGCGGGCGACGCAGGCGGCGTGGCACGACGCATTGGAGGCCTCCGGCTACCGGGTGGTGGTGGCCTACGGCTGGCGGCGGGCCTGGGCGGTGACGTGTGACTACCTTGGATGGGATGATACCCATGACCATTAGTTTCCGTCCGCTGGACAAGTGGCCCTATGCGGACGCGCCGACGCGCCGGGGCTATGCGTACAAGGCCGACTACAGCACCATCATCGCCGATCTGGAAGCGGAACTGGACGCCCTGGACGCCAAAGACGTGATGCTCTCCATGATGCTCACCCGCAAGGACATCCGGCGCGACGGCTGGCCGCTGGCGTCGGCGCGGCCCCTGCATCCGGGCGTCATCCTCCTGGTCTACACTCAGACGGGGGAGTTGGAGTTCGCCTGCGACGACAACGCGCGCTGGCAGCATAATCTCCGGGCGATCTCGCTGACGTTGGAGGCCCTGCGCGCGGTGGATAGGCACGGCGCGACGAAGCGCCGGCAACAGTATGCTGGCTACCTGGCCGCGCCCAACCCGGCGGACTACCGAGACCCCTTTGGGCCGGCGGTCTCCCCCTCGGACTGGGAGGCTGTCGGGAGCACCCGCACCGCACAGGAGGCTTGGGATTTTTTGAGCGAGCAGAGCGGCCTACCGCCGGAGTTGATGCGCGATGATCCGGACGCGCTGCGAACCGGCACGCGCCTCGCCAAGAAGCGGTGCCACCCGGACACGGGCGGCAGCGACGCGCAGTTCCGCCGGCTCACAGCGGCGTTGGAGGCGCTGGGGCTGACATGACACACGCGGAAGCGGAACGCCTGGCCCTGGCTGGCGTGCGCCGCTGCCCCCGGTGCGGGGCGACCAGTGCCCACGCGGAGTTCGGGCGATGCTGCGCCCACGCCGACGGCCTCTCCACCTACTGCCGTGCGTGTGTCAGGGCGTTGGCGAGAGAATATCGGGCGTATCATGCCCGGCGTGTGAAGGCGCGTGTGTGTCGCGCCTGCGGCGCATCCTTCGTGCCTCCGCAGCCCGCCACCCGTTTCTGTAGCGACCGCTGCCGGCGGGAGCACCAGCGGGCACGCGGCAGGGAGTACTCCCGGAAGTATCATTTGGCACACCGGGAACGGGCGAGGCACTTGAAGGAGGCGACGTGAAGGGCACGGCGCAATACCAACGCCAGGCGGCGGCCATGATTCGGGATTGGCAGAAGCGCGGCTTCCTGCTGGCCCTGACGGACTACCACTTCACCCTGGTGACGGGAGAGTTGGCCCTCGCGCTGGAGCGGGCGGCGCTGGACCAAGCCGTCGCCGATGCGCGGGCCACCAGGAAGCCCCCGACGAAGAAGGCCCCGGCGAAGACGACCGCACAGGGGACGGCGGCTTCGCCCGTCAAGAAGCCGGCGAGGAGGACGACGTGAGCGAAGAGATGGAAGCGGCTACGCGCGGCGTTGAGTACGCCGAGATCGAGATCATGGGGCACCGGCGCCGCATCGGGCGCATCAGCGAGGAGGAGCGCTACGGCGTCAAGTTCCTCCGCGTGGACTTCTGGGACGAGGAGACCGACACGGAACGGACTGAGCTTTACACCGGGCCGTCCCTGTTCTCGGTCAGCCCCGTGACGGAGGCCTACGTCCTCGCCGACATCGCCCGGCGCAAGCAAATGCGCGAGTATTACGAGAGTGCGCGGTCGAAGCGGCTGGCGATGCTGGCTGCGCCTGTCCCGGATGATGCCGATGATTCCAACCCCCACGAGGGCGATGAAAATTCGTTCGGCGAGGAGGAAGGCCCAGATGCCGAGGTCGTGACCAGTGGGTGGCTCCATATGGATGGCGATGAGGATGATTGACCTGTACCTCGCCGGCTACGCGGGTCGCAAGGCGACGGAATTGAGACGGGCCGCCCTGCTGCTGGACGCGCTGGTGGTGGACGTGCGCCTGTCGCCGCGCTCGCCGCGCCCGGAGTGGCGCAAGTACCCCCTGATCGGCCTGATCAAAGGCCGCTATCTGTGGGTGCAGGACTGGGGCAACGTCAACTACGCCAATGGCGGCCCGGTCCAGATTCGGGACTTTGAGCGGGGCCTGGAGGCTTTGCGTGGCGCTGGGGACTGGCGACGTCTGATCCTCCTGTGCGGCTGCGCCCGCACGGAGCAGTGTCATCGCCTGGTGTTGGCCGACGAGCTGGCCTGGAATCACCTGCCATGTGTGGTTTATGAACTGGACTGGGCCGATCCGGCCAGCAGCGTTCGCATCTCCACTTATGATGCCCTGCGCCGGCCCGGCAGTACGCTCATGGAGTCCATGACGCCAGCGCGCCCCGATGAAAAGTCCTTTGACGATCTGCCGCACGTCTCGTTTGCCGATGCCGCCCGTAGCCGGCGGCGCTCGCTGCTCGGCGAGACAAACGCGGCGGAGTAGCATCTTTCCCGCTGTCGGCGGCGCGGCCCCGCCGATGCGAGCCGGAATCTGCCGGCTCGTAGACTGGTCGCCAGGAGATACCATGAACGCCAAGCAGTTGATCCACGACCTGATCGCCGCCTTCGCGGAGCGGTTGGGGATGGACGCGAGCGAGGAGCAGACCCTGCGCCAGCAGCTCGCCGACATGACGAGCAAGGAGCAGTCCGGGGAGCAGGCCAACGCCGCGCTCCAGCAGCAGATCGCGTCTGCCCCCGAAGTGCCCCCGGACGTGGCCGCCACCATCCAGGCCGCCACGCAGACGCTCCAGCAGGGCGGCACGCCCGACCCGGACACCGGCCAGCCCCAGCAGCCCGCGTCCCCGACCGCGCCGTCCGCTGACACGGCCCCGGCCACGCCGGCCGCGTCCGCCGCCCCCAGTTCGGCTGGGCCGGCTTCACCGGACACCTCCGGCAACGCCCCGACGGACCCCACGGCCGCTACCGCCGCCCCGTCGCCCGACGGCGCGGCCCCGGCGAGCGCCGGCACCGATTCCGCGAGCGCCGGCACGACGGCCCCGGCGGTGACTTCGCCCTAGTCCCGCGCCAACAGGCGGGAATTGTCCCCGCCGCGCCTCTTCGGTTGACGTTCCGTTCGGCGCGGCGGGGACAATTCCAGACCTCGGATCAGCAAAAACGAGACTGATCGGCTCTCTTCAAGGATTGCGCTAGTGAACACAGACTTTCGCCTCGCCGTCGGGATATTTACGCACCCCAAGATCGTCAAGCTCCGGCGTCGCCTGGGCGATGGCGCAGTGGTGGCCCACCTGCAACTGCTGGCCTTCTGCGCGCAGAACCGTCCCGACGGGCGGCTGACGGGCATGGACGATGACGACATCGCCATCGCGGGCGGCTACACGGGCGAGGCGTCCGCCTTCCGCGCGGCCCTGGTGGAGCTGCGCCTGCTGGATCAGGACGCAGATCAACAT
>Ga0213875_10001001_pt1 | contig 20098 bp, 17 predicted proteins | sample BarmaccomBMRX_R8_FD_160105 | JGI IMG/M metagenome (GOLD analysis project Ga0213875, IMG submission 160105) | Root-associated microbial communities from Barbacenia macrantha in rupestrian grasslands, the National Park of Serra do Cipo, Brazil - RX_R8 | ecosystem: Host-associated > Plants > Roots... | reverse complement strand
GGCTCTTCTCGATGCCGGTGACCGTGGACACGTCACCCGCGATCTTTCCCGAGCTTTCCAGCTCGTGCCAGGAGATGATGTCCGGGACGGTGTTCGTCGCCACCGCGTTCGCCAGGAAGCTCTGCATGCCGCTGATGTTGTCGGAGAAGCTCGGTCCCTGGATGGTCGCGGCCGGATCCAGCGATCGCACCTCTTTGAAGGTGCGGGCCCAGCCGTCGTTGAAGGAGCCGGCGGCACTGGTGTTCCACGTCCAGTCCGGCTCGTTCCACAGCTCGAAGGCGCTGATGTTACGGTCGCCGGCCGCGAGGACGGCCTTCACCTGGGTGTCCACGGCGCTGAGCCAGTCGCTCCAGCTGACCCACCGGTAGGGGAAATTCGGGTACCAGTCGGGCATGCGCACCACGACCCTGGCACCCGCCTTGGCGGCCTCGGGCGCGACGATCAGGGCGTCCCCGCCGGGGGCGGGCTCGCCATTGGGGAGCTGCTTGCCGCCGGGGGCCATCTGGACGAACGTGTTCGGGTGCAGCGGCTCGACAAGGCTGTCGGCGGGAATCGCGGCGGTGTCCAGTCCGTACAGGGCACCCGATGCGACATGCGTGACGGGGCGGAACGGCTGATTGGCGTTCACCACCAGCGTGGATGGTGCGGTAGCCGGCGGAAGCGGAGCGGGCGCCGCGGACGAGGGCAGCGCCGTCCACAGGGCTGGCCCGGTGATGATGATGGCGGCGGCGGCAAGCCGGGCAGCGACCCTCCCTGCCCGGCTTCTCGCTGTACTGCCAGGCAACCCGCGGTGACGCGGCAGGGGCAGACGGGAAATGGACATCAACGTCCTCCTTAAAGGCCCGAGAACCTGGGCTGCGGACCCGCTGGCTTCCCGCCAGGCCTCGGTGGCGCAGGCTGCCATCGCCTGCCGGTGCCAAGCACACCCGTGACACCGCCGAGCATGGCTGGGGTGACTGCGGAAGGAAAACCTTTTCATAACTCTAAGAATCGGCACCGGCGCCGTCAAGACCCCGGGCGCGGCCTGGCTGGCTCGCGCCGGCTGATCTCGCCGCCACCGTGCCGTGAATGCCCGGCTAAGGGTTGCCCGGCGCACGTGGTTCTGCGACCATCTGGCCAGGTGTGTTCGAGCCGGATATGCCTCATACGCGTTATCAAGGTGACCTTGAATATCGAAGGACACGGATACCCATGAGCGCAGATGATGTCCGCCCGGCTGAGGGGCAGCCTGGCGAGGCAGCCTGGCGAGCCGCAGCCGAGGCCGGGGATGCTGACGCCACCTGTGAACTGGCCGGGTTGCTGGCCGAGCGGGGCGATGCTGAGGAAGCCGAGCGGTGGCTGAGGCGGGCGGCTGGGGCGGGACACGCGGTGGCGGCCAACGCCCTGGGCGACATGCTCTGGAACCGGGACGAGACCACCGAAGCCGAGCGCTGGTACCGGCAAGCCGCGGAGGCAGACCACATCGGCGGCGCGTTCAACCTCGGATACGCCCTTGACAAGCGAGGCGAGACCGCCGAAGCCGAGCACTGGTACCGCAAAGCCGCCGAGGCAGGACACGCGGTCGCGGCGAACAACCTCGCGTATCTCCTGCAAAACCGCGGCAACCTGACCCAGGCCGAGCACTGGTACCTGCAGGCCGCGGAGGCCGGGAACGCCGCAGCAGCCAGTGCCCTGGGAGTGCTGTACTGGAACCGCGGGTATTTCGCCGACGGTGAGCGCTGGTACCGGCGAGCGGCCGACAACGGTCACGTCGGCGCGGCGAACAACCTCGGTCACCTGCTGATGAAACGCGGCGAGCTCACTGAGGCGGAGCGCTGGCTTCGGATCGCGGCGGAGGCAGGGGACTCGGCCGGTGCCAACAACCTCGGCTACCTGCTGCATCACCAGGGCAGGTCCTGGGAGGCCGAGCAGTGGTACCGCAGGGCGGCCTGCGCCGGGAACGACTCCGGGGCGAACAACCTCGCATTTCTCCTCGAAGAGCAGGGTAACTACTCTGAGGCCGAACGCTGGTACCAGCGAGCCGCCGAGGCCGGGAACACCGCCGCGGCACGCAACCTCGCTATCTTGCTGCATGATCGCGGTGATGCGCGAGGCGCGGACGAGTGGCATCGCCGTGCCTCCGCGATGACTGTGCCCGGCCAGGAACCCCCTGCCGCCACGAAACCGTTCACGCCACGCCAGCACAACCATCCCCCGCCCGCGCGTCTGCAGGGCACGGCTCCCGATCCGGTCGGCAACCGGCCGCCTCGGACGATCAGCAAGTTCAGCCAAACGCCGCCTGGCGACGGGATAGCCGACGTGATCACCTGCTGGGACCGGCTCCTCCAGCTCAGCCCCGACCCCGCTACCGCCATCAGCTACCTGGCACGCCGCAGCGGCCTGCCATTCGGCCAGATCGACCATCTCCGTGAAGTCCGCAACTGCTGCGCGCACCCGAACCGGCACGGATGGCCATCCCAGCAGGATGTCGACACCGCCAGCGCCACTGCCCAGGAGCTCCTTCGCCGGGTAGGGGCCTGAACCTGAGTGCAGCCCTTGACTGCGCCAGGTGACCCGCGCCGCACCCAGGGATCCAGCATTACGGACATGCCGGCTACGTGGGAAGATCAGAGGCGCCACGGGAGACCGGCGGGCGGAAAAGGCGAGCGCCACCACCGACGGCCCCGGACCGGCCAGCAACTCCATCTGACGGCGGAAGGGCGCCTCACCGCCGTAGGTCAGAAATGTCTTTGTGCGGAGAAACGAATGCGGTCGAAGGCGGCCAAGGCCGCCGGCGATGCAGTGCCACAGTCCACTGCGTGTGCCTTTCGTGATACCGGTACGGGGGCCGGCATAAGAGATGTGCTGGCACGGCCAGCCGGCGGTGATCAGGTCGACGGGCGGCACGACCGCCCAGTCCAGGGCGGTGATGTCGCCAAGGTTCTGGATGCCGGGCCAGGTGGCGGCCAGGACGGCGGCGGCACGCGGATCGTTGTCGGCGCACCAGGCCAGCTCCGCGTGCAGAGCGGAAGATCAGCACGTCCTCGTGCACGATCAGGTGCCAGGGCTGGCCCTTAGCTCGTGCCCTGCGGAGGTTGCCGAGCTGGAGGAACGACGGCCGGGCGATGAGCTTGCCGCCGCGGGGTGACCACCGCCAGCCCGCCAGGGCGCAGCAGCACCGCGCAGCCGGCCAGGATCTGGGTGAACCCGGCGAGCAGCCCGTCCAGGCCCTGGTGGGCGAGGCTGGCCGGGTCGTGGCCGTAGCGGTTGTCGTACTTGCGGACGCCGCCTTCGGTGCCGCGCCGCTGCTCGGCCTTGACCTGGCCGTGAACGGACGGGCCGTACGGGGGCGAGGTGACGCGACGAGGGCGGCCTGCCCGGCGGTCCCCGGCGGGAGCAGGCCGGGCAGCAGCCGGGCGTCGCCGCGGATCACCCCGGCGGTCCCCGCCGCGCCCTGGCGGCGGGCATGTCCGGCGGGCCGTCGTGTTGCGATGCTGTTCAGTTGTGGTCCGGAGACTCGTCAGGACTGGTCCGGGCTCGGGAGCGGGGCACCGGGCACCTGCGACGGAGTGTAGATCTTCGAGTCACCCGGGTAGGGCACCTTCCACCCGTGGGCCTGGTACCACGTGTACCGGTTCATCTGCTCCGGGTTGGCGAAGTCGGGGATCGCGTTGTTGCCAGTGGTGTGCTGGTCGGCGAGCCAGGTCTGCCAGGCAGCGGCGGTGGCCTGCTCGCCCGCGGGCACCGCGGTCTTCTGGGCCTCCGCCTTGTTCAGTGCCATCGCCGCGGCGCCGGTGAGTCCCAGGGTGTCCAGACCACAGGCCGGCGGGGTGGTGATGGCCTCGGTCAGCGGCACCTGGTTCGGCACGGCGTTGAAAGGCCTGTAGTGGGGATGGTTGGTGAAGGCGTCGTACATCGGCGTGGCGGCGGCGACCTTCTCGTTCAGCGGCTGGGCGCCGAGGATCTGCTCGATCGTCCGGACCGCCGAGATCTGCGAGTAGTAGGTGTCGATGACCTTGCCGTGCTGGGACCAGGGGCTGATGACCTGGACCGGGGCGCGGTGGCCGTCGACGTGGTCGGCGCCGTCCTGGCTGTCGTCCTCGAGGACGAAGATGGCGGAGTCCTTCCAGTACTTGCTGTGCGAGATGGTGTCGACAATGTCACCGGTGGCGAGGTCGTTGTCGGCGACCCCGGCCTCCGCATCCGTCGGCCCGCCGGTGTGGTCACTGGAGAGCCAGATCATATTGAAGTTGGCGGGACCGTTCTTCTGGAAGTCCTGCTTCCAGATCTCGTAGCGGTAGATGTCCGGGATCGAGAGGTCGAACGGCGGGGACAGCGGGTCAGCGATGGCGTTCAGTGACGGGATCACCGAGCCGTAGTTGCCCTTCAGGCCCGCGGCGGTCAGCTGGGCCGCGTCACCACCGGCCATGACGCTCTTGGTGGCGCAGTAGTACTGCTGCCACGTACCGGATGGTTTGCCCTCCATGTACTCGAACTCGCCGTAGTTCCTTGCCGTCGCGCCGGCGGACTCGACGGCGGTCCACAGGAAGCCCGAGCGCTGGTGGCCCAGCACGTCCTCCTCGGTGTCGTAGGTGCGCTGGTACTCACCCGCGTCCGACTCGGAGTACTCGGGGTTGTCGCCCTGCATCAGCCAGTTGTGACCCTCAGAAGAGTTGGTGCCGACGTCGTACACGTTGTCGTAGTCACCGAACTGCCTGGCCAGCGCGTGCTGATTCGGCGTGGTCTTCGCACCGAACTGCGTGAGCGTCGGGTCGCCGTTGCCCTTACCTAGGTCGCCGAACACCTGGTCGTAGGTGCGGTTCTCCTTCACGATCAAGAAGACGTGCTTGATCACGGACGGGTCACCGATGCGCGTCGGGACCGGGACTGGCGCCGCCCTTGCGTTCGTGGCCTCCCGGACGTCGTCCCTGCCCCAGCCGTTCTGCTCGAAGACCCTCACTGTGTAGCGCGCGATGTCCCTGTCGCCCGGAAGGGTGAAGCGCGTCAGGGATGCGGTGGTGCTGTGCGTGTCGTGGCCGGTCACCGGGACGGTTCCCTGTCCCTTGTAGGTCGTGATGGCCGGGCCGCGCGCGTCGATGCCGCGGGTGTTGGTGACGACGATCCGGTTGCCGGCGGTCGCCACGGCCGCCGGGTAGTAGTCCGTCGGCAGCAGGCCGATGTAGCTGACCGGCTCCTTCGGCGTGCCGTCGTAGCGGTAGACCGCGACGGCGTTCGCCCTCCCCAAGGTGACCAGCAGGTGACCGTCCTTGGTCAGGGCGATGCCGTCGGGCGCGTACCCCACCGAGGACTCCGGCCACGGCTTGGTCTCGATCGTCTGCACAACCTGGTCGATCGTCGTGTCGATGACCGAGACGGTGTCACTGTTCGTGTTGGCGACGAACAACGCGTTGCCGCTGACGTACATGGCGGTCGGGTGCAGGCCGACGGCGATGGATCCGACCGCCGCGGATGCCTCCGCGGTGTCGATGACGCTGACCTCCCCGGTCGTCGACGTGCCCAGGTACCCGTTGGCGGGCACCTGGGTGCCGTAGGAGTCCATGGTCGTGTCGCCGGGCTGGGCCTGGCGGCCGCCCTCGTCGCTCACGTAGAGCTTGCTGCCCACGAAGGCGAGCTCACGAGGGGCGATGCCGACGTTCCACGTGTGCTCGACCGCACCGGTGCCGGGGTCGAGCGCCACGACGGTGTTCTGCCCGTTGAGCGCGGCGTACAGAGTGGACCCGTCGGGCGAGTACACGGTCTGGCCCACCAGCGCGGAGTTGGGAGTCGGAGTCCGGCTGTTACCCGAAAGGTGGGTGCCCACCGTCGGGAGCGAGAAGCGGGCCGGCGTCCCAAGGGTGCCATCGGGGTTGACCGGGAACCGGGTCAGGGCGTTTTGCTCCGGAAGCCAGAGGAACTTGCCGTCTGGCGAGTACGTCGGGCCTTCCTGTCCGACAGTGGTATCGGACAGCATCTGGTTGACCCAGGATACGCTGCCGACCGTCCAGATGAGCTTGTAGGCCTGCAGGTCGAAGATCTGCAGGACCACCGGCTTGTCGGCGCTGGTCGCGGCCAGGAATCGCCCGTCCGGGCTGACCGTCGAGCCCATGAACTTGCCGAACTGGGTGAGCAGACGGTCACCGATCGGGTTGATGATCTGGTCGTCGGAGACCTGGATCCCGTCGGGGTACTGCGTGCCGACCTGGTTGTCGCCGAACCCCACCGTCGAGCCGTATGCGGCCATGCCCCCGCCGACGGCGAGGATTGCTGCTGTGCCGGCTACGACGATGCGGAGTCGGCGGCCGACCGATTTCGGGAGCCCGAGACGGACTCTCGACACTTGCCGACGTTGCCGCGTGACTTGCATACCTATCCCTTCGAGGTGGGAGCCAGCAGGTCGACAAGGCCGTCGAACTGCCATAGCGGGTTCGGTGCGTCGCCGTACGGGGCGTGCAGGACGAAGTAGCCGTTCACTTGGTTCGGTCCGTCGCCGTCGGCGACGTACCGGCCGTTGGCGTTGACGTCAAGCTGGTAGACGGCCTGTCCGGTCGCATTGCTGACACCAGGCAGATGCCAGTAGACGGTGCAGCGCCAGTCATTTCCCGGCCCGTCCTGGGCGACCAGGCCGGACCCCTTGGTGCAGGACGCCGTGGTCCGCAGCTGCGCCGCAGCGACACTCAGGTGGTACACCTGCTGGCTCTGCACCACGTAAAGGTGCCCGAACGACGTGGCGAGCGACTGCTGCAACTTGCCAGCGTCGATCCCGGAGCCCGTGGCCCCGGTCGCCGCGGCCACCACCCCCGCCGAGAGCACCCACACCGCGAGCAGCGGCAGGATTCCCAAGGTGATCGCGCGCCGCGCCGAGCCATCGTTCGCCGAGCTGGTGAAATCGCGCCGCATGAAGATCACATACGCAAGCGTGGTCGCGGTGACGGCCCATGCCAGGCTGACGGCGATACCTGCGATGAGCGAGCCGGGCTGCGGCGGGCTGGTGAACAGGCCGTTCCAAGAGAGGAACGCGAAGCTGGGCAGTGCCACACGGACAGCAGCCGGCATCGGCAGCACCTGGGACGCCAGCTGCATCCCCAGTCCGCCGAAGGCGACCAGCAGCAACCCGATCGGGGACCGCCCGAAGATGACGGCAGCGAGCAACCCGATCGCGGCGAAGGCCAGTATCGGGGCGAGCACGCAGAGCCAGGCGAGCAAGAGCATCCCGGCGGCGTCGGCCGGCGACAGCAGGTGGCCGTCGAGACCGGTCAGCGGGCGGCTGCCTACCACCAGCCCGCCGATGATGCCGGAGACCGCCAGCCCAGTCAGGCACATCAGGAGCACGGTGAGGCTCGCCAGCGCCTTGGCGACGAAGATCCGCCGTGGCGAGCGCACCGCCACGAGCAGATGGCGCCAGGTACCGAGTCGGTCCTCAGCGGAGAACACGTCGCCGGCGACGACCGAGGTAAGCAACGGGAAGAACCAGCTGCCCGCGAAGGACAGCACCACGAGCGCTCCGGCCCAGCCCGTGGCGTGCATCTCGCGGCCGAACAGGGTGTCGGCCGGAAGCGAGCTCTGCCCGCTCACGACGATGACGGTGATCGCCGGCCCGATCCAGCACAAACCGATCAAGATGCGCACCCACCACTGCGCCAGCAGCTTGACCAGCTCGAAGCGGTATCCGCGCCGCACCGGCACGGAGGAAGGCGCCAGCGCTTCGCCGGGGACGGTCGTCGCGGTCACGGTCATCGGCTGGACTCCTGCTCCTGCTGATCGGTGAGGGCGAGGAACGCGGACTCAAGCGGCGAGGTCACGGGCGCCAGTTCGCGCACCGCGATGTCCGCATGAACGAGTCGCGGCACCAGTCCGTCGAGATCGGACACCATCGCGCGCACCACGATCACCTCGGGGTCCGGCCGGGGCCCGGCGTCGTCGACCACGCTGATTCCGTCCGTCTCGGCGGCCACCCGGCGCGCCGCGCCGGTGTCGGAGGTCCGCAGCCGGTAGTCGAGCGCACGGCTCTCGCCGGCGAGCTTGTTCAGCGGGCCGGAGAAGACGGCCCGCCCGGTCGAGAGGATGGTGACCTCGGAGCACATCGCCGCCAGGTCGTCCATCCGGTGGCTGGACAGGACGACGGTGGCCCCGTCCGCCGCGAGTCGGACGAGGGTGTTGTGCACGTGCCTCTTGCCGGCCGGGTCGAGGCCGTTGGCGGGCTCGTCTAGCACGAGCAGGCGCGGCTTGGTGATCAGCGCGGCGGCAAGCCCGAGCCGCTGGCGCATGCCGAGAGAAAAGCCACGTACCCTGTCGTCGGCGACATCGGTGAGCCCGACCTGCTGGAGGACCTCGTCGATCCCCGCCGTGCGCGCACCGGCACCGCGGAGAGCGGCCAGCGCGGCAAGATTTCCCCGGGCGGTCAGCGCGGGATACAGACCGGGGCCGTCGACAAAGCCCGCGACACCATCGGGCGCCGCGAGGGCCCGCCCGACCGGCACGCCCAAGACCTCAAGGGTGCCGCTGTCCGCGGCGGCAAGGCCGAGCAGGATGCCGAGCAGCGTCGTCTTACCCGCGCCGTTCGGGCCCACGATCCCGTGAATCTGCCCAGCTACGACATCCAGATCGACACCGTCGAGCGCGACGACATCACCGAAACACTTCGTGAGCGCGCGAGCCCGCACCGTGCGGGGCTTGCTCATGACGTCTTCAGTAAACACACAGAAACACTCAAGGACGCAACTGACGTACGCGTTGATGATGACTTAACACTGGGCAAACGAACAGTGTGAATTGGCGGCACCGGAAGCTGCGCAACATCGAGCGCGACCCCGCGTCGTGCTCTCCGTCCGACTCCCGCCCCGCCCGCGGGTCGTAGCCGGCTTCCTGAGCGAGGAACCACTGCCCGTTCGGCTGAAAGCTCTTCTATCCAGAACGGACGGTGGTGCATCCCCAGCGGAACGGGCTACGGCCGCCTACTGGCCCGGGTGCGGGCCAAGCGTTCAGCAGGACAGCGGTCAGGCGGCTCACCTCATCACGGGCGCCCGGCGTAACGCCGGGCGGGACGCGGGGAACAGGCGGTCCAGGTGGTAGTCGATGACGGCCTGAGCCCGCTCGGCCGAGGACCGGCCAGCCAGGACGCTGTTGCCCATGCCCGAAGACATGGCGAGCAGGCTGAGCGCCTCCGCGTCCGGGTCCAGGTGGGCGGGCGTGCCGCCGGCGGCCTGGGCCGCCCGCAGCTGGGCGGCGAGCACGTCGATGACGGCGTTTGTGTTCTTGACCAGGGGAGCGGCCGCCAGCGCCGGGTCGGTCAGCGCGACGGCGAAGTAGGCCGCGTTGAGCACGGCGAAGGGGGCCGATAACCCCTCCAAAGCTTCCGGGGCGATCCAGTTCCGGGGTCCGTGCAGGTGATCATCCGCGTGACGGTCACCGTCGGCCCGGAGCGGCAACCGGGTGCCGCGGGGCCAAGGGCCCGGTTCCCGGGCCGATGAACAGCTCGTACCCTTTCGGCAGCTCGGCAGGATTGACCTCCATCTTCCAGTCAAACCGTGACCGGCGGGGAAAGGCCACGGGCTTGCTGGCGGTCGGCACGGCATCCGGACTGAAGTTGAGCATCTCATTGTGGTCCGGGGCCCAGTCCGCGCTGCACTGCCGCAGCGAGCGGACAACAATCGCCGGGACGCCGTTCTCGCCCAGGACCCGCTGTAGCTGGTCGAGATCTCCGAAGTGGTCATGTCGAGGATGACAAGGCCATTTGCTGTTCTCGCGGACCGACCAGGCCGCGAGACTGATGCTCGTGCCTCCCGCGCCCGACTGTGTCACCGTGCCGAGCAGGACAGCGACCCAGCGCGAGACCCACGCCGGCCAGGGGACCCGCCTGCGAGCCGGCGCCGCGGGAGCGATGAGGCCGCTGCTATTGACCGCTGTGCACCCCACGCAACGGGCACGCACTAACCCTCTCGAGGGCGAACTGCCGACAGTCGGGTTCGGTCCGGCCACCGAGGGCCCGCTACCGCGACGCTCAGCTGATGTAGATGTTCAGCTCCCAGAGGTCGTAATAGTCGTTCATCCAGCAGTTATAGGTGATGGCTTCTCCAATGTAGACGTCGTAGTCGCCCTGAGTCTTACAGTCCGTGAGCGCCATGAAGCGCTGGCCGGTGTCGACCCAGACCTCGGGGTGGGCAGCGGGCGCTGATGGTGCTGCGCTCGCGGCCGCTGGCCCCGCGATGGCGGCAACGCCCACGGCAATCACTGCCACAGATGCCCTGACACAGCGAGTGAGACGCATTCCGCCTAGCCTCCGTTCCGATATTCAGAGAAAAGAGCCGTTCCCATTTCTCGTGAGCCTGACGTTACGTGATCGCCATGTCACGGCTCTGTCTCGACGCTGTCATGCCGATGGATCCCTTTCCGCCCCGTCGCCGTCGATCCAGGTGCGCAGCCTCACCTCCCCCGCCTCGCTGCCCAGCGACGTCGCCAGCCTGGGAGCCAGCCGGCACGTGCGGGTAGGGACGGTGGCGCGGCTGGCCCGGCTGAAGTTCCCGTCGGCCGGAAGGGCGACATTGACCTCGCCGTCGCCGCCACCCGTGTGATCGCCTCGGCGTCCAACCCGGCAGACGAGGACGAGGTGCGCCGGATGGCGGAACGGGACGAGATCGGCGGCGTCCGCGACACGGCCGCGCAGAGCCGGCAGGCGGGGGCGAAGTGGCACGCCGCCCGGTTGCCGGCGCTCCGCGTGCCGGCTCTGGTCTGCATGGCTCCGACGACCCGCTCCTGCGCCCGGCCGCGGCCCGCGCCGCCGCCAGGGCGATCGGCGACGCCTGTCTCGCCATCCTGCCGGAAGGCGGGCACTGTCTGCCCGCCGCCGTGTACCCGCAGGTCGCTTCGGAGGTCCGGGCCCTCGCCGACCAGGCGGCGTCGGCCCCGTCCCAGGCTGCGAGCTGAGCTAACCCGGTGCTCGGCTGCGCACCCGTCGTGAACTCAAATTCCGCGGTGCCGAAGCGTTGATGCCCAATGACAGAAAGACGACATGAATGCGGGACCTCCCCAGCTCAGCGCACGCTCGGTGCATCAGCAGGAGCGTGAGGAGGTCCCTGTAATGGCCATCGTAGGGGGTTTGACATCCATCGTCCGACAGGTCACGTTTGACCACCTGGACACGGTACGCGGGCAGGCGCGGCGGGGCCGGATCGATCCGGCGTGCCGACAGACGCTGCGCGGATGGCTGGGGCGGTTCGCCGGCCGCAATGATGTGACGTTCGCGGTGGAGGGCTGCATTGGGTGGCGGTTCGTGGTCGAGGAGCTGCGGCGGGCGGGGTCAGTGCACTGCTGGCTGAGCCGGCCAAGACCGCGCATCAGCGGGGCCGAAGAAGCGGACGAAGACCGACAAGGCCGATGCCCGGGCCGGCGGAAGGGCCTGCCCGGGCGGGAGAGCCTTCGCACCGACCGCGGACTGCGTGGCCGACCCAGAGGCCGCCCATAAAGTGCGCGTGACGACGCTAACTGAAAGCAGCGGGTCAGCCACGCATATCGTTCTGGTGCGCACGGCACGCATGACCGGATGACAGAGCTCTGGCAGAGCACGACAGGAGTCTGGAATGACCACCTGCCAGCATGTACGTGGTGCCTGGATCGGTGGTCAATACCCCTGGTAACCAGACTGGAGATCTCGATGCGCGATACGACGGAGCGGTGGGTGCTGGCATTTGATGCTTCCTGCGGGACGTGCAACAGGATTTCTGTCGCGGTCGCGGAGGCGTGCGGCGGAAAGCTGGAGGTGCTCCCGCTCGTACACCGGGACGTCCGGCAGTGGCGGGAGCGGGCCGGTGCGGCCGCGCGGGAGCCGGTGCCAACCCTGTTCAGGGTGCGGGGCGAGCAGGCCGACATGTGGACGGGGCCCAGGCTCGGGCTTCATCTGATGGGGCGGCTCGGCCCGGCGTCGACGGCGCGAGTGCTGCGGGCCCTGGGCGCCCTGGATGGTTCGGATCTAGCCGGCGAGGCGGCCGGCGCGCGCGCCGGGATTGGGCGCAAGGACTTCCTGCGGCTCGGTACCGGGGCGGCCCTGGCTGCGAGCGTGCTTCTGGTGGGCAAGACACCTGCTCTGGCCGGCGCGCGTGACGCCACCTCGCAGGCTCACGCCTGGGCCCGGCTCAACAAGGATAAGCTGCCGCAGACCTATGACGACCTTGCCCGGTATCCGCTCGCCTATCGTCGCGCCATCTTCGTTGAACTGCCCGCCGCTCAGCGCAGCAAGATGTGGTGCGAGCACCTGGCAAGCTACCGTGCAAGCAAGGGCGCTGGCCTATCTCAGGGTCAGGTGAAAGTCCTCGACTCCGCGACGCGGCTGGCGCGTGACCACGCGACGTTCACGTCGCGGTCGCCGGGCCGGATACAGCGGGAGAAGGCGCTGTCCGAGCTCCGGGAGGCGGCGATCACCGCCTTTGGCAACGAGGAGGCTAAAGCGCTGCTGGCCACGCTCGGCCCGGTCCAGGCCAGCCTCACGCCGCTAGCTGGCTGCCCAGGGTGCGAGTGCAGCACACAAGACGATTACTGCTGGCCTGCGCACTGCTGCCCGAGCGACTGCGGAACCAGCGCCAGAACCTGCTGGTGCAGCCCCCCTGACTCAGGCGGATGCGGGACATTCTATTCATACGACTGCAACGGGATGTGCGGCGGCTGGCCGGGCGGCAATGGCTGCCCCGGTCGCTGCGGCTAACCGCCATGACAACTCGCTGTTCGGCCAGGCCGGGCCGGCGAGCGCAACCGGAGCGTCGGTCCGGCCGCCCAGTAGGGCCCAGTCCCGCCGCCGGCGTGCAGTCCGGCGGTACTTGCCTGGCAAGGAAAACACACATGGCTGGCCGGCGTGGTCAGGGCGACGCCATCGAGATCCGCTCGGTGGAGCACAGACGGCTCATGCGATTGCATGACCGTCAGCGCAGGTGGCGTAGCCTGGGACAGATGCGTGTGGTTCCGGTGATCATCGACTGGTGGGAAATCCGGTGCTGCGGTAGGCCGTTTTCGCTCGGCGACCAGGTCACTTGGCGGCTGGCCTGGGCGGCTGATGCCTGGCTGCCCGGGGAACTGTTCGTAACGCTGGACGCGAACGTTGAAACGGTGCCAGTGACCAGCCTTCCCCACGATGATCCGGCCGCGGCAAGGTACTACCAGCGTGTCATCCGGTCCGGCCCAATCTGTGCCGACTGGGGTGGGACCGAGCCACTGTCCGGCCGGATGGCCCTGCGGGGAGCGCTTCTGGCGACCTGGCATGGCGGCGGTCCGGAAGCCAGCGCAGCACCGGTAACTGGATTCGTCCGCCGGATCCGAACTCTCCGGCAGCGAATGCAGATTGGCGCGGGCCGCCGCCATGCGGTGGTCTCCGGCAGCGAACTGATCGACACGACCGCCTGCCCGCTGGAGTTCGACGACTCCGGCGACCGAGCGGACCGAGGCGTTGTGGTCGATCTGGAGATCGTCGCTGACGGCCAACGTGCACTGGGTTGATCAGGCCTGATCACTCGGCCGCGGCGCCCGCATCAGCTCCGCCACCAATGGCCTGGCCGGGTGGCCCCGGGGAACCGCGCTCCCGGGCTCCACAGAACGGAGAGAGAACCTCGCGGTTCACTCCGCTCTTCTCACCGCAATCCGGCGAACGTGTCCACCCAGGTCCAGTGCGCTGCTGTATCAGGCCGTGGTGGCCGGATATCTGCCTCTGGTCAGGCGGGCAGACTCCAGGCAACTCGCAGTAGACCAGTGCCCGGCGCCACCGCGGCGGGGCTATGCCGAGAAGATGTAATCGAACCGGCGGTCCGGATACATGCCGATGGCAGCGAGCGGATTGCGGTTGGACCAGCGCAGCAGCGTCCGCGTGAGATGATCAGGCGCAGCTGGCGGAGCTGGGTACTGGGCAGCAGCCGGGCCAGGACCGCCCGGTCGGCCCAGGGCAGCCCCGGTGTCCCGGCCTGGTGCTGGAGCACGGCGGCCTGATGGCGCAGGATCAGGTCTCGGCGTTCTTGGCGCGGCCGGAGCTGGCGAGCAGGGCAAGCCAGCTGAACACGCGAAGCACGGCTAAATAGGCGAATCGTAGTGTCACGAGTACTGACAGTGCCCGGACGGGTGGTGCCCGCGCAACCAAACGGTGAACTCAATCTCCCCTGGTGCCAGGCCAGCAGGGCCTCACCGCCACTGCCAGACACGTGTGATATCGTAGATATCAGGAGGTGATGAGCGTGTCCGATATCTTGATCAGGGACGTTCCCGAGGCCACCGTCATGGAGATCGACCGGCGGGCGAGTGACCTGGGCATCTCCCGCAACGAGTACCTGCGCCGCTGGCTGGACAGCGGCATCCGGCCCGCCCACAAGGTAACTGCCGATGACCTGCGTCGCTTCAGCCGCCTCGCCAGCGACCTAGCCGACCCCGAGGTGATGCGCCAGGCGTGGTCATGACCACGCGGCCGTGGCTGATCGACAAGTCCGCGCTCGTCCGGCTCGCCGGATGCCGGGATTCCGCTGAGTGGGCGGAACGGATCGAGCGCGGGCTGGTGCGCATCACCACCCTTACTCTGCTCGAGGTCGGGTACTCTGCGAGGTCGGCTGACGACATGGCCGATCAGTTCGACCTACCGCCTGTCTCGATGATGCCCGTCGAGTACCTGACGCCCGCGGCCGAGAAGCGCTCCGTCCAGGTCCTGCGCGCACTGGCCGGACAAGGGCACCACCGCGCGCCGTCGATCCCGGATTTGCTGATCGCGGCGACAGCCGAACGCGCGCAGCTTACCGTCCTGCACCTCGACAAGGACTATGAGCTGATCGCAGGGGTCACCGGGCAGGCAGCCGAACGGCTGAAGTAGACGGCCAGCGGGAGCGGAACGCTCCACCCTGAACCAGGTGCTCGCGGCTGGTGTTGGCGCCGCAGCACTGCGACCTCATGGCGCAGCACCAGCAGCTCGGCGCCTTTCGATGTCGACGACCGGGCCAGCAGCGCCATCCACCCAGCAGGGCGGGCGATGGCTGGGCTAGTGGGCGGGCATCCCGGCTTGCGCCGCTTGCTCGTGTCGTACTTGCCGCCGCCGGCCTGCGGTGCCAGGCCAGCAGCGTCGCTGGGGTCACGGTGAAACCTCGGCCCATCGCCTGCGCGGTACGAGCCGTGCCAGTGCGGCGAGCCAGGCCCGGTCAGCCGACTCATACCGCACCCGGCCGGCGTGCCGCCGCAGTACTGCGTTCTCGTGCCGGAGCACCAGCAGCTCAGCTTTCTTCGCCGGGTCACCGCGGAACACCAGGACGGCCAGGCGGAGTACCCGGCACGTGAGCACGCAGACGATCTGGAGCAGCGCCCGGCGAGCTAACCACCATCGCGTCACGCCCGCTGGCGAAGCGCAGATCAGCCGCTCAATCGAGTATTCGAACGGTACAAGGTTACCGCTGCGCTAGCTGAGAAGCTGCTCGACCTGGGCGCCGGCTGTCTCGTACGTGGCTGCCGCACGCTGGTCAAGGCTCATCAGGGTGGCGTGGTGCTCTGCCGCCGTGAAGGCGATCAGCGCGTCATAACCAGGTCCGCCGAGGATCTGACCGGCCGCAACCGTGGCGAGGAGCTCCTGGTAACCGGTCTCGGACAGGATGAGGAACGGCTCGGTGAAACGTCCCGTGATGAACGCATGGACGATGTCCGGGCTCGCCCGGTGCGGAGGCGGCAGCCGGGTCAGCACCGAGTACGACTCGACCGCCGCGTGCGCGATCAGGCGGGGCCGGGAGGCCAGGGCCTTGCGGGCGACCGCGTGGTGCTCGTGCCAGCTGGCGAAGGCGGCGATCACCACGCTGGAGTCAACGGCCTTCACCGGCGGACACGCTCCAGCGTCTCCCGCACCACCGCGGCCGTCAGCACCGGCATCTCAACGTCCGCGACCGCTGTGACGCCGTCACCTTCATCCACCAGTCGCATCGGCGTTGGGGCAGGCCCGACCTCAAGCCTCCCGTCCCGCTCGACGATCTCCAGCGGCTGCCCAGCCGTGAGCCCCAAGGCCTCGCGCAGGACCTTGGGGACCACGATGCGCCCCGCCGCGTCAATGGCAGTTCTCATGGCATCGATCTACCATTTTCGGCATGGCGTATCCCAGCGCAAACACCGGGCCACGCCGCGACGCCGGAATGCGCCCGGCCCCGGGTGCCGGAGGCGCGATGAGGGCCAATGGAAACGGGGGTTCCGCCAGCAGCAATCACGAATCGTGTCGGCCGCTTCCGCCGGATCCTGTGGGGTTCCAGAGCGGCGAGCCGCCCGGTCAGCGCGGTGACCTCAGCGCTGCCCGGCGGCCGTGCGGTCCGGTGCGGACAGGCCCATTTGCCGGCGATCAGGCGGCGGTGCCAGCGCAGGACGGTGCCGGGGGTGACCAGCCGGTGCGCTCCCAGCCGCGCGGCAGGAGCCGGATCAGCGCGGCGGGGACTGCGCGGCCGGCCCAGCCGGGCCGGGGCCGCGGATTGGCCCGGCCCGGCACGGCGGCCTCCTCCCGCAGCACGAGCAACCCGGCGTCCTTGGAGGCCGGTGACCGGCCGGGCAGGACCATCCAGCCGCAAACCCAAACGAGACAGACCAGGCGCAGCGACACCGATGACCACCATGCCGTCCGGCTGGCCCGGCCGCCGCCGCAGGCCAAAGGACACGCAGACTCCTGGCACCCCACAGGGTCATCGCCGGCGGCATGTTCCGCGGGCTGAGCAGGTAGGACGCGGCCCTGTTCTCCTTCTTGCTGTCCGCCCCGGTCATCTTCGCGGCCGGGATGCCGAAGATCGGGCGACCTGACCGGCCCGCTGGGCAACGGCATCAGGGGCCAAGTGGTCTTCGGCAGCGTGCTGTGTGGAATCTGAGGTGGCGTCAAGCCGTCCCAGATGTTGCTTCGGATGTTTCGTGCCTCACCGGTCCCAGGGTTCAGAGGCTCCAAGGTCCAGTTGCTGTTCACGCATTCCTGGCCCGGCCCCGCGTCAGGCGGGTAACCGGCGGCGGGCCGCCGGGCACTAATGAGTGTGAGCCGAATCGCTGCCTCGCCGTCTGCTGGAGGATCGCCGTGTCGACTGTCCGCATCGTTCCTGCGCGCCACATCCGGCCCAAACGGGCCGCGGACGGGAGTGACGTGCCCGGCTGGCGGCCGCATCAGCGTCTCGTCGTGCTGGCCGACACCGTGCCCGCCAAAGATGGGGGCCGCCGGGCGGTGCCGCTGTGGGTGATTGCCGGTCACAAGGGGCTGCTGGGCCGGCTGGGCCGGCCCGCCGCGGACGCCGAGGTGGCCAGTGGCCTGCTGGAGACAGCGGTCCGGCTGCTGCGGGCGGCCGGGACGGCGGTGAGCGCCGTGGACCTCGAGCCGGCCAGCGACGATGTGCCCGAGCTGCGCTCGGACACGGTCACGGCCCGCGTCGGGCTGGCCACGGCCGCGGGAACCCGGCCGGTCACGGTCAGCGCCGAGTACGGGCTGGCGCTGGCCGCCGTGGCCGGGGCGCCGGTCCGGGTGGCCGATGCGGTGATGGACCGGCTCGCGGTCCCGGTGCCGGGCGAGGACATGCTGGCGCCGTTCCTGCCTCCGGCGGACGCCCGGCCGCCGGGCCGCCCGGCACGTCGTTTCGAGCCGCGGAACATGGCGTTCACCGGCGGCCTGGACTACTGGGAACTGGCTGGCAGCTTCTCCGCTGACGGCCAGCCGGCCGGGCCGGGCTACTCCTGCACCGCCGCAGACCAGTCCGCGGCCTTGGCCGCCACGGTCCCGGAACCCGCCGGCTCGGCCGTCCTCGTCCAGGCCATCGCCGCCGAGGACTACCGCGGTGCCGCGGTCACCTTCCGCGGGCAGCTGCGCGCCACCGGCATCGCCGGCCGGGCCGGGCTGCACCTGGCCGTGAGCAGGCCACCGGACGACCCGGTTGGCGCCCCCCGGCGCGGCCACGGCAGCAGCCTGACCGCCCCGGGCAGCAGCGACTGGACCTGGCATGAGGTCACGGTGCCCGTCCCCGGCGACGCCGCCGTCATCCGGTTCGGGATCTCCCTGGCCGGCCGCGGCCGCGTTGAGCTGCGCGGCGCGGAACTTACCCCGGCGCCGCCGCGAACCCAGGAGTAAAGCCAGGCATGGACATTCCCGACGGCGACCTGGTCCGGCTGGCCCGCGACGGCGACCCGGCCGCGTTCCGGCTGCTGGTCGAGCGGCACCTGCCGATGGCCCGCGCCCGCGCGGCCCGGCTGTGCCCGCAGCCCGACGACGCCGACGACGCCGTCCAGGACGCCTTCCTGCAGGCGTTCATCGCACTGGGCCGGCTGCGCGACCCCGGCCGGTTCGCCGGCTGGCTGGGCGGCATCGTGGCCAACGTCTGCCGCGCCCAGCGGCGCCGCGCCCCGCTGACCCTGCTCGGCGACTGGCCCGAGAACCTGCACCCCGCATCGGCGGAGAACCTGCCGTCCGCGGAGGACCTGGACCGCGAAGACGTACTCAGCCGCGCGGTCGCCGGCCTGCCCCCCGGGCAGCGCCACGCCGTCACCGTGTTCTACTACGCCGACCAGCCCGCCGGGCAGGCCGCCGCCACTCCCGGCGCCGCCAGGGCCAGCTTGCACAAGGCCCGCCGCCGGCTGCGCGAGTACATCACCGCGCACCGCCCCGACCTCATCCCCGCCCTCTCCCGGAGAATCCCCATGACCGCCGTCCGCATCGCGCACGCCGACCCCTGGCCCGGACGCACACCAGACGGGAGCATGGATATCCGCCACGTGCTCGTGATCCTCGCCGACGACGCTGGCCACCGGGCGCTGCCGGCCCGGCTCCCTGGCCCCGGGCAGCTCTGGCGCCTGCTCAGCCGCCCCGGCGACCGCGATGAGGACCAGTGGGGGGCTCATGACGAGGAGATGACCGGCCGGCTGCTGCAGGCGGCCGGGGTCACCCTGGCCGGCGTGACCGTCACCGACCTGGGCCCGGGCGTGACCGTCACGCGGATAGGCATCGCCGGGCCCGGCAGAACCCGGCCGGTCACCGCCAGCCTCGCCGACGGCCTGGCCCTCGCCGTCATCACCGGCGCGCCGCTGGCCGTCGACGACCCGGTCATGAACCGGCTCGCCAGGCCCGTCACCGGCCCCGACCTGCTCAGCCAGTTCCGCAGCCAGCAGACACCCCCCAGGTCTTTGAGCCGGCGGTTCGAGCCCCGCAACACGGCATTCACCGACGGCCTGGACCGATGGCAGCTCTATGGCACCTTCCTGCGCCAGGGCACCGGATTCGACTACTCCGCCACCACCGAAGACGGGCGGGCGATCCTCACCGCGGCTGTGCCCGAGCCCGCCGGATTCGCCTTCCTCGCCCAGGACATCGAACCCGACGACTACCGCGGCCGCACCGTCACCTTCCGCGCCGAACTGCGCACCGCCCAGGCGGACGGCCGCGCCGGGCTGGCACTCCGCGCCGCCAGCCCGGGCCGGTCCCGGCCCCCCCGGGCAGCCAGCCCAGATCCCCGGGAAGACCCGGCCAACCACATCACCTCCGCCACCGAAACCGGGGCATGGACCCGGTATGAGGTCACCGCCGACATCCCGGCGGACGCCAGCCTGATCAGGTTCGGCGTCTTCCTGAACGGCGCCGGCCAAGTCGAACTCCGCCACCCCGCACTAGCGCCTCATCCGCCAGGCCAGCAATAACACCGTCTAACCAGAACTCACCATGATCAAATGCCGTAGCCTCAATCCACCGGTGAATTCGGGGATGTTCCGGGCGCGGCAACGCGGAAGGTGCCCTCTGAACTGGGATGATGATAGTTCTCTATGCTCCCGTCGCCTATGCCGGGAGGACACCTCGCAGTGCCGGCACCCGAACCGCGCCCGAAACCCATCACACACAGCAACTCAGGAACAGGCCGGAGTCGTTCGGGCCACAAGGGCCTGCCGCGCGGGGAGCGGCTACCGGCGGCCCGCCAGCCCGGCCTGGTAGGCCAGGACCACGAGCTGGGCGCGATCGCGGGCACCGAGCTTGGTCATAGCGTGGTTGGCGTGCGTCTTGACGGTCAGCGGGCTGAGCGTGAGGTGGTCGGCTATCTCGGCGTTGGACATGCCCGTCGCCACGAGGGCGACGATCTCGCGCTCCCGTTCGGTCAGCGCGCCGACCAGTCCGGGGGATGCCTGCGGCGCGCGGTCG
>Ga0213875_10001000_pt1 | contig 20116 bp, 17 predicted proteins | sample BarmaccomBMRX_R8_FD_160105 | JGI IMG/M metagenome (GOLD analysis project Ga0213875, IMG submission 160105) | Root-associated microbial communities from Barbacenia macrantha in rupestrian grasslands, the National Park of Serra do Cipo, Brazil - RX_R8 | ecosystem: Host-associated > Plants > Roots... | reverse complement strand
TGATCGCGGCTACATCGGAGCCGTACTCGTTCCTTTCCTGCGCGCGGCCGGTCACGAGGTCGACGGCTACGACGTCGGCCTCTACGAAGGCTGTGACCTCGGCCCGACGGGCAGCCCAGGCGACGGCGACCGCCCGCCGCGCGACATCCGCGACGCCGACGCGCGCGACCTGTCCGGTTACGACGCCGTCCTCTGCCTGGCGGCGTTGTCCAACGATCCGCTCGGTCACCTCAACCCCGACACCACCTACGCGGTCAACCTGCGCGGGACCCTGAAGCTGGCCGCCGCGGCCAAGGAAGCCGGGGTCACCCGGTTCCTGTTCGCCTCGTCCTGCAGCCTCTACGGCGCGGCTGGCTCCAGCGCGGTGGCCGAGGACGCCGACCTGCTGCCGGTCACCCCCTACGGGGAGACCAAGATCATGGCCGAGCGCGGCCTGTCGGCCCTCGCCGACGACAACTTCAGCCCCACCTATCTGCGCAACGCCACCGCCTACGGGTTCTCGTCCCGGCTGCGGCTCGACATCGTGGTCAACAACCTGACCGCGGTCGCGCTGACCACCGGCGAGGTCCGGCTGGAAAGCGACGGGACCCCGTGGCGCCCGCTGGTGCACATCGAGGACATCAGCCGGGCGTTCCTGGCCGTTCTGGAAGCACAGCGCCCACTGGTCCACGACGAGGCCTTCAACGTCGGCCGCGACGTCGACAACGTGCAGGTCCGCGACGTGGCCGACCTGGTCCGGGACACCGTCACCGGGTCGAAGGTCACGCTGGCGGGCAACGCCGGGCCCGACCTGCGCAACTACCGGGTCGACTTCGCCAAGCTCAACGACACGTTTCCCGCTCTCGACCTGCGCTGGAGTGTCCCGGCCGGGGTGCGCGAGCTGGCCGCCGCCTACACCCGGTTCGGGCTGACCTACGACGACTTCCTGTCCTCCCGGTTCGTGCGGCTGCGGCGCATCCAGGAGCTGCTGGCGGCCGGCCTGCTCGACGAGAACCTGTGCCGCCAGACCAGCGCCCAGTTCCCGCCCCCGGGCGAGGTCGCCAAACACGGAGCGTAACGCTCCAATCGCGTAAAGCCCTTTAGAAAAATTACAGAGGGTAATCAACTGGTGCCCGGCTGATATACATCAGCCGGGCACTTTGTGTAGCCACGATCAACGCACTTGCGTTACGTAGCTTTACACGTTCAGTAGTCGAATTAGGTCAGAGTGACCCTCATCACATTCACGGAGTGTAATTATCGCTGGTAGACCGACTACGTAGGCGATGCAACTCTGAGTAATTAAATAACTACACTTTCTCGGACAAATAGCTGTGAGTAGTCGGCAACCCGTTAAAGCGTCCATGCGTCACACTAGTAACTCAACAGAGCCGACATGGACGGCCCCGGGCGGTAACCACCCGGGGCAGGGGGAGGGACCCATGGTGGCGCTCGTTCCGGTGAATTCACCGACGACGCAGGGTGGCAACGACGGCCCGGCCGGGCAGACGGCAAAAGCCGCCTCCGGCCCGGGGGGTGACGCCGGCGACGTCGCCCAGCTGGTGCGGGCGGCCGCGGCCGGCGACCACCGCTCCTGGGAGCGCCTGGTCGACAAGTACGCCCGGCTGATCTGGGCCATCACCCGCGACTTCAAGCTCGGCGAGAGCGACGCGGCCGACGTGGCCCAGGCCACCTGGCTGCGGCTGCTGGAGCACATCGACCGGATCGAGTACCCCGAGCGGGTCGGCTCCTGGCTGGCCGCCACCGCCCGCAACGAGTGCCTGCGCAGCCTGGCCGCCCGCAAGCGGGTGGTGCTGGCCCACGACGAGATCCAGCTCGAAGGGGTGGCGGCGGCCGAGCCCGAGGTCGACGAGGGGCTGCTGGCGGCCGAGCGCGCCCAGGTCGTCCGGGAGGCGCTGACCCACCTGCCCCGCCGCTGGCAGCAGCTGCTCGAGCTGCTGATGTCGGACCCGCCGGTCTCCTACGCGGAGATCTCCGACCGGCTCGACCTGCCGATCGGCAGCATCGGCCCGACCCGGCGGCGCTGCCTGGCCCGGCTCCAGGTGCTGCTGCACCCGGCGATCAACGAGGCCCAGTGGCAGGAGCTGGGCCTCCCCTCGACCGGCCTCGCCAGTTAGCGGCTGAGGCCGGCCGGCTCAGCGGCCGAGGCCGGCGCTCACGCCCGCCGGGGTCAGCGTCTCGGCGTCCACCCAGCGCCCGCCGGCCGCCTCCACCTCGGGATAAGCGGCCCGCACCTCGGCCAGCAGGTCGGGGACGAACAGCACCACCGACGCCCCCGGGTGGGCGGCCAGCACGTCCGGCCCCACCACCGGGATGTCGGTCCCCGGCATCCGCGACCCCTGCTTGGCGGGCGAGGCGTCGGCCACCGCGCTGATCACCGACCGGTCGGCCCCCGCCCACCGCAGCAGCGCCACCGCCCGCGAGGCGGCCCCGTAACCGAGCACGGTCCGCCCGGCCGCCCGCTCGGCCGCCAGCCAGTCGCGCAGCCCGGCCGCCTTGGCCTCGGCGTCGCGCTGCAGCCCGCCCAGCGTGACCGGATCGTTGACCCCACCCGCGGTGTCCCGGCTGAGCAGCGGCGGTATCGAACCGTCCCCGGTCAGCGCGCCGCCGTCGCCGTTGCGGCTGGCGGCCAGCAGCACGGTGCCCCCGTAGAGCCCGAACTCCCAGGCCCGGCGGGCCCGGAACCCGACCCGGCCCAGCATCGAGGTCAGCGCCGAGGTCGAGTAGTAGGCGTAGTGCCCGTGCCGCAGCGCGTTCCACTGCCCGAGCCGGACGATCGTGTCGAGCGCGTGGTACTGCAGCAGCAGCAGGCCGCCGGCCGCCACCCGGGTGGCCCGTTCGGCCAGCGCGGCGGCCTGGTCGGCGGCGTGCATCAGCCCGAAACAGTCCAGCACCACATCGGCCGAATCACCGTCGGCGACCGGCTTGAGCCCGCGGTCTTCGAGCAGCCCGAGCCACGACCCGCCGTGCGGGCTGCCGTACTCGGCCACCCGGGCGCCCGCCCGCAGCAGGCCGCCGTTCGCCACCCGGCCGACCGCGTCGGCCGCCTGGGCCACCAGCGCGGCCGGTTCGGCCCCGCGCGGCTCCTCGGGCACGGTCGGGTCGGCCAGCAGCTGGGCCAGCCCGCAGCTGGCGCACAGCCACATCTGCAGCGGGTGGACCGGGTCGGGCCCGGGGTCGTCCACGCTCGGGAAGTAGTCGCAGGCCGGCTGCGCGCCCAGGTCGAGCACGAGCTGGCCGCCCGTTTTCCCGCAGACCCGGCAGGCTGGCTCGGTCATTGGTCGGTCCTCTTTCCTCGCGGGGGTGTCCACCACAGGACCCGGGAACCGCCGGCGTTGATACGAGCGGCGCGCCCGCCCCCGGAAATCTGCGGCCGCGTGTATCACCGGCCTCCCCCCGGCGATCTCCTGTGGTGCGGGCGGCCGACCGGCCGCCCGGACGGCCCGGGAAGGGGACCACTGCCTTGCCACCAACCTGCCGGCTGTGCGGCGCGGACCTGACGCACACGTTCGTGGACCTGGGGATGTCCCCGCTGTGCGAGAGCTACGTGGCCGCCGCCCAGCTCGACCAGGCCGAGAGCTTCTACCCGCTGCACGTCCGGCTGTGCCCGTCCTGCCTGCTGGTGCAGCTGCCCGCCTACGTGTCCGGTGAGCACATCTTCTCGGACTACGCCTACTTCTCGTCCTACTCGACGTCCTGGGTCGAGCACGCCCGCGGCTACGCCGAGGACATGATCGGCCGCCTCGGCCTCACCGCCGGCAGCCTGGTCACCGAGGTGGCCAGCAACGACGGCTACCTGCTGCAGCACTTCGTGGCCCGCGACATCCCGGTCCTCGGGGTCGAGCCCGCCGCCAACGTGGCCGAGACCGCTCAGGCCAAGGGGATCCGCACCGCGGTCCAGTTCCTGGGCGCGGGCACCGGGGCCGACCTGGCCGAGCAGTTCGGGCGGGCCGACCTGGTGGCCGGCAACAACGTGTTCGCGCACGTGCCCGACATCCGCGATTTCGCGGCCGGGCTGCGGGCCCTGGTCAAGGACACCGGGCTGGTCACGCTGGAATTCCCGCACCTGCTGCGGCTGATCGAGCGGCGCCAGTACGACACCATCTACCACGAGCACTACCAGTACTACTCGCTGCTGACCGCCGCCCGGGCGCTGGCCACGGCCGGGCTGCGGGTGGTGGACGTGGACGAGCTGGCCACCCACGGCGGCTCGCTCCGCGTCCACGCCCGGACCGTCGGGGCGGCGGGCGAGCCCACCGTCCGGGTCAAGGCGGTGCTGGCGGCCGAGGAAGCGGCCGGGCTGCACACGGTGGCCGGGCACGAGGGCTTCGCCCGCGAGGTGCTCAAGATCAAGAGTGACCTGCTGGAGTTCCTGCTGCGGGCCTCGGCCGAGGGCAGGACGGTGGCCGGCTACGGCGCCCCCGGCAAGGGCAACACGCTCCTGAACCACTGCGGCATCCGGTCCGACCTGCTCGCCTACACGGTCGACCGCAGCCCGTTCAAGCAGGGCAAGTTCCTGCCCGGCACCCACATCCCGATCCACGCCCCGGACCGGATCGCGCAGACCCGGCCCGACTACGTGCTGGTGCTGCCCTGGAACCTCCGGGACGAGATCAGCCAGCAGCTCAGCTACGTCCGGGACTGGGGCGGTCGGCTGGTCTTCCCGATCCCGGCCCTGGAAATCGTCTGACGGATCATCTGACAAGGGGGGAGAGCGGCGATGAAGGTCGTACTGTTCTGCGGCGGGCTCGGCATGCGCATGCGCGACGGCACCAGCAACGCGCCCAAGCCGATGGCCATGGTCGGCGAGCGCCCGCTGCTGTGGCACGTGATGCGCTACTACGCCCACTACGGGCACACCGATTTCGTGCTCTGCCTCGGGTACGGCGCCTCGGTGGTCAAGGACTTCTTCCTGACCTACGACGAGACCCGGTCCAACGACTTCGTGATCGAGAACGGCGCCCGCGACGTCCAGCTGTTCAGCACCGACATCTCCGACTGGCGGATCACCCTGGTCGACACCGGGCTGCACTCCCCGATCGGCGAACGGCTGCGCCGCGTCCGCCGCTTCCTCGACGGCGAGGACATGTTCCTGGCCAACTACGCCGACGTCCTCACCAACGCCCCGCTGCCCGACATGATCACCCGGTTCGCGGCCAGCGACGCGACCGCCAGCCTGCTGGCGGTGCCGCCCCAGTCGTCCCACCACGTGGTCGACATCGGCGACGACGGCCTGATCACCCAGGTCACTCCCATGCGCGACCTGCGCCAGTGGGAGAACGGCGGCTACTTCCTGCTCCGCCCCGAGATCTTCGACGTCCTCGGTGAGGGCGAGGACCTGGTCGAGGACGCGATCATGCGCCGGCTGGTACCCCGCGCCAAGGTCCTGGCCTACCCCTACAAGGGCTACTGGTCCCCGGCCGACACGGTCAAGGAGCGCGCCCAGCTCGAAGAGCTGTACCACCGCGGCCACTGCCCCTGGATGGTCTGGGACCCCGAGCGTTCCGGCACCGCCAAGCCCCCGGTGGCCCGGGTGGCGTTAGGCCACCCCCCAGGACGAACGGCCCGGACCTCCCTCCCCCCGAGGGCCCGGGCCGTTCTTTTTCATCGCCCGTGACCGGACAGCATCCCGCCGTACTCCGGTCCCCGCTGTGGTCCCGGCCGCTCATCCCGGCCCCGCCCGCACGTCAGTGCGGGGGCAGCCGGGCGCCCAGGGCCATGGTGAGGGCGTACTGCCAGGGGCGGCGCTGATCCAGCCAGGTGTTCACGGACCGCAGGGTGCCGCGGGCGGAGGGGCCACCCGCCGCTTGTTCCCCCCGCGGCCGCGGCCATACCTTCGTTTCCATGGAGGTGCTCTCGGTCAACGTCGGCCAGTCGCGCCCCAACCCCTGGAAGGGCCTGCGCGCGACCGGCATCGACAAACGCCCGGTCGACGGCCCGGTCGCGGTCAGCGCGCCCGGCCCCAAGGGGACCGGCGCGGTTGGCCTGGCCGGCGACCGGGTCTACGACGTCAAGCATCACGGCGGCTCCGACCAGGCCGTCTACGCCTACGCGCGCGAGGACCTCGACCGCTGGCAAACCGAGCTGGGCCGTCCCCTGCCCAACGGCGCCTTCGGCGAGAACCTCACCACCGCCGCCCTGCCCGTCAACGACGCCCTGATCGGCGAACGCTGGCGCATCGGCCCCGACGTCATCCTCGAAGTGTCCTGCCCGCGGATCCCCTGCGCGACGTTCCAGGGCTGGCTGGCCCGCGACGGCTGGATCACCCGCTTCACCGAGGCCGCGCGGCCCGGCGCCTACCTCCGGGTCATCGCCCCGGGCGACCTCCGCGCCACGGACCCCATCGAGGTCATCCACCGCCCCGCCCACGACGTGACCGTGGCGCTCGCCTTCCGCGCGCTGACCCGCGAACCGGACCTGCTGCCCCGGCTCCTGGTCGCCGACGCGCTCCCGGAGGAGACCAGGGACCGAGTACGCCGGCGCGTCACCGCGTAGGCGACCGGCGCCAAGGCTCGAACCCCATGCATCCGCCCACCCCGAGTCACACGCACCACTCGCGCCTCTGCACTACGGGTTACTGCCGATTAGGGAAGCCTTTCAGGCAGCATTTGTTCAGAAGTCTGCCCTAATCGGCGGTCAGGCCTGGGCTCCCGAGTCACCTGCCCGGCGTCGGCCCGCTCGCCAAGCAACCCCGTCCTCCTGAGTCACACGCGCCCCAGCCAGCCCGCTGGCTACATTCGCGCCCAGCCAGCCCGCTGGCTACACGCGCGTCCCGGCCACTCCCCGCCGGTTCAGCTGCTCAATCGCCGCCGCCAGCGAGCCCGCCTGCCGGTCCCGCTCCGACACGTAGGCCGGCGGCAGCGGCCACGGGATCCCCAGCTCGGGGTCATCAAACGCGATCGACACGTCCTCCGCCGGGTCGTGCGGCCGGTCGATCCGGTACGCCACGTCGGCCGGCTCGGTCAGCGCCTGGAACCCGTGCGCGCACCCAGCCGGGACGTACAGCGACACCTGCTCGGTGTCCCGCAGCTCGAACGTGGCCATGTTCCGGAACGTCGGTGACCCGGCCCGCAGGTCGACGACGACGTCAAGAATGGCCCCGTAAGAGCAGCGCACGATCTTGGCCTCCCCGCGCCCGCTCCTGGTGTGCAGGCCGCGGATGACGCCGCGGGCCGACCGGGACAGGCTGTCCTGGGCGAACCCGGCCGGGTCGATGCCAGCCGCCCGGGCCACCGACGCGTCGAACGTCCGGCTGAAGAAGCCGCGGTCGTCCACGTGCGGCGACGGCCGGAACAAGATCGCCCCGGCGATCCGCTCGACCGGGCAGGCCTTCACGCGACCGCCTCCGAGCCGGACGCCAGGCCCGGGAACGTCAGCACCGACTTCGACACCCGGAACGCCTCCGCGTAGGGGGCCTTGCACTCCATGCCGCGCAGCCGGGCCAGGCCCAGGAACACCTCGTCGTCCCACCAGTCCCGGTGCTGCTGGGACGGGAACGACTTGTGCAGCAGCTCGACCTTGCGCCGGGCGGCGGCGGCCGACAGCGGCACGTAGAGCGACGGGCGGCTGAGGTCACCGTCCCACTTGGGGATCTCGTAGGCGAGAGCGAGGCGGTCGCGGAACACGGTCGGGATGATCTCGGCGATCGTCCGGTGGTCCTGGTGCGCGTCGTCGGCCGACGGCGCCAGGATCACGTCCGGGGCGAACGAGGCCGCCACCTCCTCCAGGCCGTCCTTGACCTGCTCCCAGCGGGCGGGCAGGCGCCCCTCGGGCAGGCGGTGCAGGTCGACGGTGAGGTCGGCGCCGGGCAGGAACGCCCGGGCGGCGGCCCGCGCCTCCTGCTGGCGTTCCGGGGTTCCGGTCAGCACCACGTAGCGGACCGCCAGGCCGGGCTGGGCCGCCGCGAGCCCCGCCAGCGTGCCCCCGGCCCCGATCTCGATGTCGTCCGGGTGGGCGCCCAGCGCCAGCACCGACAACGGCCGCCCGGCCGGGATGGTCAGCTGCAGCGGAAGCACCGGGTCACCTCCCCGAGGCCGAAACCGAGGCCGAAACCGAGGTCACGGCCGGCGTCACGCCGACCAGGAACGACACCAGCCGCGGCCCCATCACGGTCGCGTCGAAATCCCGCCGGAACCTGGCCCGCGCCGCCGCCCCGGCCGTCGCCCGCTCGGGCTCGGACTCCAGCAGCCCGAGCAGCACCGCCGCCGCCCGCCCCGGATCGTCCAGCGGCCAGAACCGCCCCTCGACTCCCTCGTCAACCAGCTCGGCCAGCGGCCCGATGTCGCCCGCGACGACCGGCAGCCCGGCCGCCATCGCTTCCATGATCGCCAGCGACGAGGACTCGGAGTAGGAGGCGTGCACGTAGGCCCGGTAGCCGGGCAGGAACTCGCGCAGGTCGGTGCGGAAACCCCGGAACCGGACCTGCTGCTCCAGCCCGAGCTCGCGCACCTGCCGCTCCAGCTCGGTCCGGCACGGCCCCTCGCCGTAGATGTCCAGCGTGAGCTTGTGCCCGGCCTGGGCGGCGGCGGCCAGCACCGCCAGCAGGTAGCGGTGGTTCTTCACGACCTCGAGGTTGCCGGTGGTGACCAGGTCGGCCTGCGGGGCCGGTTCGGGTTCGGGGTCCAGCGGGGCGACGAAGTTGCCGATCACCGCCGACGGCACCGTCCGCGCCTCCGGCAGCCAGCCGAGCACCGCCCGGCGCGCCCACTGCGACACGTAGACCAGGCCGTCGACCCGGGGGAGGACCCGCCGCTCGGTCCGCCGGATGGCCCGGAACACGGCCCCGCCGCGGGCGATGTCGTGCTTGTCGGCCCACTCGTCGGCCTGCGAGGTGCGGAAGTGCACGGCCAGCACCACCCGCTGGTGCGAGCCACGACGGGCCGCCAGCGCCGCCCGGGCCTCCGGCGGTCCCTGGGCGTAGATCACGCAGGGGCCGGCCGTGGCCAGGTGCCGTCGTAGCGCCTGGCGCAGGAACGCCTCGTGCCAGTAGCGGTACCAGGCCACCCCGGCCGGCCGGCTGATCCGGTGCAGCAGCAGCCGGGCGCCGAACACCGGCACGTGCAGCCGGTTGCCCCACGAGTACGGGGTGAGCAGCGTGGCCGGGGTGCCGTGCTCGGCCAGGTACCGGCGCAGCTGCCGGACGTGCGTGTGCACGCCGGTGATGCCGTCGGCGCGTAGCGCGGTGGCGATGACGATGGGGACCGGGCCGTAGGCGTCATGGCTCATGTTCACGAGATCGCCGGCCCCGGCCCGCTGATACCGCCCAGACCTGCGAACTCAGCGGGCCGGCGAACTCAGCAGGATCGCTGCAGCACCAGCGCCTTGGTCAGCGCGCCCCACTCGTAGGCCAGCTGGTACGGCCACCGGTGGACCGGGATCGGGGTCGTGACCACGTAGACCGGCCCGCTGAAGCAGCGCTGCATCCGCAGCCGGGCCCGGGTGTCCTGCGGGGTGATCGTGACCAGCGTGATCGAGCGCCAGTGGTGCGCCCGGGCCAGCCGGCCGGCGTACTCGGCCTCGCCCTGAGTGGTCGCCGGGTCCGGGTTGAGGCAGATCAGCCGGACCCCGGTGACGTGGTGCGGGCACGGGTAGCCGGACTGCGACAGGCCCAGCGAGACCAGCAGGTACGGGACCCGGCGCTGCTCGGCCAGCCGGACCGCGGTGCCCACGTCGCCGTCGGGGACGTCCAGCGCCAGGATCGCGCTCGTCGTGGCCGGCATTCCGCGGGCGGGCCAGATGAACAGCCGGGCCGTCGCGGCCAGGAACAGCACCACGATCACGGACACCACGGCCGCCGCGATGCGCCAGCGCCGGTGCCGTCGTCGCGGCCGGGCGGTCGGTTCGGTCGTCGTCGTTCTCTCCCATCGTGACCAAGGGGCCAGACTGGGAAGGCCTGGTAAGCCTGGTGACAGCGACACAGTGGAGGGTATCGGTGCCAGCCGACTACGGCGCGATCCGCGCGGAGAACATCGCCCGTTACGGGTGGGACACCGCGGTGCTGGACCTGCTCGGCCACCTGTACAGCGACCGGACCCACTTCATCTTCGAGCTGATCCAGAACGCCGAGGACGCGGGCGCCACCGAGCTGTCGTTCGCGCTGTTCGCCGACCGGCTGGAGGTCCGGCACGACGGCCGCCCGTTCACCGAGGCCGACGTCCGCGGCCTGTGCGGCGTCGCCCAGAGCTCCAAGTCCGGCGACCTGACCGCGATCGGCCGGTTCGGCATCGGCTTCAAGTCGGTCTACGCCTACACCCGCAGCCCGCGGGTGGTCAGCGGCGGCGAACGGTTCCGCATCGAGTCGTTCGTCCGCCCGTTCCCGCTCGACCCGGCCGACGAGCCAGCGGGGCCCGCGACGGGCGACGGCACCGTCTTCGTGTTCCCGTTCGACCTGGACAGTGTGCCCGCCCCGGTCGCGGTGGCCGAGATCGCCGCCGCCCTGGGCCGCCTCGAGCCCGCGACCCTGCTGTTCCTCCGCCACCTGGGCCAGCTGCGGGTCAGCGGGTCCGGTGTCCCGGCCACGACGCTCCAGCGCTCGGTGGCCCCGGGCCCGGCCGCCAGCCAGCGGATCAGCGTGTCGAAATCTTCGGATGAAAGCGTCCCGACCTGGCTGGCGTGGCGACGTTCGCTCGGGCAGGCCGGCCCGCTGGGTAATCCGCTCCAGGTCGAGATCGCCTTCCAGGCCGGCCCGGCGTCCGCCCCGCCGCACCTCACCCCGCTCGGCCGATCACCCCTCAACGTGTACTTCCCGACCGAGAAGGAGACGTTCCTCGGCTTCCTGGTCCAGGGCCCGTACCGAACGACCCCGGCCCGCGACAACGTCCCCGCCCACGACCCCGACAACCAGGTGTTCGTCCAGGCCACCGCCACCCTGCTGACCGAGATCCTGCCCGCCCTGCGCGAAGCGGACCTGCTCACGGTCCCCGCCCTGACGGCGTTGCCGGTCGACCCGGCCCGCTTCCCCCCAGAGTCGATGTTCCGCCCCCTCTACGACGCGGTCCGCGACGCCCTGACCAGCACCGACCTGATCCCCACGGCCGGCGTCCCAGGAACCCCCGCCCCCCGCGACCCGGTAGCCCCCCGCAACCCGGTAGCTCCCCGCGACCCAGTGGCTCCCCGCGATCCGGTAGCCCCCCGCAACCCGGTAGCCCCCCGCAACCCAGTGGCTCCCCGCAACCCGATTGCACCTCGCGACCCGGTAGCCCCACACGACCCAGGGGACCCCGGCGTCCCCCTCTTCGAGCTCTACCGGTCCGCCACCGACCTCGTCCTCGCCCCCAGCCCCGGCCTCACCAACCTCCTCGACCCCACCCAGCTCGGTGACCTCCTCGCCACCCATCGCCCCCTCTGGTTCGCCGACCCCGCCATCACTCCCGACGGCACCCCGGCCCTCTGGCACTACCTGCGCACCGAGCTGGCCATCCCCGAGCTCACCGCCCCCGACCTGGTCACCCAGGCCGGCCGCGACTTCCTGGCCGCCCAGCCGGACGCCTGGCTGGCCCGCTACTACGCCTTCCTGCTGGCCGACACCCGCCTCTGGCGCCCGCCGGCCGACCCCGGCGACCCCCCGGCCCCGGCCCGCCACCAGCCGATCATCCGCCTCGAAGACGGCCGCCAGGTCGACCCGTTCACCCCCGACGGCCACCCGGCCGCCTTCCTCCCCGACCCGCTGGCGCCGGCCGAGCCCGCTACTCCAGCCCCCGCTCCCAACCTCACCTCGCTGACCCCACAAACCACACCAGACTCAGCAGTCACATCAGACTCACCAGCGGAATCTGGTCCTGCCGGCCTGCCCACCGTCCGCCGGGCCGTCGCCGCCGACCCGGCCGCCCGCCGGTTCCTGGTCACGCTCGGCTTGACCGAGCCCGACCTGCTGGCCGCCGTCCTCGACGGGGTGCTGCCCCGCTACGACGATCTCGACCTGGCCGGCCTCGACCCCGCCCAGCACAACGCCGACGTCGAGTACGTGGCCCGCGCCCTCGAACAGGCCGCGCCCGCCGACCGCGAACGGCTGCTGGAACGGCTGGCCCGGACCCCGTTCCTGGTCGCCGAGAACGCCGCCACCCACGAGCCCCGGCTGCTGCCGCCGCCCCGCCTCTACCAGCGCAGCAAGGACCTGGAGAACTACTTCGAGGGCAACCCGGACGTCTGGTTCGCCCGCGACACCTACGGCCCGTGGCTGGTGCAGCTGCGCGACATGGGCGTGCGCCAGGACGTCGAGCTGACCGCCCGTGAGCCCGGGCCGAACGGGCACGTGACGGTGGCCGTCGACTTCGCCCGCAACGAGCGCGGCCTCGACGGCTTCGACCCGGCCGCCGAGCTGGACGGCCTGGAGTTCGCGCTGCGCCACCCCCGCCCGGCCCTGGCCGAATACGTCTGGAACCACCTGCTCAGCCCCCACCGCGAACTGATCGCCGGTGTCGTCGAACGGTCGGTACTGATGTCGTTCGCCGACGCCGCCCGCGAGACCACCCGGTCGGCGATCGGTAACGCGGCCGGCGCGGCGGCCTGGCTGCCGCACCCGGACGGCACGTTCCGGCCGCCGGCCGAGATCTCCCTGGACGACCTGCCGCCCACCTTCACCCGCGACGAACAGCTGGCCCAGGCCCTGGGCATGCCCCAGCCGGTGGTGTCGCTGGCCGCCCGCCGCCTCGGGGTGCCGCCCGCGGTGCTGTGGGGCCTGGCCGCCCACCCGGACCTGGTCGACCTGATCGAACGCGAACTCGCCGCCCGCGACGGCCGCTGACCGGCGGCCCCGCTGGCCTACAACCTGCCCCCGTCGATGACACCGTCCAGCGCCAGCATCGCCTCCAGGGCGAAGTAGTCGCCCCAGACCAGCTCGTGCCGCTCGGCCTTGTGCTCCTTGCGGCTGTAACAGCCGTCGACCAGGCCGCCGTGCGGCCCGAGGTGAGTGGCGGCCAGCGCGGTCAGCACCCTTTCCGCACTTGTCCGGTAACGATCACTCGCCGGTCCCGCCACCGGGGCGAGCTTGGTCAGGGCGGCCGCCGCGATCGCGGCCGCCGAGGTGTCCCGGGGCGCGTCGGGAATGGCCGGGTCATCGAACTCCCAGTAACAGATCAGGTCGGCCGGCGCGTGCGCCAGGTACCAGTCGGCGACGGTGGCGGCCGGGGTCACGAACTCGGCCGACCGCTGGGCCGCCTGGGCCAGCCCCAGCATCGCCCAGGCCTGGGCCCGCGACCAGGTGCTGCGATCCGAGGTGCCGTTGGGCACCTCCTGGGCGGTGAGCTGGCCGCCGGCGTCATAGGTGGCCGACTGGGCGACCGACCCGTCCGGCCGCCCGCACAACCGGATCGTGTTGCGGGCGTGGGCCAGCGCCAGCGACCGCCAGTCCGGCCGCCCCGCCCGCCCGGCCCCGGTGGCCAGCAGCGGCACCCCGCCCGGCAGCCCGTCGATGCAGGCTCCCGGCCGCGGCCAGAGATAGCGCTCGGCGTCCTCGGCGCCCGGCGACAGCACGCCCGCCACCGGGTCGAACGCCTCGCTCAGGGCACCCGCCGCCGCCCCGGTCAGCTCGGCCAGCTCCTCCCCGGCCAGCCCGAGCGCGCCGCCAATCCCCGCGCTGTACCAGAACAGGAATCCGCGCAGCATGGTCGGCGCGGCCAGCCGGGCCCGCAGCCGGCCGGTGGCCTCGGCCGCCGCCGCGGCGTACCGCTCCTCGCCGGTGGCGGCCGCCGCCAGCCACAGCAGCCCGGTCCAGAACCCGCCACACCACTCGCCGTCCGCGGCCCAGGTCCATTCGCCGGAGTCGGGCTCGGCCGACACCGGGAACCGCCCGTCCGCCTCGGCCAGCGTCTGGCCGACCCGCGCGATCAGCCCCGCCACCGCTGTCTCGAACACCCCGTCGTCCTTCCCGTCGGCCGTGCCGGCCCTGCCCGTGATACCCCGCACGGCGCGAGTTAGCCGAGGGTCTGGTGGGCAGGGGCCTTGATCATGCGAGGCGGTCTGATCTTCGGCCCGGTCGACGAGACCGCCGTGCTCGCCGACCTGCGCGGCCGCGCCGTCAACTACGATCCGGCCGACTCCCCGGCCGCGGGCGACCCCCAGCCCGGCCGCCGCTGGCACGTCGACTCGGCCGCCGTGCTGATCGGCCAGGAACCGCCCGGCGACCCGGTGCCCGGCGGGGTCTGGGAGGCCACCTGCGCGCTGACCAGCCGCTACGAGTTCGCCGACGCCGGCATCCTGCGCGCCGTCTACCTGGCCGGCTCGGACCTGGACGGCCGCGAGATGCTGATGGAAGGCCGGTTCCTCGGCCTCCGGTTCTACTTCGGCGTCCGCGTCACCCGCGTCTTCGACGAGACCCGCGCCACCGGCCGCGGGCCCGAGCGGGTCTGGGGCTGGTGTTACGACACCCTCCAGGGCCACCTGGAGCAGGGCCGCATCAACTTCGAGGTGATCAAGAACCTGCGCACCGGCCAGGTCGCGTTCCGGGTGGCCGGCTACGCCCGCGCCGCCCGGCTGCCCAGCCCGCTGGTCCGGCTCGGTTTCCGGCTGTTCGGCCGCTGGCTGGCCCAGCGCTACTACCAGGCCGACCGCCGCCGCCTGTACGACCTGGTCCAGGCGGGCTCGTCGCCCCCGCCGCCCAGCCGCCCCGACGGTCTGGTCACCGCCCCCGCCACGGCTCAGAATTCATGGTGGGACCGGTTCGCCCCCGGCTGGCTGCACCCCGGTTCCTGACGGAGGAACGCGATGACGGAGACTTCGGCCGCGCAGACGGAAACCAACCGGGCGATCATCACTCGCGTGTTCGACGCCTGGAGCCGCGGCGTCCACCCCGACGATTTGTTCGCGCCCGGCCTGACCTGGCGCATCCCCGGACACTCGGCCGCCTCCGGCCACTACGGCAGCAAGCAGGAGTTCATCGACAAGATGCTCTCCCCGTTCGGTGCCCGGTTCTCCGCCGCAGGCCCGTTCCGCCCGGTCATCCGCGGCATCCACGCCGACGGCGACACCGTAGTCGTGGTCTTCGACGGCCACGGGATCGCCACCGACGGCCAGCCCTACGAGAACAGCTACGTCTGGATCATGCAGCTGGCCGACGGCCAGGTCACGGACGGCGCCGCCTACTTCGACAGCATCTCTTTCAACGACCTCTGGGCCCGCGTCCAGCCCAGCTGAGATCGCACTCTGTCGCCTGGGCGGTGCTCAGGCTGCCCCGGGCCAGCGCCCGTCGCGGACGGCCCGCTCGGCCCGGGCCACCGCCCGCAGCCAGCCCCCGCCGACCACCAGCTGGCACACCGCGGGGACGGCGTAGCTCAGGGACACCCACCAATGAGTGGTGCCGCCCAGGACGCTGGCCAGGGTCAGGGCCGCGAACACCGCCGCCAGCGTGAGCGCGAATCGTCCGTACCAGGCCTGGGTCTGCAGCTTCGGCGCGTGCGCGAGGGCCGCCTGGGCCAGTTCGGGCGGCAGCGGCCGGCCCCAGATCATCGCCTTCTTGACCTGCTTGCGCTGCTGGGGCGACAGCTCCCAGAGCTCGTCGGTGTCCCACAGCTCAGTGTCCCGGGCCAAGGTCGGAGGCCAGATCCGGCGGCGCCCGGTGCTCGCTTTCACCCCGCTGGTCGTCCCCGGAAAAGCCGGCTTTACCCGCGCCCACTAGGGTCGTGAGCCATGCGATTCGGTGTGTTCGTGCCCCAGGGCTGGCGCCTCGACCTGACCGGAATTGAACCCGCCGCCCAGTGGCCAGCCATGCTCGACGTGGCCCGCGCGGCCGATGCCAGCCTGTTCGAATCGATCTGGGTCTACGACCACTTCCACACGATGCCGGTCCCGACCGACGAGGCCACCCACGAGGCGTGGACGCTGATGGCCGCGCTGGCCGCCGCCACCCAGCGGGTCCGGCTCGGCCAGATGTGCACCTGCGTGGGCTACCGCAACCCGGCCTACCTGGCCAAGGTCGCGGCCACCGTCGACGCGATCTCCGGCGGCCGGGTCGAGATGGGCATCGGGGCGGGCTGGTACGAGCACGAATGGCGGGCCTACGGCTACGGCTTCCCGCGCGCCGGCGAGCGCCTGGCCATGCTCGACGAGGGCGTGCAGATCATGCGCCAGCTCTGGTCGACCGGCCGCGCCAGCCTGGACGGCCAGCATTATCAGGTCGACGGGGCCATCTGCCAGCCGCGGCCGCTGCAGGACGGCGGCATCCCGCTGTGGATCGCGGGCGGCGGCGAGAAGAAGACGCTGCGCACCGCGGCCAAGTACGCCCAGTACGCGAACTTCGACGTCACCCCCGAAGTGTTCAGGCGCAAGTCGGAGATCCTGGCCGCCCACTGCGCCGAGGTCGGCACCGACTTCGACGCCATCGTCCGGTCCGGCGAGTACCTGGTGGCGATCGGTGAGACCGAGGCCGACGTGGCCAGCCGGCTGGCCTGGCTCGAAGATCACCTCGGCCGGCACCTGCCCGCCGACCAGGTCGCGGATCAGCTGCAGGCCTACCGGGGCGACCTCACTGGCACCCCCGAGCAGATCATCGACCGGCTGTCGGAGGCGCGCGGGCTCGGGATGACGTACGCGATCTGCTATTTCCCCGAGATCGCGTACGACCGCACGGGTTTCAATCTCTTCAACGAAAAGGTCATCCCGGCCCTGGCGGGAATCTGATCGGCGGCTGCACCGCTTATTTTCGCTCCCGCCGTCGTCACCAGTACATGACCACTTATCTGCTGATTCCCGGGGCGGGCGGTGACCCGTTCTACTGGCACCCCGTGGTGCCGCTGCTCGAGGCCGTCGGCCACGAGGCGATCCCGGTCGACCTGCCCGGCCCCGACCCGGCGGCCGGGCTGCCCGAGTACACCGAGATCGCGCTGGCCGCCGCCGACGGCCGGACCGATGTGGTGCTGGCCGCCCAGTCAATGGGTGGTTTCACCGCCCCGCTGGTCGCCGCCCGCCGCCCCCTGCGGGCGCTGGTCCTGGTCAACGCCATGATTCCGGTCCCCGGAGAGACGGCCGGCCAGTGGTGGGACGACACCGGCTCCCAGGAAGCTCGCGTCCAGGCGGCCGAGCAGGGTGGCTACAGCACCGAATTCGACGTGGACACCTACTTCCTGCACGACGTCCCGCCCGAGGTCCTGGCCGACGGCCCGGCGCCGCTGGACGAGAGCGAAGCCGCGTTCGCCTCGCCCTGCGACTTCACCGCCTGGCCCGACATCCCGATCCGGGCGGTGGCCGGCCGCGACGATCGGTTCTTCCCGGCCGAGTTCCAGCGCCGCCTGGCCAAGGATCGCCTCGGCGTCGACGCCGACCTCCTCCCCGGCGGCCACCTGATCGCGCTGGCCCACCCCGAGCCGCTGGCCGACTACCTCCTGAAGTTGTAGGCCCCGCCGGCGTCTCAGGCCGGGGCCGCCGACGTCTCAGCTCCCGGGCAGCCAGCGCCGCAGCGCATCCACCGCCCCAGCCGTCACACCTACCCCACTTGCCACTCCAGCCCCGGCCACCTCAGTGGCCCAGGCCAGATGACCGTCCGGCCGGACCAGCGCCGCGCTCAGCGTGTCCCACGGCGGCTGCCCACCCGCGAACCCGGCTGCCGTAGCCGACACCGCCATCTGGAGATCCGCCTCCAGCTGACCGGCCAGCTCGCCGGGGGAGACCCCGAGCAGCACGAACCGCCCCGGCGTGAGCCGCCCGAACAGGTCCGACCCGTCCTCGACCTTCAGGTTCGGCACCCGCCGCCCGGTCAGCGGGTGGTCGCCGGGGCCCGCCGGGTAAGCCACGTCCACTCCCGACGCGGCGATCGCGAGCCGGGCGTTCAGCTCATGGCTGGCGGCCAGCGCGCTGGTCAGCGTGGCCCGCAGCGCCTGCCCTTCCCGGCCCTCGGCCGCCACGATCGCGGTCTGCGCCAGCGTGTCCTCGATGACGGCCGCGCCGACCGGCGCCCGCTCGCCGTCGTAGCTGTCCAGCAGCTCCGGCCGGGCCCGCGCGCGGGCCACCGCCGCCAGCTTCCAGCCCAGGTTCATGGCGTCCTGCAGCCCCAGGTTGAGGCCCTGCCCGCCCATCGGGAAGTGCACGTGGGCGGCGTCGCCGGCCAGTACGATCCGGCCCTCGCGGTACCGGTCGGCCTGGAACGTCGAGCTGCCGACCCGGGTCAGCATGTCGGGCTCGTACATGCCGAAGTCGCGGCCCGCCAGCCGCTCGATCGTGGCCCGGTACTCGTCGAACTCCAGCGGCACCTCCCTCGGTGTCTTCATCGTCGCGTGCTCGATCCCGATCAGCCGGTGCCGGGTCTCGTCCAGGCGTACCCCGTAGAAAGAGCCGCCCGCACTGTGCAGGGTCATGGCCGGCGGCACGTCGTCGTCGGCCACGTGCACGTCCCCGATCACGCAGGTGATCGTGTCCTCGGTGCCCTGGTAACCGATCCCGGCCGCGTCGCGGGCGATGCTGCGCCGCCCGTCACACCCGGCCAGCCAGGGCGCCTGGAACTCACGCGTCCCGCCGGCGCTGCGGGCGGTGACCCGGACGCCGTCGGGACGGACGGTCACCCCGGTCACCTCGGTACCCCGCAGCACCGGCACGCCGGCCGCCCGCGCGTGTTCCTCCAGCAGCTCCTCGGTGCGGACCTGGGGGATGAACAGCACGAACGGAAAATCGGAATCGAGCACGGACAGGTCGAGCCGGCTGGACAGCATCGCGTAGTGGGTCGTCGGAATGCGCTGTCCCCGGGCGAGCCAGCGATCGGCCAGCCCCCGTGCGGCGAAAACCTCCAGCGTCCGCGCGTGCAACGTAAACGCACGTGAATGCGCCGACCGCTGGTTGCGTTTCTCCAGCACAATGACATTTGCGCCGCCGAGCCGCAGTTCTGCCGCCAGCCATAGCCCGACCGGTCCGGCTCCAATGACAATAACGTCAGCATCCGACACTCGGCCCATTCTGCCGCTATACCCGGATAATCCGTAATGACCAGATAACTCCCATGCGCCTTTTCCCGTCTGTTGTTAACGGCACTTCCCTGGGGGGTGCCCGCTCCCCGCGGGAGGGTGGTGCGGGGAGCGGGCACGGGCCCCCCTTTAGCGGGAGGTATTCACCTGCAGCAGCGATCCGGTCGTGGCGCCGGTCGTGCCGCCGGTGCCGACGCCGGTGCCGACGCCGATGCCGGTTCCGGCTGCGGTGCCGGTGCCGATTCCGACGGTGGCGCCGGTTCCGGTCCCGGTTCCGGCTGCGGTGCCGGTGCCGATTCCGACGGTGGCGCCGGTTCCGGTCCCGGTTCCGGCTGCGGTGCCGGTGCCGGTGTCCGTTCCGACGGTGGCGCCGATGCCGGTGTCGGTTCCCACGGTGGCACCGACGCCGATGCCGGTGCCGACGGTGGCGCCGGTGCCGGACGCCGAGGTGCCCGCCGTCACATCGAGAGCTGGCCAGCAGTTACCGAGCCCCGCGGCCAGGTTGGTACCCAGCGTGCCCTGCGTGCCGAGTGCGGCCGACACGTCCAGCAGGCCCGGGGTGGCCGGGCAGCCGTTCACGGTGCCGGTGGTGCCCGTACCCACCGTGCCGGTGGTGCCCGTACCGGTCGTGCCGGTCCCCGTTCCAGTCACCGGCTCCGAACCGGACCCGCCCGGGCTGGAGCCCGCGCCGGACCCGCCGGTGCCCGTACCACCCGTCCCGGTGCCAGAGCCGGAGCCAGAGCCAGACCCCGTGCTCGTCCCGGTGCTGGTGCTGGTGCCCGAGGTGCTGCCCTGCCCGTTCCCGCCGGTGCCGCTGGTGCTCTGACGGTGCTGGATCGATGCCAGGTACTGCAGGTGGTGGACATGGAGAATGTGGAGCTCGTGCAGGCAGACTGTCCCGCACCCGCTCTGACCGCCGTTCCCGGATCCGCCGTTCCCGCCAGACCCGTTCCCGGCGGTGGTGGTGCCGGTGCCGGTGCTACCCGTGCCGCTGGCGCCTGAGCCGGATGCGCCGGAGCCCGTGCCGCCAGTTCCGGTCCCGCTGGTGCCGCCAGTGGCCGTGCTGGTCGCACCGGTCCCCATGGTGCCAGTGGTACCGGTCCCAGTGGTGCCGGTCCCGCTTCCGGTGCCGGTCCCGGTGCCGCTTCCGGTGCCGCTCCCGGTCCCAGTGCTGCCGGTGGACCCGCAGTCTGAGGAGAGGGCGCAGACCCCGACGCTGACGCCTCCGGTCCCCA
>Ga0213875_10000999_pt1 | contig 20157 bp, 20 predicted proteins | sample BarmaccomBMRX_R8_FD_160105 | JGI IMG/M metagenome (GOLD analysis project Ga0213875, IMG submission 160105) | Root-associated microbial communities from Barbacenia macrantha in rupestrian grasslands, the National Park of Serra do Cipo, Brazil - RX_R8 | ecosystem: Host-associated > Plants > Roots... | reverse complement strand
CAGCTTGTCGACCTGTTCGACCAGCTCAACACCTCGTTCGAGAACCATTGGCCGCAGATCACGCAGCCGCGAAAGGTGTCACGATGACAAGCATTGCCGCCCCTGCAGCGGCATCACCAGCCGCTACAGAGCCGGTTCCTGGCACGCTGTCGCAGCGCCAAATCGTCACGATCCTGTCCGGACTGATGATGGGCATGTTCCTTGCGGCATTGGACCAGACGATCGTGTCCACCGCGATCCGGACCATCTCTGACCAGTTACATGGTCTTGACCAGCAGGCGTGGGCAACCACCGCCTACCTGATCACGTCGACGATCTCGACACCGCTGTACGGCAAGTTGTCCGACATGTACGGGCGAAAGCCGTTCTACCTCGCCGCAATCGCGATCTTCGTGGCTGGCTCGCTCGCGTGCACGGTTTCGACGTCGATGTACGAACTCGCCGCCTTCCGCGCGGTGCAGGGCATCGGCGCAGGTGGCCTGATGTCCCTCGCGCTCGCGATCATCGCCGACATCGTTCCGCCCCGTGAGCGAGCCAAGTATCAGGGCATGTTTCTTGCTGTCTTCGGCACTTCGAGCGTCCTCGGCCCGGTCATCGGTGGCGCACTCGCCGGTCAGGCGAACATCCTCGGCATCGACGGGTGGCGCTGGGTGTTTCTGGTGAACGTCCCGGTCGGCATCCTCGCGTTCGCTGTCGTGGCGGCGGTGCTGAACATTCCGCACACCACGCACAGGCGCCGTATCGACTGGTTGGGCACCATCACCATTACCGCCGGTGTCGTGCCGTTGCTGATCGTCGCGGAACAGGGCCGTGAGTGGGGTTGGACGTCGGACCGGTCCTGGTTGTGCTACGCCATCGGTGCCGTCGGAATGGCCGGATTCGTCCTGGCCGAACGCCTGGCCAAAGATGACGCACTGATCCCGCTGCGCCTTTTTCGCAATTCGGTCTTCAGCATGAACTCGCTGAACAGTGTTGTCATCGGTCTGGCCATGTTCGGCGGAATCGGGATGATCCCGCAGTACCTGCAGATCGTGAAGGGCAACACACCAACCGAGTCCGGTCTGCTGATGCTGCCGTTCGTCGGCGGCATGATGCTCTCCTCGCTGGGTTCGGGCCTCATCACCTCCAGGACCGGTCACTACCGAATATTTCCGATCATCGGCACGGCCATGATGGCCATCGGGTCACTGCTGTTCTGCCAACTCGAGTGGAACAGTTCCCTGCTGCGGGTCGACATTTACATGGCCGTCTTCAGCCTCGGGCTCGGACTGTGCATGCAGACCATCACGCTCGCGATTCAGAACGCCGTACCGGCGAGAGACATGGGTGTCGCGACCGCGTCGGGCACCTTCTTCCGCTCCATGGGCGGCACCCTTGGCACCGCGGTGTTCCTGTCGATGCTGTTCAGCAACGTCACCGACAAGATCAGAGACGCGTTCGCCGGTCTGGTGCCGACCGCGCCATTCCAGGCCGCGGTCCACGATCCCGCGGTGCTCACGAACCCCGACAACGGCCCCGCTCTCGCCATGCTCAACAGCGGGGGTGGCAACACCGGCGGTGTGCTGGAGGACTCGTCGTTCATCCAGAGGCTCAATCCCGTTCTGGCCCAGCCGTTCCAGGAGGGCTTCACCAACGCGATGCACATCGTGTTCGTCGGGGTGGCGATCGTGGCCGCCGTGGGTTTCGTATTGTCTTTGATCACCAAGGAGGCTCCGCTGCGGATGCAGTCGGGCCTGCAGGCCGCTGCCGAGGAGGCGGCCTTGGTGAACGGGGTGGAACCTGTGGCGGCCGCCGTCGTCGCCGGCGACCCGGGCCTGGCGGCAGTGGCCGTCGGCGACTACGGGACCATCCAGGACCAGGTGAGCACAGCAGACCACGGGGCCAACGGAAACCACATGAGCGGTGGAAACCACATGAGCAACCAGTCCGACATCGAGGGCACTCAGGTTCGGGGATTTGTGCGGCGGCCAGACGGAAGTCCGGTTCCCTACGCCGCGGTCACCGTGATCGACCTCGGTGGGCGCCAGGTCGGCAGGACGTTAACCAAGCCGGACGGCGGTTATCAGGTATCCATGCCGGCGGACGGCACCTATCTGCTCGTCGCCTCGGCCAGCTCGCGCCAACCGCAGGCGGCGACCGTCGTGGTCAACGGTGCGCCAGTCGACGTGAACGTGGTGCTGACCGGGACGGCCGGCCTCTCCGGCCTGATCACCACTCCGGACAACGCGCCCATCCCGAAGGCCACCGTGACGCTGGCCAACGCGCGAGGTCAGGTCGTCGGAACCCACAGCACCGACCCGGCGGGCGGCTATCAGTTCACCCAACTGGCCGCCGGCGACTACACCCTGGTGGTGAGTGCGGCGTCCTACCAGCCGGCAGCACTGCCGCTCACCGTCACGGACACCGGCCTCAACACACAGGACGTCGAACTCGTCGGCCAGGCGAGTCTGCACGGCGTTGCCAAGGCCACCGACGGGCAGCCGGTGGCCAATGCGAGGGTGGCCCTGCTGGACGAGACCGGTGGTGTCGTCGCGGTGGCCACCACCGGCCCCACCGGCGAGTACGATTTCGGCGACCTATCCGAAGGCGACTACACGGTGATCGCGAGCGGCTATCCACCGGTGGCCAGCCCCCTGCGGGTCAGTGCCGGCGAGGAGGCCTCGCACGACGTCGAGTTGGGCTACCCCGACTGAGGACCCCCTTAGCGGCCCCCTGTCACCACAGGCCCGGTACGAGCCGCTTGGTCTGGCTCGCGTAGGTCGCGTAGGCCTCACCGAGCCCTTCGAGCAGCACCCGCTCCTCGACCCGGATTCGGTACAACACGCCGGCGCACAGGCACGCCATGAGCACCGCGATCGAGGCCACGTTGGCGAGCAGGAGCGAGATCCCGAACGCGCCGACAAGCGCGCCCGTATATGCCGGGTGACGTATCACGCGGTATGGCCCGGTTCGGACGACACTGTGGTCTTCCTGAACGTGCACGACACCACGGAAGTATCGGCCGAGGGTGACAATCGCCCAGAGCCGCAAGCCCGCACCGAGCCACAGCGGCACAAGTCCAGCCGACATCAGGACCGTGGTGTCGACCGGAATGTGCAGCCATGGCACGGCATGGCCGACCAGCCGCCCGAGGTACCCTCCGGCGAACGCGCTGAACACGATCACCAGCAGGCTGGTCCACTCGGTGGTCTTCGCCTTTCCGCCTTGGAAGTACTGGCGCACCTGGAACACCGTCTCGGCGAGCAGCCATAGGGCGATACTGATCTGGAATACGGTGAACACCATGGCCTCGACGGTAGGTTTCCGCCGGTCTCCTGACCTCAACCCTGGGGTTGAACTGTGATGCCCCGGTTCGCACGCTCCACCGCCATGCAGCGGTCCTCGACGTAGCGGAGACCGCCCTCGATGGCGATTCGCCTCGCCTGGTCGCTGCGCAGCCCCAGTTGCAGCCACAGCGCGCCGGCACCAACCCGCACGGCCTGTTCGGCGATCGCCGGTGCCTCGTCGGCGGGGCGGAACACCTCGACGATATCGATCTTGGTCGGCACATCGAGCAGGCTGCGGTAAGCCCGCTGGCCAAGGATCTCCCGCGCGGTCGGATGAACCGGGACGATCGTGTATCCAGCCGCCTGCATCGCGGCGGGCACGGAGTGGGCGGCTTTGAACGGGTGGGTCGACAGTCCGACGACCGCGATGGTCCGTGCCGAGGTCAACAGCTCGGTGATCACGTCAATCGCCTCTCCTGATGATCAGGTCGGCTCGCTCCGCCGTCGCGGCGATCCGGTCCGCGTTGGCCTGATCCGACCCTAGTGCGCGCTGCACGGCCTGTTCCCTGGTCCGTCCGCACGCCTGGTGCCGCGCGATCAGCCGATCCACCCTGATCCGTTCCTCGGGCGCGAGGAACCATACCTCGTCCAGGACCTCCTGGACGCCACACCAGGGATGATCGGGCAGCAGCAGGTAGTTGCCCTCCGTGATGACGAGGGGAACGTCGGGCGGGACCGGAACCGCGCACGCGATCGGCTCCTCGAGCTCACGCCGGAACTCAGGCGCGTAGATCACCTCACCGCTGTTGCGGCGCAGGCGACTGAGCAGGTCGAGGTATCCGGCCGCGTCGAAGGTGTCCGGCGCTCCCTTGCGCTCGGCGCGACCGAGCCGGTCGAGTTCCCGCTGAGCGAGATGGAACCCGTCCATGCCGACGACGACAGCCGCCTCACCCAGGGTGGACGCCAGGCGCACGGCGAGCGTCGACTTGCCGGCGCCCGGCGCACCGCAGATGCCCAGCAGCCGGCGCCGCCCCGGTGTCGCCAGCGCGGACGCCCTGTGCGCCAGGTCTGCGAACTTCGCCAGGTCCCCGAACGTCACGGTGCACCGGCGGACTTGCGGTGCGCACCGAGCCCCGTGGTCACCGCGTGTCGAACCTCCTCGATCACACCGTCATCGCCCATCCGTAGCGCTCCCGTCAGCAGGCCGACCACGTCGTTCATGCTGTTGGCGTGCGGCGAGACCACGGCGACCCGACGACCAAGCCGATGCACATGGATCCGGTCGGCGATCTCGAAGACGTGCGGCATGTTGTGGCTGACCAACACGACGGGCAGACCGCGCTCCCGCAGTCGGGCGATCAGGGCGAGCACCTTTGCCGATTCGGCGACGCCAAGGGCGGCGGTGGGTTCGTCCATCACGACGACCTTGGAACCGAACGCGGCGGCGCGGGCAACGGCGACGGCTTGGCGCTGTCCACCGGACAGGGTCTCCACTGGCTGCAGGATCGACTTGACGGTGATGTCCAATTCGTCGAGAACCTGCTGGGCTCGCGTCCGCATGGTCCCGACGTCCAGTGTGCGCAGCACCGCACCCCGCCATCCCGGCAGGCGCCTTTCCCTGCCAAGGAACAGGTTCGAGGCGATGTCCTGCGCCGGCGCCAGCGCGAGGTCCTGGTAGACGGTCTCGATACCCGCCCGACGCGCATCGAGCGGACCGCGAAACCGCACGGCGACGCCATCCAGACTGATCTCGCCGGCGTCTGGGACGAGAGCACCGGACAACGCCTTGATGAGACTGGACTTCCCGGCGCCGTTGTCGCCGACGACCGCGAGGACCTCGCCGGGGAACAGGTCGAAGTCCGCGCCGTCGATCGCGGTGACCCTGCCGTAGCGCTTGACGAGGCCGCGTGCTCGCAGGACCGGCTGTTGGCTCATGCCTGCCTCCCCCTGGAGAGCCGGTCGAGTGCGACAGCGGCGATGACGAGCACGCCGGTTGCCACGTTCTGGTAGAGGTCGTCGATCCCGGCTTGGGTGAGGCCGGAGCGCAGCACGCTGACGATGAGGGCGCCGACAAGAGTGCCGAGCACGCTGCCCCGTCCGCCGAAGAGGCTGGTGCCGCCGAGCACGACGGCCGTGATGGAGTCCAGGTTGCCGGTCTGGTAGGCGTTCGGATCGGCGTTGGGCACCCGGCCGAGTGCCTGCCATGCGGCGATCCCGTACACCAGGCCGGCGATCAGATAGACGCTCAGCACCGTGCGTCGCACCTTGATGCCGGACAGTCGGGCCGCCTCGGGCTCGTTGCCCACGGCATAGACGTGCCTGCCCCAACCGGTTCTGCTCAGCGCGTACCACAGCACCAGGTACATCACGACCGCCACCGTCATGCCGTTGGTGACCTCGATACCGCCGAAGAGGTACCGGCGCGTGCCGAGCCAGGACAGCAGGGGGTCGCTCACCGCGACACTCTGCCCGGTGTAGATCCGGCTGGCCGCGGCAAGGATCGTGAGCAATCCGAGGGTGACGATGAACGGGGGCAGCTTGATCCTGGTGACCAGCCCTCCGGTGATCGCCCCGACGGCGGTTGTTACCGCGAGCCCGGCGAGCAGCGCCAGCCAGCCGGGTGTGCCGCCGACGACGAGTTTGGCCATTAGCAGGGTGGCCAGCACCATGTTCGCCGCGTTCGCGAGGTCGATTCCGGCGGTGAGAATGATCAGCGTCTGGCCCAGTGCGAGCGTGCCGACCACGAGAGACTGCTCGACGACGAGCGAAAGGTTGTCCAACTCCAGGAAGGTGTTCGTGGTCAAGGCGAACACGACGACGGCGACGGCGAGCGCGATCGCCGGCCCGACGGCCGGCGTGCGCAGAACGAACTCGCCGAGGTCGGCTCTTGTGCGGTTGGCGTACATCACGTCCCCCAGCAGTTTCGCAGCCCCCATGCGGTATCGGCGGACTCGACGCCGGGGACAGGTCGGTCGGTGATCACCTTCGATCCGGTGTCGTGGAAGCCGCTCGGCTTGTGCCCGCTCCTGGCGAACTCGACGGCGGCGTCGACAGCCAGCTGGGCCATCTTCACCGGGAACTGCATGACGGTGGCCGCGTACCGGCCGTCCCGGACGTCCCGGACACCTTGGCAGCCGCCGTCGATCGATCCGATCACGACCTGGCCGGTCAGGCCTCGGGCCCGCAGCGCCGAGAAGGCGCCACGCGCGGTCGGCTCGTTGAGCGTGTATATGGAGTTGACGTCGACAGCCCGCTGCAACAGGTTTTCCGCGCCCTGCTGGGCGAGGTTCTGCTCGCCGTTGACCGACTGGCGGCCGAGGATCGCCGGCGAGTCGTCGGTGAGTCCGATCCCCTGGAGGAATCCGTTGTGCCGCTGGGTGTCCACGGTGGCACCGGGGGTGCCGTCGAGCATCAACAGCCGTGGCGGGGCGCCGGCGAGCACGCCCTTCACATAGGCGCCCTGCTGCCGGCCCGCGGCGGTGTTGTCGGTGGCGAAGGTGGCGTCGACGGCGTCGGCCGGCTTGGTCTCGGTGTCCAGCGCGATGACCATGATTCCTCTCTGCCGGGCCTGCGTGATCACGTTGAGCACGCCGGTCGCGTTGCTCGGGGTGATCAGGATGGTGTTCACCCCCCGCTGCATGAGGTTCTCCACGGCGGTCACCTGGCCGTCGTTGTCCCCATCGAAGCGGCCGGCCTGCGCGCTCAGCCGTGCGCCGAGTTTGGTCGCCTCGCCCTGTGCGGCCTCGCGGAGCGCGACGAAGTACGGGTTGGTGTCGGTCTTGGTGACGAGGCCGATGACAGCCTGACCGCCAGCCGTGGTCGAAGAACCGCCCCAGTACCGCTGGCTGGTGCATCCGGTGACACCGGCCGCACTGACGGCTGCCAGCGCCACGGCCACCCCTGTCCGCCGGCCCCAAGAACGCGGATCACGGCGACTTCGTTGCCACATCAATCATTGCCTCCCGATCAGCGTGGCGTCGGTTGCGGGGACGTTAACGGGGGGTAGGGTCCCGTGCAAGCGTTTGCGCAACCAGGTGCCCCCGTTGGCGCAGAACTTCAGACAAGGCTGCCATGGTCACGATGAAAGACGTCGCGGAACTCGCCGGCGTGTCGATCACCACCGTGTCCCATGTCGTCAACGGCACGAGAGCTGTCGCGGCTGACACCAAGGAACGAGTGCTCGATGCGGTCGCCGCGACGGGGTACACCGGCGACGCCATAGCACGCTCCCTGGTCACCGGAGGCACGCGGTCGCTGGGAGTGGCGATCTCGCTCGCCGCGAACCCGTACTTCGCCGAGTTGATCCAGGCCATCGAGAGCGAGGCTTCGGCCGCCGGCTACACGCTGCTGCTCGTCGACACCCATGACGAGCCCGGAACCGAGGAGCATTCGGTTCGGATGCTGCGGACAAGACGGGTCGACGGGCTGTTGCTCACCCCGTCACCGGGCGCGACAACCGCGGTACTGCCGGAACTGTGCCGACTGAAGGTGCCAACCGTGCTGGTCGACCGGCTGCCCGGTCATCAGTCGATCGACCAGGTCGGTCCGGAGAACGTGCAGGCGGTTTCGGCGCTGGTGCAGCATCTGGGTGATCTTGGCCACCGCCGGATCGGTCTGGTCAGTGGAGCGAGCGGATTGGCGACCTCCTCGGAACGGGAACTGGGATACCGCCTGGGCCTCGGCCGCGCCGGGCTGCCGTGGGACCCCGAGCTGGTCGTACCCGGCGAGTCGAGTGCGGCACAGGGAGCCGCCGCGCTCAGCCGGCTTCTCAGCTTCCCGTCACCGCCGACCGCGGTGGTGGCCGCCAACAACAGCATGCTGGTCGGCGTGTTGCACGAGGCTCGGGCGCGGGGCATCAAGGTGGGCGGCGATCTCGCCGTCGTCGGGTACGACGACGTGGACTGGGCCGATCTCGTCGACCCCCCACTCACCACGATGGCGCAGCCCGTCGCCGAGATCGGAAGGACAGCGGTGCGGCTGCTGCTCGCCCGTATCACCAATCCCGACCGTGCGCCGCAGATCGTGCGCTTGCCCGCCAAACTCATGCACCGCCGCTCCTGCGGATGCGAGTGACGAGAAGACCCCACGGTCTCATCGCGGCCGCACGTTGTGTTGTTCCAGCACAGCAGCGGCCTCCATCAGCATCCATCCCAACAGCTGGACCGACAGGTCCTGCTGGGTGCCGGTGACCGCCGGTGTCGTCCAGTCCGAGGCGAACACGGGGCCACCATGGGCCGACGCCCTGTTCCGCCAGGCCGATGCCGCGGAGAGGTACACGATCCGAGCCGCGTCGGCGTCGTCGAGCAGCAGGGCCGCCCGCGCAAGGTACCTGGCGAGAATGCCGGCGAACAGGCCACCATCGCCACTGCCGCCCGGCAGCACACCGGTCTCGCCGGTGAGGTGTTCGCGTACCGCGAGCACGGTCCGCCGCGCGAGCTCAGCCCAGAACCGCGAGCCAGTCGCGCAGGCCAGCTCGACGCACGCCCCGATGAAGGTCCCCTGGTTGTAGGTGAACACGTCCTCGACGAGTGCCCTGACGTCACCGTTCGGACCTATCCGCAGGCCATCGAATACGAGCCCGCTGTCCTGGTCTATCAGCCACTCCTCCATCCAGTCCACGATGGACAGTGCACGCTGCAGGTCCGCCCGGTGCCCATCGGCGGCGAGCCAGGTGAACAGGATCGCGCTCGGACCGTTGCTCGGCACCCCCTTCATGTCGTCGTTCGCACGCCACCAGATCCCGCCGCCACCATGGTCGGTCCAACCGGCACGCAGTCGATGCGCGAGCACCTCGAGCGCGGCTGGCCGCGGAATACCGACCTGCCCCGCCCGCCACAACGCGAGTCCCAGCCAGGCCATGTCGTCGTAGTAGCGGTTGGTCCAGCGGCCGCCATTGCGCAGCCAGATAGTCGCGATCAGCCGACCGATGTCCTTGCGCCTGTCCGGGTCCGGCGAGCGGATCTCGGCGTCCACCATGCAGTCCAGCAGATGGGCCTGCCACCAGTAGTGCCAGACCAGCTGCAGCCTTCTGCTCGCCGGTACCGGCCACGCGGTTACCCCGAGCCTGGTCCCCGGAAGTCCCCACAGCCTACGCAGATACCTGGTGGTGACGGCTCGCTCGGCCATGCCGGCCCTCGCCGCCCACAGCGCGGGTGCCCTTGTGGAGTCGGTCACCCGGTCATCGTGGCAACCAACCGTGGAGCACAGGGGTGAAAGTCACCAGGACGTGTGCAGGTCAGCGTGGCGCACCACCCAGGCGTGCATGACGATGCCGGCCGCCACACCGGCGTTGATCGATCTGGTCGACCCGAACTGCGCGATGGACACCATGAGATCCGCTCTCTCACGCGCCCGCGGACTCAGCCCCGGCCCCTCCTGGCCGAACAGCAACATGCACTGGCGCGGCAACTCGGCGGTCTCGATCCGAACCGCGCCGGGTGTGTTGTCCACCGCGACAATCTCGAGTCGCTCCTTCGCGGCGAAGTCCGCAAGGGAGTCGAGATCCTCGTGGTGCACCAGATGCTGGTACCGGTCGGTGACCATGGCTCCGCGCCGGTTCCACCTGCGCCGGCCAACGATGTGCACGGCCTTGGCCGCGAAGGCGTTCGCCGTGCGCACCACGGTCCCGATGTTGTGGTCATGCTGGAAGTTCTCGATGGCCACGTGGAACGGGTGTCGCCGGAGGTCGAGATCGGCGACCACGGCCTCGCGTCGCCAATACCGGTAGAAGTCGACGACGTTGCGCCGGTCGCCTTCGGCTAGCAGCACCGGGTCGTACTTCTGGTCATCGGGCCAAGGGCCGGCCCAGGGTCCGACACCGATGTCCGCTCCTGTCGTCCATTCGGTGGGCCCGGACTCGTCCTCGGCGGCCACTACTCACCGCCGGCGGCGAGACCGAGGTCGGCGAGGCCGAGCAGGTACCGGTAGGGCAGACCTGCGGCCTGGATGGCCTCGCGTGCCCCGGTGTCGCGGTCGACGACGGTGGTAACGCCGACGACCTCGGCACCCGCCTCCCGCAGTGCGTCGACGGCGGCGAGCACACTCGAGCCGGTTGTGGAGGTGTCCTCGACGGCGAGCACCCGTCTGCCGGCGACATCGACACCTTCGATCCGCCGGCGCAACCCGTGTTCCTTGGTGGCCTTGCGCACCACGAAGGCGTCGAGGGCGTCCCCTTCCGCGGCCGCGGCGTGCATCATCGCGCAGGCCACCGGGTCAGCGCCGAGCGTGAGCCCGCCCGCGGCGGAGTAGGTCCAGTCGACGGTCAGCTGGCGCAGTAGCCGACCGATTAGCGGTGCGGCGGCATGGTGCAGGGTCGCCCGACGCAGGTCGACGTAGTAGTCGGCCTCGGCTCTCGAGGACAGCACGACTCGGCCGTGGATGACGGCGAGCTCTGAGACGAGGCGAGCCAACTCGGACCTAGCTGAGGCGTCCACTCGCATGATGATGAGCCTTTCACGTGCGGTTGCGTGCGTTCGCGGCTCGCCCGGAGAGCCTGCGCAGCAGCCCTCTCGGCAGAACCTTGGTCAGCCCGATGATCGCCTTGTACTGCCCGCCGGGGACCGAGAGGACCTTGCCACGGCCGAGGTCGGCAAGACAGTCGGCGACGACCCGGTCGGCGTCCAGCCACATCCACCTGGGCGTGCCGGCCATGTCGATGCCGGCGCGGCCGTGGAACTCGGTCCTGGTGAGCCCGGGGCACAGCGCCATCACGCGGACCCCGGTGCCTGCGAGGGCGGTGGCGAGACCCTCCGACAAGGAGGTCACGTAGGCCTTGCTCGCCGAGTAGCTCGACCCCCTTCCCGGCAGGAAACCGGCGATGCTGGCCACATTGATGATCACGCCGGACCGTCGGGGCACCATCACGGCCAGCGCGGTATGTGTCAGCCGGAGCACGCTTGTCACGTTGACGTCCAATTGCGCCTGCAAGTCGTCTACTCGCGACGTCCAGAACTCACCAACGGTGGCGAAGCCGGCGTTGTTGACCAGGATGTCGATCGGCGACGCCTCGTCCCGCAAACGATCCTCGACCAGCCCGCGGCCGTCCGGATCGGCGAGGTCGGCGGGCAGCACCTCGACCTCGGTACCGTGTCTGGCGGTGAGCTCGGCCGCCTGCTCCCGCAGTCGGGGCTCGGTCCTGGCGACGAGAACGAGCCGGTCACCCCTGGCGGCGAGTCGGCGGACGAACGCGGCGCCGATGCCCGCGGTGGATCCTGTAACAAGCGCGGTAGCCATGACCGAGACCGTATCGGGTCAGGTCTGGTTGCGTCCGCCGAATGAGGGGCGGTGCACGTCCCCCTCCGCGCCGTCGTCGTGGTCGCCCTCGGGCTCGAACGGATCGATCACGTCGGCGACCTCACCGACGTCGCGCAGCAGTCGTTCCAGCCGCGCCGGGCTGATGCCGGGCGGTGCGGCGGCAAGCACCCAGTCGTCCTCGAGCCACACCACAGTCACATCGCCACCGATCTCCTCAGCGGCATCGACGAGATCGGGGGTGATCAGCATCCGGGCCGAGGTGAGGTCGGAGACGAATGCATAGCGCTGGCCGACCGGGCCGAGCAAATCGGGCATCCGTTCGCGCTGGAACGGAACGCTGGGCAGCCACAGCTCGACCACGACGGAGTGCGACCTCCGGCAGCGGATGCCGACGAGCACCGCGTTGACCTTGCCATTGGTCTCAAGGTCGAGCACGTAGACCTGACGCCGACCGTCCGCGGTGAACATCGAGCCGGCGACAACGTCCCGGCCGATGCCACTACCGTAGTAAGCGATCGCGCCGTGCTGCCAGCGGGTCGGCAGCACCTGGTCGGTCTCGGTGAACTGCCAGCCGCGCAGACTGGCCCACCGGCGCCGCTCGCGGTTGCGGGTCGTGCGCTGCGCCCGGTCGAGCGCGAGCAACGCGAGCCCCGCGACCGCCGCGACGAGAAACGCAGCGAACCAGACCCCTGCCGGTATGCCCACACCTGCAGGGTAGCGGCCCTCCGCCCAGGAGCGAAGATCACTATCTGGTTCGGTGCGCGATCGGCGTGCCGAGCGTCAGACCTTGTGCCCGACCATCAGTCCGGATTGGTCGTCAAGCAGGTCGACGACCACGGTGTCACCGTCGTGGATCTCACCGGCCAACAGTTCCTTGGCCAACTGATCGCCGATCGAGGACTGCACAACCCGGCGCAGGGGCCGTGCCCCGTACACCGGATCGAAGCCGTTGAGCACCAGCCAGTCCCGGGCGGCCGATGTCACGTCCAACGACAGCCGGCGCTGCGCGAGCCGCTTCTCCAGCTGAGCCAGATGGATGTCGACGATGGCGGTCAACTCGTCCGTGGCCAACGACTCGAACACCACGATCTCGTCGAGCCGATTCAGAAACTCGATCTTGAACTGTCGCCGCGCCACCTCTCGGATCGCGTCCCTGCGCGCGGCCGCGTTCAGACTGGGATCGACCATCTCCTCGCTGTAGATGTTCGAGGTGAGCACCAGGATCACGTTACGGAAGTCCACCGTGCGCCCCTGGCCGTCGGTCAGCCGTCCGTCGTCGAGCACCTGAAGGAACACGTCGAAGACGTCGGGGTGGGCCTTCTCCACCTCATCGAGGAGCACCACCGAGTACGGACGTCGCCGCACGGCCTCGCTCAGCTGACCGCCCTTGTCGTAGCCGACGTATCCCGGCGGTGCACCGATCAGCCTCGCGACGGAGTGCTTCTCGCCGTATTCGCTCATGTCGATGCGGACGATGGCCCGCTCGTCGTCGAACAGGAATTCCGCCAACGCCTTGGCGAGCTCAGTCTTGCCGACGCCGGTGGGGCCGAGGAACAGGAACGAACCAGCGGGGCGGTCGGGGTCCCCGATGCCCGCCCTCGTTCTGCGCACTGTGTTGGCCACCGCGCTGATGGCGGCGGACTGGCCAATGACCCGCCGGCCCAGCTCCTGCTCCATCCGCAGCAACTTCGCGGTCTCACCCTCGAGCAAGCGGCCGGCGGGAATGCCGGTCCACGCGCTGACGACGTCGGCGACGTCGTCGGGGCCGACCTCCTCCTTGAGCATGAGCTCCGCGGCCGGCGAGGCCGTCGTCACCTCGGTGGCGGCCGCCAGTTCCTTCTCCAGGGCGGGAATCCGCCCATACCGCAACTCCGCGGCACGCCCGAGGTCGCCGTCCCGTTCGGCCCGCTCTGACTCGCCGCGCAGCTGTTCCAGCTGTCCCTTCAGCTCCCGAACCTTGTCGATCGAACTCTTCTCGTTCTGCCAGCGCGCGGTCAGCGTCGACAGCAGCTCACGGCGCTCGGCCAGCTCGGCGCGCAGTGCCGCGAGCCGGTCGAGGGAGGCCGCATCCGACTCCTTGGCCAGCGCCATCTCCTCGATCTCCAGCCGGCGAACCGCCCGCTCGACCTCATCCACCTCGACCGGCCTCGAGTCGATCTCCATCCGCAGCCGGGACGCCGACTCGTCGACGAGGTCGATCGCCTTGTCCGGCAGGAACCGCGCGGTGATGTACCGGTCGGAGAGCGTGGCGGCGGCGACAAGCGCGGCATCGGTGATCCGCACACCGTGGTGTACCTCGTAGCGCTCCTTGAGGCCACGCAGGATGGCGATCGTGTCGTGCACACTCGGCTCACCGACGAGTACCTGCTGGAATCGCCGCTCAAGGGCCGGGTCTTGCTCGACGTGCTCGCGGTACTCGTCCAGCGTGGTCGCGCCGACCATCCGCAGTTCACCGCGGGCGAGCATCGGTTTGATCATGTTGCCGGCATCCATGGAGGAATCGGTGCCGGAACTGCCGGCACCGACGATCGTGTGCAGCTCGTCGATGAACGTGATGACCTGTCCGTCAGACGAGGTGATCTCCTTGAGCACGGCCTTGAGCCGCTCCTCGAACTCGCCACGGAACTTGGCGCCAGCCACCATCGACGCGAGGTCGAGCGCGATGACCCGCTTGCCGCGCAGTGATTCCGGCACGTCCCCGGCCACGATCCGCTGGGCGAGACCCTCGACGATCGCCGTCTTGCCGACGCCGGGCTCGCCGATGAGTACCGGGTTGTTCTTCGTTCGTCTCGACAGCACTTGGACGACCCTGCGGATTTCGGCGTCCCTGCCGATCACCGGGTCCAGTTCGCCGTCCTTGGCGCGCTGGGTGAGGTCCAGCCCGTACTTCTCGAGGGCCTGGTAGGTGCCTTCCGGGTCGGGGCTTGTCACCCTGGCCGAGCCGCGCACCTTGGTGAACGCCTCACGCAGCTGGTCCGGACCCGCGCCGTGCCGGCCGAGCAGGTCGGTGACCTGCCCTCCTTCCGCGGCAAGGCCGACGAGTAGGTGTTCTGTCGAGACGTACTCGTCACCCATCTCGGTGGCCAGCCGCTGGGCATGGGTCACCGCCCTGACGGCATCACGGGAGAGCTGTGCCGCCGACACGGTGGCGCCGGTGGCAGTGGGCAGTGCCTGCGACATCCGGTCCAATTCGGCGCGGATCGCCGTCGCGTCGGCGCCGACAGCGGTCAGCAGTGGGACGGCGAGCCCGTCGCCCTGCGCCAGTAGCGCACCAAGCAGGTGTACCGGCGTGATGTCCGGGTTTCCAGCCATCGTGGCCGCCTGCGCCGCCGCGGAGACCGCCTGCTGGGTCTTGGTCGTCGGGTTGAACGCGTCCATCTTCACCTCGTCGGGACAAGCATCGAACACTGCGGACACCATGACTAACGTCAGAAAAGTTGAGTCTGTTCCGCTCAATCAGGTGACCGGCATCCCACTCGTGGCCGACCACGGCGTCTGATGCCGCCTCCGCCGAGACAGACACGTCGGCAGGCAACGCTAGGTTGGGCCGGTACAGGACGAGAGGCGGAGGAATGCTCCTGGCTGATCGAGTGCAGGCCGCGATCACCGATCGGGTCGGTGGAGTCAGCATGGCCCCGTACGACAGCCGCAACCTCGGCGGCACGGTCGGCGACGCCGTGGCGGCGGTACGCCAGAACCGGGAGAAAACCGCCGTCGACCTGGGCATCGACCCTAATCGGGTGGTGTTCATGCGGCAGGTGCACGGCGCCGAGGTCGCGTACGTGACCGAGCCTTACCGTGACGATCCTCCCGGTCTGGACGCGGTGTTCACCGACCGGCCGGGGTTGGCGCTTGGTGTGCTCGTGGCCGACTGCGCGCCCGTTCTGGTGGCGGACCCGGTGGCCGGCATCGTTGGTGCGGCGCACTCCGGCCGGGCTGGCACCGCGGCCGGCGTCGTGCCCGCACTCGTCACGGCCATGGCCAGCTGGGGAGCCGATCCGGGCCGCATGACGGCCGTTGTCGGTCCTACCGCCTGTGGCCGGTGCTATGAGGTCCCCGCCGAGTTGCGCGCGGAGTTCACCGCGGTCCTACCGGAGGCCTGGTCGACGACGAGGCAGGGCACCCCCGCCATCGACGTGCGGTCTGGGATCGTGGCCCAGCTGACCGCCGCGGGGGTCACCGACGTCCGCCACGACGACCGCTGCACGATCGAGACGCCTGAGCTCTACTCCTACCGGCGGGAGAAGCGGACCGGCCGGTTCGGCGGCTACATTTGGCTCGATACGTGACGGAACCCGAGGTGACGGACGAGGTCCGGTCCCTCGCCGGAGTCCTGTGGGACTACCACCGACTCTCCCCCGCCCTGACGTCCAGCGACATCATTCTCGTCCTTGGCAGCCACGACCTCCTGGTCGCCGACCATGCCGCCGAGATCTGGCTTGACGGCCGGGCCCCGCTGATCGTGTTCTCCGGCGGACGGGGCCGGATCACCGAGTCCTGGACACAGCCCGAGGCTGAGGTCTTCGCGGCCGTCGCCGAGAGCCGTGGCGTGCCGCGCGAGGCCATGATCCTGAAGGAGGCCGCCACCAACACCGGCGAGAACATCACCCGCACTCGCGGTCTGCTCGACCAACGAGGGATCCCTGTCCGCAGCGGAATTCTGGTGTCCAAGCCGTACATGGCCAGGCGTGCCGTCGCGACAGCGGACAAACAGTGGCCCGAGGTGTCCTGGCTGGTCAGCACACCGGCAGTGTCGTTGACGGCCTACCTGGCGCGGGAGGCGTACGGACGCAGATCGATCGAGTTGATGGTCGGGGATCTCCAGCGGGTCAAGGTCTACGCGGATCGGGGCTTCCAGACACCCATGAAGGTCCCCACAGCGGTCTGGCGGGCGTACGACAGACTCGTCCAGCTCGGCTTCGATCGCTACGTGATCAGGGATCCAGGCTGATCCGGCCGGGTACGGGCACCGCGCCCGGCGACCGCGGGGACCCGGTCACAGCAGCTGGTTGAGCCGGCCGAGCAGAGTCGACAGCGTTCGCATGTCCTCGGCGGTCCAGCTGTCGAGCTTCTCCCACAGCAGCTGCCTGCGGGCCATCCGGACCGCCTCGAGGCGATCGTGTCCGTTCTGGGTGAGCTGCACGATCCTGGCCCTGCCGTCCGCGAGGTCCACCGCTCGTTCGAGCAGCTCGAGGTCCTCCAGGCGCGCGATCTGCCGGCTCACTGTCGACTTGTCCAGACCGGTCAGCTCCACGATCTCCGCGGCCCGAACCGGACCGGTGTGGAACAGGTGCACAAGGAGCGCGTAGGAGGCGGCGTCGAGGCCGGGGTGCACCTGGGCGGCGAAGTGGAGCGAGACACTGCGTGCCCGGCCGAAGAGCACGGACAGTTCCCGTTCTACGGCCTGCGCCGCCTCTCGACGATCTTGGGAGATGTCGCCGTGGTCTTCGTCCCGCTCGCTCACCTGGTCCTCCACTCACCCACGCAACGAGGGAACGGTAGTGACCGAACGGTCCGTCGCCAAGGAAGGGGGCGGTCGTGCCGCTCCGCCACCGGCCGGACCAGCCCACGATTCCCGCCCCGCCCGCTCGCCGGCACAGTGTCGCCAGCCGAACTGTGCGCCCATACGCCTCTTAGAGTGAGCTACTGTCAACAGTCAGTTACCGACAACCACTCGAAGATGGCATTAAGCCGTGCGGTCTGACGAAGTCGAGTTAAAGTTTGACGGTCAGCGGATGGATACTCGCCCAACGCAGGGCCTAGTTGCCTCCCTCGACTACGTGGAGACTGCGCCTGGACATGACAGCCGACGCCGTACTCAGCCCATTGCCCTCCACCGGCTACCGCCGTGAACCGCCTCCAGGTGTCACGGCCATGGTTCGGAGAATCCGCGAGAGTTTCGCGGCCGTCGAGCCCCACGCCGATGAGGCCGCCAAGCTCTTCTACGGAATGCTGTTCAGCCTCGCGCCGGAAACCCGAGACCTGTTCCCTGCGAACATGGAGGTCCAGCGGAGCCGGCTGATGCGTGCGCTGGTGCACGTGGTGCAGGCGGTCGACAAACCCGACGACCTGATCCCCTTCCTTCGCCAACTCGGCCGTGACCACCGCAAGTTCGGTGTGATCGCCGGACACTACGAGGCGGTGGGTACGGCGCTGCTCGCCACGATCAAGAAGTTCGCCGGCGACGCGTGGGACGCGCAGGTCGAACGCGCCTGGGCCGAGGCATATACGATCATGGCCCGATCCATGCAGGAGGCAGCGGCCGCCGACGAGGGACCCGCATACTGGAACGCCACCGTGTTGGAGCACAAGCGACTGACCTGGGACCTGGCGATCGTCAGAGTGCAGCCGGACTATCCGGTGCCCTACCGGCCTGGTCAATATGTGAGCGTCGAGATTCCTCAGCGGGAACGGCTGTGGCGTTACCTCAGCCCGGCCAACGCTCCCCGCGCGGACGGCGTCATCGAATTCCACGTCCACGCCGTGCAGGGCGGCTGGGTCAGTCGTGCGCTTGTTGGCCAGACGAAGCCGGGAGACGCCTGGCGGATCGGCTCCCCCATGGGCCGACTTGCCGTTGACAGAGACTCCGGACGAGACGCGCTCATGATCGCCGGCGGCACCGGCATCGCCCCGATGAGGTCGATCCTCGATCATCTCGCGCAGTGGGGCGACAATCCGCGGGTCCATCTTTTCTTCGGCGGACGGACCCGAGAGGATCTCTACGATCTCGAGTCCATACAGCGGATCGCGACGAGCAATCCGTGGCTGACAGTGGTGCCTGTTGTCGAGTCGGACCCCGGCGTCCAAGCCGTCGAGCACGGCACCCTGGCTGACGTCGTGACGCGCTACGGCTCATGGGCGGACCGGGACGTTCTTGTCTGCGGCTCACCAGCGATGATGAGGTCAACGGTGTCGAGAATGCTCGTTGCGGGCACCCCGCTGGACCGTATCCGATATGACCCGTTCACGCTGGACTGATCGCGGTCACCGTGCCTGTTGTCTGACTGGCTTCCACACGACTAGGGCCGTCTGCTGGCGCACCGGCACCAGGTCGCGCCGGTAGGAGGCGTGCACCGCAGCGGCCGCCTGCTCTGCTGCGGCGTGCGCCGCGGCCAGCTCCTGGAGTGCCTCCGCCAGTCTCGACTTCAGCGAGTCGAGCTGGTTCTCCAGTTCGATGATCCGTTTGATGCCGGCAAGGTTGACGCCCTCTTCCTGGGAGAGGCGTTGCACCTCACGCAACAGTGAGATGTCCCGTGCCGAGTACCGACGACCACCCCCCGTCGCCCTTCCGGGCGACACGAGGCCGAGTCGGTCATAACTGCGCAGCGTCTGTGCGTGGAGCCCGGACAGCTGGGCCGCGACGGATATCACGAATACGGGCGTGTCTTCGTTGGTGCCCGGTGGAAACGCGAATGGACCGCTCATCCGACCTCATCCTTTCCGAGCAGATCGTGCAGCTCCGACCTGGGGTCGTGCCCCTTGGTCGCCTCGGCGTACGCCCGCAGAGCCTGCTCCGCGTCGGTGTCCAGTCGCGTCGGCACCGCCACCTGGAGGGTCACCAGCAAGTCTCCCGTGCTGCCTTCCCTACGTTGGATGCCCTTGCCTCGCACGCGCAGGGTTCGACCGTTGGCGGTGCCTGGCTGGACCTTCACGCTCACCTTGCCGTCCAGGGTCGGCACGGTCATGGTGGCACCCAGGGCCAGCTCGGGGAACGTCACCGGCACGGCCAACGTCAGGTCGTTGCCGGAGCGCCCGAACACCGGATGTGGCGTGACGTGTACCCGAACGTAGAGGTCCCCACTGGGACCGCCGTTACGACCGGGCTCACCCTGTCCTGCCAACCTGATGCGCTGACCGTCGTCAACACCGGCCGGAATACGCATGGTGAGAGCACGGATCCTCGTGCTGACACCGTCGCCACCGCATTCCGGGCACGGATCGTCCACGAGTCGGCCGGTCCCTCTGCAGTCGCGGCACGGCTCACTGAACGCGAACGCACCCTGGCTCCGACTGACCAGACCGGCGCCTCCACAGCCACCGCACACCCTCGGGGTGGTTCCCGGCTTGGCACCGCTCCCACCACACGTCGCGCAGGCGGCCGGGCTGGAAAGCCGCAGTGGAACGGTCGCCCCCTTAACCGCCTCGGTGAAGTCGATCCGGACATCGGTCTCCACGTCGTTGCCACGCTGGGCTCGGTTCGCCGTCGACGTGGCGCCTCCTCGACGGCCGAACAACCCACCGAGCAGGTCACCGATGCCGCCCTGACCGGCGCCACCCTGTACCCCACCGAACAGGTCGTTGAGGTCGAAACCGCCCGCACCGCCACCGAATCCGGGAAACCCTCCGCCGCCCGGCCGGAACGAGCCAGACCCGAACAACCGCCGGGCCTCGTCGTACTCCTTGCGTTTGTTGGCATCCGACAGCACGCCATATGCCTGGGAGACCGCCTTGAACCTGGCCTCCGCCTTGGCGTCACCGGGATTGGCGTCGGGGTGCAACTCCCTTGCCAGCTTCCGGTACGCCTTCTTGATCTCATCAGCCGACGCGTCGGAAGAGACGCGCAGGTCGCCGTAGAAGTCCTTGTCTATCCAGTCTCTGGCACTCACTGGGCGTCCCTCCCTTCCCGCGGACCTATTCG
>Ga0213875_10000998_pt1 | contig 20161 bp, 14 predicted proteins | sample BarmaccomBMRX_R8_FD_160105 | JGI IMG/M metagenome (GOLD analysis project Ga0213875, IMG submission 160105) | Root-associated microbial communities from Barbacenia macrantha in rupestrian grasslands, the National Park of Serra do Cipo, Brazil - RX_R8 | ecosystem: Host-associated > Plants > Roots... | reverse complement strand
CGTACCGGGTCTTGTAGGTCTGGCCAATCCCGGCGTAGTCGGCGGCCGAGGCCGCGTAGTGCGGGGTCTCCCAGATCGTCGGCGTGGCCAGGCCGGCCTGGCCGAACAAGGCGCGGCCGGTGGTGATCCGGTTGGCCGCCCAGGACTGGGAGTCGCTGGGCACCGGGCCTTCTTCGATGACGTAATCGGTGTTGGCGCAGGGGGTGACGTAGTTGTACGGAGCGGTTGCCGTGGTCGAGCACTGGACGCGGTAGAACTCGAAGTCGTCACCGGTGACGCCGGTGAATGGGTTGTCGACGTTCGAGTACTGGTGCGTGTAGCCGTGCTCGATGATCGTGCCGCCGTCCGCGACCGCGGTCTTCAGCGCCGACACCATCGACGGCGACTGGGCCAGGGTCTCCGACACCGGCACGCCGTTGTTGTAGTAGCCGTTCGGGTCCAGGTACTGGGGGATGACCGCCATGCTGAACGGCACCCCCTGGCTCTTCAGGTAGTTGGCCCAGGTGGTCAGGTTCGACGCGCTGGACTCGCCGCTGATGTCCTCGAGCCGGATCATCGCCTCGTGGCTGGGGGTCGCGCTGGGGGCCAGGTCGTTGAAGAGGAGATCGGCGAAGGCGATGTAACGGTCGGTCGGCGAGATGTAGGCCAGGGGGACCTCGCCGATGTACATCAGGTTGCTGGAATGGATCGCCCACGGGAACGTGGTGCCGGTGCTCTGCGCGATCTCATTGCAGTCGGTCGCCGTGCCCGTCGAGGTCGCGCAGTTCGCCGAGGCGAGCACGCTGACCTGGGACGCGGTGGTGATGTGGGGGGCCAGGATGCCGCCCGTGTTGGCCGTGTTACGGGTGAAGGTCTGGCTCTTGTAGCTGACCGAGGGGATGGTGTCGGCCGTGTCGAAGTACGACGTGGACGGGTCCCAGCCGTAGGCCGATTCGAACGCCGTGTCGGCCGCGCTGCCCTCGGACCCGGTGAGCTGCCAGATGTTGTCCCCGACCCACGTCACCGGCTTGGTCGTGGACAGTACGTCGTTGAGGAACGTCTGCGGGATCGGTTCGTTGTAGGTCGACCCGATGTAGATCGTCGCCGTGTAGCTGTTCACCTGGCCGGAGACGTAGTCGACGACCGGCTCGGCCGTCACCTGGCCGAAGTGGGTGGCCAGGTTGCCCCCGCCGATCGCGTACAGCTCACCGAGCCAGCCCCAGGTGTTGGTGGTGTCGTACAGCACCAGCGTGGTCGAGGACCCGGTGGCCCCCCAGGTCTTGGCCTGCGGGGGCGGGGTGACGGCGGGCTTGCCGGCCGCCGTCAGCTGGGCGCCGGCGGTGCCGGTGGTGGCCGCCGTGGTGACCGTTCCGGGCCCCCGCTTGTGCGGGCGCACGGTCGGCGCGCGGAAGCCGGTCCGTTGCTTGGGCGCGCCCGACGGCGGCCGCGGCGGGGCAGGCAGGGTCGGGAGACTGCCGTCGCCGGAGGGGGCCTGGCCCGCAGGCGGCTTGGCCGACGAGCCGGGGGTGGCGGCCGTGGCCGTGACGTGGACGCCGGGCGCCGCCGTGGCCGACGTCGCCGCGGTGAGCGGCACGGCGACCCCGGCGGCCAGCACAACGGCCGCGATGATCCGATGATGTCGCATGAGTGCCTTCCTTCCGCTCAGGGTGATGTCCCTGGCAGATCACTTTGAGTTGGCGGGATCCGCGGGAAAATTCGGCGGGATTGGGTCGGAGAAGATGCCGCCGGCGCAGGTCACGACGCCGCGTAGGCTGGCTCGCGCCGACTGGAGGCAAGTGGGTTGAACTCCTCCGGCCGCGAGCCGAGGCCGAAGTGATGAGCCAGCGCGGCCACGCAGCGGGCCGCGGCCTGCCCGTCCCCGTAGGGGTTGACCGCGCTGGCCATCGTGGCGTACTCGGTGGCGCTGGTCAGCAGGCCGCCGACGGTCGACACGATCAGGTTCTCGTCGGTCCCGACCAGTCTGACCGTGCCCGCCTCGACCGCCTCCGGACGCTCGGTCGTCTCCCGCATGACCAGCACCGGCTTGCCCAGGCTGGGACCTTCCTCCTGGACCCCGCCGCTGTCGGTGAGGATGAGGCGGGCCCGGTTCATCAGCCGCGCGAACCCGCCGTAGGGCAGTGGCTCGGTGATGGTGACGTTGGGCAGCCCGTAGACGGCGGGCAGGATCGCCTCCCGGACCAGCGGGTTGCGGTGGATCGGGAACACGATGCGCAGATCGGGATGGTCCCGCGAGATCCTGGCCAGCGCCCGGCCGATGGCCACCATCGGTGCTCCCCACGACTCGCGCCGGTGCGCGGTGACCAGCAGGACCGGCGCGTCGGTCTGGTCGAGGCCGGTCAGGGCCGGGTCGCCGTAATCGAGCTGCCGCCCGACCGTCCACTGCAGCGCGTCGATGACGGTGTTACCGGTCACCACGACCGAGTCCGGGGTGACGTTCTCGGCCAGCAGGTTGGCCCGGCTGGTGGCGGTGGGGGCCAGGTGCAGGACGGACAACCGGGTGGCCAGCCGCCGGTTGATCTCCTCCGGGTAGGGCGAGTAGGCGTCGCCGGTCCGCAGGCCCGCCTCCAGGTGCACGACCGGGACCTTCTCGTAGAAGGACGCGAGCGCGGCGGCGAAGACGGTGGTGGTGTCGCCCTGGACGACGACCGCGTCCGGACGCTGCCCGGCCAGCAGGTCCTGCACTCCGCGCAGAGCCCGGACGGTGATGTCGGACAGCGTCTGGCCCGGCTGGTGGATGTCCAGATCGAAGTCCGGAGTGATGCCGAAGACGGCGTTGACCTGGTCGAGCATGCTGCGGTGCTGGGCCGTCACCCCCACCAGCGGGGTGAAGTGCGGCGACTGGCGCAGGGCGAGGATGAGCGGGGCCACCTTGACCGCCTCGGGCCGGGTACCGTAGATGATCATGATCCGGTGCCCGGGCCGGCCGCCGGGTGGTGGTTCCGGCGGCCGGGGCGGTCGCGAATCAAGGGTGTCCTGGGCCAGTGTCATGTCGTTCCCCCTCCAGGAAGGCGCAGGTCAGCTGCCGCCCACTGCGTGCAGCTGGATGTGGTCGAACTCGGAGATGGCGTCCTCGGTGTAGGTGCCGAACGCGCCGTTCAGATAGGGCCGCTGGGTGTCGGTGAACCGGGTCAGCAGGTGGCCGTCGGCGGAGACGTCGAGCTGGTTGCCGACCTGGACGACCCCCACCGTGTGCCAGGTGCCGACCGGGAAGCGGGGCGTCCGGCCGGAGTCGAGGAAGCGCTCGCCGCCGGGATAGGAGGGGTCCTGCTTGGACAGCACCCAGCCGTCCTGCTCCAGCGTCAGCGCGTAGAAGCGTTGATTGGAGGAGTAGTGCCAGACCACCCAGGCGACTTCCCAGGGATGCGGCTGCCCGGCCCGTCCGGTGCGGAGCTGCATCAGGGTCCGCACCCGGAGGGTCGCCGCGAAGTCGCCGGACCACTTGCGCGAGACGACCAGCGCCGCGTGGGTGACCTGGGGTGACTGGGTCCGGGCGGGGGCCAGCCCGATCTCGGTCGCGGCGCCGGAGCCGGTGACCGAGACGAAGCCGTAGCCATTGAAGGCGGTCAGCCAGGCCGAACCACCCCGGCCGCTGAGCACCCCCGGCCACGCGGCGACGGTCGCCAAGGCGGCGCAGGCCGCCACCGTCATGATCACGGTACGGCGGCGCCCCCGTCGGGGGGGCGGCGGATCGGAACCAGTCTCCAGCCCCGGCTCGCCCGGTCCGGAGGCGGCCGGTCCGGAGCCGCCCAGCCCAGAGCTGGCCAGTCCAGAGATGCTGGCCCCGGAGACGGCCGGCGCGGAGCTGGCTTCGCCGACCAGGCTGGGTCCGGGGCGGTCCGGCTGGGCGTGACCGGTCTGGCTGGCCAGCGCGGCCTGGCTGGCGGCCAGGGAAACGGCCGGGAATGGAATCGTCGCGGTCGCGTCGGCGGCGGCGCGCTCACTGGCCAGCGCGGGCATGGCGACGGTGGTGGCGGCCGCCGTCGCCTCGTCCTCGCGGCGCGGCAGCGGGATGGTCAGGCCGGTGAACGTCCCGGGCGAGACCGTCCCCAGCACGGGCGACTCCGCCACCCGGTCGGTCTTGGCCCAGCCGGTCCGGCCGCGCAGGGTCCGGGCGACCGCCCACCAGCCAGAGGCGTACCACATCATGCCGTAACAGACGTAGAGGTGGGCGAACCAGATCGCGCGGAGCAGCGACACTCCCTCGGCCCGTTCCCGCGTCCAGTAGACGGTGCTGTAGACGAGCGCGGGCCCGAACGTCAGCGCGTAGGTGGAACCGATCCACCAGCCGACCGGGTTGCGGCCCTGGGCCGCGAGGACCACGCAGTCGGCCAGCGATATCAGGAACGAAGCGGACAGCAGCGAAGCGATGAGGAGAATCGCCGGGCTGGTCAGGTGGTAGAAGAGGTCGGTCCGGGCCCGGCGCGGCACCCGCCGCAGGACCAGCGGGATCAGCTTCCAGGACTGCAGGTGACCCTGGAACCAGCGCGACCGCTGCCGGATCAGGCGCCCCAGCTCGACCACACCCTGCTGATGGACCGCCACCCGGGCGCAGTACTCGTTGCGCCATCCGCTGGCGATCAGCCGGACACCGAGGTCGAGGTCGTCGGTCAGGCTGCGGGTCCACGGCCCGTTACCTCCCAGCGACAACAGCGCCGACAGCCGTACGAACTGACCATTGCCACCGAGCCCGACGCTGCCCAGGTGCCGCCGCCCGCGCTGGAACACCTCGGTGTAGACGACGAACTCGATGTCCTGCATCCGGGCCAGGCGGCTCTGGTCCCGGTTGTTGATCCGGACCCCGATCTGGACCGCCCCGACCGTGGGATCGGCGAAGTACGGCGCCACCTCGGCGACGGCGTCCCGGTCGAGGCGCCCGTCGGCGTCAACGACCACGGTGATCACGTCATCGGGCCGGTAGCCGTCCAGCAGGCCGCTGCCGGTCAGGTAGCGGATGGCGGCGTTCAGCGCCTCACCCTTTCCCTGCCGCGCGTTCGGAGCCTGCCGGCTGAGCAGCCAGACCCGGTCGCCGAGCAGGTCCGAGATGGCCTCGACGGTGCCGTCGTCCGAGCCGTCGTCGATCACCATGACCACGAAGTTGCCGCCGGGAATGGCCAGCAGCCGCCGCAGGCTGTTGGGCAGCACCTTTTCCTCGTTCAAGCAGGGCATGAGGAAGACGAAGAACAGCCCGTCGGTCGGCACCCGGGGCAGCGGCTGCTGCCGGCGACGGGGGCGGCCGGGCCACCGTGGTTCCCGGCGGGACACCGCCAGCATGCCGAGGCCGTAGCCGACCCCGATCACGATCAGCAGGGCGGCCAGCCAGACGAACGGGGCGTCCCAGCTCCGTGGCACGCTGACCAGCCGCGGCCGAGGGAGCGGCGGCGGGGCGACCGGGTTGACCCGGGGCAACACCGCCGTCCCCTGCATGACGGTCGGGCCGGACCGGACCACGATGAGCACCTGGTCGGGCAGCGCCGACCGATCAGAGAACTGCAGGTAGTACTGACGGGCCAGATCGCCGGTGATCCGGCTGTAGGCCGCCGCCCAGTCGGCCGCCTGGCGGATGCGGATCGCGCCGCCGCCACTGGCGCTGGCCAGGGCGTCGAAAGCCGCCGCCGGCCGGGGGGCGGCGTCGAGGACGTAGAGTGCCGTCCCGCTGGCCGCCAGCTGCCGGGCGAACCGCGCCGCCGCGGCCCGGCTCAGGCTCTGGTCCGTGGTCACCGCCAGCACGATCGTCCGGCGGACCCGGGAACCACGGGTGAAGGCGGACAGGCTGGCCGCCAGCCGAGCCGCCGCTGATACCGGTGACTTCACCACGGCCGGCGTCGCGACCTGCAGCATTGCCCGGGCCGGGTCGGCGCTGAGCGGGGTGGCGATCACCGCGGGCCGGGCCGGGTCGGCCACGCCCGTCCGCGCCCCGGCCGGCAGCCCGGCCAGGAAACGGGCGGCCGCGCTCCACTGAGGTCGCATCCGGGCCAGGCCGCCGGCGGCGTCGGGGGCCAGCATCAGCTCGATGTCATCGGGGGACAGTACCCGGACGGCCGGCATCTCGGCGTGGGCACCGTTCAGGACCAGGAAGTCGCTCCGGTGCAGGTGCCGGACCGGACGAGGGACGGTGACGACGGCGCCCACCTGCGGATAGCGGGACACGTCGATGCGGAAGACGCTGAGGTCGTGGAGGACCGGGCCGTGACTGGCGGGTGGTGCGGTGGGCCCGGCCGCGGTCGGGTGGGTGGGGATGACCGCGGCCGGGCTGCTGGTGGGCGCAGCCGAAGGTTCCCCGGCGGCCGACGCGGCCGAGGCCGCCGAAGCGCTGACGAGCGCCGTGGCCAGGGCGAGCACCACGGCCAGGCGAGGGCGTCTCACTTCTTCGGACGTGCCGCGGACGACAACAGCTGGGCCCGCAGCCGCACGACGCTCCCGGCCAGCGACAGCACGACCCCGGTCAGAAGATAGAGGCCGAACAGGGCTCCGGCCCCGTCCAGCATCAGCCTGGCGACCACCCACAGCACGCCTTCGTGCGGCAGCACGAGGGTCGTACCGAACGCAGTCATGCTCACCACTCCAGCGGAGTAGTACATGCCCGTTTACCCCCAAACCCACCTGCAGGCGCGTACCGTCACAGCACCGTCCAAAACGGAACTGCACAGATAGCGCCGACTACAGGCGCGGTTCTCCCCTAATTAACGAGCCGTTCGGCTGCGGGCTGCCGATCCAGTCGTCTCACCCATGAATGGCAAAAACGTGACATCAACGCATTTTTGCGTTTTCGGCGATGCATTTAGAGGCTATGGGCAATTCAGGCGGTAAAGAATAAGTGGTCCTGAATCTAGCGTTCAGATTGCTGAACGCTCAGAAATCTGAACGTCATCTGTGCAGGCGAGAGCCGCATTCCCGGCTTACTGTGGTGGGCCGGCCGGGCCGGACGCCTCACTGCGACGTCCGGCCGTTGAACAGCGCCACCGCCGAGGCCCGGTCGGCCACGTCCAGCTTGCGGACGATCGCAGCGATGTGCACGCGGACCGCAGTCGGGCTGATGACCAGGCTGCGAGCGATTTCACCGGTGCTGCGCTGCTGGGCCAGCAACTCCAGGATTTCCCACTCGCGGCTGGTGAGGCGCTCGGCCAGGCCGGTCGTCATCGGCGTGCGGCGGCGTGCCTCCCGGCTGCGGAAGCGGGTGACCAGTCGCTTGACCAGGGCCGGCGGGACAGCCGCTTCACCGGCCACCACGCCATCCAGCGCGGCGGGCAGCTGGGTCAGGTCCATCGACTTCAGCAGGTAGCCGTCGGCCCCGGCCCGGATGGCCCCGAACAGGTCGGCGTCGTCGGCCGAGATGGTCAGCATGACCACCCGGGTTCCCGGCAGCCGGGCGGTGATCTCCCAGGCCGCCGCCACCCCGCGGCCCGGCATCTTCACGTCGAGCACGCAGATGTCCGGCTGTTCGCGCAGTGACGCCTGGACGGCCGCGGCGGCGTCCGCCACCTCGGCGCACACCTCGAAGCGCGGGTCGGCTTCGAGTGCCTGGCGGATGTCATGCCTGGTCGGCGCGTGGTCATCGGCGATCAGGACCCGGTGCCGGGGGGGTGGGCTCACAGCACGACTTCGATCCGGCTGCCCCACCCGGCGGCCGAGGTGACGACCAGGTCAGCCCCGATCGCCTCGGCTCGCTCGCGCATCGAGATGAGACCGAAGCCTGGATGGACGGTCGCGGGGTCGAAACCGCGCCCCTGGTCGCTCACCGCCATCCGGATCTGGGCGCCGTCCTGGGCCAGGGTCACGGCGACCAGGCCCGCGCCGCTGTGCCGGGCGGCGTTCACGATCGCCTCACAGGCGATCCGGACCAGCGTGTCGGTGCGGGCCGGCGACACCCGGAGCCCCGGATCCAGGTCGAGCTCGAGGTCGAGGCCGAACCGCTTGGCCGCCTCGCCCACCGCGTGGGCCAGCGCCTCTCCGACCGGTGCCGCGGTAGCGGCCGTCAGCCGGGTGACGGCCAGCCGTGATTCGAGCTGGGCGCGCTCGGTGGCGGCCCGCAGCCGGTCGAGCTGGCCGGTCAGGACGGCGCCTTCCAGCGACTCCAGGTGCCGGGTCAGATAGGTGAGTTCCTGAGCGAGACCGTCGTGCAGGTCGCGGGCGATGCGGCGTCGCTCGCGGGCGACCCGCAGCTCGGACAGCTCCATCCAGTACGACCGGATCTCCCACACCGACGCGGTGAACAGGACCAGGTAGCAGGCGGTCCGGAAGACGTCCCCGGCCGCGATGGCGTCGCCGTACAGCGCCGGGTCGACCGCGTAGTTGGCATGGGCGGCGGCGGACAGCACGGCGGCCAGCGCCAGCCACCCGAGGAAGTCGTCGCCGGTCCGCCGGGTGCGGCGCAGGTAACCGGCCGCCGCCAACGCGTTCACCACCGCGGCCACCAGTTCGACGCTGAACAGCGCGGTGGTGTGCACGACGTGAGCTGGCCGCGCTCCCGGGGCCACCACGACCAGGGGTGGCAGGGAACGGGCCAGGACCCAGGCGCCGAGCAGGATCACGGACAGGCCGGCGCCGAGCAGCGCCGGGGTCCGGCCCGGGTGGCGCAGCGAGCGGCCGGGTACGAACGCCGCCGCCCCGAACAGGACACTGCCGGCCAGACGGCCGAGGATCACCAGCCAGGTCACCGTGGCGTCGTCGGGCAAGCCGAGCGCGCCCGGGCTCAAGGCAAACAGCAAGTTGGCGGCCGCGGAGACGATGAGGCCGCCCGCCAGCGTCAGGTCGGGCAGGCCCCGCCGACGGCTCAGCCGGGCCACCGCGAGGATAGCCACGAAGCTTGCAATTACCGACGCCGCCATCTCGTAGGCGCCACGCAATTGTGGCCCACTCACCGCGAAACGGAGCTGAGGGTACGCAAAGAGGCCGACGGTCGTCACCGCCGAAATAAACACAGCAGCCACGAAGCCGGCCCCACCCCTTTGCACGGAATGCAGGATAAGTCAGGATTTAAAGTTAAACAATAGTAAACACGAGTATTGAGAGGGACCTTTGACCTATTGACACGTGAACCAGTTAAGCGATAGGGCGTAACGATTCTAAACGGAGCCTGACCCTAAACTTAAAATGACATTACGCAGAACGGAATGACCTTAATCCATTCCGGTCCGTCCTGGCCGTTCGGCTGGCTGGACGGGAGGCTGACCTGCGCCTTCGCGGCTGGGCCGGCGGAGCGAGCGCCTGGCTCAGGCTCAGATGGTGCCGGCCACCTGAGCGGCCAGGGCCGGGTCGACGCGGACGGCGCCGGCGTACTCGCTGCCGGACGTGATGGCCGGGACGACCTCGACGTTCTCGCCGGTCTCGGGGGCCTGCAGCATCTGGCCGTTGCCGAGGTAGATCGCGACGTGCGAGATGTAGCCCGGGTCGGTCGGGTCGGTGTGGTAGAAGAGCAGGTCACCGGGCTGCAGCTGGCTGACCGGGACGGCCGGGCCGGTGCGCGCCTGGTCGGCCGCGACCCGCGGCATCTGGATGCCGGCCTGGGCCATCGACCACTGGACGAGGCCGGAGCAGTCGAACGACTTCGGTCCGGCCGCGCCCCAGACGTAGGGCAGGCCCTGGCGGCTGAGCCCGGCCCGGAGGAACGCGAGATCCTCGGCCGCGCTGAGGGTGAGGCTGGTGTGGTCGACGGCGCCCGCCGCGACCCCGGCCGCGCTGGCCTGGCTCTGGGTCACCCCCGCGGTGACCTGGCTCATCAGCGGCTCGACGGCCGCCCTCTGGGGGATGACCTGCTTGACCGCGGCCGCCAGCTTGGCCAGGTCAGCCTGGGGCGCACTGATCACCACGGCGTTGCCGGACGGCACCCCGAGCGAGCGCGCCACCTGCTGCGAGACGACCGCGTCGACGCCCTCGATGCCGACCGTGCCGACCCCACCGACCCGCAGGTCCTCCTGCTTGACCCCGTTGGCGCGCACGGTGCCGCCGACCTTGAGCTTGTCGTCCTGGCTCATGGTGTACGAGACCGACACGGCCCCGGCCGCCACGCTCTGCCAGAGCTTGGTCGAGGCGGCCGTCTTCTTGGCCGCATAGCCGCGGAACGTGGACGGGTCGACCCCCAGCACCGCGGTGTACTTACCGTTCAGCTTGACCTTGGCCGCCTCCAGCGACTGGGCGGCGGTCACCCCGGCCAGCTTGCGGATGCGGGCGAGCGTGCCCGACGGCAACGATGTCGAGGCGACGACCATCATGTCCGCCTGCAGCAGACCATGCAGCGGGGCCACCGCGGGGGCACCGGCGGCCGGCCCAATCGCGGCCGACACTGTCTCAGCCGACACTGTCGCGGCCGACGCAGTCGCGGCCGATGCCACCCCGGCGGTCGCTCCGGCTCCGATCAGGCCGATCCCCACGGCCAACGCGGCCAGCGGTCGCGCCCTGTCCCGCACAGGCACTCCTCCTCGTCGCGGACGTCCCGGTCGGTACTGCGTCGCGGCCCGCTCCTGCCACGGCGCGTCGTGCTGCTCGCCAGTAATACGACGGGAACAGTCGTGCATCGGTTCCGCATATTTCCGACGATTCTGCACAACGCGCTGGTATCCAACACTGCCCCATCGACCGCCGGATCGTCCAGACCTGTGCCTCATTGACATCCCGACTGCACTCATGAGCCCTGCGCTTATGAGACGTCACGCTCCGCGCCAAGGTTTACTCTGAGCGATCGGACGTTTTCAATATGTGCAAAAGAAGCGCTTGGCGAAGTTGAGTGAACCTGAGCGGAATCTTGGGTTGGGCGGCGGCGAACGTCAGCCCCGGGCCAGGACCGTCCGCAGCGCGGCTGGGTCGGTGACCGGCAGCTGGCAGGCGAAGTTGCGGCACACGTAGGCGGCCGGGGCGCCGTCGACCAGGCCCCGGCCGGCCAGCAGCGGCACCGTCGCCCGGTCGGGGTCAGCCCCGTCAGGGTCAGCCCCGTCGGGGTCAGCCCCGTCGGGCCCAGCGCCGTCGCCGACCGCCAGCACCGCCCCCGGGGTCGCGGCCGCCAGCGCGGTCCGCAGCAGGTCACGGGTGCGCTCGTCCCCGGCCGGGCCGACCACCGCGATCTCGGCCGGACCGGCCAGCACCGCCTCGGCCACCGACAGCCCCGACCCGGCCGCCCGCGGGTACCGGCCGGCCAGCGCCGGGACCACCGCCAGGGCGGCCAGCGCCGCCTCCCGGGGCCGGGCCGACCCGGTCAGCGCCCCGTAGCTGAGCAGCGCCCCGGACGCCGCGAAGGTCCCGGACGGGGTGGCGTTGTCGGCCGGGTCGGCGGGCCGGTAGATCAGCCGCTCGGCCCCGGCCGCGGTGTCGAAGAACCCGCCGTCGCCGTCCGCGAACGAGGTCAGCACCACGTCCAGCAGCTCGCCGGCCCGGGTCAGCCAGCGCGCGTCGCCGGTCACCCCGGACAGGGCCAGCAAGCCGTCGGCCACGCAGGCGTAGTCGTCGAGCACGCCCGCGCCCGGGCCGGCCACGCCGTCCCGCGAGCTGCGGGCCAGCTGGCCGCCGGTCAGGTGCACCCGCTCCAGCAGCTCGGCGACGCCGGTGGCAGCGGTGATGAGGTCATCTCGGCCGAGCAGCAGCCCGGCCTCGGCCAGGGCCGCGATCGCCATCCCGTTCCAGGCCGCCACCACCTTGTCGTCCCGGCCGGGCCGGGTCCGCTGCTCGCGGGCGGCCGCCAGCGCGGCCCGGACGGCGGCGAACCGGCCGGGGTCGGCCGGGTCGGCCCGCCGCTGCAGCACCGAACGACCGTGCTCGAACGTGCCCGGCTCGGTCACCGCGAACACCTCGGCCGCGTAGGCGCCGTCCTCGGGGCCGAGCACGGCCGTCAGCTCGGCCGGGCTCCACACGTAGAACTTGCCCTCCTCGCCCTCGCTGTCGGCGTCGAGCGAGGAGGCCAGGCCGCCCTCTTGTGTCCGCAGCTCGCGGAGCATCCAGTCGCAGGTCTCCTCGGCCACCCGCCGGGCCAGCTCAGACCCGGTGCGGCGCCACTGGTGGGCGTACACCCGGGCCAGCAGCGCGTTGTCGTAGAGCATCTTCTCGAAGTGCGGCACGACCCAGGCGGCGTCGACCGAGTAGCGGGCGAACCCGCCGCCGAGCTGGTCGTACATCCCGCCCCGGGCCATCGCGTCCAGCGTCCGTTCGGCCAGCTCGCGGGCCTGGGCGTCACCCGTCCGCTCGTAGTGCCGCAGCAGGAACTCACAGGCCATCGACGGCGGGAACTTGGGGGCGCCGCCGAACCCGGCGTGGACCGGGTCGAAGTCGCCGGCCAGGCCGGTGACGGCGGCCGCGGTCAGGTCGGCCAGCGCCTGGGCGGCGGCCCCGTCGTCGAGGTCGTTCAGCACCGCCAGCGGCCCGGCCGCCTCGCGCAGCGTCCTGGCGGTGGCGGCGGCGTTGCCGGCCAGCACCTCGGCCACGTAGCGGGCCTGCTCCTGGACCTTGTCGCGCTCGGTCGTCCAGGCCTGGGTGACCGCGTCGATCAGCCGCCGGAAGTTGTCCCGGGGGAAGTAGGTGCCGCAGAAGAACGGCTCCCGGTCCGGGGTCAGGAACACCGTCATCGGCCAGCCGCCCTGGCCGGTCATGGCCTGGGTGGCGGTCATGTAGACGTCGTCCACGTCCGGCCGTTCCTCGCGGTCCACCTTGATCGCCACCAGCCGGTCGTTGACGAAGGCGGCGGTGCCGGGGTCCTCGAACGACTCGTGCGCCATCACGTGGCACCAGTGGCAGGCCGCGTAGCCGACCGACAGCAGGACCGGCACGTCCCGCCGTCTGGCCTCCGCGAACGCCTCGTCCGACCAGGGCCACCAGTCGACCGGGTTGTCGGCGTGCTGCAGCAGGTACGGGCTGGTCGCGTCCTTGAGCCGGTTCGCCATACCTCCATACTCGCCTGCCGGGCCGGCCACCCGGCACCGCGGTCAGTGGTTGAGCAGGACGTCGCGGTGCTGCCAGGCCAGCGCCAGGGTGGCGGCCCCGCCCGGCTGCATGGCCTCGCGGCGGGCGAACTGCTCGATGCTTTCGGCGGTGAACGGCCTGGTCAGCAGGTAGCCCTCGTCGTTTTCGGCGACCAGCCCGCTGAACTCGGCGTCGAAGAACGGGGCGTCGAACACGAGCACGGTCAGCACGTCGACGTCGAGCGTGAGCACGTCGGCGCCGACCCCGAGCCAGTAACCGTGCAGCGTCCCGGCCTGGCGGGCGCGGGTCAGCGCGGCGAAGAACGGCCAGCGGCCGTAGTCGATCGGGGCCCGGTCGCTGCCGTAGTCCTCGGTGGTGCCGAGCAGTTCCTCCGACACCTCGCGGGCGATCGCGCGCCACAGGCTGAGGTCGTTGGCCACGTTCCAGGCGGCCTCGGCCGACGGCTGGAACATGCCGGCCGGGGCGACCTGGTAGAGGCCGCCGTTGACCGCGACCCCGGCCGGGTCGCGCCAGTGCAGGAACATCTGGGCGTCGCCGGCGTGCTGGTCACGCCGCAGGATCAGGGTGCCGATCCCGGTCGGGGCCGAGCGCCGGGCCAGGTCGAGCGGGTCCCCGATGCTGGCCCGCAGCGGGAGGTCAGTGAGGGCCAGCTCGATGCCGGGGTGCTGGAGGACCCGCTGGGCGGTCTCGTGGGCGACGGCTTCGCTGACGTTGATCACGTCGAAGTAGCGGTTGGGGCCGAACGTCAAGGTGGGCCCGTCGGTGCCGGTGCCGGTGCCGGCCGCGAGGATCCGGTAGCAGGTGCGGTTCTCCAGGATCCGGGGCGGGTCGAGGGTGGCCAGCGCGTCCGCGTAGCTGGCGAACCGCTGGCCGTCGGCCCGCCACGGCCGCACCCCCTCCGACCCGGCCGGCCGCTCCGGGTCGACCACGGTCGCGAGCGGGCCCGGCCGCCAGGCCAGCCGCACGTCCTCGAGCGCGACCGGGCGGGCCGGGAGCCACTCGGGCCGGGCCAGCAGCTCGGTGCCGGCCACCCGCCACCGCTGGGGGTACAGGTGGGCCAGCGCCCGGGTCAGCTGGTGCCGGTGGCCGTTCAGGTAGCGGCGCTGCTGCCGCCACTGCTGCTGACTGCGCTCGGCCTCGGTGCCCCCGGGCGCGGTGGCCGGCTGGTCGGTCATGTGGTGGGCGCCTCCCCTCTGCGGCGCCCATTGTCCCGTAGCCAGCGGTCAGCAGTTGCGCAGCTCCGGGGACTGGTTGAGCACCTGGGCGCGGGTCGAGGTGAACTCGGCGTACACGGCCGGGTCGGCGTCCGGCCGGAACGCGGCCACCCGGTGGCAGTTCTGGAACGCCAGCCGGACCCCGAAGTGCCGCTCCAGGCTGCCCCGGATCGCGTCGCTGGCCAGCGCCCGCAGCAACTGGCCGCGCTCGGCCTCGGACGGCGGCGGCACCTGGTTGTCGGCGAACGGCCCGTCGCTGGCGCAGGCCTGCCTGCTGACCCGCTCGATCAGCGCGTAGGCGTAGGGCAGCGACCGGCGCACGGTGGCCACGAACACGGCGTCGTCGATCTCTCCCCGGCTGGCCTGGTCGAGCAGTTCGGGCGCGACATCAAGGGACATGGTTTTCTCCTTCTTTAATTAAAGGGTGGGCTGGGTGCGGAGGGCTCAGGTGCGACCTGGCTCGGCTCAGCGGACGGCGGCCGTCGGGCCCCGCAGGTGCTCCTCGACGGCGTCGAGGTGCGCGTCCATGGCCGGCCCCCGGGCCGCAGCCTCCGCGCTCAGCCCGAGCGCCACCCCTCCGCCCCGCGGCTCAGCCCGAGCGCCACTCCTCCGCCCCGCGCTCTAGATGAACTTGATTTTCATTTTCATCTAGAGCATGTCAGCAGCCGGAGAGCCGGTCAAGCGAAACGCCCCGCCCGGCCCGGGCGGCCCAGGCTCCAGTGGTGTTTGTGACGTGCGGGTAAGGTGGGGCGCGGCTCCGCGGCGGTCAGGCGCCGGCGTTGGCGGGGACCGTGCGGGCCGGGCGGGTCAGCCGGCGACCCCGGAGGGAGGCCCAGCCGCGGCCGGCCAGGAAGAAGGCGGCGCCCAACACTCCGACGAAGAAGCCCAGCGGCCAGTTCGTCTCGTAGGAGACGGCGATGCCGATCCAGACGGTGATCAGGCCGAACGCCACCGACAGGGCCACCGCCAGGCCCGGGCGGGCGGTGAACGAGCGGGCGGCGGCGGCCGGGCCGATCATCAGGGAGAACATCAGCAGGGCGCCCACCACCGGGACCGTCATGCTGGTGGCCAGGGCCATCACCAGCAGGAAGACCATCTCGATGCGCTGGGGGCTGACGCCGCGGGCCTCGGCGACCTCGGGCATGGCGGAGGTGAGCATGAGGGGGCGAAATATCACCGCCAGCGCCAGCACCGAGACGGCGCCGAGGATGCCGATCGGCAGCAGCACGTCGGGGCTGATGCCGAACACCTCACCGAACAGCAGCGAGTAGGTCTCCTGGGCGTACTGGCTGCCGAGGCTGATGAACAGGGCCCCGACCCCGAGCATGAGCACCAGGATCAGCGCGGTGGCCACGTCGTGGCGGGCCCGGCGGCCGAACGCGCCGATGCCGAGGGCGCCCGCGATCGAGAACACCGCCAGCCCGACCAGGGTGTTGACGCCGAGCAGGCTGGCGCCGGCCGCGCCCGCGAACGCGCCGTTGGGGATGGCGTGGGCGGCGAAGGTCGACCCGCGCAGCACCGCGAAGAAGCCGACCACCCCGGCGATCACGGCGACGATCGTGGCCGCGATCCAGGTGTTCATCATGAAGCCGCTGAACATCAGGCGCCGACCTCGACTTCCGGCCGGGCGGCGCCCGGCGCCCCGGTCAGCCCCGGCCGACGGCGGCGGGCGGGACGGTGCAGGTAGGTGAGCAGGTAGGCCAGCACCACGAGGGCGACGATGAAGAAGCTGACCGGCCAGGCGTGGCCGTGCGGCGGCCAGTAGTAGCTGTCGTAGGCGAGCAGGATGCCCAGCCAGGTGACGACCACGCCGATCACGGCCGCGGTGACCATGGCCCGGACCGGGCCCTTGGCGATGCGCAGGGCGGTGGCGGCCGGGCCGATCAGCAGCGCGGTGCTGAGCACGGCGCCGATCGCGACCGACGACAGTGACACCGAGATGGCCAGCGCGACCAGGTAGGCGGCGCCGACCGCCCGGACCGGGACGCCGCGGGCGGCCGCCACCTCGGGGCTGAGCGAGCTCAGCAGCAGCACCCGGGACAGCGTCACGATCACCACCAGCGCGATCACGCCGCAGGCGATCAGGGCCGGGATGGTCGAGGACTGGATGACGAAGATCGAGCCGAACAGCACCGTGAACGAGGCACCGGTGGTGTTGCTCTGCTGGGTGCCCAGGTACAGGAACAGCGCGGCCAGGCCGAGCCCGGCCCCGAGCACCACCCCGGTGGTGACGTCGCGGCCGCGGCGGCGCTGGACGCCGATGGCCTCGAGGATGATCGCGGCCACGACCCCGAACGCCAGGAAGCCCCAGAACTGGTTGAGGCCGACCAAAAAGGCGCCGGAGCCGCCGGTGGTGGCCACGTCGGCCAGCGAGTGCCCGGCGAACGACTGGCCGCGGGTCACGGTGAACACCCCGACCACGGCCGAGGTGATCGCCACCACGGTGCCGACCAGCACCGCGACCCGCACCGGGCTGCTGGACCACAGCCCCGGCTCGATCAGGTAGTGCATGTCAGGCGACTCCGCTGCCGTACACCGGGTCGGGCTGGCCGGCCCCGTCGTGCGGGCTGCCGGTGTCCTCGCCGTCCTCGCCGGCCACGATCACCACCCGGCCGTGGACGTGCAGCACGTCCACGTGCTGGCCGTACAGGCGGCTGAGGACGTCGGTCCGCAGCACCTCCTCGCTGCTGCCGACCGCGGCCCGGCCGGCCGCCACGTAGACGATGCGGTCCATCACCGGGGCCAGCGGGTTCATGTCGTGGGCGGAGATCAGCACCGCGATCTGCTGCTCGCGGGCCAGCTTGGCCAGCACCGCGACGATGCCCTGGGCGCTGCGGATGTCCAGGTTGGCCAGCGGCTCGTCGAGCAGCAGCAGGCGCGGCTGGCTGATCAGCGCGTGCGCGATCATGACCCGCTGCTGCTCGCCACCCGACAATTCGCCGACCCTTTTATCGGCGAAAGAATCAGCCCCGACCATGCGCAGGGTCTCGTTCACGAGCTCGCGGCGGGCCCGGGACGGGAACGGCACCCCCAGCTTGTTGCCGTCGATGCCGAGCGCGACCACGTCCCGGACCCGGAGCGGCATGTCCGGCTCGATCAGCAGCTTCTGCGGGACGTAGCCGATCACCGACTCCCGCCGGTGGTGGCGGCGGCCCCCGATGGGGGCGCCGGCCACGGTGACGGTGCCCGACGACGGCGGCAGCAGCCCGAGGATGACCCGCAGGATCGTCGTCTTGCCGGCCCCGTTGGGGCCGATCAGCCCGGTGAACTCGCCGGGCCGGATGGCGAAGCTGACGTCGTGCAGGACTTCGCGGCCGGACAGCCGGACGGTGATCCCGTCCAGCCGCAGCAGCTCATCGGCGGCAGGCGCCTTGCGCTCGGACATCACAGCTTCTCGGTCGACTTCTTGCTGGTCACAGCCTGCTGGAGCGCCTTCATCTCGGCCACCATCCAGGACTGATAGGTGTAACCGGGCGTCGGCATAGTCTCGTAGACGCCCACCACCGGGATGTCGTTCGCCCGCGCGAGCGAGATGAACGACTGGGTCAGGGTATCCGTCACCTGCTGGTTGTACAGAAAGACCTTGACCTTGTGCTGGGTGAACAGGCTGCGCTCGAGCGCGACGTCCTGGGCCGAGGGGTCGGTGCCGTTCATGATGTCGGCCTGGAACTCGAACGGGGTGGCGATGTCGACCCCGGCCGCCTGCAGCATGTAGTCGGCCACCGGCTCGGTCACCGCCACCGGGGTGTTCGGGTACTTGGCCTTGAACGAGGCGATGGCCTGGTTCCAGGTCCCCAGCGAGGCGATGAACGCCTTGGCGTTGGCCTTGAAGTAGGCGGCGTGGGCGGGCTGGATGGCGGCCAGGTCGGACGCGATCGCGTTGGCCACCGCCGGCATCGTCGACGGCTTGTACCACAGGTGCGGGTTCGGGGTGCTGTCCGGCAGCCCCAGCACCTGCTGCACGTTGATGACCTTGCGGCTGGAGTCGGGCACCGCCTTCTCGATCGAGTTCATGAACTCGTCGTAGCCGACGCCGTTCTGCACCACCAGCTGGGCGCTGCTGACCTCGCGGGCCACGCTGGCGCTGGCCTCGAACGTGTGCGGGTCGGTGTTGGGGTTGCTCATGATCGCCGAGGCCTGCACGTACTGGCCGCCGACCTGCTGGAGCACGCTGGTGTACTCGTTCTCGGCTCCGATGGCCACGATCTTGTGGGCCGAGGTGGTCGAGCCGCCGGCCGGGCCGGACGAGCAGGCGCTGACGGCCAGCGCCATCGCGGCCGCGGCCGCCACGGCCAGTATCTGGACGGGCCTGCGCCCGGATCTGGTGAGCCCGACTTTGGTGTGCATGGCCGTAATGATAATCATTTCTATTTGGCTCGGTCAAAGCGACCCGGTAACGTGCGGTTGTGACCACCTCGCAGTCGGACCGCCCCGCCCCCACGTCGGACGATGCCGGGCGGCCGCGGGGGACCAAGGTCCGCGGCACCCGCCAGGCGGCCGCGCTGGTGGCGGCGCTCGGCAACCTGCCCGGGTTCTGCAGCGCCCAGCAGATCCACGCGGAGCTTCGACGGCGGGGCGAGCACATCGGGCTGACCACCGTGTACCGGCACCTGCAGGTGCTCAGCGAGGAAGGCAGCGTCGACTCGATCCGCGATGACCACGGCGAGACGCTGTACCGGCAGTGCGTCACCAGCGGCCATCACCACCACCTGACCTGCCGCACCTGCGGCCGCAGTGTCGAGGTGGAAGGCCGCGCGGTCGAGCAGTGGGCCGAGAAGGTGGCCCGCGAAAACGGGTTCACCGAGGTTGGGCACACCGTGGAGCTGTTCGGGCTCTGCCCCGATTGCGCTGGCCAGTAGCGGCCTGAAAACGACGCACGGGCCTGACCAGGTGCTGGTAGCGCCTGGTCAGACCCGCCCCGGCCCCCGGACCTGGTCGGTCCGGGGGCCAGCTTGCTTGCGGGCGCGCCGCGGTTAGGCGGCGATCGCCTGCTCAGCGGAAGCGGACTCCAGCGCCAGCTGGAGCACCTCCCGCACATCCGAGACCGGGTGAACCGTCAGCTTCTCCAGCACCTCGGCCGGGACGTCGTCCAGGTCGGGCTCGTTCCGCTTCGGGATCAGCACGGTCGTCATGCCGGCCCGGTGAGCAGCCAGCAGCTTCTGCTTGACGCCCCCGATCGGCAGCACCTTGCCGGTGAGGGAGACCTCGCCGGTCATGGCCACGTCGTCGCGGACCGGACGGCCGGACAGCAGCGAGGCCAGCGCGGTGGTCATCGTGACCCCGGCGCTCGGGCCGTCCTTGGGGACCGCGCCGGCGGGCACGTGGATGTGCACGCCGCGGTCCTTCAGGTCACCGACCGGGAGCTCCAGCTCCGCGCCGTGCGAGCGGAGGAAGGACAGCGCGATCCGCGCCGACTCCTTCATCACGTCGCCCAGCTGGCCGGTGAGGGTGACCCCGGTGTCGCCGGTCTCCGGGTCGGCCAGCGACGCCTCGATGAAGAGGACGTCGCCACCGGCGCCGGTGACGGCCAGGCCGGTCGCCACGCCGGGCACCGAGGTGCGCCGCTCGGACTCGCCGAGGCTGGTCTCCGGGGTGAACCGGGGCCGGCCGAGGTAGTCCCGCAGGCCTTCGGTGGTGACGGTCACCGGCAGGGTGGCCTCGCCCAGCGCGACCTTGGCCGCGATCTTGCGCAGCACCCGGGCGACCGCCCGCTCCAGCGAGCGCACGCCCGCCTCGCGGGTGTACTCACCCGCCAGCATGTGCAGCGCCGCCTCGTCCAGCGTCACCTCGTCGGCCTCCAGCCCGGACTTGCCCAGCTGCCGGGGCAGCAGGTGGTCACGGGCGATGGTGACCTTCTCGTTCTCGGTGTAACCGTCCAGCTGCACCAGGTCCATCCGGTCCAGCAGCGGGCCGGGGATGGTCTCCAGCTGGTTGGCCGTCGCGATGAACACGACGTCCGACAAGTCGAGCTCCACCTCCAGGTAGTGGTCCCGGAAGGTGTGGTTCTGGGCCGGGTCGAGCACCTCGAGCAGCGCGGCGGCCGGGTC
>Ga0213875_10000997_pt1 | contig 20179 bp, 17 predicted proteins | sample BarmaccomBMRX_R8_FD_160105 | JGI IMG/M metagenome (GOLD analysis project Ga0213875, IMG submission 160105) | Root-associated microbial communities from Barbacenia macrantha in rupestrian grasslands, the National Park of Serra do Cipo, Brazil - RX_R8 | ecosystem: Host-associated > Plants > Roots... | reverse complement strand
CGGGCCCGACCGCGATGGTCCGGGACACCGCCGCGGCGCTGGCCACGGCCGGCCTGCCCACCGACCACATACACCTCGAGGACTTCGGCTGGAGCGAATCTTGACCACTGCATGGTTCGACAACGAGCGGGGCCGGATGCGCCCGGACGAGCTGCAGACCGTGATCTTCCCGACGTCCCGGCTGGGACGGCGGGGTTACGAGGAAGGGCCCGTCCGCGACTTCCTGGCCGCGGTCCAGGCTGAGTTCGTGCGCCTGGTCAACGAGCGCACCTCGCTGTGGCAGGAGGTCCAGCGGCTGCGCCGCCGGATCATCGCCGGCGAGACCGAGGGCGCCGGCGACGAGCAGTCGGTGCTGTTCGGGGCCGAGGACGCCCACGTCCACGCGGTCCGCATCCTGTCGACCGCGCAGGTCACGGCCGAGAAGTACGTGGCCGATGCCCGTGACTACAGCAGCCGCCTGACCAAGGAGACCCGGCAGCGCCGCGACGAGATCATGCAGCAGGCCCGCCAGCACTCGAGTCGGCTGCTGGAAGAAGCGCAGGTCAAGGCCCGTGACGCCGCGGTCTCGGCCCTGGACGGCCCGGCCTCGCCGCCGTCCGATGAAGAATGGCAGGCCGCCCAGGCCGAATTGGCGTACCTGCGCACCTACAGCGGTGTCTACCGGGCTCACCTGCGCGCCTATACCGAGGGAATCCTGCGCGGCATCGAGGAGTGGGAACGCAAAGAATCGGACTCGATCGAGGAAATAGCTCAACGGGGTCCGGTAGCCACCCCGAGTCCCAGGAGTCCCATCAGTCCCTCGGTTCCCGCGGGCCGTCCGGCCCCGGCCAGCCCGGCTCAGGCGATCAATGGCCACCGGAACGGCAACGGCAGCGCGTATCTTCGACACTGAAGATAGGCCGGCCGACGGCTCTCCGGAGCCGTCGGCCCGCTTTTTAATACAGGCACGACTAAACGGCGCCACCGTCCAGTGACGCCGTTTTAAGTCTTGGTTACATAAGCCAGGGATGAGCGACCATATGTGCAGAGCTGATGGGCACCACGGTGGCGGTTGTCACCGCCGCACTGCTGCTGGCAGCCGTCGCCGCACTTTCCGTTCCGCCGCCCACCACGAGGGCCAGGACCAGCGCGGCGCGGGCCGTTTGGGCTGGTGAGTCGGCCAGCGCCGCCTCCGCCAGCCTGGTCGCGGGGCCCACCTTGGCGTGCTTCCCAGCGGGCAGAATCCAATTGTGACTTTTCATCGAGACGATCCCCTTACCGATGACTAGGGCCTGAGATCTGCGCAGAGTGTCTCAATGACTAATTTACCGCAATTTGCACTTCGAGATGTGGTTTCAGGCAAATCCGTCTGGCAATTTTTCGCAAGCACCATGGCATTGCATGAACTGCTTGCGAGCGCGTGGAGACAGGCCATTTTAATTATTTTGAAAAGGGAGATTCGCAGAAGAGGTCCCGTTCTGATCCGGGCCTTTTCTGTGTTTTCATGATCGGCGGGCGCCCACGAAGTTGCCGTGAAAGTTGCAGAGCAACGGCGGGTCTCGCCCGGACTATTGTCCTGCGCGGATCATTCTGTATTTAATACGGATGGAGAATGCCGACAGCGGGTATCAACCTCCCAAGGATGGGCGCACCCATCCGGATCCGGTGTCAGCTCCTACGTGCCGACGGGCGGTAGACGATGCAGAGCGATCATGGAATTCCGGGTTCTCGGACCGATTGAGCTCTGGTCGGCCGGACGCCGGCAGGATCTCGGCCGCGCCCGAGCGCGTTCGATCCTGGCCATGCTCCTGCTGACGCCGCGGGCGCTGGTTCCGGCCGAGACCCTCATCGATCGGTTGTGGGACGCCGAGCCGCCGGCCAAGGCCCGCGAGAGCCTGTCCGTCTACGTGGCCCGGCTGCGGGCCTCGCTGCGCCAGGCGGTCGGCGATGACCTGCGGTTGCTCGGCCGGGCTCAGGGCTACCTGCTCGAGGTCGACCCGGAGACGGTCGACGTGCACCAGTTCCGGCGGCTGCGCCGCCAGGCCGACGCGCTCGCGGCCAGCGGTGACTTCGAGCCGGCGGCCGAGCTGCTGCGTGCGGCCGACACCCTCTGGCGCGGCCAGGCGCTGGCCGGGATCGGCGGCGACTGGGCGGCCCGGATGCGGGACGCGCTGGAAGAAGAGCGGCGCGCGGCCGTGCTCGAGCGGGTCGGCTGCGAGCTGGAGCTCGGTCAGCACGCCGAGCTGGTCGGCGAGCTGTCGCAGCTGCTGGTGCAGTACCCGGCCGACGAGACGCTGGTCGGCCAGCAGATGACGGCGCTGTGCCGGAGCGGCCGGCCAGCCGACGCCCTCAGCCTGTACCGGGAGACCCGTACCCGCCTGATCGAAGACCAGGGGGCCGAGCCCGGCCCCGCCCTGTCCGAGCTGCACCAGCGGATCCTCGGCCGTGATCCCGAGCTGGCCGTCCGGCCGGCCGGACGGCGGCTGGCCCAGACCGAAGCCCCGGACACCCTGCCGCCCGAGGCCGCCCAGTTCGTCGGCCGCGACCCGGAGCTGGCCGTGCTCACCGGCCCGGACGGCGGCCGCCCGGGCGTCGTCGTCATCGAGGGCATGCCCGGCGTGGGCAAGACCACGCTGGCGGTCCGGGCCGCCCGGCTGGTCCGCGACCAGTACCCGGACGGGACGGTCTACCTCAACCTGCACTCCCACGACCCCGGCAGCCCGGCCCTCGACCAGGCCGAGGCGCTGTACCGGCTGCTGCAGATGCTGTCGGTGCCGGCCGCCCAGATTCCGGAGACCATCGGCGAGCGCACCGCGCTGTGGCGGGCCCAGCTGAGCCGCCGCCGGGCGGTGGTCATCCTCGACGACGCGGCCGGGCACGACCAGATCGGCCCGCTGCTGCCGCTCACCAGCCGCTGCCTGATCCTCATCACCACCCGGCGCCGGCTGCCCGACCTCGGCGCGACCCGCTCGCTCACCCTCGACGTGCTGCCGGTCGACGCCGCCGTCACGTTGTTCCGTTGGCTCAGCGGCGAGAGCCGGGACGAGGACGCCGGCCAGATCGCCGCCGCCGTCCAGCGCTGCGGCCGGCTGCCGCTGGCCATCCAGCTCACCGCCGCCCGGGTGGCCCGCGACGGGTCGCCGGGCCTGCAGGGCCTGACCGACGAGCTGGCCCAGGCGCCGGCCTGGCTGAGCGACGCCCGCGCGGCCGCCCCCGAGGTGACCGCCGCCTTCGACCTGTCCTACCGGGCGCTGGAGCCGGACCACCGGCAGCTCTTCCGGCGGCTGGGCATCAGCCCGTGCCCCAGCCTCAGCCTGGCGGCGGTGGCCGCGCTCGGCGGCTGCACCTACGCCGAGGCCGAGAAGGCACTCGGGGCCCTGCTCGACCATCACCTGCTGGCGCAGGCCCCGGGCGGGGCGTTCCGGTTCCACGACCTCATCCGCGGCTACGCGGCCGAGCTGGCCGCCCGCGACGACTCCCCGGCCGAGCAGCGGCAGGCCCTGAGCAGGCTCATCGACTACTACCGGCTCACCGCCGACACGGCCGACCGGGTGCTCAACCCGTTGCGCCGGGCCGCCGACGCACCAGCCAGCCCGGCCGCGGCCCCCGGGCCACCACTGGTCACCGCCGATGACGCGGCCGACTGGCTGGACGCCGAGTGGCGCAACATCCTGCAGGTTGCCCGCTACGCCGGCCGGCACGAGTGGAAGGCCAAGAGCGCCGACCTGATCGGCCTGCTGGCCGACTTCATGGAGAACCAGGCCTACTGGGACGAGGCAGCCGCTGCCCACGTGCTGGCCCTGCAGGCCGGCCGGGACATCGCCGACCCGGCCCGGGTCGCGCGGGCGGCGCTCGCGCTCAGCGCCGTGCGTCAGCTGACCGGCCAGCCCGAAGAGTCGATCGCGCTGGCCGAGGAGGCCGTGGCCAGCTACCGGTCGCAGGCCGACCGGATCGGCGAGGCCCGCGCGCTCGACCAGCTCGGGCTGGCCCACTTCGGCATGGCCCGCTGGCGCGAGGCGGTCGCCTGCTTTGCCGAAGGCCAGATCCTGTACCAGGCCGCCGCCGACTCGCGCGGGGTGGCCGACACGCTGTGTCATAGCGGCGTCTGCACCTTCCAGCTCGGCCGTCACGCCGAGGGCACCAGCCAGCTGCGGGAAGCGCTGACGCTGTACCGGGCGACCGGGGACCGGCGCGGCGAGGCCAAGGTGCTCGGCAACCTGGGCCGGATCTACTTCTTCAGCGGCCTGCACCGGGACGCGCTCGACGCCTACACCGAGGCGCTGGAGATCTTCGGCGCGATCGGCGGGGCCCAGTACGAGGCGATCCTCTACCAGAACGTCGGCAGCGTGCACCGGTACAAGGGCAGCCACGAGGACGCGCTGGCGGCCTACCGCAAGGCGCTGGCCGTGTACCGGGACATCGGCGACCTGCCCAACGAGGCCGAGGTGCTCAACGACATCGGCGCCATCTACGAGAGCGCCGCCTGCCACGACGAGGCGCTGGCCCACCACCAGCGCGCGCGGGCGATCGCCGAGGAGATCGGCAACCTGTCCCAGCAGCTGATCGCGCTGCGGCTGACGGCCGACATCCACCGCGGGTCGGGCCGCTACGACGACGCGATGGCCGACTACCAGGCCGCGCTGCGGATGGCGCGCGAGAACGGTGAGCCCTACGAGGAAGGCAAGGTCCTCGAAGGCATCGCCGAGGCCGAGCAGGCGGCCGGCCAGTACGGCGGCGCCCGGATCGCGCTGCGCCAGGCCCTCGACATCTACGAGCGCCTGGACGTGCCCGAGGCCAAGGCGGTCCGGATCCGCATCGAGACGATCGCCCCGGACTACGCCGCCCGCATCTCCTGACCAGCCCGCGCCACCGCCCGCTCTCACACACATATAAAAAGCGCAGGCAATTTGCGCGACATTTTGCGAATTTACATTTTCCGCGTCGGCATTTATTTCGGCAAGGTAAGCGTCAAGGTCGGGGCAAGGTCGCCATTCACGCTGGTAGCACCAGGAACCGCTACCCGGGAGGCCTTCATGGCGGGGTCGACTCTGCCGGACTTCAGCCCATCCGCTCCCATCGCTTATGAATCGTCCGCGGCGGATAGGGTGCAGGAAAGCGCCGAGCAATTCATCACGCTTTTCCATGCCGAAAACAATCTGGGTTCGCCCGATCACCGGATCCGTCAGGTGCGCCGTGAGATCGAGTTCTCCGGCAGCTACTGGCACACCCCGGCCGAGCTCGCGTTCGGGGCCCGGGTGGCCTGGCGGAACAGTTCGCGCTGCATCGGGCGGCTGTACTGGCACAGCCTCCGGGTGCGGGACTGCCGGGAGATCAGCGCCGCCGCCGACATCGCCGCCGAGGCGGTGACCCACCTGCGCTCGGCGACGAACGGCGGCCGCATCCGCCCGCAGATCACGGTGTTCGCGCCGGACGCCCCGGACCAGCCCGGGCCGCGCATCATCAGCTCCCAGCTGATCCGTTACGCGGGCTACGAACTGGTCGGCGGCGGCGTCGTCGGTGACCCGTCCAACGTCGCTGTCACCCGGCTGGCCCGCGAGCTCGGCTGGCCCGGCGGGCGGCCGCCCGGCCGGTTCGACATCCTGCCGCTGCTCGTCCAGGAGGCGGGCGCGCCGGTCACCATGCACGAGATACCGGCTGACGCCATTCTCGAGGTCGGCATCGAGCACCCCGACTACCGCTGGTTCGCCAACCTCGGCCTGCGCTGGTACGCGGTCCCCGTCATCAGCGACATGTACCTGGAGATCGGTGGCGTCCGCTACCCGGCCGCCCCGTTCAACGGCTGGTACATGGGCACCGAGATCGGCTCGCGCGACTTCGGCGACGCCGGCCGGTACGACGAACTGCGGGAGATCGCCAGCCACATGGGCCTGTCGACCGCGACCGACCGGACGCTGTGGAAGGACAAGGCGCTGACCGAGCTCAACCTGGCCGTCCTGCACTCGTTCGACGCGGCCGGGGTGGCGATCACCGATCACCACACTGAATCGGCCCGCTTCCTGCAGCACCTGGAGCGCGAGGAACGGCACGGCCGCGGCTGCCCGGTCGACTGGTCCTGGATCGTGCCGCCGACCGCGTCCTCGGCCACCCCGGTGTTCCACCGCACGTATACCGATTTCGACCAGACGCCGAACTTCTACCGGCATCCGGCTCCGGCCCCGGCCTCGCTGGCCACCCCGGCCTCGCTGGCCGCGCCCGCCGAGCCCAGCCTCCGTGAGCTGGCCCAGCCCGTGGACGAGCTGGCGGCGGTGTGTCCCCATCAGGGTGGGGAACATGTACCGCACCTCCGGATGATTGAGGAACAGGGCGGCGTCGAGCGGCAGCTTTCACAACTTGATTCGTGAGTTGCTGTGCAAGTGTCATGCAACTTGCACAATGAAACATCCGTCAGTTGACGTATGTCGGAAGCGGAGGCCGCTGTCCCTATCCCTGTGACCTCCCGCTAGGCCAGATACGGCGATCGGCAGGTTGCAGCCGCGAGATGGCGTCTGAGATATCCGTCAGATGACGTATTTAGGTCCAAGACCGCAAAGCGACCCTTCGTTTTCTGCCACTATGGCGTCCGGTAACCGGTTAGACCGTTTGAGTAACTCTCGCGCGGTGCCGGAAGGAAAGGGTCGCCGTGACCAGTACCGTCGCCGTGAGCAGGACCCCCGTTGCCCAGCCCACCTTCCGTGAGGTGTTCGCCGTCCGTGAGTTTCGGGCCTTGTGGGCGTCCCAGATCCTGTCGGAGCTGGGGGACCGGCTCACGCTGGTCGCGCTGACCCTGCTGATCTACGCCAAGACGGGCTCGCCGTTACTGTCGGCGCTGACCTACGCGGCCGGCTCGCTGCCCTGGGTCATGGGCAGCCTGGCCTTTTCCGGCCTCGGTGACCGGCTGCCGCGCCGCCAGGTGATGGTCGCCTGCGACCTGATCCGGGCGCTGATGGTGACGGCCATGCTGCTGCCCGGGATCCCGGTCGCGGCCCTGGTCGGGCTGCTGTACCTGACCACGATGGCCCAGTCGCCGTTCGAGGCGGCCCGCTCGGCGGTGCTGCCCGACGTGCTCGCCGAGGAGCACTACGCGCTGGCCGCGACCGTCATGCAGACCACCTTCCGGGTGGCGATGGTGGCCGGGGCGGCGGTCGGGGGAGCGGCCATCGCCTTCCTCGGGGCCCGGCCCGCGCTGGCCGTCGACGCCGCCACCTTCGCGGCCTCGGCGGTGCTGATCCGCTGGGGCACCCGGGCCCGGCCGGCCCCGGTCGTCGCCTCCGGCCTGCGGGCCGCCCGCCAGCTCAGCGACGGGCTCCGGCTGCTGCTGGGAGACCGGACGATCCGCACGGTGATGATGCTGGGCTGGCTGATCGCGCTGTACTCGATACCGGAAGGCATCGCCGCCCCCTACGTCGCCCGGCTCAGCGGCGGCCCGCTGGCGGCCGGGCTGGTCGTCGCCTCCGGCCAGGCCGGCGCGGTCCTGGTCGCCCCGGTCTTCGCCCGCAAGGTCGGCTCCCGGTCCCGGCTGCGCTGGATGGGCCCGATGGCCGCCTGCAGCTGCGCCAGCCTGCTGCTGATCGCGTTCCACCCCGGCCTGGTCGTCTCGCTGCTGATCTTCGCGCTGTCGGGCACGTTCGCGATCTACCAGATCGCCGCCAACACCGCCTTCGTCCAGTGCGTGCCCGCTGACCGCCGTTCCCAGGCGTTCGGCCTGGCCAGCATGGGCACCGTCGCCAGCCAGGGCGGCGCCCTGCTGATCGCCGGGGCCGCCACCGAGTTCCTGTCCCCGGCCACCGTCATCGCCATCAGCGGCGCCGTCGGGGCGGTAGCGGCGGTGCTGCTGGCGCTGCGCTGGCGCCACCTGTCACCCGCCCTCGGCCACCCGGCCCCGGACCTCGGCCCCCGGTCCCCGGACCTCGACGGCCCGGCGCCCCGCCCCGCCACCGTCCCCGCGGCCGCCCCGGTCGCGCCGCCCCGCCGCGCGGGCTGGACCGACCGCCGCGACGCCTACCCCGCCCGCCCGGCCGCCTACCCGGCGCGTCCCGCCCACGGCGTCCCGGTCCTCGCCCACCAGGTCCCCGCCAGCCGCTGCCGCCCCGAGCCCAGCTACCGCCTGCCGCACCCGCGCCAGCTCCCGGCCTGCTCCCTGCACCGCCGGGCGCTCATCCCGTCAGCCCGCCATCACCCCGTCGACTACGTCGTCCGCCACTTAGCCCGCCCGCGCGTTGTCTTCTGGCACCCGCCCAGCTCGCCCGAGTCCCGTGCCCCTCAACCCTGCCCGGGCGAGGCGAGCCGGATCAAACAGGCGGCCGGGGCCGCCGCCAGCCCGACGGTCAGCCCGGCCCGGTCCGCGTCCCAGCTGATCTCGGCCACCTCGCTACCCGGGTAGATGACCTGGGCCGTGACCGCCTGCCCGCCCAGGTGGGGGACTGGCAGCAGCATCGACCCGGGACCCTCCCGCCGCCACACCAGCACGTAGGTGGCGGCCGGTGCCCGCATGGCCAGCGCCAGCCACGGCGCGTCCCACTCGGGCAGCCCGAGTGGCCAGGCCGGTAGCGCCTCGGCCAGCTCGGGCCGGATGCGCTTGTAGGTCTCGACCGCGGCGGCCACCAGCGCGCGCTGCCGGCCGGTCATCCGGTCCAGGTGCCCCGACAGGTGGACCCGGCCCAGCAGCGCGCTGCTCAGGGCGAACGCGATCTCGTGGTCGGTGCAGTCCGGCTGCGGGTAGGCCCAGACCGCGCCCTGCTCGGGCGGCACCGCCACCGGCGCGGCGGCGGCGATGGCGGCGTACCGGCGGAAGTCCTGCTGGTCGCTGGTCGACTGCAACTGCAGGCGGGCCAGCATCGCGTAGTCGGTCCGGCCGCCGCCGGACGCGCAGTTCTCGATGACCAGGCCCCGGTGGCGGTCCAGGACCGCGTCCAGCCAGTCCAGGTGGGCCCGGTTGTGGCCGAGCAGGCCGGCTCCGGCGCTGAGCCCGCCGGTGTCGGTGCCGGGGCCGCCGTTGATGTTGTAGTCCAGCTTGAAGTAGCCGATACCAAGCTCGGTGACCAGGACATCGATCACCTCGTCGAGGTGCTTGACCGCGGCCGGGTGGCGCAGGTCGAGGTGGTAGCGGCCGTGCTCGACCACCCGGCGGCCGTCGCGGACGAAGAACGCCTCGTCCGGCAGCCGCCCGGCGACCGGGCTGCCGACCCCGACGACCTCGGGTTCCAGCCACAACCCGGGCACCATGTCGTGGGCGCGGATCCGGCCCAGCACCTCGCCGATACCGCCCGGGAACCGGCTGGCGGCGGGCTTCCACTCACCGACCGTGTCCCACCAGGGCGCGTCCCGTTCGGCGTACCAGCCCGCGTCGATAACGAAGTACTCGGCCCCGGCCGCCGCGGCCGCGTCGACCAGCGGGAGCAGCCGCCCGGTGGTGGGGTCACCCATCAGCGTGTTCATGTAGTCGTTGAAGATGACCGGCAGGCGGCGGTGATCCTCGTGCGGCCGGCGCAGCGCCCGGCGGTAGGCGGTCAGCTGGGCCACCGCCCCGTCGAAGCCGTCGTCGCTGACCGCGACCGCCGCCGGTACGGTGCCGAACGTCTCGCCCGGCGCCAGGTCGGCGTGCCAGTGGTGCTCGGCGTCGGTCGGCCCGAGCAGAGCCAGGTAGCCGGTACTGCGCGGCCCGGGGCCGGCGCCGGGCCCGGCCGCGGCCCGGACGACGTGCTCGCCGACCTGCCAGTGCCAGGCCCCGTTGTGCTCGATCTGCCACAGCCAGCACCGGCCGCGGCCGCCGCTGACCACCGCTCCCATCGGCAGGTAGGTGCCGGACGACCAGGTGCCCACGCTGGTCCGGCCGAAGACGCCGCGCGGGTCGGCCCGGTGTGCGACCCGGTTGAGGTCGGGCAGCACCTCGCGGAGCGGACGCGACTGCCAGCGGCCCTCGGCCAGCCACTGGTTGTCGGCCCACAACACGTTGCCGCCAGCCAGCCCGTCGGGACCACCGTCGCCGCCCGCCACCTCACCCAGGAACGACGTCACCGACTGCACGGTGAGCGCGGCCGGGCCGTGATTGGCCAGCTCAACCCAGCAGCGGACCACCCCGGCGTCGCCCAGCATCCGGTAGAACACCTGGACCTGCAGCCCGGTCACCGGGTCGGCCAGGTCGACCCGCAGCTGGCGCCAGGGCCGGGCACCGTCGTCCCGGGCCTGATGCTCGTGCCCGGTGTACCGCAGCCGGGGCGTGATCGCCGACTCGCAGTACCGGCGGCTGGACCACGACCGGCCCTCGCCGGCCAGGATCACGTCGGCCAGCGGCTGCCCGCCACCCGGTGCGGGCCCGGCGACGCCCCCGGCCGGCCCGGCCGGGGCCAGTCGGGTGATCCGCGGGATGCCGGCGCTGTCCACCTCGACCACCAGTTCAAGCTCGCGGTTCGACAAGGTGATCGGTGGTCGCGGTGTCACGTCGGCCGTCACTGGGTCTCCTCCCCGTGGTCCATCCGGTGCGCAGGGCGCATGTCCACTATCTCTTGACTCGCGCCGTGTGACCGGTCACAATTTTCGCATGGTTGTGACCGGTCACACAAGCAGCGAGGGCGCCCCCGGCGAGGGAGCCCCCGGCCAGGGCACCCCCGCCGAACGCGGCCCGGGCGGTGAGACGGCCCGCTCGGTGAGCATCCGCGACGTGGCCGCCGCGGCCGGCGTCTCCTACCAGACCGTTTCGCGGGTCATCAACGGCCATCCCAGCGTGAAGGGATCGACCCGCGACCGGGTGCTGGGAACGATCGCGGAGCTCGGGTTCCGGCCCAACCGGGCCGCCCGCGCCCTGGCCGGCGGTACCGCCCAGTCGGTGACCGTGCTGACCTCGAACACCACCCTCTACGGTTACGCCGCCGTGCTGGAAGGCGTGGAGGAAGCGGCCCGGACGGCCGACTTCGCGGTCGGGGTCCGGGTGGTCGAATCCGCGGAGCCGGACGCGGTCCGGGACGCGGTGGCGCGGGCCACCGAAGCGGCCGGCGCGCTGATCGTGCTGGCGTTCGACCGGGCCGGGGCGGCCGCGCTGGCCGCCGTCCCCGACGGCGTGCACCTGGTCGCGACCGTCGAGACCCCGGTCGGCGAGGCCGGGGCCGGCCGCCCGTGGGTGTGGATCAACGACCGGGAAGCGGCCGTGACCGCCACTCGTTACCTGCTCGGCCTCGGGCACCGGACCGTCCACCACGTCGCCATCCCGTCGTCGGCCGAGACCGGGCAGCGGCTGGCCGGCTGGCAGTCGGCGCTGGCCGCCGCGGACGCCGGGATTCCGCCCGCGATCCAGGCGGGCTGGGACTCCCGGTCGGGCTACCAGGCGGGCCGGGCGCTGGCCGCCGATCCGGCCGTCACCGCCGTGCTCTGCGGCAACGACGACCTGGCGCTCGGCGTCACCCGGGCGATGATCGAAGCCGGCCGGGCGGTCCCCGGCGACGTCAGCATCGTCGGCTTCGACGACACCCCGCAGTCCGCCTACTTCGTGCCCGCCCTCACCACCGTGCGGCTCGACTTCACCGAGCTCGGCCGGGCCGCCTTCGCGCTGCTGCACGAGCGGATCAGCGGCCGCCCGGCCACCGTGGCCCGGCTCGATCCGGAGCTGATCATCCGCGAAAGCTCGGGCCCCCCGCCCACCGGAGGTGCCTGATGCACCTGACCGACCTGCGCCATCCGCGCCCGACCCGGGAAACCCCGCGGCCGCCCAGCGCCCCCAGCCGGCCGGCCCGGCTGCGGCACCTGCTGACGGCCGCCCCGTTCGTGCTGCCCAGCCTGGCCGGGGTGGTGCTGTTCCTGCTCGTCCCGGTGGTCATCGTGCTGGTGCTGAGCTTCTTCCGGTGGAACTTCCTGCAGTCGCCACAGTGGGTGGGCTTCTCCAACTTCGTGACGATGACCCGCGACGACCACGTGTTCCACGCGCTGCTGGTGACCGCCTACTACGTGCTCTGGAACATCCCGCTGCAGACGGCGATCGCGCTCGGGCTGGCCGTGCTGCTGAACCGGCGGATGCCGGCTCTCGGCCTGTTCCGGGCGCTGTACGTGCTGCCCTACATGTCGACCCCGGTGGCGATGGCGGTCGTCTGGAGCTGGATGTTCAACGGGCAGACGGGGCTCATCAACCACCTGCTGCTGCTGGTCGGGATCCACGGCCCGGACTGGCTCGGCAACGCCCAGACCGCCCTGCCGGCGGTGGCGATGGTCAGCAACTGGCAGTACGCCGGCTACAACATGCTGTTCTTCCTGGCCGGGATGCAGACGATCCCGCCCGCCCTGTACGAGGCGGCCAGCATCGACGGCGCGTCCGCCTTCCGGCGGTTCACCCGCATCACGCTGCCGCTGCTCAGCCCGACGATGCTGTTCGTCCTGGTGACCGACGTCATCGGGTCGTTCCAGATCTTCGACACCGTGTACGTGATGACCCAGGGCGGCCCCGGCTCGGCCACCAACGTGATCAATTACCAGATCTACTCGACCGGGTTCCGCAACTTCGACGTCGGCTCCGCCTCGGCCATGTCGCTGCTGCTGTTCGGGGTGATCCTCACGATCACGTTCATCCAGTTCCGCTTTTTCCGCAACCGGACGACTTACGAGGTGTCCTGATGACGGCGGTCCCCCGGAACCAGCAAGCTCCCCTCAGGACAGCCCGGTACACGCTGTTCTACCTCTGCCTGACCGCCATCGCGGTGGTGTTCGTCGCCCCCTACGTGCTGGCGATCTTCGGTGCCCTCAAGCCCGCCTCGCAAGTGCTCTCCAGCTCGCCGTGGTCCCCGCCGACCCGCCTCTACCTGGGCAATTTCCGCGCGATCCTGTCCGGCGACGACTTCTGGCGCTACCTCGGCAACACGGCGGCGATCACGGTGGTGCTGACCGCCGGGCAGGTCACGTTCGGGGTGCTGGCCGCCTACGCGTTCGCGCGCCTGCAGTTCCCCGGCCGGGACCGGCTGTTCCTGGTCTATCTGGCCACGCTGATGGTGCCGAACGTGGTCACGCTGGTGCCGCTGTACACGATGATGCGGCAGTTCCACCTGGCCAACACCTACTGGGCCATCTTCCTGCCCTACGTGCTGGGGGTGCCGTACACGATCTTCCTGATGCGGCAGTACTTCATGTCGCTGCCGTCGGAGATCTTCGCGGCCGCCCGGGTGGACGGCTGCTCCGAATGGCGGATCCTGACCCGCATCCTGCTGCCGATGGGCCGGCCGATCATCATCACCGCGACGCTGATCGCGTTCGTGTTCGGCTGGAACAACTTCCTGTGGCCGCTCATCGTCACCGACACCACGTCCAAGCAGGTCCTCACGGTCAGCATCGCGGCGCTGCAGTCGTCGTTCGGTGAGCAGTGGAACCTCGTGCTGGCGGCCTCCCTGGTCGCCCTGATCCCGCTGCTGGTGATCTTCGCGGTGTTCCAGAAGCACATCGTGCGGTCGATCCAGCTCTCCGGCGTCAACCGCTGACCGCGGCCAAAGCTCGCCCCGGGCGGCGATGCCCGGCGGGAGACGAAAGGGAGATACCGATGAGGAGAAGAAGGAACAGCGCCTGGAGCATAACCGCCAAGCTGGCGGCCACCGCCGGCTGCGCCGCCCTGCTGGTCACCGCGGCCGCCTGTTCGTCCGGTTCGTCGGGTTCCGGCAAATCCGGCAGCTCGGGCAAGGTGAACCTCACCTACGCGATGTGGCAGACCCCCGAGCAGGCCGGTTACCAGAAGTCAATCGACGTTTTCGAAAAATCCCATCCGAACATCCACGTCACCATCGAGTCGTTCGCCTACAACGACTACCAGCCCAAGCTGACGACCGAGTTCAGCTCGGGCGGCGGCCCCGACATCTTCTGGGTCAACACCCCGATGATCGCGTCCTGGGTCCAGGACGGGGTGATGGCCAACCTGAGCTCGAAGATCAGCGCCGCCCACACCAACCTCGGCCAGTACATCCCCTCGCTGGTCAGCCTGCACGACATCAAGGGTGTCATGTACGGGCTGCCGAAGGACTGGGACACGATCGCGTACTTCTACAACGCCGGCTACTTCACCAAGCACCACATCACGGTGCCGTCCAACCTGACCTGGAACCCGCAGAACGGCGGCAGCTGGGTGCAGTTCCTCAAGTCGGCGACCTACGACACCGGTGGCCACAACGCCCTGTCGTCCAGCTTCAACGCGGGCTCGGTGGCCACCTACGCGACCGACTCGCCGAACGAGATGCAGTGGGGTTTCGACCCTTACCTGGCCGAGGACGGCGTCAACATCATCAGCGCCCCCTACGCCAAGCAGGTCGCGTTCGACACCCCGGCCGGTAAGCAGACGTTCCAGTTCCTGTCCGACCTGATGTACAAGTACCACGTCGCGGTGCCGGGCTCGGCCCTCGGGACCGACGCGGCCGCCAACACCAGCCAGGACCAGCAGCTGTTCGCCCAGGGCAAGGTGGCGATGATCGAGGGCGGCGACTGGGAGACCGCCGGCCTGCTGTCCGAGGTCAAGTTCAAGCTCGGGGTGGTGCAGTTCCCGGCCGGGCCGGACGGCCAGGCGATGATCCTCAACGGCCTCATCGACTCGGTCAGCACCCACTCACCCAACCAGCAGGATGCCTGGGAGCTGGAACAGTGGCTCGGCTCGGCCGCGTCCGAGAAGATCCTCGGGGCCGGCGGCTACATCTGGCCCGGCATCAAGTCGCTCGACCCGCTGTACGCCTCCTACTGGCAGCAGCACGGGCTCAACATGCAGCCGTTCCTGACCGAGGCGTCCTGGAAGACGGTCAGCTGGCCGATCACCCCCGGCATGAACCAGGCCCAGCTCGACATCGCCAACCAGCTCGCCCCGGCCTACCTGTCCGGCAAGAACGTCGCCCAGGCCGTCAACGCCGCCGCCAAACAGGCGGACGACGACCTGGCCTCAGCCGGCTGACCGGTAGCGCACCAAGGCGGACCGTTGCTGACCGGGCGGTCCGCCTTGCTCCGGTCCGCCCCGGGCTCCAGCAACTCGAGCCCGGGCCACTATGACATATCGGGACTTTGCGGGCGGGTGCTGGCATCTCCTGGCCGGGTGCTGGTGGCCCCGATCGAGGCGGCCACCACCGCCAGCATCCCGGCCCACTGCAGCGGGCTGACCCGCTGGCCCAGCGCGACCAGCCCGAACAGCGCCCCGACGGCCGGTTCGGTGCTGGCCAGGATGCTGAACAGGCGGCCGGGGATGCGCCGCAGCGCCTCGCTCTGCAGGCTGTAGGAGATGACGTCGGACAGCAGCGCCACCACCGCCCCCAGCAGCAGGATGCGCGGGGTGAAGACCCGGCCGGGACCGGTCGCCAGCCACAGCGGCAGCGTGATCAGGGCCGCCCACCCGGTCGCCAGCGTGAGCCCGCTGCTGCGGCCGGGACCGGCCGCCAGGTGCGGGAACACGATGATGTAGCCGGCCCAGCAGGCCCCGGCCCCCAGCCCCGCCCCGATGCCGACCGCGCTGACCGGGCCGTCGCTGGTGAGACCGGCGGCGGCCGCCACCCCGGCCGCCGCCAGCAGCGCCCACAGCGCGTCGACCCGGCGCTGGGAACTGGCCAGCGCGAACGCCAGCGGCGCCACGAACTCACAGGTCACCGCCACCCCGAGCGGCAGCCGGTGAATGGCGGTGTAGAAGAGGAGGTGGTGGGCGGCCAGCAGCGTCCCCACCGCGATCACCAGCAGCACCGCCCGGCGGTCGAGGCGGCGCCGCCGCGGCCGCCCGAGCGGGATCAGCCCGAGGGTTCCGAACCCCACCCGCAGCATGACCGTGCCCACGATCCCGGCGCCGGGGATGATCGTGGCCGCCACCGCCGCCCCGCCTTCGAGCCCGACCACGCCACCCAGCACCAGCGCGGGGGCGGGAACGCGCCACTCACGCGCAGAAGTCGCGGGCGAGGCGGGGGAGGACGGCGGCGGCGGTGCGGGTGCCCGATCGGCTGACCCATTCGACGTCGGCATGGGCTCCTTCGCCTTCTGGTCCGTACAGGACGGTGGGGATGCCGGCCGCGAGCCCGGGGTTGACCGAGCCGATCCGGACCAGCGCGTCCAGCAGCTCCAGCACGTCCCCGCGCACGGCCGGGGTCACCGGTAGTTCCCTTCGGTGCTGAGCAGGACGACCGTGGCGTCGTCGCCGAGGCCGAGTGCCTGCCGCCGGTCCGGATCGGCCAGCGCGGCCCGGGCCCCGGCCAGGGTGGCGGCGCCGCTGGGGCCGGAGGAGACGCCGAGACGGCCGAGGTCGGCCACCGCCTCGAGCGCGCCGGCGTCGCTGACGGCGACGGCCGCGTCGCAGCCGGACCGCAGCACCGGCCAGGCCGCGCTGGACACGGTCCCGCAGTTGAGCCCGGCCATCACCGTCGCCGCCGTCGGCACCGGGGTCGGCTGGCCGGTCACCAGGCTGGCCAGCACCCCGGCCGCGGTGTCAGGCTCGACCACCAGCACGCTCGGGTGCGGCCGGTCCGGGTGCCGGTAGTGCCGCACCACCGCCTCGGCCAGCGACCCGACCCCGGCCGGCACCGCCACCAGGTCCGGGGCCCGGCCGAGCTGGTCGTCGACCTCGTCCAGGAGCGTCTGGTAGCCCTGCACGATCCAGGCCGGGACCTGCTCGTAACCGGCCCAGGCGGTGTCCTGGACCAGGGCCCGGCCGGGCTGGCCGGGCTGGGCGGGCTGGCCGGCGAACGCGGCCGCCGCCCGCACGGCCTCGTCGTAGCCGCCGTCGACCCGGATGACGGCGGCCCCTTCGCCGGCGATGAGCGCGGCCGTCGAGGCCAGCATCACCGCGGGCACGAACACGGTCGCCGCCACCCCGAACCGGGCCGCCATCCGGGCCACCGCCCGGCCGTGGTTGCCGTCGGTCGCGGTCACCAGCATCGCGCCCGGCTGGGCCCGCAGTACCTGATGGCAGGCCCAGGAGGCGCCCAGCACCTTGAAGGCCGGCAGCCCGAGCCGGGCCGACTCGTCCTTGACCAGCACCCGGCCCACCTTCAGCTCGTCGGCCAGGGCCGGCACCGGCACCAGGGGAGTGGGCGCGTAGCCGGGCAGCGACCGGTGGAAGGCGTGCGCGTCGCCCGCGGCCGGGGAGCAGTTCCAGTCGCGGGCGGCGGCCCAGCAGTACCAGGAGGTCATGCCGCCATTCTCGGTTCCGCCAACCCATCAGGTCCAGCGCGGAAATCAGCGCTTTAATATGAAGAAAAGTGATGCTTTCGGGAGGCGTGGTGCTCGACCTGCGGCGTCTGCGGCTGCTGCGCGAGCTCGCCCGCCGCGGCACCATCGCCGCCGTCGCCGAGGCCCTGTCCTACAGCCCCTCGGCCGTCTCCCAGCAGCTCGCCACCCTGGAAAAGGAGGCCGGTGCCCGGCTGCTGGAGCCGGCCGGGCGCCGCGTCCGGCTCACCGCCCAGGCCGAGCTGCTGGTCGCCCACGCCGAGGTCCTGCTCGAGGAGCTCGAGCGGACCGAGGCGGCGCTGGCCCAGTCGCTCAACGACACCGTCGGCACCTTGCGGGTGGCCGCCTTCCAGAGAGCCGTCCTCGCCCTGGTCCCGCCCGCCCTCAGCGAGCTGCAGCCGCGCTACCCGGCGCTGCGGGTGGAGGTCACCGAGCTGGAGCCCGAACGCGCCTACCCGGCCCTCATCAGCGGCGAGTTCGACCTGATCCTCGACGAGGAGTATCCCGGTTTCCCGTTGCCCCGCGCCCGCCAGACCGACCGCCACGACCTGTTCGCCGACGACCTGCGGCTGGCGGTTCCGGGCGGCTGGGCCGAGCGGTCGCTGCCCAGCCTGGCCGCCCGCCCGTTCGCGATGGAACCGCCCGGCACCGCCCGCGACTGGGCGATGTCGGTCTGCCGCCAGGCCGGTTTCGAGCCCGACGTCCGCTACACCTCCACCGACCTGCAGGTCCACCTGCGCCTGGTCGAGGCGGGCCTGGCCGCCGCCCTGCTGCCCGGCCTGTCCGGCGTTGCCCGCCACCCCGGCGTGGTGACCCACCCGCTGCCCGGCCACCCGCAGCGCCAGATCTTCACCGCCACCCGCCGCGGCGCCGCCCGGCACCCCCGGATCCAGGCGTTCACCACCGCCCTGAACGCCCACCGCCCGGCGGCCGCCGCCCGGTGACGGCGGCCGGCCCGCTCAGCTGGGCCAGGGCACCCAGCGGGTGCGGATGGTGACGCCACCCCGGAGCCGTCCGCCGGCGATGGCGGCCGCCCGGATGCAGACGTGGGTCCACATGTTGAGCTGGATCTCTTTGGCCAGCCGGACCTTGTTGTACAGCAGGTTGGACAGCCGGTCGCCGGCCCGGGCCCAGGATTCGATCTCGAAGCGCAGCGTGTCGTCGTGGCAGACCGCGCGGAACTCGATTTCGCCGGCCTCCAGGTGACCCGCCAGGGTGCCGAGCCGGAACGCGGCCGGCTCGCGCTTGATCACCCGCACCGGGCCGTCCCACGGTCCCGGCATCCGCACCACGAACTCGTCGCCGTAGCCGACCGGCTGGTGGCCGGAGCCGCTGGTCTTGCGGAACACCGCCATCTCCGGGGTGGCCTGGTTCAGCTCGGCGGCCACCTTGTCGATGAGGGTTTCCGGGGTCATGCCGGTGCCGGTGATGTCGACGCGGTAGGTGCGGTGCATCAGCGGTCCCACGCCCGCGCTGGCGGGCTGCCGGCGGTCGCCGGCCTGGCTGCCTTCGCCGTCCGGGTCGGGCAGGTCGTCGCGGGTGCCGGTTTCTTCGGACCGGTGCAGCGGGGTGGTCCGCCACATGTACCGCCAGGACACCACCGCGATCCCGACGGGCCAGCCCAGCACGGTGCGGGCCCGGGCCGTGCGGTTCGCTGCTGACATGACTAAAGCGTGGCACAGGGGGAAGCGGACGCGTGCGGACGGGGCCCCTGGAAAGGACATCAGATGACGGTGACCGAAGCGGTGCACCGCGCTGGCTTGCGCGGAACCCACATGCACGCCACGTCGCTGGCGGCGATCGGGCTGTGTATCGGGCTGTGGATCCGGGCCAAGACTGTCGATCAGGACGAACGCGGCAACGCCGAGCGCCGGGCGCTGTTCGTCGGGCTCTGGCCGCCCATGTTCTGGCTGATCGGGGACACGTTGCAGGAAGCCGAGTAGTGCGCGAGTGGCTGCTGGGCCCGGTCGACGAGGCCGCCGCCCTGGACGACCTGGCCGGCCGGGGCCTGAACTACGACCCGGCCCGGGCGCCGGAGGACGGCCGTCCCGAGGGCCGCTGGCACGTGGACAGCGTGGCGGCGGTGATCGGCCAGGAGCCACCCGGCGATCCGGTGGCCGGCGGCCCCTGGGAACGGGCCCGGCAGCTGGTCGGCCAGTACGAGTTCGCCGACGCCCGCATCCTGCGCGCGGTGTACCACGACGACCGGCCTCTGCTCGGCCGCGACATGCTCCTCGAGGGCCGGTTCCTGTTCCTGCGGTTCTACCTGGGGGTCCGGATCACTGGCGTGATCGACGAGACCCGCCAGACCAGCGCCGGGCGCGAGCGGGTGTCGGGCTGGTGCTATCAGACCCTGGCGGGTCACCTGGAACAGGGCCGCCTCAGCTACGAGGTCATCAAGAACCTCGGCACCGGGCAGATAGCGTTCCGGGTCACCGGCTACTCCCGCCGCTCGCGGATCCCCAACCCGCTGGTCCGCTGGGGCTTCCGGGTGTTCGGCCACTGGATGCAGCAGCGGTTCTACCGCAACGTCCAGACCCGGATGGCCGTCCTGGTGCAGAAGTCCCAGTCCGGCGGGGTCCTGCCGTCGCCCGAGATCCGGCCGGACGGCCTGGTGCTGGCCCCCTCCGGCGTGGAACCGCACCCGGCCGAGCGTCTGGCCGTCGGCCTGCTGCACCCCGGCGCCTGACCGGAAATAAAAGGGTGAACGGGGACCGGGCTCTTATCATGGCGGCAGGGTTCGCTCGAGTCCGGCGGCGGGGAGTGGAGCGCGATGGCGCAGCAGTACGAGGAGATCAGTGACCGGCTGGCGCGGTTCATCGCCGCCCAGCACGTGTTCTTCGTGGCCACGGCCGCCCGCGGGGGACGGGTGAACGTCTCCCCGAAGGGCCTGGAGTCGCTGCGGGTGCTCGGGCCCAACCGGGTCATCTGGCTGAACGGCACCGGCAGCGGCAACGAGACCGCCGCCCACCTGCTGGACGTCAACCGGATGACGGTGATGTTCTGCTCGTTCGAACGGCAGCCGCTGATCCTGCGGCTGTACGGCACCGCGACCGAGATC
>Ga0213875_10000996_pt1 | contig 20184 bp, 16 predicted proteins | sample BarmaccomBMRX_R8_FD_160105 | JGI IMG/M metagenome (GOLD analysis project Ga0213875, IMG submission 160105) | Root-associated microbial communities from Barbacenia macrantha in rupestrian grasslands, the National Park of Serra do Cipo, Brazil - RX_R8 | ecosystem: Host-associated > Plants > Roots... | reverse complement strand
TAACATCGACGATTTCTTCATATCGATGTCGTAGTTCTTGGAAAACAGCGACGGCATCCACGTGACGTAAAGCCAGCCCGTCCAGCCCATGCAGAAATACGTCACCATGAGCGGCACGGTCCGCGGCACGAGACGCCGCCACGGCACCGGCCCAGAATTCGCCGGCGTCGTCGCGGCGGCGCCGGGCAGGGTCGCCAGCTCAGCCTCGCTGATGCCGGGGTAATCGCGCGGATCGTCGCGGAAGAACCACAGCCAGAAGAGCGCCCAGACCGCGGAAACGACGCCGAGCACGACGAACAGCAGGCGCCACGACAGAACTGCGATTAGAAACGCGACGAGCGGCGCCGCGATCCCGGCGCCGACACGTCCCGCCGCATGAGTGATGCCGATGCCGAAGCCGCGCATGTCTTCCGACGTCCATCGCGCGAGCGCACGGGTGGCCGCCGGCAGCGTCGCGCCTTCGCCCATGCCGAGCACGAAGCGAATGGCAAACAGGCTGGCGAGCCCGCCGACCGCGCCGGTCAGCATCGTCGCGACCGCCCAGACAAGGCCGCACACGACCAGCGTCACGCGTGCCCCATGGCGGTCGGCGATATAGCCGCCAACCAGCTGAAACGGGGCGTAGGCATAGTTGAACGCGGAAAAAGCCAGGCCGAGCTGAATGTTGCTGAGGCCGAGATCGTCCTTGATGACCCCCGCGGCAGCGGCGAGGTTTACCCGGTCTATGAACACGATGATGTACATCATGCTGAGGACCAGCAGGAAATTCCGCGTCGCGCGCCCCGGAAGCACGATCATCGGCCCCGTCTCCGGCTTGGCAGCTTGAGGCTGCCAGCGTTTCTCCCTCGATCGGACGAGTCTTGCCTCATCCGTGTCGCTATCGAGGGAGTATGGCCGATTACCCGGGCCGACGCACCCATTCACTATGGCGCGGCGGGAATGTGCCGGTCACGCTAGAGCTGTGCGGGTTGAGCCGGGGATCTCGACCTGACGATCCGGCCGCATCCAGATCGTCATGATCACTCCGGCAAAGAGCAGCGCGATCGAAACGCCGAACGGCATTGTCCAGCTGCCCGTCATGTCGAGGATCTTGCCGAATACGACCGGCGACAGGATGCCCGCGACCGCCCCCGACGCGTTCATCAGCGCGCTGGAGGTGCCGGCATATTCCGGCGCCACATCCATCGTCACCGACCACATCGGCGCAATCGCGCATTCGAGGAAGAAATAGGAGGCGGTGAACCCGGCGGCGCCGAGCAGCAGGTTGTGGATCAGCATCGCGGGGATCAGCGAGGCGAGGCCCAGCACCAGGCACACCGCGATCAATGCCGAGCGGGCGAGCTGGCGGCTGCCGGTGCGCACCAGGATCCAGTCGCTGACCACGCCGCCGACCGTATCGCCGCACATGCCGGCGAGAAACGTACCCGAGGTGAAGAAGGCCGAGCTTTTCAAATCCAGCCCATAATTGTGCATGAACAGCGAGGGCATCCAGGTCACGAACAGCCAGCCGGTCCAACCCATCGTGAAATAGACGAACATGGTCGGGCCGACGCGCCGCACCAGCGGCCCCCAAGGCACCTGGCCGGCGCGCACCCGCGCGGCCTGATCGATGACCGGCAGCTCGGCGACTTCCGCCGGTGTCATCGCCGGATGCTGGCGGGGATCGTCGCGAAACCACCATAGCCACAGAAAAGCCCACGCCGCCGACAGACTCGCCAGCACGACAAACGACCAGCGCCACGACAGATAGGTGATCAGGAAAGCGACGACCGGCGCCGTGACCGCCGCGCCAAGGCGTGAGGCGGAGTGGGTGATCCCCTGCGCGACACCGCGCAGTCGGGATGACATCCAGCTCGCCATCGCGCGTGTCGCCGCCGGCAAGGTGGCGCCTTCGCCCATGCCCAGCACCAGCCGCACAGCGAACAGAGACGCCAATCCGGTGACCGCGCCGGTCAGCAGAGTCGTGACCGCCCAGACCAGCGCGCAGATCGCCAGCGTCCAGCGCGACCCGAAGCGGTCGGCGATCCAGCCACCGACGATCTGGAACGTCGCATAGGAATAATTGAAGGCGGAGAAGGCGATCCCGAGCTCAGTATTGGTGAGCCCCAGATCCTTCTGTATCGCGCCGGCCGCGGCCGCCAGGTTCACGCGATCAACATAGAGAATGAAATACATGATGCACAGGACGAGCAGGAAATTGCGCGTCCCGCGGCTTGCGGCACCCATACTGAACATTACTCAGATTTTCCATTGTCATTGCGAGGAGCCGTGAGGCGACGAAGCAATCCCGCGCAGCCCGTGACGGCGGATCGAAATTGCTTCGTCACTGCGGTCCTCGCAATGACGAGTGTTGTGAGCCCCTAGATCGCGCCGGCCTTGCGGAGCGCGGCGATATCGCCGGCGGCATAGCCGAGATCGCTGAGGATTTCCTCGGTGTGCTCGCCGAGATCGGGCGTCGCGATACGCATACGCGCCGGTTCAGGCGTCTTCATCATGTTGATCGCCTGACCGACCACCTTGAGTTCGCCGAGCTTCTTGTGATCCATCGGCCGCGCCATCTCGAGATGCTGCACCTGGGGATCGCCAAAGGTCTGATCGATCGTATAGAGCGGGCCGCATGGGACGCCGACCTCGTTCAACAGCTCGATCCAGTAGGCGCTCGGCTTCTGCCTGGTGATTTCGCTGACCACCTCGTTCAGCTTCTTGCGGTTTTTCGAGCGCTGCGGGCCGGTGGCATAATCCGGGTCGGTCAGCAGATGCGGCGCACCGGCCGCCTCGCAGAAGCGCTTGTAGAGATTGTCGCCCGAGGCGGCGATGTTGATCTGCCCGTCGGCGGTCGGGAAGAGGCCGGTCGGAATGCCGGTCGGGTGGTCGTTGCCCGCCTGCTTGGCGACCTCGCCGGCCTGCAGCCAGCGCGACGCCTGAAAGTCGAGCATGAAGATCTGCGCTTCGAGCAGCGAGGTATGGACCCACTGGCCCTCGCCGGACTTCTCGCGCTCGATCAGCGCCATCATCATCGCCTGCGCCAGGAGGAGGCCGGCGCAGAGGTCGTCGATCGGGATGCCAACCCGCACCGGGCCCTGCCCGGGAAACCCAGTGATCGACATGAGGCCGCCCATGCCCTGGGCAATCTGGTCGACGCCGGGCCGTTTGGCGTAAGGGCCGGTCTGGCCGAAGCCGGAGATGCTGCCGTAGACGATGCGCGGGTTGATCTTCTTGACGCTCTCGTAATCGACGCCGAGGCGATGCTTTACGGTCGAGCGGAAATTCTCGACGATGACATCCGACTTGGCGGCCAGTTTCATAAAGATGTCGAGCCCTTCCTTGGTTTTCAGGTTGAGGGCGAGGCTGCGCTTGTTGCGGTGCAGGTTCTGGAAATCGAACCCTTCGCGCTTCGAGCCGGTGATGTCGGTCGCCGAGGCGCCGGGCGGTTCGATCTTGATGACATTGGCGCCCCAATCGGCGAACTGGCGAACCGCGGTGGGTCCCGCGCGCGCGTGCGTCAGATCGAGGACGGTATAGCCGGAGAGCGGCAGAGATCCGATGCTCACGATGCAGGCTCCTTTTTCTTGACGGCGCGGTTACGCTGTCGAGGGCAGGCAAGTGCGAGCTCTATCACGCGCGGCTTGCCCGGGCAGCGCCGGAACGCTGGCATATTGGCGCATCTTCGGCAATGCCGGATCGCGAATCCGCGCTGTGCGAAACATCGGCTGGAGCGATGCGAATACTTGGCCTGAATTATGAGTATACGACAACCGGCTCAACCCTCGCGCTGTTGTGGCTGCTCGACTACTGGCGCGCATCGGGCCATACGGTCAGCGTCTCCGCGGTGGAGTCCGCGGAGGGGCCAATCAAGCAGCAATATCGTCAGCGCGACATCCCGGTACTGGATGCACCGGCAACCGGCGCCTTCGATGTCGTGATCTGCAACACGGTGTTGACCGCGCCGCAGCTACTGGAATGGGCCGGATCGGCCAAAACCATCTGGTGGATACACGAAGGCTCGGTCGGCCTGCGGCATCTGCTGCAACATCCGCCGCAGATCGCAGCTTTTGGCGCCGCCGCGGCAGTCGTCTTCCCGATCGCTCATCTGCGCGACGCGATTTATCAATCGTTTGTGTACGACAAAGACGCGGCACGCTTCACCATCATCCCCTACGGTATTCCGGCCGTCGGGTCGGCGGCTACCACCCGGCGCGACGCTAACCTCATCCGCATTGTTTCGGTCGGGAGCATCTATCCGCGCAAGCGACACGAAGACCTGATCCGGGCGGTCTCGCTGTGCGGCGGTACGCCGATCAAGTGTCAGATCGCGGGTAAATTCTTCTCCCTGCCGGATGATTGCATGAGCCTCATCGCCGGTGATCCCGAGCGCTATGAACTGACCGGCGAACTGGCGCGTGACGCCACGCTCGAACTGGTCGCGTCCGCGGACGTGTTCTGCCTGCCGTCAGGCTCGGAGGTGCTGCCGCTGACCGTGCTCGAGGCGGCGATGCTCGAGAAGCCGCTCATCCTCTCCGACCTGTCGGTCTATCAGGGTATCTGGCGGCATGGGCACAATTGCCTGACGTACCCGGTCGGGGCGATCGGGCTGCTCGCACAACTGATCGGAAACCTGGCGACGAACCCCGATTTGAGCGCGCGGCTCGGGGCGGCCGCCCGGCAGACGGCGTCGCGATACACGGATGGCGCATTTTACGCCCGCTTCGACGCATTGCTGAGTTCTTTATGCGGCTAAAGTCGGCGCATGCGGTTGCGGCGCTTGTGTACGGCCGGCGCCAGGACGCACAGGATTTCGAACATCATCGTGGCGCCGACCAGGGCGGTGTTGCCGCTGGGATCGAAGGGCGGCGCCACCTCGACAACATCGCCGCCGATGATGTCCAGACCCTCCAGACCGCGGATCATGCGCTGCGCCTCGGCGGTGGAAAAGCCGCCGATTTCGGGCGTCCCGGTTCCGGGGGCGTAGACCGGGTCGAGCCCATCCACATCAAAGCTGACATAAACCGGACCTTCGCCGACGACACGCCGGGCTTCGGCGACCACCGCCTCCGGCCCCAGGTGAAAGAATTCCTCGATATGGACGATGCGGATGCCGGCGGCCATGGCCCACTCCTTTTCATCGGCGCTGTACATCGAGCCGCGAATGCCGATCTGGATCATCCGGGTGGGGTCGATCAGCCCTTCCTCGATGGCGCGCCGGAATGGGGTGCCATGTGTGTATTTCTGGCCCCCGAAATAGCTGTCGCCGGTATCGGAGTGAGCGTCGAAATGCACCATGCCGACCGGCTGCTGACGTGCAATCGCGCGAAGGATGGGCAAGGTCACCAAATGATCGCCGCCGGCTGATAATGGTGCCGCCCCGGCCTCGTGCAGGGTGTGATAAAATCCCTCGATGCGTTCCAGCGCGTCCTGCAGGTCGATCGGGTTGACCGGGGCATCGCCGGCATCGCCGACCCGGCAGAGTTCATAGGGCGCGACGAGGCTGTCATGATGTACCCGGCGCATCAGCGTCGACATGCTGCGAATTTCCCGCGGGCCGTGTCGCGCGCCTGGACGGTTTGTCGTACCGCCATCCCACGGCACACCAACCAGCGCGATGTCGAGTTGGGCGGGGTCGCGCTCGATCGGCAACCGCATAAACGTCGCCACCTCGCCAAAGCGCGGCGTGCTCATGCCGGAGAGCGGCTGTGGAAAGTCGGAACTGATCATTCTGGATAGATAGGAAGGGACGCAGTTATTTCCCGCATCACCTCCCTGGAGACAGCCGGGCCAATGCGAACAAATCCGTAAAATGGGTGAATTTCGCGGCTGTTTATCGCTAAAACGGAAATTGCATTTGTAACAGCACTTGTCATATCAATGTCTCGGCGTTACAAGCCGCGACCCGCGCGTCGCGCCATTCGGGAGGAAGTCAATGAAAGATGTTTTATCATCCCGAAATCTGATCAAGCGCCTGCATCGGCGTGAAAAGGCGACAATCGATCATCTGGTAAGCAGCATCGGCGCGTCCAATGTAGCGACGCCGACACGGCATTCGGCCTTCACCGATGCCGGTCTCTCCGTCGAAGAGCAGATCCGCAAGGCTTGGCACTCCGGTCCGGTTGGTCTGGCCGTATTTTAAGCCGCACCGAACAGCGCCATCTTATCAGGCCGGTGGGCGGCGCATTGACGCCGCGCTGGACGAGTTCTAGGAAACAGCCCGCTCACGTAAGGTGAGCGGGCTGTTTCCTTCTGTGCCGAGGAATTTACGATGAAGCCGACCCGGCGTCCGGCCAATCCTTGCTTTTCGTCCGGTCCCTGCGCCAAACGCCCGGGCTGGTCGCCCGCTGTATTGAATGATGCGTTGCTGGGCCGCTCGCATCGCTCCGGGCCTGGAAAGGCGCGGCTCGTCGAGGTGATCGAGCGTTCGAAAGCGATCTTGCAGATGCCGGCGGATTACCGGGTCGGTGTGGTTGCGGCCTCAGACACCGGGGCGGTCGAAATGGCCTTGTGGTCATTGCTCGGGGCGCGCGGTGTCGATGTGCTGTCGTGGGAGAATTTCGGGCAGGCGTGGGTTGCCGATATCCTCAAGCAGCTGAAACTCCCCGACGTGCGGCACCTCGCGGCGCCTTACGGCCGTCTCCCAGACCTGAGCGAGGTCGATCAGGACCGCGATACAGTTTTTGTGTGGAATGGCACGACTGCCGGCGTGCGGGTGCCGAATGGCGACTGGATCGCCGACGACCGCAAGGGGCTGACGATCTGCGACGCGACCTCGGCCGCCTTTGCGATGCGGTTGCCGTGGGACAAGCTCGATGTCGTCACCTGGTCATGGCAGAAGGCGCTGGGCGGCGAGGCGGGACACGGCATGCTGGCGTTGAGCCCGCGCGCCGTCGAACGCCTGCAGAGCTACACGCCGTCCTGGCCGCTACCTAAGCTGTTCCGCATGACCTCGGGGGGCAAACTGATCGAGGGCATTTTCAAGGGCGAGACGATCAACACGCCGTCGATGCTGTGCGTCGAGGACGCGCTCGATTCACTGAAATGGGCCGAGGCGGTTGGTGGGCTTGACGCACTGGTTGCCCGCGCCGAGGGCAATCTGGCGGTTGTCGCGGAGTGGGTTAAGCATTCGTCCTGGACAAAGTTTCTGGCGGAAGACCCCGCGACGCGTTCCTGTACGTCGATCCAGCTGTCAATCGACGACCCGTGGTTTGAGCGCCTGTCGGGCGACGAGCGGTTCCAGATCGTGCGTTCGCTGACCGGCCGTATCGAAGCCGAAAAGGCCGGCTACGATCTGGCAAGCCATCGCGAGTCACCGCCCGGCATCCGCATCTGGGCGGGCGCCACGGTCGAGCGCGATGATGTCGAGGCGCTATTGCCTTGGCTCGATTGGGCCTGGGAACAGGAACGCGACGCCGCCAAGTCCGCCTGAGGCGAGGCACGGCGTTTGCGTCTATGCGGCACGGTAGGATGGGTTGAGCGTAGCGAAACCCATGATTATCCGCGTACCGGCCCGAGCGGTGAGTTTCGCTCAGCTCAACCCATCCTACGTCGACGCGGCATCTTGGAGATTTTTTAATGCCGAAAGTCTTGATCAGCGATGCTCTGAGTCCGCGTGCCGTCGACATCTTCCGGGCGCGCGGTATCGATACCGACTTCGACACCAAGCTGAGCCCCGCCGAACTGCGCGAACGCATCGGGTCGTATGACGGACTGGCGGTGCGCTCGGCCACTAAGGTCACGGCTGAACTGATCGCCGCCGCCGGCAATCTCAAGGTGGTGGGGCGTGCCGGGATCGGTGTCGACAATGTCGATGTCGCGGCGGCGACCGAGCGCGGCATCGTCGTCATGAATACTCCCTACGGCAATTCGATCACCACCGCAGAACACACCATCGCGATGATGTTCGCGTTGGCGCGGCAAATCCCCGCCGCGAACAGCTCGACCCAGGCCGGTAAATGGGAAAAGTCGCGCTTCATGGGTGTCGAGCTGTTCGGCAAGACGCTCGGCATCGTCGGCTGCGGCAATATCGGCGCGATCGTGGCGCGCCGCGCGCTCGGTCTCGAGATGAAGGTGGCGGCGTACGACCCGTTTCTGTCGCCGGAGCGAGCGCGGGATCTTGGTGTCGAGAAGGTGACGCTCGACGAACTCTTCGCCCGCGCTGATTTCATCACCCTGCACACGCCGATGACGGATGCGACGCGGGGCATCATCGACGCGGGCGCCATCGCCAAGATGAAGCGCGGCATCCGCATCATCAACTGCGCCCGTGGGGGTCTCGTTGTCGAATCCGACCTTGCCGCCGCGCTCGATAGCGGTCAGGTCGGGGGCGCCGCCTTCGACGTGTTCGTCGAGGAACCAGCTACGCAGAACGCGCTGTTCGGCCATGAAAATGTCGTCGCCACCCCGCATCTCGGCGCCGCGACCAATGAGGCGCAGGAAAACGTCGCGCTGCAGATTGCCGAGCAGATGTCGGATTTCCTGCTCAGCGGCGCGGTGTCGAACGCGGTCAACATGCCGTCCTTGACCGCCGAGGAAGCGGCCCGCCTCAAACCTTACATGGTCTTGGCGGAACAGCTCGGCAGCTTTGCGGGTCAGCTCACCGAAGCCGATGTCAGCGCGATTTCGATCGAGTATGAAGGCGCGATTGCCGAGCTGAACATCAAGCCGCTGACCGCTATTGTCCTGACCGGGCTGCTGACCCCGCAGCTGGCGAGCGTCAATATGGTCAACGCGCCGCTGATCTGCCGCCAGCGCGACATCCGCGTCAGCGAGACGCGTCATGCCGACGCGGGTGACTACCAGACCCTGATGCGGGTGACAGTCACCGGCGAGAGCGGCCCGCGCACCGTCGCCGGTACCGTCTTTGCCGGCAACAAGCCACGCCTGGTGGATGTCGAGGGCATCTCATTGGAGGCTGAACTCGGGCGCAACGTCCTGTTCGTGCGCAACAACGACAAACCCGGTTTTATCGGCGCGCTCGGTCACACACTCGCGCGCGCCGAGGTGAACATCGCCACCTTTCACCTCGGCCGCATCGCGCCGGGCCGCGACGCGATTGCGCTGATCGATGTCGATCAGCCGCTAACCGCGGAATTGCTCGACAGCGTGCGGCACCTGCCGAACGTGATCCAGGCGAAAGCGATGCGATTTTGAACCCGGGATGCTGATCCAGAAAATGCGAAACCCCGGCCGGGGGGTCGGACCGGGGTTTCGAGCTCCGTCTTTAAGGGACGGAACAGGCGTGCACCGTCGAGGTGGGGGAAGGACGGTGAGGCGCTATTCTGTGGATAATCGCCTTTGGGTGCAATAGCAATTTAGTGGCTCGCGCGTCAAAATCGGTAACTCAATGATCGGATTTTAGGCACTGGATGCCCCCGCTTTTGCAATCGAGCCAACAACTTATTTTAGGTTAGTTCTGGTGCGTGATGCATTCGAAGTAGTTTATAGCCACGGCTATATCACGATACGGCCGGTGGAAAAGTTTATCCACAAGATGTGCACCATTTTCGGGGATCGCGGCTTCTCCACGGCTCTTGCCCGTTGTACGGTTTTCCTTCGTGGCTCGCCGCGTGCTACACCGGGCCTCCTCGCCATATTGAGCCCGCCGACCTCGAGATGAACGATAATCCGCATCCCGCGCTGCTGCCTGCCGGGCTCTATGACCTGCTGCCCGAGGAGGCGCAGGTCGAGGCCGACGTGACCGCCCGACTCATGGGGGTATTGGCAGCGCACGGTTACGAGCGGGTGAAGCCGCCGCTCGTCGAGTTCGAGGAGACATTGCTGACCGGGGCCGGCACGGTGATGGCGAGCGATACATTCCGCATGCTCGACCCCAGCTCGCACCGGATGATCGGGGTGCGGGCCGATATGACCCCACAGGTGGCGCGGATCGCCACCACGCGTCTTGGGCACAAGCCGCGGCCGCTGCGCCTCAGTTATGCCGGGCAGGTGCTGCGCACGCGCTCGTCGCAGATGCGGCCCGAACGCCAGATGGGGCAGGCTGGTGCGGAGTTGATCGGAACCGGCGGCCCGGTGGCCGATGTGGAGGCAATCGCGGTCGCGGCCGAGGCTCTGTTAGCGGTTGGGGTACCGCACCTGTCGGTCGATGTCACATTGCCGACGCTGGTCCCTGCTGTGGCAGAGGTTTGCGCGGTAACCGGTGACCGCGCCGCCGAACTGCGCGCCGCACTCGACCGCAAGGATGCCGCCGCCGTTGCCGCAATCGCCGGGCCGGCCGGTGATCTGCTGGCCCAGCTCATCGCTGCGGCGGGCCCGGCGGATGCCACCCGCGCCGCGCTCGAGCGCCTCGAACTGCCGGCAACCGCGCGCCGCGAGTGCGACCGGCTGGGTGCCGTTCTCGATGGGCTCAAAGCGGCCATGCCGCAGTTGAAGGTCACGGTGGACCCGGTCGAAAATCGCGGCTTCGAATACCATACCGGGATCAGCTTTACCTTTTTTGCGCGGATGGATCCCGAGCATGGGCCGCTCGGCGAGCTGGGACGCGGCGGCCGCTATGAGGTCGGGGACCCAACGGCGCCGGAGCCGGCGACCGGCTTTACCCTGTACACCGACACCATCCTGCGTACCCTGCCGGAGGCGACGCTGCGCCGCCGGGTGCTGGTGCCGCTTGGCACGCCCCGCGAACAGGCAGCGACCTTGCGCGGCGGGGGCTGGATCACCGTGGCGGCACTTTCGAGTGCGGCCGACTGGCGGGACGAGGCGCGCCGTCTCGATTGTGGCTATGTCCTGATCGGCAATACGGCGCAGCCGGTGGGTGGTGAAGGGAAATTGGCCTAGTAGCGGCCGGGAGGAGAATAATGGCCAATGTCGCCGTCGTCGGCGTTCAGTGGGGCGATGAGGGGAAGGGCAAGATCGTCGATTGGCTCTCGGAACGAGCCGACGTCGTCGTGCGCTTTCAGGGCGGCCACAATGCCGGCCATACGCTGGTCGTGCACGACATTGAGTACAAGCTGAGCCTGCTGCCCTCGGGCGTGGTGCGCCCTGACAAATTGTCGATCATCGGCAACGGCGTGGTGGTAGACCCGTGGGCATTGCTGCGCGAGATCGACACGATGCGTGGCAAAGGGCTCGAACTCTCGCCGAAGAATTTGCGGCTGGCGGATAACGCGGTGCTGATCCTGCCATCGCATGGGCAGCTCGACCGCGCCCGCGAGGAACGCCGCGGCTCCAGGAAGATCGGCACCACCGGCCGCGGCATCGGGCCAGCTTACGAGGACAAGGTCGGCCGTCGCGCCATCCGGGTGTGCGATCTGGGCGATCCACGCACTCTGGCGGACCGGGTGGATGACCTGCTGCTGCATCACAACGCGCTGTTGCGCGGTCTCGAAGCACCCGAGGTCGACCGCGACGAGTTGCTCGAGGCGCTGCGCGAGATCGCGCCGAAAATCCTGCCATACGCCGACCAGTGCTGGCGGGTGCTCGACGAGGCCAAGCGCAGTGGCCGCCGTATCCTCTTCGAGGGGGCGCAGGCAGCGATGCTCGATGTCGACCACGGCACCTATCCCTATGTGACCTCGTCCAACACACTGGCCGGGCAGGCCGCCGCGGGATCCGGGATCGCGCCGTCGGCGATCGGCTATGTGCTGGGGATCAGCAAGGCCTACACGACTCGCGTCGGCTCGGGCCCATTCCCGACCGAGCAGGAGAATGAGATAGGCCGCAAACTGGGCGAGCGTGGCCGCGAGTTCGGCGTCGTGACCGGACGGCCGCGCCGCTGCGGATGGTTTGACGCGGTACAGGTGCGGCAGGCAAGCCGCATCACTGGTGTCAATGGCATCGCCCTGACCAAGCTCGACGTGCTCGACGGATTTGACGAGATCAACATCTGCATTGGCTACAAGCGGGGCGGCGAGACGTACGACTATCTGCCATCCGCCACCGCGGCGCAGGCCGAAATTGAGCCGATCTACGAGACCGCAGAGGGCTGGCAGGAGAGTACCCGTGGCGCCCGTTCATGGGCCGACCTGCCGGCCACCGCGATCAAATACATCCGCCGGGTTGAGGAGTTGATCGATGCGCCAGTGGCGATGCTCTCCACGAGCCCGGAACGGGACGACACGGTGCTGGTGCGCGACCCCTTCGCCGATTGAACTTTTCCGATAAATACTCATATTGAGTATAATAAGGTGCGTTGCTCGCGGGTACTGATATCTTGATGAAGCGGGCGTAGAGATGTCCGAGTTTTTCTCTCCTTATCGGCATCAACTCGTGCGGCTCGGCGCCTGTGTGCCGTCCGTCACGGTAGCAGAACCCGCGCGCAATGCCGCGCAGGTACTCGACCTCGTGCAACAGGGTGATCGCGACTCGATCGCTCTGATGGTCTTCCCCGAGCTGTGCCTTTCAGCCTACGCGATTGACGATTTGCTGTTCCAGGATGCGGTGCTTGACGCGGTCGAGACGCAGGTGGACCGGCTTATCAAGGCCAGCGCCAGCCTGTCGCCTGTTTTCGTCGTCGGCGCGCCGCTGCGCTGGCGTGGCCGCCTGTACAATTGCGGCCTGGTCACTCATCGCGGCCGGCTGCTCGGGGTGGTCCCGAAAATCTTCCTGCCGAATTACCGCGAGTTCTATGAACGCCGCCACTTCACGTCGGGCGAGGGGATGCGCGGCGGTACGCTGACCATCAGCGGCCATGAGGCGCCATTCGGGACCGACCTTATCTTCGCGACAGACGGCGACCCGGTCGGCTTTACCTTTCATGTCGAGATCTGCGAGGATTTATGGGTGCCGCTGCCGCCAAGCACATTCGGGGCCGCGGCCGGGGCCGAGATTCTGCTCAATCTGTCGGCCAGCAACATCGTGATCGGCAAGGCGCAGGCGCGGCGTCTGCTGTGTGCCTCACAATCGTCGCGCTGTATCGCGGCTTATGCCTATTCGGCGGCGGGCGCCGGTGAGTCGACGACCGATCTCGCCTGGGACGGTCAGGCCGGTATCTTCGAGATCGGCGAGGCACTGGCCGAGACCGATCGTTTCAGCAATGTCGCCGAGATGGCGGTCGCCGATATCGATGTCGGCCGCATCCGCCAGGAGCGTATGCGCACCAACACCTTCGGCGACAGCGCGCGGCAGGTCTCGGCAAGCGCGCCGCCATTCCGGCGCGTCGAATTCGGCTGGTCGCCTCCCGAAGGGCGCATCGAGTTGCGACGACCGATCGAGCGCTTTCCGTACGTGCCGGCCGACCAGGCGATGCTGCGCGACAATTGCTACGAGGCCTACAACATCCAGGTGCAGGGGCTTTCGCAGCGGCTGCAGGCGACCGGGCTGAAGAAGCTGGTGATCGGCGTCTCCGGCGGTCTCGACTCGACGCAGGCCTTGATCGTCGCGACGCGTGTCATGGATCGCCTGAACCTGCCGCGCACCAATGTGCTGGCCTATACGCTGCCCGGGTTCGCCACCAGTGACCAGACCAAGACCAATGCGTGGCGGCTGATGCAGGCGCTCGGCGTCAGCGCGGACGAGATCGACATCCGACCCGCCGCCAATCAGATGTTCGGCGATATCGGGCATGGCTCAGCGCGCGGCGAGAAGCTGTACGACATCACATTCGAGAACGTGCAAGCCGGTCTGCGCACGGACTACCTGTTCCGGCTTGCGAACCACAATGCTGCCCTGGTGGTCGGGACCGGCGATCTGTCGGAACTGGCGCTGGGCTGGTGCACCTATGGCGTCGGCGATCACATGTCGCACTACAACCCGAACGCATCGGTGTCGAAGACGCTGATTCAGCATCTCATCCGGTTTGTCGCGCATAGCGGCGATGTCAGCGAGGAGACGGCTTCTGTATTGCTCGACATTCTCGATACCGAGATTTCGCCGGAATTGGTGCCGGCCGGCGAGGATGGCGTGATCCAGTCGACTGAAAGCTTTGTCGGGCCGTATGCATTGCAGGATTTCACCCTGTTCTATACGACCCGTTACGGCTTTGTGCCGTCCAAGATTGCCTATCTCGCGTGGAATGCCTGGCACGATACAGAAGCGGGGAACTGGCCAGCCAATGTTGCGGCGACGGCGTACCGCGCCTTCGCGCTGGCGGACATAAAGAAATGGATGAGTGTCTTTCTCAAGCGCTTCTTCGAGCAGAGCCAGTTCAAGCGGTCGGCGGTGCCGAACGGCCCGAAAATCTCATCCGGCGGGTCGCTGTCGCCGCGCGGCGATTGGCGCGCACCTTCCGACTCGCACGCCGCGGTATGGCTCGAAGAGCTTGAGCACGGTGTTCCAGACAGCGAGTGACCGGCGCCGCGGCGCTCAATAGTCGAGGATAATCATTGTTGTTCTGGTTGCCGACGGGCGCGGTTGTTCTTGTCTGGCTTTGCGGATTGGCGGTTGCCTTGGCGCAGCCGCCGCATCCGCGCAAGCGCGTATCGTTGCTGGCGCTCGCCGCAATCGGCATCGCGGCGATCGGGGTGAGCGGTTGGGAGCAGGAGAACCGCTTTCAGACCGGCACGCGCCTCGACGAGGTCTGGACGCGGCTGGGCGATGTGAAGGGACTGCCGGCATTGCCGGCCGGCGCCTCGCCAGCGGAAACCGTTGAGGCGGTTGCCAGCGCAATCGAGGGGCTGACGACCAAGATCAGCGCCTTGCAGAATCAGCTGGCATCGAACCAGGAGAAGTCGCAGGCGCGCGCGATTACCTCGGAGAACGCTGCTAAACTGGTGGAAGCATTACGGCAGGCCGGCAACCATCGCGTCGTGATCTCCTGCGTTCCGGGCGATGTCGAGGCCTATGGCTACGCCAACCAGGTCGCGACCCTGCTGCGCCAAGCCGGCTGGGACGCGCTCGGCCCCGAAACCACGACGATCTTCGGCGAAGGAGCCGGAATGGGCATTTCGCTTTACGTCAGGTCGGGCACCGCCCCTCCCGACACCGCGAAGCTGCTGGTCGATGGCTTGTCGCGCGCCAACATTCCGTATCAAAGTGGCATCATGCCGAGCGACGCCATTCCCGACGCCGCGACAGTTGAGTTGTTCGTCGGGCACAAAGCCTAGGGAATCGGGATTTCGCCGCGATCAAGGGATAGCACCCCTGTGGCGCATGCGCAGACTGTTGGGAGCGATGGCTGACGGCAGGTTATGCTGGGGCCAATCTCATTGCAGCAGAGGCGGTCCATGCCCGACACCCGTATCCATCTCAGCGTCGATCAAGCCCGCACGCTCGGCGAGCGCGCCCTCATAGGGATCGGCTATGACGCCGACGAGGCGCGGATTATCGCCGATCACGTGATCGACGCCGCTGTGTGCGGATATGAGTATTCCGGCCTTGCGAAAATTCTGAATGTGCCGGAGCACCGCCGCTTCGCGCAGCCGCGCACACCGATCAAACTGCTGCACGAGACACCGGTCTCGGCGCTGTACGATGGTGGCAACAATGTCGGCATGCTGGCGATGTACCACGCCGCAAAAGCGACCATCGCCAAGGCCGAGGCGACCGGCATCGCGGTGGTCGGAATGACCAACAGCTGGATGAGCGGCCGCAACGCGTTCTTTGTCGAGATGATCGCGAACGCCGGCTATGTCGCGATTCACACTGCCAGCAGCGGCGGTGTCGTCGCGCCACTCGGTGGGGTGAAGGGCGCGCTCGGCACCAATCCGATCGCCTTCGCGATACCGACCGAGGATGGCCCGCTGATCCTCGACATGGGGACATCGGCGTTCATGGCGACCGAGCTGCAGTTGCGGGTGCGGCGTAACGAACTGTTGCCCGAAGGTGTTGCGCTGGATTGCAATGGTCGCCCAACGCGTGATCCGGCGGAGGCACAAGCCGGGGCGTTATTGCCGTTCGGCGGCGCCAAGGACGCGCATAAGGGGTTTGGTCTTGGGCTGATCGTGCAGGCGCTCGGCATCGTGGCCGGGGCCGGGCTGGTGCCGGGGGCGCAGGACGGTTATCTGTTTATCGCCTTCCGTCCCGATCTGCTGGTGCCGCTCGACACCTGCAAGCGCGAAGTCAGCGCGTTAATCGCGAGGGTAAAGGCGACGCCGCGCGCCGCCGGGGTGGCGGAAATCCGCATCCCCGGAGAGCAATCGGCGCGCAACCGGGCTCGCCTCGTGAACGAGGGCATCGATATCGATGCCCTCGTCTATGACGCGTTACACCGGCTTGCGGGTAATCGCTGAGCGGTCAGCGGATCAGGCCGAGCCCGAGGATTCCGAACAGGATCAGGTAAACCGCCACCACGTAATTGAGGATCCGCGGCACCAGCAGGATCAGGACACCGGCGATGATCGCCACGATAGGCTGCAGGTGAGCAACGCTGATTGTCATGGATTATTCTCCGGATGCCCGTGCCGCTATTGATCCTCAGCGGGGGGCGGGGCTTAGGGTCATCTCCGCTATACCCGCGGCGACATTGAGACCGCGATTGGTCTCGATACTGACGGGTTGCAACGCAATCGTGTTGTTCGAGCCACCGACCAGCGCGTTAGCCCCCACACCGACACCCACGGTCGCGCTTGCGGTGCCGCCGCCGTAATGGCCGGCAAGCGCACCGGGCCCGAGATTGGTGCTTGGCGCGACGACTGTCCAAACCAGGATGCCGCCCTGTGTGTAGCCAAGGTCGACGCCAAATTTCGAGATGTTGCCGACATAATACTCATAGCGGCCGGCCGGTCCGCTGAGGGTGCAGTTAAGCGCCCGGCTGGAGCCGAAGATGAAGCCAAAACCGCTCGATACGTTGCAGGTCAGCGTGCCGACCGCAACCCCGCCCTGCGCGTTGGCGGTGCCTGTGAGCGCCGCGCCTAGACCCAGCGCCGCCGCCAGGGCAGCAGCCGCGCGAAATGTCCGTTTCATAACCATCTCCTTTGCGTGTTGAGCGTTGGCAACACCGCCCGATCAAAACAATACAGGGCGAAAAATGTTCGCGTTAATCATCCTTCTCGCGAAACCCTTTTGAAATGGCTCAAGACTATGGTCAGCACAAGGCGGGAGCGTACGGCGACGGAACGCCGCAAGGGGGCCTCGCGCTGTCGCCCATCTTAAGGCTACCCATGGCCCCATGGTCTCGGCTTGTGCGATAAGCGCTCCTTCAGGCAGAGATGCTTAATCCGAACGGAGGCGAGAATGAGCGATCCCGCGAACATTTCGGTGCTCGCCATTTGCGGCAGCTTGCGACAGGGCTCCTACAACATGGCCACGTTGCGCGCCGCGATTGCGGCCAAGCCGGCCGATATGACCGTGTCAATTGCCGATATATCGGCAATTCCACTCTATAACGAGGATGTGCGGGCTCAAGGCTTTCCGGGACCGGTCGAAACGCTGCGGCAGCAGATCAGGATGGCCGACGCGCTGCTGATCGCCTGCCCCGAATACAATTATTCGATGACAGGGGTGCTGAAAAACGCGATCGACTGGGCCTCGCGGCCGCCGGAACAGCCATTCGCCGGCAAGCCGCTCGCGATCATCGGCGCCGCCGCCGGCATGGCCGGAAGCGCGCGGGCGCAATACGATCTGCGGCGTTCCTGCGTGTTCCTCGACCTACACCCGCTCAACAAGCCTGAGGTGCTGATCGGTCAGGCGCAGAACAAGTTCGATTCCGACGGCAATTTGACCGACGCGGTCGCGCGCGATCTACTCCGCGACCTGATGGCCAATCTCGCTATCTGGACAAGGTTGATCGCGAAAAAGGCCTGATCGGCCAAGCCTGAATGGCCAAATAATACAGGGGAGGGAGGAAGTGATGGATATTGACTTCACCGGCAAGGTGGCCGTGGTCACCGGTGCGGCCAACGGGATCGGCCGCGCAACGGCGGTAGCGTTCGCGAAATCCGGCGCCAAGGTCGTCGTGGTGGACCGCGACGCGGTCGGCGGCGAGGCAACGGCGGGAATCATCCGGCAGCAGGGTGGCGAGGCGGTTTTTGTTGCCGCCGATGTTACTAAGTCGGCCGATGTGCGCAACTATGTAAAGACCGCCATCGATACCTACGGCCACATCGATTGCTTCTTCAACAACGCCGGCATCGAGGGCGCTTGGAAGCATACCGCCGAATACGACGAGGATATGTTCGACCAGGTCATCGGGGTGAATGTGAAGGGCGTCTTCCTCGGTCTGCGGCACGTCTTGCCGGAGATGCTGCGGCAGAAATCCGGCGCGGTGGTCAACACCGCTTCGGTCGCCGGTTTGGTCGCGACGCCGGGCATGCCGGCCTATGTCGCCTCCAAACACGCGGTGATCGGCTTGACCAAGACAACCGCCGGCGAGGTTGCGCGCAGCGGCATCCGGGTCAACGCGGTGTGCCCGGGACCGGTCGATACGCGGATGATTCATTCGCTGGAACAGCAGATCAGCCCGGATGATCCGGCGAGCGTCGCGCGCCGCTATCAGGCGGCAATGCCGACCGGCCGCTACACGACGGCCGAAGAGATCGCCAATATGGTGCTGTTCCTGTGCTCCGATCTCGCGGGCAACATCACCGGCGGCCAGTACGTCGTCGACGGCGGTCGCACCGCGACGGGCGGCGCCGTGACCCAGGCGATGGAGCGCTGATGGCGCAATTCTGATGGCGGAACGCTGATCCGCCTCAGCCTTTCGGCAAAGCGGCGAGCACCGCGTCCTCAGTGAGGATCTGCGGCAGCACCGTGGGCGTACCCTGGCGGTCGTACAGCACATAAAGCGGTACGCCGCTGCGACCGAATCTCTGCAGCATCGCGGTGATCGCCGGATCCTGTCGCGTCCAATCGCCCTTGAGCGCGACGACGCCGTGCTGCGCGAAGGCATCGCGGATCGCGCTGCTGTCGAGCGTGGCGCGCTCGTTGACCAGACAGGTAATGCACCACGCCGCCGTCAGGTTGATGAAGATCGGCTGGTGCTCGGCTTCCAGGTGCGCCAGCCGCGACTCGGAAAACGGCTCATAGCCAAGTCCCGTGGCGGCGATGCCAGCCGATACACCGGTGGCTGACAGGGTGATGCCGGCGAACAGCGCCGCCGCCAGGGCGACGCAGGCCAGAGCGTTGCCGATGTAGCGGCCGGACGCGGCGACAAAACGGGTGCGGCCATAAATCCAGACCGCGAAGCCGATTGCAACGAGACCCAGAAGCCCCGCAAAGGCGCCAATCGGCCCAACTTCCTGCAACAGCACCCACACCAGCCAGGCGACCGTCGCATAGAGCGGAAAGGCGAGGAGCTGCTTGAGCCACAGCATCCATGGCCCCGGTCCCGGTATGATGCGCGCGATGCCGGGCACGATGCTCGCGAGCGCGATCGGGGCGGCGAGACCGCATCCGAGCGCGACGAACACCGAGAGCGCGATGGGCGCTGAGGCCAGCAACGCGAACCCGAGCGCGGCGCCCATGAACGGGGCGGTGCAGGGCGTCGCGACGATCGTGGCGAGGACCCCCGTCGCGAAGGCCCCGATGGTGCTGTCATGGTGGGCGAAACGGTCGCCCATGCCGATCAGCCGGGTGCCGAAATCCGCGACGCCTGACAGACTAAGGCCCATGGCGAACAGCAGGTAGGCGAGCAATGCCACGACGAGGGGCGATTGCAGCTGGAAACCCCAGCCGACCACCGCGCCGGTGCCGCGCAACAACAACAGCGCACCGCCCAGTGCCGCAAAGCTGAGCACCGCACCGCCGGCATAAGCAAAAGCGTGCCGTCGCTGCTCGGCGCGGTGCACCGATTCCGCGATCCCGATCAGCTTCAGCGACAAGACCGGGAACACACAGGGCATCAGGTTCAAGATCAGCCCGCCGAGGAAGGCGAGCCCCAGCGCTTCGCCCCAGCCCACCTCGGCTGCACCGATATCATCCACGGCGGGAGTTGCCGGGCTCACGGCGGCATGGATGGTGTAGGCGCGCTGCATGCCATCAACGGATTTCAGCGCGAGAACGCCGTCGAGTGCCTGCGGTGTCTTCGCGGTCGGTCCGCCGACCCGCGGCAGAATCAGCTCCAGCCCACCGTCGCGGACCTGCTGATGCGGCTCGGCCGCGGCGTCGATAATGTTGGGTTCATTCGGGAAAAAGGACGCCACCGGGCTGACCAGCCCATTCACGGCGGAGGCCGGGAGTTCCAGGCGAATATCCCGCTCGCCGACCCGGACACTCGGCGAAAAGCTGGCGGGCTTCGCTAGTCGAGTCCGCGCGGCCGCGAACGTCGCTGTGGTTGCCGGGCTGGCGGGGGCCGCGCTCGCCGCGACCGGCAGATCGAGCGTCAGGACCGTTTCGCCGGGGATGCAGATGTCGGAACAGACGAGC
>Ga0213875_10000995_pt1 | contig 20218 bp, 18 predicted proteins | sample BarmaccomBMRX_R8_FD_160105 | JGI IMG/M metagenome (GOLD analysis project Ga0213875, IMG submission 160105) | Root-associated microbial communities from Barbacenia macrantha in rupestrian grasslands, the National Park of Serra do Cipo, Brazil - RX_R8 | ecosystem: Host-associated > Plants > Roots... | reverse complement strand
GCTCGCATGCCCCTGTTCCCATGCACAGTCCCCGGTCGATCACTACCTCGCGGTCCCTACCGAGTGGCATGCACGATCACCGGGAACCTTTCGTACCGCTCAGCGAGAGTGTCGGCCCGCAGTACCGGCGGATCATCTGGATCCAGCGAGACGTCACGCCGGAACAGCTCCTGGATGAGCCGAGTGAGGACACCCACCGGCTCATCCTCGCCGTCGAAAATGCCGTTACCGGAACCGACGGCCACCCGGCGACCCAGACAGGTGTGCGGGCCCGCGGCGAAGGCCGTGGCGTACGGCTGCACGCGCGACGGCAGTTGCCGGTGCGGGTCAAAGCGCAGAGCCGAGTCACCGAACAAGACCGGGTCGCAGTTGACGGCTTTGAGGTCGATGGCCAGTTGCTCTCCGGCCCGGATCGAGCGGCCGCTGCTCAGCGTGGTACCGCCGAGCGCCCGACGGATCAGGGCAGGCACCGTCGGGTGAATGCGCAGCGTTTCAGCTACGGCCAGCTGAAGGAAGGACAGGTCGCCGACGAGGACCCGGTCCTCCGGGTGGTTGTCCAGCCAGGTCCACAGCTCCATGAATACATGTGGTGCCGCGTTGGTTGTCGTGCTCGACGAGGCGGCGAGATAGAACAGGCATTCGCGGAGCAGCTTGTCGTCATCCCACTCGGCATGGGTCTCCAGCAGCGTCGTGATCAGATCAAGGGGCAGGTCCTCGGCACTGAGCCGACCCGCTCGCCAGGCCGCCACAAGATCCTTGCGGCGGGCCCGCGAAGGCCCGTAGAAGGCGGTCACGAACTCCTGCTTTGCCTCCAGGGCTTCGCGCACGATGTCGGTCACGTTGCGTGTCGACCATTCAACCGAAGCGGCCTCGCCGATGCGGAGCGCGATGCCACGCAACTTCTGCGCGCGATCCTCGCTTGCCACCTCATCCAAGCCAATCACCGCCGCGCTGACCCGCAACAGCGCCGCCTGCATCACCCGCAGCAGATCGGCGGCCACGTCTTCCCGGCTTCCGGCCGGGAAAGCCTGGCGAATCGAGGGCACGACACACTCGAACTCGTATCGCTCCAGCGCCGGACGCGAGAACAACGGCAGCTCCGTCCGGCGCCGATTCAGGTGAGCGTCGCCCTCCAGCGTGAGGATGCTCTCCCCCACCACGGGATAACTATGGCGATTGTGCAAGTCAGCTACGAAGTTCGAGGAGCGCAGGACCTCGTGGGCCTCGGCAAAGCTGTTTATCCAGGTCATCCGCTCGCGCGGTGTCGGCTCGGTCCGGGCGACGCTCATAGTCTCTTCCTCCCCAAACGGGCGGCTGGACAGCTACTACGGGTTCGGCATCCGCCGGGCCCCCGGGGTGAAGGTCGCGGGGATGCAACGGAAACCGACGTTCACGCCTTGACGCGGATAGGGCTCCAGCGCAGCCACATCGACCGCGTAGTCGGGCATGCGCTCTAGGATCTGGCTCAGCAGCGAGCGGCTCATGGCGCGGGCCAAGTGTGAACCAGCGCAGCGGTGGACGCCCACCCCGAAGGCGACGTGCCGGTTGGGCCACCGCTCGATGTCGAGCTCATCGGCGTGCTGGAAGAAGCTGGGATCACGGTTGGCCGAGGCCCAGGCCATAAGGACGCGGTCTCCGCGCCGCAGCGAGCAGCCATGAAACTCGGCGTCGTGAGTCACCGTCCGGGCCAGCGCCTGGGTGGGCGCGAAGAACCGGAGGAACTCCTCAATGGCCCGGTCGAGCAGGGACGGGTCATCAATCAGCTTCCGCCGAACATCCTGATGCTCGTTCAGCCAGACCAGCGTCTGGCCCACCAGTGAAGCTGTCGTCCCGGTGCCGCCGGCGATGAGCAGCTCGGTCATTGAGAACACTTCGTCGTCGGTAATCGGCCGGCCGTCGATCTGCTGGTCAAGGAGGAACGAAAGGGCGTCGTCGCATGGCTTAGCCCGGCGCCGCGCGATCGTCTCGGTCATCTGGGCCGACAGGAGCGGCAAGTCCACTTCGACCGCCTGGCGGTACTCAGCGCTACCGACCTCGCTGGCGAGCGTGGCGCGGTGAGCCGAGGCGTACCTCGGCCAGCTATCTATGGGCAGGCCCAGCCAGTCGATTGTCACCGCGGCTGGCACACCAATCACATCGGCGAAGTCGCATTCCCCGCGCTCAATAACATCATCGATGAACAAGGTGACGTAACGGTCGATCATGCCGTTCATACGGGCAACAGCCGCCGGCGCGGTGATCAGATTGACGACCTTCCGGTACTGCCTGAACTGCGGCGGATCGACCTCAATAGGGATGTGGAAGTGCATGGGCGTCTTTGGAATGACCACCGACAGCCCTTCTCCCCCTGATGGAGTCCGGGAAGACGTGAACAGATCATCGTCCCGGGCCGCGTCGAACACGGCCTCATAACTGGATAGAACCCAGTACCCGCCGCTGGCCTGCGCCCAGGCCACCGGCGTGGCCGCTCGCACGGCATCGTACGAAGCAACCGGGTCATCGGAGTGCGCCTGGGAGTTGTGGTCAAAGTCGGTCATCGGACACCGGTCGGCCGTCATCGGCGCTAGCCTCCAGGTCAATCTCAGCTAATCATTATACTAGTTATCCAGTTACGGATAATGGTTATACTAGATAGCGGGAAGCGACCCTTCAACCCCTTAGCGTTCGAGGAAGTGCCCATGCGCGTGCACATTGACCCGGATACGTGCCAGGGCCACGGCCTATGCCACATGAGTGCCCCCGGGGTCTTCCACCTACGTGACGAAGACGGCCAGTCCTATGTGCTGGCGGAGATCGTCCCGCCGGACCAGGAGGACGCGACCGAGGTGGCGGCCCGAAGTTGCCCAGAACAGGCGATCGCCCTGACCAGCTGAAGAGCTGCAGTCCATCCGCTGCTAGCGAATCGACAAGTAGATACGGTGGTTGCTGCCAATCGAGCCTGCCAGCTAGTCCCGGGACCCTCAGGAATTGATCAGGTGAGCAAGTTTTGTCGGTAGCGCCAGGGTTATGGTCAGCTGGTCGCGCTCACAGGAAGCTGCTGACAACGCCAAGCAGGCGCCCGGCGCCCGCGCAGACATCATCACGCCCGGCTGAGCCGAAGGCTGTCCAATGCCGATCAGGGCAGATTCTCCCTAGGCCGCTTCCGTGTCACGGAAGCGGCCATCGTCTGACACCGGGGCGCGGACGTCGGGCATCGGGGATATATGCAGGTCAGCGGATTCCTGGTGTGCCGCCCGCAGTCCCGTGCGGGGGTCAAAACAGCGCCAGAAAATGGCACTTAGTCGCTTGAATTGTCGCTTGGTTTTCGAATTTATATTCGAAAAATCTTGCTGAAGTGTGGAGCTATGGGGATTCGAACCCCAGACCTCTTCCATGCCATGGACGCCTGTTCCGTCTGACCGGGTCGGGCTGGGTCGCGTCAGTGCAGTTCAGGACGATTCTGTTGTCTGGCTGGTGCTGACGTGGTCTGGTGCGGGCTGGGGGCGTTGTCACTTGGTTTGTCACTGGCTTTCCGGACCTCACTGTCGAAGGTGAGGGTTCGGTATGGCGGCTCGAATTGACGATCGATTTATGACCGCAGAGTTCGACGGGCGGGTGGTCGCGACCGCGCGGTACAGTCCGAATGCGGCGGCCGATGGCCAAGGCGCGTGGATTATCTCCGGTCTCCCCCGTCGCCTGTTCACCCGGAACCAGGCGATCACCGCCATGGTCCTCGCGGAACGGCTCGCCGCGGGCTACGGCGACGACGATTCATTCGTCATCGGGTGGCGGGAGGAGCTGGGGCTGTGATGGACCGGCTCATCCGGATCACCACCGCGCTGGCGGTGGTAACGGTGGCTCTCGTGGCCGCGGTCATCTCCTACCAGCATGCGTACGAGCTGGTACGCACACACGGGGAGTCCGGTCTGACGGCGCGGCTGGTGCCATTCACCGTGGACGGGCTGATCTGGGCCGCATCCATGGTGGTACTGGACGCCAGCCGCCGGGGCCAGCCGGTACCACGGCTGGCGGCCTGGAGCCTGGGCGCCGGAATCTGCGCCACCGTCGGCGCCAACCTGGCACACGGAGTGGGACACGGACCGGTCGGTGCGGTGGTCAGCGCGTGGCCCGCACTGGCGCTGGTCGGCTCGTTCGAGCTGCTGATGATGCTAGTTCGTACCGGGCACAGGGAGCGGGCCGATGAGACTGCGAGCGAACCTCCGTACCAGCCTGTACCGCCGCTGGCACACGAAGTACCACTGGAACTCGCGGCAGCACCAACACTGGAGCAGACGGTCCGCGCCCGCCACCAAGCAGGCCTTAGCCAGCGGGCTATCGCGCGCGAACTCGACGTCGACCGCCGCAAGATCAAGCGCATCCTCGAACGAGCTGCATGACTTAGGCCGCCCCTTGTACCTGCATACCCGGTCATGTCGATGAGCGGGCACCTGTGACGGCTCTCGAGACGCGCAGATCGCCAACTATGCATGACGCGGCAATCGCATTGGCCGACGTTTCAACTGTCGCAGAAATCCAGTTATGTCCCATGTGCTTGAGCGTGCTGCACACTCAGCACGGCAGAGCCCGAACCGACAGATGGCGCGCGATTATGACGGAACATCGTGGGTCTAAAAGATAACCGAAGAATACATGGCTAGAGTCACGGAGATATACGGATTAGCGTTTCGTTTTTAGGGGTTTGACCTGCAAGTCAGATTAACCCAAGTGGTTGCAGCAGCGTCACTTATAGTGACTACTCCGGATTTGCGCGTCTGTAAGTCCGTATGACTGCATCCAGTTTTTGTTGAAACTGTTCGAGATGTTGAAATATTTCTGTCAGCCTGTCAATGCTTAGTTGGTCTTCAGCTAGTAGTCTAGCTGCGATGGACGCGCTCATTGTTGCTTTCCGAAAGTCTTCCAATACCTTCTGGCGCCCTTCTTTTTCTTGCTTCTTGTATTTTTCAGTAACAACAAAAAGCTCTTTTAGAAGTCTTGTCAACACTATAGCCGCATTTTTCGATGGCAAGATCATCGGAAAGTCATTAATGACGGGGTCTATATCTCTCTTGACAATAGCTAGCATGCTTTCAAACTCGTCGAGGGGCTCACGAATGGCTCGGGGCCACTGGTGCGGCGACTCCGCTACATCAGCAGGATTCCTATCATCGTCGTCGCCGTCGTCAGGTAGCACCTTTAGCCTTAGCGCCTATGGTTCCAAGGATAGTCGTGCAAGCTGTTGTACCAGTCTATAAAGTGCTAATGCCCTATCAGTTAGCTTAGTTACGTGTGCCTTGGTCCGCGGGCCGCCCAGGCCGTCGATTATTTCTTGAATGGCCGCCCGGGAATCATCAAGCACCTGCGTAAAACGGACCGAAGGATCCCGAGGTATATGAGATCTGACTTGCTCAATCTCATTTACTAGCGACGAAACATCATCTGCCCAGTTGGCAAGCATTGCTATCTGCTCATCTAGCCTATCTTCTCCAGATGGGTACGTCGGCGGCGAATCTAAACCCTCGATCCCGTGCGCTAAATGTGAAATATCATTACATTGCGCGGACATGCCCGGCAGCCATATCGTTGTTCCGCTCATGGAAGTTTTCATCTCATCAGACCTTGGCTCAAATATCAACTTACCTAAGATGATATTGGGTTTGGGCGGAAGTTTCGGCACTACTCCGCGCTTCGGCAGTACAAACTCCGGCTGCTTGGTAAGGTGCCGCAGCAGGGGTTCCATGCCTTTGCCGTTTGCCGGATCGACTGGAAAACGCTGAAGATAAGCATAGATTTCGTCGGGGACGTCTGACTTGGTAATCCCTGGCAACATTATTACAGCGGCTTGTTTAAGAAGACTTTTCTGGTCTTTATCAAATCGACCCTTGAGCACATTCACTTCGCGCGCTGCGCCGGCTCCCTCACTAGGAGGGTTTTGCCCGTCCCAGCGTTGCTGGTATGCCTTACTCGGGACTATTAGTGTGAAATCAGATTTCAGGATCATTTCGGGCCCCCATCGACTCCAATCGACGCCTTGCTGGTGGAGATCAAGCCTGACGTCGCATCCCAAGGCGTTCAAGTACTCTGCCAGTGCAAGAACGAGGTCGCGCCAGCTGGTCGCCTGAGCGTCAGTCATGCTGGAGTCGCGATGCGCCCAGCTGATAAAGACCGACGGAGCCCTACGCTTGGTTGTTCTTGACCGTCCCATGTGGGTGATGTTAAGCCTGCAGCCTGGATCTTGGAAGCGACGATAGAAACACCCGAACGGCTTACGTCGACCTAACGAGTGACCATGCCAAGCGCAAGGAAGGTGCGGGCATCGCCCGCTATTCGGCAAGGCCGGGTGTCTCCCATGGCTTGCGCCAGGAGAGACGGTTACGGTCAGGTGACGGAGGGCATGCAGGCGGCCAGGACGTAGTCAGGGTGGCGGTTGAGGTTCTTGCGGGCTCGGTCGTAGCGCATGATGGTCCGTGGGTCGGCGTGCCGGGCAGCGATCTGGACACCGTGCAGGTCCGCGCCCACGTCGAGCGTGGTGGTGACATTAGTGTGGTGGAGCATGTGCGGGTGCGGTCTGGTGATCGGCACGCCAGCCATTTCAGCTAAATGCCATAGCCGGCGGGTGGTGGCGTGATGGTCCATTCGGGTGCCGCGGCTGTGGAGCAGGATCGGTCCCCGGTGCGGTCGCCGACGGCTTGGATTGCTCGGCCGGCGGCAGGTGGCAGCGGCAGCAGGACAATCTTGGTGCCTTTGCCGCATACACGCAAGACCCGGTAGCCGTGCTCTTCGCCGAGATCGGCAATGTCGGCTCCGGTTGCTTCGAAGATGCGCAGGCTGAGGAGCCCGAGCGTGGCGGCCAGCGCGAAGTCGCTCGGGCGGGGTGATTGGCGGGCGGCGGTGAGTAGGACCTCGAACTGCAGGAGGGTGAACCCAGAATTAGTGATTCTGGCGGGACGGAGGGGCCGTCGGACATGGTCGGCAGGTGAGTTCTCCAGCAGGCCCGTCGATCACACAGGTCCGGTAGAGCCCGGCCACCACTGAGAACCGCCGGGAGACCGTGGACGGCTTGAACCAGCGGACCTCTTGCATCCACCGGATGTACAACTCCAAGTGCGGTCGACGCGCGGTGAACGGGTCCAATCCATCTTCCGTGCACCAGGCCAGGTAGCAGCGCAGGTCCGATTCGGTGTGGAACGGGAGGCGCCCTTGAACCGTGCGAGGTAGGCCGCCACCGGCAGCCGTAGCTGATCAACGAACGGCACCAAACGGTCGGATGGGGCTGAGGACAGGTCAATGAAGCTGCTCATGGCTTAGCCACACAGATCGTCCTGCTCTGTGTGGCTCAGCAATAGCCGCTTAGGGACGAGCGACGACGCAGGGTGGGCGCGGCCTATCTGGCAATGCCGGGCTTCGATGGCCCGGCCACCTTCCTGCCGCGCTGGCCGACGGCCCACGTGTGGCGATCAGCAAGCCGGACCGGGGAGGTATGGCAGTCGCTGTAGCCCGGCGAGCGGGTTGCCGGTCACCAAAACGGCCCTTCTTTGGCAGTGCCGGCATTTTCGGCAGAACGCCCGCTTCACGAACGTAGATGCCGCAGCCAGCCCGGGCTGGCATCGTCTCGGGGCCTAGCGGCTCATCTGACGCGCGGCCTGGCGACGCTTGGTTGCCCGCCAGGTGGCTACGAACGGGCCGAGCTGAGTGAGCGGAATCCCCGCGAATATCAGTGGGTAGAGGGTGCCGGCGATGCCGATGGTCAGCAGTCCAATGCCGCACAGCAGGGAGGCCAGCATGGCGGCCGTCCAGAGGTTCCGGCGGAATTTCGGGTGTCCGGATCTGACGACTGGCCAGTATTGGAACATCGGCACCCTCGCGGCGGTCAGCGCCAGCTCTAGACGTGGCTCAGCCGTGGCGAGATTCCGTTCGATCTCAGTGAGAATGCGCTGCTCTCGCGCTGACAGCGAAGACATGGCACGCCTTTCCCCAATCGACGAGCGACCAGGGACCGTCAGCGGTGGATTCCGCAGTTTGGAGGTGAGCCCCATCACCTCGGAAGTGATGTCAGGCCATCGCGGTGACCAGGGCGATGACCGCGATCAGTGCAATGAGCATGTACAGCATGTAGGCGTCGAGCCGACCAGACTGGAGCCGTTTGGCCGCGGCGACTACAGCCATGATCAGCCGGAGCGCGGGCCGATAGCCGTAGGTCTCGAAGACCTCCACCACGTCGGATCGGTAGCTGAGGTGCGGTGCCCCGGCCGATGAACCGGCTCCGTCAGCCGGATCCAGCTCACGGCCTGGGCCATCCCGGTGTTCAGGAGCGCCCCCGGCATCATCGATCAGTCCGTCGCCGTTTCCGCCGAGGACACGGACTTCCGATCTGGTGTGCAGGACGTTGGCCAGGACCCGGCGGGTCGGGTTGGCGTAGGCAAAGGCGGTGTAGGAGTCCGGGCCCTGGACGCCGATCGTGGCCGAGCGCCAGGCCGGGACCCGGCGCACCCGCAGCAGCCGCCGGCCGGACACGGCCCAGGTGAACAGGCCCACCAGGACGGTCAGGGCCGGGATATCGATCCACAGCCAGGACGGCGACAAGATCGAGAATCCGGCGAAGACCGGTTGCAGGACCCAGGGTGACTTCAATGCGCCCGAGGTGAGCGCGGACGGGACAACTGGTGACAGCCCGCGGGCGATGACCCGGATTTCCAGTGGGGAGAGCGCGGCGATGGCCAGCGGGTAGATCGACAGCACGACCAGGGCCAGGCGGCCGGTCCAGCCGTAATCGCCCCGCCAGCCGTGGATGCCGGTGGGCTGCCCGGTCTGGCTGGGCCGCCCGCGGCCCAGGACGACCAGGCCGACGAGCCGGACGAAGGTCACCCCGGCGAACCCGGCCGTCAGCGCGACCGCCGCCCCGGCCAGGGCGAGCACCAGCCGGTAGCCGAGGCCGGGGACACGGAACTGCTGCATCAGTGATTCCAGCAGGAACCATTCGGAGGCGAACCCGGCTGTGGGCGGCAGCCCGGCCAGGGTCAGCGAGCCGATGGCCAGCCCGGTGCTGCTCCAGGGGGCGTGGCGGCCCATGCCGCGCAGTACCTCCAAGTCGTCGCTGCCCGCGGTGGCTTCCAGCCCGGTGCTGGCGGTGAACAACAGTGACTTGGCGGCGGTGTGCGCGACCATCTGCAGCGTGGCCGCCAGCAGGCCGGCCGCGATCAGCCGCTGGTCGCGGACCGCCGACCCGATCAGGGCGACGCTGAAGCCGACGATGATCAGGCCGCTGTTCTCGATGCTGGAGTAGGCGATGACCGAGGGCAGGCGGTTCTGCACGGCCGCGTGGGCGATGCCCAGCAGAGCGGTGAACGCGGCCAGCAGCAGGAGTACCGCGGCCAGCCAGCCGGGCGGGCGGCCGAGCAGGGCCAGGGTCCGCCACATGCCGTAAAAGCCGACGTTGACGGCGACCCCGGCCATGATCGCCCGGGCGGGGCCGGGGGCGGCGGTGTAACCGCGGGGCAGCCAGACCTGGAACGGCACCAGGCCGACCTTGACCGCGAAGCCGCTTAGCAGCAGGACCAGCGCGGTGGAGCGGGCCGCGCCGCCCGGCGCCTGGGCGAACGCGGCCAGCCGGATCGAGTGCGACGTGGCGGCCAGCAGCAGCAGGCCCGCCAGCAGCGCGGCCCCGCTGATCTTCCCGAACGCGAAGGTGATCTGGGCGGGGCCGGCCGTTCCGGCCCGGTGCCGCCGGAAGCCGGCCAGCAGGTAGAAGGCGACAGTCAGCGCTTCCCAGGCGAAGAGCAGGGTGAACGCGTCGGTAGCGGTGATGATGACCGCGACCGCTCCAACCGCCAGGGCATAACCAGCCCCCAGCCCCCGGCGGCCGACGGTCCCGGGGTGGGCCGCCCAGCTGGCGAAGGCGATCGAGACCGGCACGGCGGCACCGAAAGCCATGACCAGAAACAGCCCGGACAGCCGGTCGGCGGCGAGGCCAAGCGCTTGCTGACCGGGGAGGGCCTGACCGAGCCATCCGGCCGCGCTCAGATGGACGGCGCCCCCGGCCAGCGCGGCTCCGCCGACCGCCGCCAGGCAGCCGCAACCGGCCGCGCCGGGCAGATAGGGCAGTCCGCTGCGCCGGCCGCGGCTCGGGCGGGGCAGGCCGAGCAGGTCAGCGGCGGCGGTGGCCGCCAGCAGGATCAGCCCGGCGGCGAAGACCCAGCTCATAGTCTCTCCCTGGGTTCGTCGCGGAGCCGGCCGATGGCCATCAGCAGCGCGTTGAGGATGCCGAACGGCGATGGCGGCGAGCCCGGGAGCCAGATGTCGACCGGGACCACGCTGGAGATTCCGCCCATGGTGACGTCGCTGCGCCCGAGCAGGCCGCCGCTGACCGCGTCGGTCCCGGCCGCGATCACCACCTTCGGGTCGGGCATGCCGTCGTAGGTGGTCTGCAGCGGGCCGGCCATCCCGGTGGATCCGGCCCCGGTGACGAGCAGGATGTCGGCGTGCCGCGGGCTGGGGGTGAAGAAGATCCCGAGCCGGTGCACGTCGTAGACCGGGCCGAGCAGGGCCAGGATTTCCCATTCGTCGCTGCCGTCTGAGCCTGCGTCGACGTGGCGGATGTGCACGCTGTGCCGCAGCGCCGCGGTCCGTGCGCGCAGCTCGGCCCGGACCGCGTCCACGGTGTCGTCCGTTTCGGTGATCTCGGGCACGACAAGCTGCTCGCGGGTCACGGCGCTGGCCCTGGGCCCGGTGGCGCCGGCCGACCATCCGAACACATCGGGCCGGGCGGCGACGCACAGACCGCAGAGAATGCACCGGCCCTGGTCGAGCTGGACGACACTGCGCCTGGCCTCGTCGAGGACGCTGATGGCCCGGGTGGGGCACAGTCCAGCCAGATCCGCCGTCTCGGCTGGATCGGAGTCATGGACGGTGGCGGGACCACGCCAGCTGTCTGCGTAGCCGTCCGGTTTCTTCGGCCACCGGGTGGTGACCACACCGTTGCGGAGTCCGCGCAGGACCCACAGGCTCACTGTGTCCTCCTCATTGGGCCACCCCCGCGAACGACAGCCCGAAGCTGGCCTCGATGAACGGGAAGTCGGTGAGGATGTCGTCCGCGAACACGTCGTGCATGAGCACGAGGTTGTGGAATGACGCCGACCGCGGATGGCATCGGGACACCTGGCCGCCGGCCACGGTCACGTCGTAGAGGACTTCACCCTGAGGCGCCTCAGCCCACCCGGCTGCTCGCCCTTCGCCAGGCGCACAGGAAGTGACCACCGGGCCGGCCGGATCTGGGAACCCGGCCAGCTCGGCAGCGACCTGGCCGAGCAGGTTGAACGACTGGTCCACTTCGTCCCAGCGGACCCGTAGCCGGGCCATGGCATCCCCCTCGACGATGGTGGGAAGCGGCTGGATGTCCAGGGCGGGATAGGCGTCGTAGGGCCGCTCGGTGCGCGTGTCGTCGTAGTACCCGGAGGCCTTCCCGATCGGGCCCAGCGCACCGTGTTGCCGGGCCCGGGCGGGCGGAAGGGGTCCAGTGGTCCGGAGCCGGTCCAGAAACGAGGACGTCGCCATCAGCGAGTCCGCGTCCGCGCTGATGGCCTTCCGCAACTGGCCAAGCTCGGCCAGCAGAGCGGTGGCGCTCAGCCGCGGCATGGCCCGGACTCCGCCGGGGACGACGACGCCACGCCCGAACCTGCTGCCGCACAGGCCACTGACCAGCCGCAGCACTTTCTCCTTGTACAGAGCGAACCGGGCGGCGGCCACGCCCAGGCCGCCTGCGTCGGCCAGTTTGGCTGCGACATCCAGGTGGTTCGCGATCCGCTCGAGCTCGGCGTGCAGGACACGCACCAGCAAGGCCGGCGCCGGCGGCTCACAGCCGGCGATGCGCTCGATGGCGTGGCAGTAGGCCAGTGCGTGGGCAACCGAGGCGATGCCCTCAGCCCGTTCGGCCAGCAGCACACCCTCGCTGGTGGGCATCCCCCCGAACCGCTGCTCGATCCCGCGGTGTTTGTAGAACACCCGCATGTTCAGGTGCGGGATGGCCTCACCGGGGGTCTCGATCAGGTACTCGATCGATTCCGTGACCCCGGACCGGACCGGGCCGTGCGGGAACGTGAAGACGCCGTACCCTTCGACGTGCCGGGGCAGCGCATGATCGTCGGGGGAACCGGCCCGGACCAGCGGGGCCAGCCGCGGATGCCCGTCGGGGATGACGCCGAACTGGTCGTGGATGACCCGCTCGTACCAGAATGCGGCCCCGATGTGGGGCGTCAGCGCGGGATAGCTGCCTGCCCCCGGTGGCAGGGCCACGTCCAGGGTCTCAATCCCGCCGTCGACAGCCAGCTGTGCGGACAGGACCATTGTGGGTGTCCGGCCCGGTCCTCCCGGAGGCCACGGCCGGATCGCCGCGAAAAGGCCCGCGAACCGGTCGCCGGCCGCGACCCGCGCGTCGAGCTTTTCCCAGAGGCCCTCGATCTCGTCCCGGGCCAGGGTGAACGTCATGCTGCCCCCCGGAGCTGGGCCACGGCCCGGGTGATGAGCTCGGTCAGTTCACCGGGCGGGTGCAGCCCGAGGATGAGCAGGACGATGAAGCCGGCCACCATCGGCACGACCATCCACGCGCTGGGTTCGTGTGCGTGGGCCATTGCTCCCGGTCCCCGGGTCGTGTTCAGCGGCCGGAACATGATGCTGGTGGCCGCGGCCGACAGGCCCAGGAACGCCAGGGTGACGAGCACGATGAGGACGCTGGCGGCGGCGTAGCGGTGGGCGCTGAAGCCGCCCGCGACGATCTGGAACTCGCTGCGGAAGATCCCGAACGGCGGCATCGCGCACAGGGCGAGCACGGCCAGCAGGAACAGCGGCCCGGTCCAGGGCAGCAGGTCCATGGCCCCGCGCTGGGCGGAGATCCGTTTGCTCCCGAATTTGACCACGAGCACGCCCGCGCCCATGAAGGCATTGCCCTTGGCGGCCGCGTGCGCGAGCACGTGCAGCATGACGCCGGCCAGCGCGATCGGGGCGCCGAAGCTGACGCCGATGGCGAGGATGCCCATGTGCTCGACGCTGGAGTAGGCCAGCAGCCGTTTGAGGTCCCGCTGGTCCAGCAGGTACAGCGCGGCTAGCAGCAGCGAGGCCACCCCGAAGGCCAGCAGCGCGTCGCGCGGGAAACCGGTGCCGAGCGCGGCGGTGGCGATCTGGTAGTAGCGCAGGATCGCATAAAAGCTGACCGCCAGCAGCGACCCCGACAGCAGCGCCGATACCGGGGTGGGTGCTTCGGAGTGGGCGTCGGGCAGCCAGGTGTGGACCGGGAACAGCCCGACCTTGGTGCCGTAACCGAGCACGGCCAGGAGGAACGCGAACCGCACCGGGGTCGGTGGCAGCTGGCTGCCCACCTGCAGGATCGTGCTCAGCGCGAGGTCATAGTGCTGGCCGAGCAGCTGCGCGCCCGCGAAGTAGGCGAAGATCGTCGCCAGCAGCGCGAGGCCGAGGCCGGCCGAGGCGATCAGCACGTACTTCCAGGCCGCCTCGGCCGCCGCTTCGCTGTTCTCCAGCGCCACCAGCAGCGCCGAGACCACGGTGGTGACCTCGATCGCGATCCACAGCAGGGCCAGGCTGTTCATCATCGGCGCGATGAACATCGACCAGGCGAACGCGTTGAACAGGGCGTAGAACCGGATCGTGTAGCGGCGGCCGCCGGCCGGGTCCTTTTCGCGGAGCTCGTGCCCTACGTAGCCGACCGCGTATACCGCCACCGCGGCGTACAGGAATCCCGTGGCCAGCATGAAGATGGCGCTGACGGCGTCGATGCGGAAGTACGACACGTAGGTCAGCGTGTGATGAGCGGCCGCCGGGACCAGCGCCAGCACCAGCGCGAAGCTGGCGATCCCGGCCACGACGGTGACCGCGGCCGCCAGCCGGGGCGGCACGATCAGCGCGACGACGCCGGCCGCCAGCGGGACGGCGGCCAGGGCGATGACGACGGCGAACATCATCAGCCCCGCAGCTTGGTCAGATCGGCGGTCGACAGCGAGTCCGACCGGGTGTGGTGGGCCCGGATCAGCATCCCGAACACCACCACGGCGACCAGCAGGTCGAACAGGAACGCGGTCTCCAGGATCAGCGGCAGGCCCGCCGCCACCACCAGCGCGGCCAGCGAGATCGCGTTCTCCAGGGAGAAGAACCCGATGGCCTGGGAGGCGACGTCACGGCGGACGATCATCAGCCCGAACGCGACCAGCACCATCCCGCCCGCGATCGCCAGCGCCGTACCGGGAGCGTCGGCCGAGTGGATGCCGAGTGAGTTGAAACAGAAGAACCCGATCGCGGCCAGGGCGATCGATCCGAGCACCGAATTGGCCACGCCGATCGTGTAGCTGCCGGCCACCCCCGCGGCCTCGTCGCGGCCGGTCCGGCCGAGCAGTTTGCGCACCAGGTACGGGACCGCCACCACCTTCAGCGCCGCTGACAGGGCGGCCAGCGCGTACAGGTCGCCGATGCCGCGGTCGGCGGCGATCACGACGGCCAGCACCGAGATCAGTGCCGACTGGGTCGCGTACAGCCGGATCTGGTCCCGGATCAGGGCCTGCCGCAGCATGCCGAACTCCAGCAGCAGCATCAGCGCCGCGATCACGTCGGCGGCGCCCGTGTAGACGCCGGGCGCCTGGACCGTACCCATCAGCCACCCCCGAGGTAGAGCGTGAACACACCGAGCACGGCCAGCAGGAACGCGGCGGCCACGAATTCGGTGATCTTGAACAGCCGGAGTTTGGCGAACGAGTTGTCGATGACGGCGACGACCACGCCGAGCACGGTCGCCTTGGCCAGCAGGGCGACGATGGCCAGCAGCACCGAGCCGGCCTGCTGGCTGGACGCCAGGCCCCAGGGGGCCAGGAACACGTCGGCGAGGATCGTGTACAAGATCAGCTGCTTGAGCTGCGAGCCCCACTTGAGCAGAGCCAGGAACGGCCCGGAGTGCTCGAACGGCCGGGCCTCGTCGATCATCCCGAACTCGTTGGTCCCCGAGTGGGTCTCGACCGGGATCCGGGCGGTCTCGGCCAGGATCACCATGAACAACGCGGCCGAGGCCAGCAGGTGGGCGGGCCGCACGATCTGGGCGGCTGAGGACCGGACGGTGGCCGCCAGCGCGTACGGCAGGTCGGTGCCGGTCACCAGCGCCACCGTGAACACCACGAACAGCACCACCGGCTCGCCGATCGCCGAGAACGTCTTGGCCCGGCTCGACCCCAGCTGTGCGTACGGGCTGCTGGTCTCCAGCGCGGCGGTGGCGACCAGGAAGCTGGCCAGCGCGAGCAGGAAGCCGCCGCCCAGAATGTCGCCCATGTAGCCCAGCGGCAGCCCGTACGTGGTCAGCACCGGGATCAGCAGCGGCACCGTGAGATAGGCAGCGACCGCGACGACCGGCGCGACCAAAAAGAACCAGGTGGCGCCCTCCGGGGCCAGCGCTTCCTTACGGAACAGCTTGGCCAGGTCATAGTAGGGCTGCAGGATGCGGGGCCCGATCCGGCCCTGCAGCCGGGCCTCGATCCGCGCGATCACACCCGATATCCCGGGCGCCGCCACCGCAACGGTCAGAACCTGCAGCAGCTGGATAACCGGGATCGGGAGGGCCGCGCTCACCGCACGGCCCCGGGATCATGGCCGGGAAGCTCGCAAGCGCATTCCATCGCCGTGTCCTCCTACACCCAGGCAGCACGAATGCTCGAACAGGGGGTAGAGGCCATCAGCGCAGCCGAAGCCGGCGGTTCATGGCGAGCCTCATCGCCAGGTGCCCATTGTCTCCTATTCGATCTACAGGCCACAAGCCGACCCCGCGCGGCCATGGCCCCGGGGTACCTCACGGGGTAGCCCAGGGTCGGCGCGGGCGGATTTGTTGCACCGCCAGCGCTCCGCTGTCGGCCTCCAGATCACAGGTGGTGCACACAAACCGGCGCCGGCCAGGCGACAGTCCGGCAACGACGCCGATCGGGCGACGGGGAAGCGCGACGTACCTGGCGTGATCGAGGCACATGCCGGCACCACAGAACGCGCAGCAGCCAATGGCAGCCTGGGCCGGGCCGGTCGTCGTGATGTCGGTGGCACACTCCAGGCAGTTCATAGAGCATCCCGCAGCGCGGACGACAGCATCCTGCCTCCTCGAATCGGAGCACAGGACCCATTGGCCGTCCGGCAAGCGTGCAAGCACGCGACGGGATCCACCGCCAGCGGCATGACCGCCACAACCACTATAACTCCGCCCCGGCCATCCCTCTGGCCCGGCCCGCCTCATCCAGTTAGCCTGGAAATAAGCCAGATGATGCCCTGGCGTGGAGGTCCCGGCCTCCCGAACCGCCGTCCACCCGGCTGATGGCCTCTAGTCAGAACCGGACTGACGGAGCGCCGCTGTGGACGAAGACGGCATCAAGCTGACCAGCTACTTTGGCGAACGACGCCGAATCGACGGCCAATTCGTAGCGAACGCGATGGTCGATCTCTACGCCCAGCGCAAGGTCGCTTCCAGCATCGTTCTCCGGGGGGCCGAGGGATTCGGGCTCCGGCATCACATGCGGACCAATCGCTCGCTGAGCCTGTCGGAGGATCTGCCCCTGGCTGTGATCGCGGTCGACGCCAGCTCACGCATCGATGATGCACTCGAAGAGGTCCGGCGCATCAACCACCGCGGGCTCACCACCGTGGAGCAGACCCGCTTTCTCAGCGACGACATCGACGCCGTCCAGTTCTCGGAAACCGCGGCTGACCAGGCGATCAATCTCACCATCCATTTCTGCCGGCAAGACACCGTCTTCGGCGTTCCCGCCTTCGAAGTGATGTGCGAGCTGCTGCGACGTCGCAGCGTCGGCGGGGCAACTGCCTTGGCTGGAGTCGATGGAACGCACCAGGGACGCCGGCAGCACGCCCACTTTTTCAGCCGGAACGGCGACGTCCCGATGATGGTGGTCGCCGTAGGCGCTGGTGAGTCGATAGGGAGCCTCCTGCCCGACCTGGGAGATCTGCTGAGGGACCCTTGCATAACGCTCGATCAAGTCCAGATCTGTAAACGCGACGGTGAGCTGATCGGCGAGCCCGAAACGCCGCCGGCCTACGACGAGGACGGCATGGCGCTATGGCAGAAGCTCACCGTCTACGCGTCTGAAGCCAGCCGCCACGACGGCCAGCCCATCCATCGGTCTCTCGTCCGCCGCTTGCTGTCGGCCGGAATCAGCGGTGCGACCACCCATCCGGGTGTGTGGGGCTTCCGTGGCGAGCACGTGCCGCATGGCGGCCAGCACCTTCTGCAGTTCGCCCACCACGTCCCGGCTATGACGGTCGCGATCGACACCCCTCAGCGCATCCCCACGGCCTTCGGCATCGTCGATGAGCTGACCGCCGAGCACGGTCTGGTGACGTGTGAGAGCGTTCCGGTCATCGTGCCTGCGAGCGGAGATTGAGCCGGCGGTGTGAGCAGGACAGGTACCGGAGCGGAAACCTCGGTGTGGCATCTCGAATCGAAGATCGATTTATGACCGCTGAGCACGACGGGCGGGTGGTCGCGACCGCACGGTACAGCTCGCACGCGGCGGCTGACGGCCAGGGCGGGTGGATCGTGTCCGGTCTCCCCCGCCGCCTGTTCACCCGGAACCAGGCGATCACCGCCATGTTGCTCGCGGAGCGGCTCGCCGCGGGGTACGGCGACGACGATCTGTTCATCGTCGGCTGGCGGGAAGAGCTGGGACTGTGATGGACCGGCTCATCCGGGTCACCACCGCGCTGGCAGTGGTAGCGGTGGCAGTCGTCGCCGCGATCATCTCCTACCAGCATGCGTACGAGCTGGTGAGCTCGCATGGAGAGTCCGGACTGACGGCGCGGCTGGTGCCGTTCACGTTGACGGGCTGATCTGGGCGGCATCCATGGTGGTACTGGACGCCAGCCGCCGCGGCCAGCCGGTACCACGGCTGGCGGCCTGGGCGCTGAGATCTGCGCCACGGTCGGCGCCAACCTGGCCCACGGAATGGGGGACGGGCCGGTCGGCGCGCTGGTCAGCGCCTGGCCCGCTCTAGCCTCAGGGTTTCACGACATGGCTGGCTGGGTGGCTGAGGCGGTTGTGGTGGCCGGCTCGCTGTGCGGGCATGGCTGATGGCCGACGATGTGCCGCCGGTTCTCCGTGGGTGTCGTGGGGACCGCTCGGAACGCCTCCTTGCTGTCACCGGCCGTTCGTGCCGCAGTCGGAGTCGGCGCCGCCAATGCGGGATAGCAACCCGGCAGCTCGTGAGCCTGCCTGTACTGCGCAGTGCAGATGCGCGGCCTCATGCCCAAAGCCACCAGTGCTAGCGAGCGGCGTACTGGCTGCCGCCGACCACCCGACTGCTACACCGCCGCTCCGCCACCCTGCGGGCCCGGGCAAAAGCCCCCGGACGGTCTTGTCCGGCTCGCTCAGTAGGACATGGTCAACCAGCACAATCTCGTGGCCGACGTTCAAAGCCGCCGCGGCCTCCGCCGCGAAAATGCTCATCCGTGCGGCGACCGAGCAGCGGGTTAGCACTCACCAGCGGAACCTGGTCAGCATCAGCGACAGCCCTCCGACTTTTCCGCTGGGTTATCCGAACCAACCCAAATCCAGCTTGTCACGCGTGAGGGCCTGCCGCTTCTATCCCAATGACCTCGACCGGGATCTGGTAGTGGGACTCCAAGTCGCGAGCGGTATTGGCGAGAGTGACCTGGGAAAACGGGAAAAGAGTGTCTGGTGCGAGCTTCTCCCCGTTCTTGAGCAAGATCGCAAAGATGACTTTTTTGGGTTGAAAGTCGGATGGCAGGTTACGGCCTTTGGGATGAGCGCGCACTTTGGACGTGAATACGGCGCGAGCGGCCGAGGAGGTAGCCAGCGCTTGAGCCGATACCAGGCCCTGGCTAAAAAGGTGGCTGAGCGGGGATGATCCGTGAGCGCGCTTGACATGAATCAGCTCGTTGCCTGGGCCGAGCAAATCGCAGGCTTCGAAGCCGTGTTCACGATGCAATCCGGCACGAACGGTGTTTCTGTCGAGGCAAATGTAGCCGGGGCGTACATCCTGGACATGCTCGTTGTACCGCCGCTCATCACGGCTCAAGTCCCACGCAGGAAGGTCGAGCGAGGGAATGCCCCCAAGCAGGCGTTCTACGTCAGCGCGCATCGCGGCGAGGTAGTTGGCGGCGATCTCGTACCAGGTGCCATCCAGCAGGAAGAACCGGCGGGAGCCTATTGGTAGTGCAGCCTCGATCCAGTTGATGGTTGGTGAACTCCCGAGAGGGTCAATACCGTCCGTGTCGGCGTACATATGCACGCGGCCGCGGCGCATGGCTTCCAGGCGTGCTCCAGGGTCTTGGAGCCGGGTTCGCTGCAGGAACTCAGTCAGGTCCAGTTGATCAAGCCGCCGCCGCACGCTGCCGATCTTGGTGGCGAGGGAGTGGGCCGACAGGTACTTGTCCATCTGAGTCATTGGCACCACGGGAGACACAAACTCCGCTGCGTCGTCGTCGGGCCAGCCCAGCACTTCATCAAGATCGGCGTCGAGTTGGTTTGTTATCGCCGGGTCAGTGATAGGGGCGATGTTCTCGATCGATTCAAGTTGAGGGTCGGGTGCCTGGCTGCTGCACACGTCAGCGACTGCGTGGATGTCGCTTAGCAGGTCGCTTGAATGCACCCCTAGTCGAAGGTCAAGGCCAGCCGAGCCGTTGACCCGCACCTTGCGGGTTTCGTCGCGGCAGAAGGTCAAGTCTGCGCGTTTGAGCATGCCACCCAAATGGCCGACCACGCTCGCGTACCCGTCGAGCCCGTAACACCAGATCGGCAGGCCGCTAGGGATCAGGATCGAGTCCTGCCGTCCTCGCCCGCCCGGCATCCGGTGGACCAGCCGGTGAATGCGGTCGGCATCCAACTGACGCACGGCGTACCTGAGCCCGAACCGCTGATCTTTGAGCTCATCGCGGATCATTCTGTGGCCCGCGCCGTAGCTGATCGCGTACACACGCCCGTCCAGTGCTAGCAGCAGAGCCGCGCCCGATTTTCGATCGACGTAGGACATGGACACTCCGGTAGTGACTGACGCATCCGCGCACCATGCGGCACGGCTGCTGGCGCTTCCGTGTACCAGAACTGCAGGGATGCCTCCCAAGTCGGGGAAGCCAAGGTCATAGCCGCTGGCCGCTTTCTCGGTGTCGATTGCGTCCAGCAATCCATCGATGCTGGGATCTGCGTGCGCGAGTAGATATAGAGTCTGGCGTCGGGTTCGTGGGCACA
>Ga0213875_10000994_pt1 | contig 20223 bp, 11 predicted proteins | sample BarmaccomBMRX_R8_FD_160105 | JGI IMG/M metagenome (GOLD analysis project Ga0213875, IMG submission 160105) | Root-associated microbial communities from Barbacenia macrantha in rupestrian grasslands, the National Park of Serra do Cipo, Brazil - RX_R8 | ecosystem: Host-associated > Plants > Roots... | reverse complement strand
TCCTGTTTTGTTGGATGCGGTGCATAAGGTGGTTGGAGAGCAGTTTGTGCCGACTTACGATTCGGTTGTCATCAAGATGCCAGGACACGGCGTGGAAGTGCCCTGGCATCGTGATGGTGGCGGGCCGACGATGTTTTACGATGATCCGGCCAGTGGTCGGCGCTTTCCCGCCGTGAACTTTGATATTTACCTGGATGAAGCCAATGAGCAAAGTGGTGCGCTGTGGGTGGTGCCCGGCTCTAATAAAGACGAAATCAACCGTGCGCCCGAATTAGCGAAACAAGGCGAGTATGCAACGGTGCCCGGTGCCATTCGCGTGGACATGAACCCTGGTGATATGCTGTTGCACGACGTAACACTTTATCATGGCTCCCCTGAAACGCACGGTGGCCCATTACGCCGGGTGATTTATTATGAGTTCCGTGACATGCGCTTTATTGATGCGGTGCATCGCCCAGCGCCCGATGAAAAGGCGGGGCATAAGTGGCCGCAAGAATGGACACGCCATCGCCTTGCCGTGTTGCAACAAGCCCTGGATAAGCGCCGCGCAGTGGGCCTGGAAGTATTGTTCCCAGAGCATCCGATTTCTAATTTACGGGTGCCCCATGAGGAAGCAGCTCAAGTCTCCACCCGCGTGCCGCACCCTGGCTGGGAGGATTAAGAAAGAGAATTACCCACAGAACCATACGGAAGGACACGGAATTTGGGGTATGGGGTTCGGTGTTTCGGGTGTAAGAGGGGAAGAGGAGCGTGGCAGAAGAGGAGCGTGAGCGACGGGCTTTCGTAGGAGCTACTGGGGGCTATCAGGTCAGCCCGTCGCTCACGCTCCGGGTTCCATAGTTCCCTTTTCTCCCCCTCTCCCCTTCCCCTCTTACACCCGAAACACCGAACCCCATACCCCAAATTCCGTGTCCTTCCGTATGGTTCTGTGGGTAAACTAAAACAGAGGTTTTATGAGCAACAAAATTGAGACTTTATCTAGCGAGCAAATCGAGCAGTTTCAGCGCGATGGTTATGTGGTAGCCAGAGGCTTGTTTTCTGGGGAGGAAACGGCTCATATCCGTGACCACTTTATGGACATCCATGCTGCCGGGCCAGTGGAAGGTTATTTTAATCCCTTACCCCTGGAACAAACTGATGGTGATATTTTAAAGCATTATCCGCGCATTATGCACCCGCATCGCTGGGATGAAGACAGCATGAATTATATGCTGGATGCGCGCTTAGAATCATGCTTGCGCGATTTGTTTGGCGAGGATGTCCTGGCGGCACAGAGCATGTTGTATTTCAAGCCGCCGGGCGCACGGGGGCAGGCACTGCATCAGGATAACTTTTACTTGCGGGTCAGTCCTGGCACCTGCATGGCAGCGTGGTTGGCCCTCGATGACGCTGACCAGGAAAATGGCGGTATGTTCATTGTGCCTGGTTCCCATGTCACGGGTGTGCAGTGCCCTCATCCTGCCGACCTAACCAAGTCCTTCACCATTGATGAAGTGGATGTGCCGGAGGGGATGCAACCTGTGCCCTGTGATCTTAAAGCCGGTGATGTGCTGTTTTTTAACGGCAGCGTGATTCACGGTTCGTATCCAAACACATCGCAGCATCGCTTTCGTCGTGCTTTCATCTGCCATTACGTGGGCGAGTCAACCATCGGGATGAGCCACTGGTATTACCCGCTGCACACTTTCGCGGGGGAGCCGATCTCACGGGAGGATAACCCTGGGGGTGGGCCATGCGGCACTGAGCAGTTGGAACTCTTACAAAATTCATTTAAAGCGCAGACGGAAAAGCTTGAAGCCCAAAAGCAACAGCCCGCTCTGGCCCGGTAATCCGATTGAAGCTGTCCTCAGCAGCAGTCCGCTCTTTTATAGAGTAGGACTGCTTTTTATTAGAAGTCCCTTTATTAGAAGTCTCGCGGCGGCAATCGGACAACACCAGTCCAGTATTTTCGCATTTCATTGATAACTTCGCTGAGATGATCGAACGTCCTGGGCTTTTGCACGAAAGAACTGGCCCCCCACTGGTAACTGCTCATGATCTCACTATCAAGACGTGAGGAAGTAAAGACTACAACGGGAATATGCCGCAAGGCAGGCTCGGCCTTGATTTCCTGGAGTGCCTCTAAGCCACTTTTACGCGGCATATGTAAATCTAATAAGATCAGGTCGGGGCGAGGTGCCCGCATGGGATCACTATAGCGACCGCGCCGAAAAAGATAATCGGTGAGGTCAGAGCCATCTTTAACCCAGTGCAAGTCACACTCAGCACAATTATCTTCCAGTGCTTCCGCAACTAAAGCATGGTCAACGGCTTCGTCTTCCGCTAATAAAATTGTAATGTTTTTTTGATTTCTCATATTTTATTCCCCCCCTTATGAGCAAAAATTGACAGGACGACCGGATTTGTCAAATAAACAGTAATTTGTTGCAATTTGGACTCCCAAAAGTTAGGTCGCCCAAAGATCATAGCGCAGGAGCGGGCAGCCTTAACTTATGAAAGAAGCGTCTGTCTTCAATTATCGCACTCCCATCATGTTGCTTAACATCAGTAAACTAAAGTTCTCTTGTAGCATCCTATAAATACTGAAAAATGCTCCGTATCTGGTCATCTTCTTAAGGACCTTCAGAAAAGGAACTGTATGCAAAAGCCGCGTGAAATTCCGGGCCAAGTCCTGGCTTTGCTATGCTTTGGGCTGCTGGTTAGCTTCAAGGGCAGCACTTATGCCCAGGCCGATTCCGCCCCAACCAAGATAGCTTCGTCCGTAGCAGCCGAAGCAGCGCACCCACCGATTCCAATTCACTTCACTTTAAAAGAAACTGGTTTTGTGACCTTAGTTATTGAAGATCAACAGGGCAAGCGGGTGCGCAACTTAGTTTCTGAAACGCCCTTTCCGGCTGGCGATAATGTGGCGTGGTGGGATGGTCTGGATGATGTGGGGCGCGATACGGATGCCGCAGCACACTCGGTCTACCATATTCCCGGCAAGCTCGTGCAGCCTGGCACTTACCAAGTGCGGGGCTTGGTGCGTCCACCACTGGAGATGCACTATCAAATGACGCCCAATAACGAAGGCAACCCGCCCTGGCGCACGGCGGATAAGGGTAGCGAGTGGCTCTCCAATCATACGCCGCCGACCTCTATTGTCTACGTGCCACCCGGCGCGGCACCTGTGCGCGAAGGCAAACCGGCTTCCGCAGGCGGCCAGATTTTAGTTGGCAGCTTTGTCAGTGAAGGCGGCAGTGGCCTCGCCTGGCTCGATATGGCAGGCCATAAACTGTGGGGGCAAGGCTGGATTGGTGGCGTCTGGACGGGTGCTTCCCACCTCGCCCGTGATAATGGCGACCATCCCGTGCCCGGCGTTTATGCCTATACCGGCTCGGCATGGTCAAATGAGTTACGCTTGTATGAATTAAAAAAAGAAATTGGCAAAGCGCCCGGCGACACGCGCATGGGTTATGGCGACGACCAACCTGTTCTCACACCCAAATGGGAGTTCCCTGGCAGTAAGAGCGGCGCGTGGAACTCGGTCGGGGAGACCACTGGGCTTTCTGGTTTAGCGGTGCATAATGGCCTCATCGCAGCCTCGCTGCCCAAACTGAATGAAGTGCTTTTCGTGGATGGCAGGGCGCACAAAGCATTAGGCACTGTTCCCATCAGCGATCCTCGTGGTTTGGGTTTCGACCGCCAAGGGCGACTGCTCGTATTATCGGGCAAGCAGTTGTTGCGCTATACCTTGCCGGGTGATGTTACACCCTATGTCAAAACGGGCGCGTATCTGGGTGAGTTGATTGACCGCAAAGGCTGGAGCGTAACCGCCAGTCACAATTCCGAAGAGGCAACACGCGCTGTAGACAACGATTACAACACGCGCTGGGAAAGTCGCACTGGCATGACGCCGGGGATGTGGTTTCGAGTTGATCTGGGAACGCCCCATTCTTTTACCACCCTGACCATGAATAATGCAGGCTCCGATGATTTTCCGCGTGGCTACGAAGTTTACGCCTCGACGGATGGGCAGAATTGGGGGCAGCCGTTGGCAAAAGGGCCAGGCAGTGGTGTCACGACTACGGTGGAATTCCCGCGCACCACGGCCCGTTACCTCAAGATTGTGCAAACTGGCCAGGTCAGTTCGTTTTGGAGCATCAATGAGCTTTATCTGTATGACAAAGACCCGGCCTACCATGCCCCGGAACCCAAAGCTCTTCCCGCGCCCCAAGTGCTTGTAGCGAACCTGCAAGACCCGCAGCAGATGGCCCTCGACCAACAGGGCAATATCTATATCAGTGATCGAGGCGACAATCACAACGTCCGCGCTTTCAATGCTCAGGGCAAATATCTCCACGCCATCGGCACGCCAGGGGCACCCAAAGCCGGGGCGTACAATCCGGCGCATATGAATAACCCCAGCGGCATCACCATTGACGACCAGGATCGGTTGTGGGTCACGGAAGATGATTATCAACCTAAACGGGTTAGTGTATGGAGCTTAGACGGCAAACTTCTCAAGGCATTCTACGGGCCGCCGCGTTATGGTGGCGGTGGTGAATTAGACCCCCGCGATACTAAAACTTTCTATTACCAGGGAATGCGCTTTGAACTCGATTGGAATAAGGGCACCAGTTGGCCAGTGGAAGTTTTTTATCGTCCTGGCCCCAATGACCTTAAGCTGCCAGGAGGTGAAGTCAATGATCCCCAGACCCCACTGTACCAGAATGGTCGCCAGTATATGACTAACGCCTACAACAACAGCCCCACTAATGGGGCGAGTGTCACGGGGCTATGGCTGATGCAAAACCATATCGCTCGCCCAGTCGCCGCTATGGGACAGGCTAACGACTGGGATTTATTTAAAAGCATCACTCCGGTGCGCGAGAACTTTTCTGCCCGTTGGAATGGTCTGGTAATTCCCCGGTATTCAGAGACCTACACCTTCTCCACAGTTTCCGATGATGGCGTGCGCCTATGGGTTAATGGTCAACTGCTCATTGATAACTGGTCGGCACATGGTGGTACCGAAGATAAAGGCGCTATCGCCTTACAAGCAGGCAAGCCTTATACAATTAAAATGGAATACTTCAATGGCTCTGGCGGTGGTGTGGCGCGGCTGTCGTGGGCGAGCCAGAGTCAGGCGAAGGAAATTATTCCCGCGAATGCCTTGCGCCCATCGCTGAATGCCAACGAGACACAAACAGGGCTGCAAGCCGAGTACTTCCGGGGCACCAATTTTGAGACCCCCTTAACCACGCGCATAGACCAAACAGTGGACACCGATTGGCCGCAAGGTTTGCCCGTTGACTCCAAAGCCACAGCATGGCAGGCACGCTTGCCCCAGGGCGCAGACCCAGCGCGTTCAGCCTGGGACAATTCCGTCTTCTTCGTGTGGAATGACACCAATGGGGACGCTCAAATCCAGCCGCAGGAAACAACCTTCTTTAAGCTCACCGGGCCAGTGGATGGCGTAACCGTGATGCCCGACTTGTCGTTTCTGGTAACGAATGTGAGCGGCCAGGCGATGCGCTATGCGCCGGTGCGCTTTACCTCTACGGGTCTCCCCTTATACGATGCAGCACATGGTCAGGTCATGGCAACTGGCAGCCAACATCCAACGAGTTCCGGCGGCGGGCAAACGCTTACCAGTCGAGATGGCTGGACGGTTTTAACCGTTGCGCCCAAGCCCTTTGCGCCTCAAAGTTTAGGCGGGGCTTATAAAGGTGAAACCCGGTGGAGTTATCCCAGTTTATGGCCAGGTTTGCACGCTTCTCATATCGCGCCTCTCCCCGACCATCCGGGAGAACTAATCGGCACAACACGTCTTTTAGGTAACACCGTCACCCCCAGAGGCTCAGATGCTGGGGAAGTCTGGGCGGTCAACGGCAATAAGGGCACCATCTATTTATTTACGACTGATGGCCTTTTTGTAGCGACGCTCTTTAAGGACTCACGGACGGCTTCATGGGCGTTCCCGGAAGCAAAAAAAGAGATGCTGCTCAATGATAGCAGCATTGGCGAGGAAAACTTCTGGCCTTCAATTAGCCAGACGAGGGATAGCACCATTTATCTTAATGTCTTCAATGGCTGCATTGTACGCCTGGATGGCCTGGAGAAAGTGCGTCGCCTGGCTAACATGCCTTTGGAGGTCACCACACCCATGCTCCAACAAGCGCAGGCTTTCTTTGTGCAAAGCGAGGCACAGCGCCAGACAGTAAAGGAAAATGGCCCGCTCGTGGTGGCTCTGCGCGGGACAGCGCCCACGGTGGATGGCAAATTAGACGACTGGGCCGGGGCCAAATGGGTGACTATTGACAGTCGCCAGCAGCAGGAAGGGGACTGGGGCCGCCGTGAAGTTAAAACCGAGGCGGCCTTGTCCATAGCAGGCGACCGCCTCTATGCCGCCTTCAAGACCGATGACCCGAACCTGCTCAACAACTCCGGCGATGCCTTGCAGAATTTGTTCAAAACGGGGGGCGCATTGGACTTAATGCTTGGTACCGATGCCAATGCCGACCCCAAGCGTAACCATGCTGTAGCCGGGGATGTGCGACTGTTAGTGACGCGAGTTAAAGGCAAAACCACGGCTGTGCTTTATCGTCCGGTCGCGCCGGGCACCGCCACCGAACCGATTACCTTTGCTTCGCCTATTCGCACCCTTAAATTTGACCGAGTGGATGATGTAAGCCCACAGGTGCAATTGGCAGGTGGCCCTGAAAAGACGCTGGAATTCTCCATTCCTTTGGCTACCCTGGGCCTGCAACCTAAACCAGAAATGAACATCCGAGGCGATATTGGCATTTTGCGCGGCAATGGCTTCCAGACCATGCAGCGCGTCTATTGGAATAACAAAGCCAGTGGCATTGTCTCAGATGTGCCCAGTGAAGCTGAGCTAACGCCGCAACTCTGGGGCAACTGGCAGTTCAAAGAGGAATGACTTAAAGACAAACCTTATGGCAAGCCTTTGTGTTAATAGCGTAGGGTTATGGCGTTGCTTTCATAAAACAGCGTTTTCATCGCAGCGTAGTGGTATTACACTTGTGCTATCTACAACAGCATTAATCTATTTCTGAAACGAGAGGGAAGTGGGTTCGAGAGTGTTCAAGCTTAACGACAGAGTCCGCATTGGCGGGCGGACGATGCTGTCACCAAGCGTTTCCCTGGTGGGTTTAACGGGGCGCGTCGTCTCAAGCCGCGCCGACGCCCCTCCCGGTACTGTGGCCGTGTGGGTGGATTGGGAGGAAGGCGGCTATACAGATACCGATGAACTGCCTTCAGTGGTCAACGTGCCGGGACAACATTTAGAGATGGTTGAGGTCAATACCCCTACCCTGACTCTTGAACCTCCACTAGCGAAACAGGCTTCCCCAACATCCTTACAACCCGACGAGACCACTCCAACGGGCGAAGCAGAGACATCAGAAGAAGATACTAAGCCGACCAAGGGAAACTTCTTACGCTTAGTGGATTAATTAACTCAAGTTTCTACGTGAGTAGAGTGTCATTCCGAGCGAAGTGCAACGGAGTCGAGGAATCTTGGCAGCGTCTCTACAAGTGTTCACAGCAAGATTTCTCGACTGCGCTCCCTTTGGTCGCTCCGTAAGCAATGACTATCCCCTGGTAGTAATTTAGGTTAAGGACGAGGCTAAGGGGATTAACATTAAACATTCCCGCCGGAGGATTACGCAATATGAAGAAGTGTCTGCTGGCGATTTTACTTTGCATGGGAAGTTACATGCCTGTTTCTGCCAAAGTGAGTGGTCATCATGCCAGTCGTAGGCATACTCAACGAGTTCATAAAAGTCGTATCACACGCCATCGGCGGGGTAAGCGCATTCTCCTGGCTCCGCACAAAGACCTCATGTTAGCCCATCCAACACCTTCCCCTAAACCAAAGTCCAAAGACGTAAAAGGGCCGGGTTAAAATAAGTTGCAATAATTTCGCAGCACTCAAAATGCCGGAAGACTTCATAAGGTCTTCCGGCATTGGCTTTGCGATAAGTTAAAGCCAAAGAGTTTAAAGAAGGATTGAGAGATGCGTTTATCTATTGGTGCCCTAACCTTGTGTCTATTGGGTAGTTGTTGGTGGGTCGCAACGGAAGCTTCTGCCCAGGTTCGTGATCCAGAAGGGCAAGGCCGACCAACATCAGCCGCCCCCAACGGAAATTGGCCGATCCCCGGCACCCCGGCTCAATGTATCGGTGTCACCACGGGCGATACCATCAGGGTGATACTGAGAAACCGGCGTGCTGGCACCCACACTCCTAGCATCGATAGGAGACGCCCGGTGACGGTTCGGCTGTACGCGGTCACTGCACCAAGCCTGGGACAGACCTATGGCACTCAAGCCCGGCAATACACCCAACGGCTCATTCTTAATCGCCCAGTGATGCTCTACATCAAAAGCACAGACCGTGCGGGGCATATCCTGGCGTGGGTCTTTGCCAACTCCATCAGCGTCAATCGGGAACTCGTTTTAAATGGCTATGCACGGTGGGATCACACCGCAACCCAGGAAACAAAGATGCGTGATTTCGAGAATGAAGCACGTCTACGCCATCGTGGTCTCTGGCGCGGCACACCCGTTACTGCCCCACAATTATCGAGTAGCAGCGCCAAGCCTGATAATACGACTAACCACCGCTGAACGCCGCTGTTTTAGCTTAAATATCTTTGCCGTTATAAAGCATTTAACTGGCAGACAAGATTATGGGACAGCCCCAATTGGGCTGTCCCTTTTGTTTGCTGAAATTCCGAGTAAAAAATTAAGATCTCAGGGCCAAGCGAGTTTCTGCTATGATACTGGTACGATTCCTAAAAGGGATATGCCGTAGCCAAGCGACTTGGCCCGTAATCTTAGATATAAAATCTTAAGCGCAAATCGGTTTAGCTCCAGAACACTGAAGATTTTTCTCCACCTCAGTTACTCAATTCTATTTCATCACCGCTATCGAGGGTGGCTTACCATGCAGTACATGAGGTAAAGGAGTCTCCATGAATGACAGACTGGCGTCGGGCGTTGCGGATGTTAGGTTGAGTCAGCAGCATAATCGTCAACAGCGGCTCCTGAAGAGTGTCATCCTCTCAGGGCTGACTCTGACCTTGCTCGCCGTACTCCGGGCCACTCCCTTAACCTATACCGTCACCAATACCAACGACAGTGGGGCGGGTTCTTTACGCCAGGCGATTTTGGATGCTAATGCCAACGCGGGAGCCGACACCATCGTTTTTAGTATTCCCGGCAGCGGGGTGCAGACGATTCAGCCCACCTCGGCCCTACCTACCATCAGCGATGCGGTGACGATTGATGGCAGCACCCAGTCGGGTTACGTCGCGGGAGGCGCACCACAAATTGTGCTCGACGGCACGAATGCCGGATCAAGCACCAGCGGCTTGGCCCTGAACACGGCCACGACTGTCAAGGCACTAACAATCAACAAATTCACGGGGCACGCCATTGCTATTCTCGGTGACACTGGCAGCGTCGTTAAGGGTTGCTACCTCGGCCTCAACGCGGCGGGCACGGCGGCGCTACCCAATGGCGGCAACGGTATCTTGATTGCCAACGGCTCGTCCAATAACATCATCGGTGGCCCGGCAACAGGCGACGGCAATGTCATCTCTGGCAATCTCTCAGCGGGCATTGATATTGTCCATGCAGGTTGTAACAATAATCGGGTGCAGGGCAATATCATTGGTTTGAACGCCGGGGGCACCACCTCCCTACCTAATTACGTCGGTATTGAGATTGTGAACGCCGCCAACGGCAACATCATCGGCGGCTCCGCCACAGGCGCGGGCAATGTGATCTCCGGCAATTCTTTCGGAGGCATCACCATCAATGGCAGTAGCGGCGTGCCCACGAACACTGTGATCCAAGGTAACTTGATTGGCACCGACCGCGCCGGGACGATAGCTCTGGCCAATGGTGGTGATGGTATCTTCGTTGGCAATGGCGCTACCAAAGCCACTATCGGCGGCCCGGCGGCAGGAGAAGGCAATACCATCGCTTTCAATGCCAACAACGGCGTCATTGTGGGGAGTGCCACCGGCAATAGTATTCGCGGCAACAGCATTCATGATAACGGCTCGCTCGGCATCAATCTTTTTGGCGGCACAGAGGACGCCAATGGCGTAACCGCGAACGATGCTGGCGATGGCGACACCGGCTCCAATAATCTGCAAAATTATCCGGTGCTCAGCAGTGTTTCCAGCGCCGGTGGCACGACCACCATCACGGGCACGCTCAACAGCACGGCCAGTAAGAGCTATGCCATTGACTTCTACAGCAATGACACGGCGGATGCTTCCGGCTATGGCGAAGGTAAGACTTACTTAGGCACTACTGCTGTGACGACCGACGCGACGGGTAACGCGACCATCAATGTGACGTTGCCCGTGACGGTAGCCTCCAATCAATTTATAACCGCCACCGCAACCCGCACCTCGGCCACCGATAGCACCGGAACACTGGGCGATACCAGCGAATTCAGTGCGGCATTCCATGCAGGCGAAACACTCCTGGGGCCAAGTCCGTACCTGAGCAAAGCCGATAGTCCTTTTATCACAACGATCAATGCTGGCACGACTTTGTTGGAAGACTTCGAGGACGGACTGTTGAATACACCCGGCGTCACGGCATCAACTGGTAGTGTCACCGGGCCAGGCGGCTTGACGGACTCCGTAGATGCTGATGATGGCACCATTGATGGCAGTGGCACCAATGGCCATTCTTTCTTCTCCGGGGCGGGTGCCACCGGCATTACCTTCACCTTTGACGCGACCACGCTGGGTGGCTTGCCCACCAGGGCCGGTATCGTCTGGACTGATGGCGAAGGCACCACCTCCTTTGAGGCTTTCGATGGCAATGGAGCGTCGCTGGGCACCATCGGCCCGGTGGCTATTGCCGATGGCAGCTTTGAAGGCACGACGGGGGAAGATCGTTTCTTTGGGTTGACCTACGCGGGTGGTATTTCGGCCATTAAGATTAGCAATACCTCCGGCGGCATTGAAGTAGATCATTTGCAATATGAGGTGCATTCCCTGCATCTGGTGGTCACCAATACCAATGATAGTGGACCAGGTTCGTTGCGCCAGGCGATCCTCAATGCCAATGCCTACCCCGGCACCACCATTTCCTTCAACATACCCGGTGGCGGGGTGCAGACGATTGCCCCCGCCAGTGCCTTGCCTGCGCTCACGGCTAACGGCACCGTAGTTGATGGCACCACACAGCCAGGCTTTATCAGTGCGCCGATGATTGTGTTGAGCGGACAGAATACGGGCGTGCGGCCACCAACAAACTTTGAAGCGGCTTTGGTGATTAACGGCTCCAACTGCACCGTGCGCTCCTTAACCTTCAACAATGGCTACCCGGGGGGCATTCACATCTTCGGCACCGGTGCCACCCTCTTAGCCAGTAACAACACCGTTGAGGGCTGTTATTTTGGCACCAACGCGGCAGGCACAGCAGTTTCATCTTTGAGCGGCCCCGGCATTGCCATCAGCAACGATGGTTTCACGACGGGCAGCGGCGCGACGAATAACACTATTGGCGGCACGACCGCCGCGCAGCGCAACGTGATAAATACCAATTTGCCCAGTAGCGGCTTCGGCATTGACATTCAAGGTGATGATACGACGGACAACCGCATCATCGGTAACTACATCGGCACCGATGCAACGGGCACCGGCACCATCGGCAACTCCTTTGGCGTCGGGATTAGTGGCGGCGCACATGACAACGTCATCGGCGGCACCACCGCAGCCGAGCGCAACCTCATCTCCGGCAACGCCACGGGAATTTTGATTTATAGCAACACCAACACTGTGCAGGGCAACTACATCGGCACCGATGTGACTGGCAACGCGCTACTCGCTAATACCGACGCAGGCGTTTCGCTGGACGCAGGCGCGGCGAATAACCTCATCGGCGGCGCGGCGACCACGCCTGGCACCGGGGTGGGCAACGTCATCTCCGGCAATGGCGGGGCTGGGGTGGAGATTATAGGACGCAGCTTCGGCAGCGGTGCGTTTTCCAATCACAACACCGTGCAGGGCAACTTGATCGGCGTCAAAGCCAACGGTAGTGAAGCCTTAGCCAATGGCAATGGCGTGCTGGTGAAACTTGCCGCCACCGACAACACGGTGGGCGGCACGACAACCGGAGCGGGCAATATTATCTCTGGCAATACTATTAACGGTGTTGATATTCAAGATGCCAACACAATGCGTAACTTAGTGCAGGGTAACTACATCGGCACCAATGCAGGGGGCACGGCAGCATTGGGCAACCAGGAAGGCGTCGTCCTCAGCGGTGGCACCACAAACAACCTCATCGGCGGCACGAGCGTGGCGGCTGGCAACGTTATTTCCGGTAACACCAGCGACGGGGTCTGGGTGACCGGCAGCGGCACCAGCGGCAATACGATTCAAGGCAATTACCTGGGGCTGAACGCGGCTGGCACGGCTAAGCTCGCCAATGCCTTTTCCGGCGTAGACTTGGGCAGCGGTTCCAGCAACACCACCGTCGGCGGCACCACGGCGGGCGCGGGCAATGTGATTTCCGGGGATGACATAGCCATTGGCATCCAAGGCAGTAATGGCAATGTGGTGCAGGGCAACTTGATAGGCACCGATGCGACGGGGACGGTGGCCCTGGGCAATGTGGATGACGGTGTCTATCTTTATCAAGGCTCGTCGAACAACCTCATCGGCGGCACGACGGCGGGGGCGGGCAATGTCATTGCTTACAGCACTGGCGACGGGGTCGGGGTCAACGGCACAAACTCCACCGGCAACGCGATTCGTGGCAATTCAATCCATGATAACGACGGATTGGGAATTGACCTGGCGGGTGGAGCGGAAGACGCCAATCGCGTCACTGCCAACGATGCTGGCGATGCCGACATCGGATCCAACAGCTTGCAAAACTATCCGGCGATCTCGAACGTGACAACTTTGGGTAGCACCACCACGATAGCCGGGACGCTAAACAGCCTGGCCAACACCACCTTTAGCCTTGACTTCTATCGCAACAGCACAGCAGACAATTCTGGTTTTGGCGAAGGCGAAGCATATCTTGGCAACCAGGATGTCACAACTGATGGCAGTGGCAACGCCAGTTTCAGCTTCACCCTCACTGGCGTGTTTAATGGTCAATCCTTTACCACCACCGCCACCAATAAGGCGACCGGTGATACCAGCGAGTTCAGCCAGAACAAAGATGCGGTGGCGGCAAGTTTGGGACTCAGCACATCCAGCAATCTCTTTAGCGAAGGCGCGGGCAACAATGCCGCAACGGGCACGGTCACGCGCAACACCTTTACGGGCGTGCCCCTGATCGTCAATCTTTCCTCTAACAGCAATCGCGTGCGCGTGCCTGCCACTGTCACCATTCCGGCAGGGGCGACTACGGCCACTTTCTCGATTGATGCCGTGGATAACAGCATTGCTGATGCTTCTCCCACCGTCACCATCACGGCCAGTGCCCCCGGCTTACCCAATGCCGTAGCGACTGTAACTGTGACCGACAACGACAGCCCCGGTATCACCGTAGCACCCACATCAGGATTAGTGACGACCGAGGCCGGAGGCAAGGCAAGCTTCCAAGTGGTGCTGAATACGCAACCAGTGGCGGATGTCTCGCTGGGACTCAGTAGCAGCAACAGCGGGGAAGGCACCGTGGCACCCACCACCTTGACCTTCACGCCAACTAACTGGAACGTGCCACAAACCGTGACGGTAACGGGTGTAGATGATACGGTGGCCGATGGTAATCAGCCTTACACCATCAGCACCGCCCCGGCAGTGAGCACTGACCCCAACTATAATAAGTTGGATGCTGCCGATGTGAGCGTGGTCAACCAGGATAACGAGTCGCCCACCTTAACCTTGAGTGCCAATCTCAGCACCATTGTCGAAGGCGCGTCCACCATCCTCACGCTCAGCCGCAATACGCCCACCACTGCGGCGCTAACGATCAATCTCAGCAGCAGCGATAATGCCACCTTACCCGTGCCAGGCACTGTCACCATTCCGGCAGGTGCCGCCGGTGCTACTATGACGCTGACCGCCACGGACGATAGCACAGTTAACGGCACACGCACGGCCAACCTAACTGCCAGTCTGAGCGGCTTCAACTCTGGGACTCTCGCCATCACGGTGACGGATAACGATGTTGCCACTGTTCCCACTCCAACCCCAGTCCCCACCGTGCCGCCCAGCTTAACCGTGACCCTTAATCCTGCTACCGTCAGTGAAGCGGCGGGTGTATCAGCCTCACATGGCACCGTCACGCGCCACGATGCCCCGACCACAGCACCTTTGAGCGTGCAAATCACCACTGACCAGCCGGGCAAGGCGCGTCCCGCCATCACCACTGTTACCATTCCGGCAGGTAAGACTGCGGGCACCTTTGCCATTGATGCAGTGGATAATAACCTGGTGGATGGCTCACAAGCCGTGACCTTCACCGCCACTGCAAACACCTTCCTCCCCGGCACCGCCACTTTAATCGTCACCGATGATGACAAACCCACGCTGACGTTGAGCATTACGCCTAATCGCCTGCGCGAAACGGGTGGCGCACGCGCCGGGCAAGGGACAGTCATCCGCAACACGGCGACGGATAAGCCCCTCGTGGTGCAATTGAGCAGCAGCAATACGACTAAGCTGCGTGTGCCCACCTCTGTGACCATTCCAGCCGGTGCTATTGCTGCCACCTTTGCTGTTACGACGATTAATGACAATCAACCCAAAGGCCCGCGTCTGGTCACAATCGCGGCACGGGCACTGGGCTTTGTCTCTGGCACAACCCAGGCTATCGTCACCGATGCGGCTCCGGCCAGTAATCTGCCCCTTGGCGGCCAAGTCACGGTCGTGGCGAGCAGCGTGGCCCCCGGAGCGCCCACGGGCATTGGTGGTGCCACCGTGACCCTGCTGCAAAAGGGCATTGTCTTGGACGCTGTGCTAACCGATGCCTCTGGGCACTATCAATTCACCAACTTGCCAGTTGGCATTTACACCGTCACCGTGCGCAAGGATGACTACACTAGCTTCAGTCCCGCATCGCGTTCAGTGGAAATCAGTCCCAAGGGTGCGCCCTCCAACAATGACTTTGTCGGCACGCCCCAGGGCAGTTTCGGAGGGCGGATTACCCAGCGTCTGGAAGATGGCACGGTGCAGGGTGTGGCCGGAGTCACCATCAATGTTTACAGCACCGGGGGCGTCCTCACTGGGCGCACGGGCAGCACGGGTCAATACACCTTGTCCACTGCCTTTGTCGGCCCGTGGCTGGTGGTGCCAGTGCTGCATGGCACCTACTTCAAGCCCACCACGCGCGTTGCGGCCTTAAGTCCCACCACGCCCATCAGCACAGGACTGGATTTCACCGTTGCGGGCACAGATGCTATCGCTCCCACCGTGACCATCCTGACGCCGCGTCCTGGCAGTTTCAAGGTCAGCAGCCAACCCACACAGGCCAGCGGGACGGCGGCGGATAAAGGCGGGGCGGGCGTGGCAGTCGTCACAGTAGCTCTCGCCCGCTTTGCCACGGCGACCTCGAAGGTGCCGACTGGCTTCTGGAACTGGAAGACCAATGCCTTTACCAGTGCGGATAATCCGTTGGTGGTGGAACGCGTCGCTACTGGCACTACAAGCTGGAAATTGTCGGGCCTGCCGAAGTTAGCGGCTGGCTTCTATGGCCTGCGGGCCACGGCTCTCGATGGCGCAGGGAATCGGCAAGTCTCGCCTTTCGTGCGCTATAGCATCGCGGGCGCCAGTGCAGTCGCGGCAGAGACAGGCAGCACAGGCTCATCTGCTGTGGCCCTTTCTAATGCCAGCGCACAAGCCACAATAGCCACTATCCAGCTTCGTTTCTTAGGTGCCTTAGAGCCAGAATCAGCAAGCGATACGGCCCATTACACCGTGGCCGTGAATGGGCATTCGGTGGGGGTCGAGAGTGCTGGCTATGACGCGACCAAACATACTGTTACCCTGAGCTTACCCGAAGGCGCGTTGCAGCACGGCGACACCGTGTCAGTGCGCTGGAATAACCTGGCAGATGCACAACAACAGCGGGTAGAGGGAGAAGCGACTATCCACGCAGGACTCTAACTAAAGATATTTATTTTGCGTTTATTTAACCACGAATGAACACTAACAGACACGAATGGGGATTGAGGATAGAAAACCCAGATTGCCCTATCAAGCTATGGTTCTTTCAATCCTCAATTCTATATCTTCCTTAATTCGTGTCTATTAGTGTTCATTCGTGGTTACAAATTCTCTGGTTTCAACAACGGAAAAAGAATAATTTCACGGATAGACTGATTATTGGTTAGCAGCATAACCAGGCGGTCAATGCCGATACCCAGGCCACCCGTGGGCGGCAGGCCATATTGCAGGGCACGCACATAATCGGCGTCATAGGCTTGGGCTTCCTCATCCCCACCCGCTTTCTGGGCCGCTTGCTCGCGGAAACGCTTCTCCTGATCTAAGGGATCATTAAGCTCCGAAAAGGCATTGCCGATTTCCCCGCCACCAATGAAGACTTCAAAGCGATAGGTCAATTGCGGCTCATCGGCTTTGCGCTTGGCCAGAGGAGAAACTTCAATCGGGAAATCCGTGACAAAGGTCGGCTGAATTAAAGTGTGCTCAACGTTATTTTCAAACGCCGTCACTAAATCGCGCCCGCCGCGTATTTCCAGGTCAATGGCTTCTTTCACTAATTCACGCATCGTCACGCGTCGCCACGGCGGTGTCAGGTCAATGGTATGCTCGCCATAAGTGCATTGCAGGGTGCCATTCACCGTTTCGGCCATATGGGCAATCATGGCTTCGGTGAGATTCATCATGTCGTGATAATCGGCATAAGCCTGATAAAGCTCCATCATGGTGAATTCAGGATTATGGCGGGTATCCACGCCCTCATTGCGGAAGTTTCGGTTAATCTCATAAACCCGCTCCAGGCCACCTACGACCAACCGCTTGAGATAGAGTTCGGGGGCAATGCGCAAATACAAATCAATATCCAGAGCATTATGATGGGTGATAAACGGGCGTGCCGCCGCGCCCCCGGCGATGGACTGCATCATGGGCGTTTCGACTTCAACAAAGCCACGGGCATCCAGGAATTGACGCATGGCGCGGACAATGCCGCTGCGCTTGCGAAATAGCTCGCCCACTTCCGGGTTGGCGATTAAATCGGCATATCGCTGGCGAAAGCGCGTTTCCACATCGCTTAAACCATGATACTTCTCCGGTGGAGGCTGCACTGAAGTCGCTAACAGGGTGAATTCCGTTAAAGCCACCGACACTTCGCCGCGCCGGGTCTTCATCACTTCGCCCCGCGCCCCAATAATATCGCCTAAATCGAGCGATAAGAACTCTTCTATGTTGTCGGCACCCAGGCGGTCTAACTGGGCAATGACCTGGATTTTGCCGGAATCGTCCCACAGATCAGCAAAGGCAATTTTGCCCTGCCCACGCTTGGATTTCAGGCGGCCCGCTATGCTGACGGTGGTACCGTCCAGGGTTTCAAAATTGGTGATAATCTCGTTGGCTAGGTGAGTGCGGTCATAGCGCGTTTGCGCAAAGGGGTCGCGCCCGGCCCGCTGCAAATCGAGCAGGCGCTGCCGTCGCAGGGCGACAATTTCATTCTCTGGCACGTTATCTTGCGAATGTTCGGTTGGTTCGGAAGCTTGGATGTCGGTCATAACGCCGACAGTTTATCAAATGTGGCAGTCTCAAGAGGAGGCGGCCCATAAATGAGGCATTTACGGCAGCAAATCGGTTATGGCAATAGCAGCATCAGGTTTGGCTAACGGCGTAATCGTTTCTGGCTCCCGATGCACGCTCAAATCCATATAGCCAAAGCCAAAAGGCTGCTCAGGACGCGGTGCAGGTCGCCGATGCACTTCAATCTGATTAGCCGCCAGATTAATTATCCAATACTCAGGGATACCTGCACTGGCATAAAGACTGGCTTTATCAGTCATAAAGACTGGCTTTATCAGTGCGGTCATAGGCTAAGGTGCTACCCGAGATTTCTATGACTAACGAGGCGGTACCAGGGATGGTGCCAGCATAGTCACGGGGGCTGCCTGGAAAAACGGCGATGTCTGGTTCGGGTTCTGAGGTGTCACTTAGAGGCAGTGGACAGCGCACACTGATACAGCATTTCTCGCCAAAACTGCCTCGTAAAGCATCAGCCACAAGAGCAAAGGCGACCCAACGGCGGCTTTCGACAGGGCATACTTCAATAATCTCCCCATTAATGAGTTCCACTCGTTTGCCATCGAATAGTCCCGTCTCAGCAATACGATAATATTGCTCCCGTGTCCAACGCCATGCCTGGGGTTTACTGGTTGCCATTGTTTCTTGCTCTAGAGTGCTGACCATAATCACCTCTTTGCTGGAAGTTTAACAAACGAAAAAGCAGAAGTAGCCTCATGCTAGCTTCTGCTTTTTGCGGCTCCATTTGCAACTTCTATTAACGGGGGCGGAATGAGCGCATGATGGTGTTGACGCCAGGCGCACCATTGGTGTTATCTTGAATGATATACATTTTCTGCCCACGCGCGGCCAGGATTGCACTGCCCCGCAAACCCGGTAAAGTTTTACCAGGTTTGGGTCGCAGCAAGACACCCCGAAGACTACCGATATTGGCCGCCGAAACAGAGACGTTATTTACTATGTTGCCAGCATTGTTAAAGGTGCTATTAACCACGCCGGAAGTGTTGAAGACGCTATTATTACCTTGCAGGCTGGAGCGAAATCCTTCTGGAGTCAGAATATGCTCTAAATTAGCGTTGTTGGGTAGAGTCGGAAATGTCATTGAGCCAACGGTGACCGTTCCAGTGCCCCGCGCTGGCTTGAAAATATCAAAGGAGATGGAGGCTCCATTGCCCTGGCGTGCCAGAGTGGTTACCCGAACCCAATTAGCAGGTAACGTCATGGAAGAGCCATCGGCTAAAGTCACCGTTTGCGCCACACCTGAGACACTCATGTTCATGCCTGGCATCGTTGGCAATGACCCTGCATATTCGACGACAGGCTCTTCTGGATGGCACACCGGATCAGGCCGGTACCCGGCTTCCACGGCATCTTCCCCGGAAGCGAAGCCCAGTACAATATCATGCGACTGGCGCAGCATGTTGGGGCAATTGGGACGATGATAGTAAGTATCCATCTGGGTCGAAACCACACGCCAGATATTGCCATCTATTTTGTAGCGATCATCACCTAAGTAATGCCGAATCCAACCGGGCGGTGGGTAGTATTTAAGCCGGGCCGCGTGACGCACCGAAGGCGAAGTGGAGACGGCTCGTTGCACCGGGGCCGCCGTGACACGCGCCCGCAGGCCAATCGCTCCGCACGCACTCAGCAGAGCCACGCCGATGATCGAATTTCGCTGAAATCGCATTTTAAGCAAGTCCTCCTGAAGACTTCTCAACAAGGCAGCAGCGACCGCTCAAGCAGCTACCCTGGACATAAAACCTTAATTCGCGCTACCGGCGGCGCCCGGCGGGGGCTGTTCATTACCAGCCCCACCACTGCCACCTGGATAGCCACCTGATCCGCCGGGATAACCACCACTACCGCCAGGATAGCCGCCGCTACCACCGGGGTAGCCGCCACTGCCGCCAGGATAACCACCCATTTGACCAGGGGCCATGCGCGGGGCAGGCGGGGGGCCACCCACGTAGCGAGGCACCTGACCTTCTCCTAAGAGCGCAGCCAGGACTTTATCCACCGTCTGGCCGACTAAGGGGCGTGTATGGGGATACCCATTAAGCGTTGTAGCGACCCGTTGAATATAAGAGTAGTTCGCTGCGAAAGTGGCCGGGGCAACCTGTCCAGAATAGATGTATTCAACATACCGCTCCAAGTGCGGCCCGCGTGTCAAGCGTGCAATAGCCGCTATCTGGCTGCCTGGCTCTGGCTTGGAGACCGGGTCGGGACGATAGCCAGCCAGCACCGCGTCTTGCCAGGAGGCAAAACCAATAACGCGATTGTAGCGGTGCAGGCCACGCGGCGAGTGTCCTATCTGCTCCAAAATTGGAGCCGCCCACGGACGATAATAGTGGCGCACGGGGTAGATGCCAGGATCATCTTCGAGGGCAACATACTGCCACAACCCAGACTTGAGCTTGTAGCGATCATCGGGCAGATAGTAAGCGAGCCAGTTTATAGGAGGAATCTTATACTTGGCCATCACCATCTGGGTGCGCT
>Ga0213875_10000993_pt1 | contig 20243 bp, 13 predicted proteins | sample BarmaccomBMRX_R8_FD_160105 | JGI IMG/M metagenome (GOLD analysis project Ga0213875, IMG submission 160105) | Root-associated microbial communities from Barbacenia macrantha in rupestrian grasslands, the National Park of Serra do Cipo, Brazil - RX_R8 | ecosystem: Host-associated > Plants > Roots... | reverse complement strand
GATGCCGGGGTCACGACGCTGGCGACGATCTACCACGCCTGCCATCGCGAATTGTGCGACCTCGGCGACGGCCGCAGCTTCGAGATCGTCAACTTCATGGAATTGCTCGGGGAAGGACTCGGGCTCGACACCGAGGACCTCTACAAGCGCCTGAAGCTGATGCGGGATGTCGACGAGGTCATTGCCGAGACCGCGCCGATGATCGACGCGCATGGGCTCGACCTTGACACCGTGCGCGACGCGCTATTGTTCGAGTTCGGGGCCGCGACACCGGGCCCGGGCGCAACGGCGCGCGCAACCGCGGGCTCAAAACGGGGCATATGACCCGGCTCAGCGTCAACCTCAACAAGATCGCGCTGTTGCGCAATTCGCGGGTGACCGGCGTGCCCGACGTCGCGAAGTTCGCGCATATCGCGCTCGATGCCGGCGCCGACGGTCTGACCGTGCATCCGCGGCCGGACGAGCGCCACATCCGCCGCAGCGACGTGCCGATATTGGCCGAATTGATGCGGCCGCGGCGGCCGGCGATCGAACTCAACATCGAGGGCTACCCCGATCCGCGCTGGCTGGCGCTGGTCGAAGAGATCAGGCCGGAGCAATGCACCCTGGTGCCCGACCCGCCCGATGCCTTCACCTCGGAAGCCGGCTGGCGGCTCGATGACGATGCCGAGGCGGCGACGCTGGCGCCGCTGATCGCGCGGCTCAAGGCCTTGCCGGCGCGGGTGATCCTGTTCGTCGATCCGGATTGCCCGAAGATCGAGCGCGCTCGTGCGCTGGGGGCCGATGGGGTGGAGATCTATACCGGGACCTATGCCGCCGCCTACCGTGCCGGCGATCACGCCCGCGCGCTGGCCGATTGCGTTGCGACCGCAACGCGTGCGGCGGCGGCCGGGCTCGTCGTCAATATCGGGCACGATCTGAACCTCGACAATCTGCCCGCGCTGGTCGCGGCGATGCCGCCGCTCGCCGAAGCCTCGATCGGCCACGAATTGACCGCCGACGCGCTCGCGATCGGCTTTGCTGCCGCGGTTGCCGCCTACAAAGCCGCTCTCAACCCGCTCGCCGCGGCCGTTTGAGGAGCCGTGCCCTGATCGACAAGTCTGTGGTATCGGCTCAGGTGTCATTCCGGGGCGCGAGCAACGCTCGCGAGCCCGGAACCTATGAACATCGGCCTGTGACATGTTCAAAGGCGGCGGTGTTCTTGGGTTCCGGTCCTGCCCCTCTCGGGGCATCCCGGAATTACCAATGTTCCTTGGCTCGACGAACTTTGGAAGCAGGACATAGCGGGGCGCCCGGCCGGCCGGCAGCCGCCCCGCTTTCCGACGCGGCAGCACAATGACGACCACCATCCTGCAGATCCTGGTCAGCCCCCGCGCGCAGTCGTTTAGCCGGCTGATCGCGCGCGAGATCGTCGCGCGCCTCGAACAGCTGCATCCCGGCGCTCGCATCATCGACCGCGACCTCGCGGCCGAGCCGCCGCCGCATCCCGATCTCGATCTTTATGACGCGATCCTGTCGCCGACGGCCGATACCGATCCGCGCTTCGCGCTGTCGGAGCAATTGATCAGCGAGTTGGAGGCAGCCGACTGGGTCGTGATCGGCACACCGATGAACAATTTTTCGGTGCCCTCGACCCTGAAGGCGTGGATCGACCATATCGTTCGCATCCGCCGCACCTTCGCCTCGACCCCGGCCGGCAAGGTCGGCCTGTTGCGCGATCGACCGGTCATCGTCGTCAGCGCACATGGCGGGTTTTGCGGCGAGGCACCGCCCGGTCAGCCCGATTTCCTGACCCCCTATTTGCGCACGATCTTTCACACGATCGGCATCGGCCGGATCGAGTTCATCCGCCTCGAAGGCGTGACCCGCGGCCCGGAAAGCCTCGCCCGCGCTCTCGCCGCCGCCCGCGACTGGCTCGACAGCCGCCTGCCGCTCCCCGATTCCAGCGCCAAACCTTTAGAGCCGGTGGCAGGTCACTTCGATCGCGCCGGTTCGGCATAGCGGACGGCTAGATGTTGCCCGCGTGCCAAGCGCAGGTCTCGAAGGCTCCGAAGCAATGCCGGAACACTGAACGCCAGGAGGATGGTTCCCAGAACGCCGGGGATTAGCGCAATTGCCGCAAGGGTGTCCATTTTGATCCTCTCGACGCTGATTTAATCTCGAAGTGCGACGATTTCCAGCCGAGTTACGTATTCATCGAGAGCAAGAAGGTGGCAGACGGCATAATCAAGTAGCCGCAGAAGAATTACAGGTACTTCGAAAAAAGTCGCGTGATCGCATGCGGTACGGTGGTGCGCGCCACCCCCTATGCACGGAATTATACAATAGAAAGACATCTGTTTGTTGAAACAAACCAAGCTTCAATTAATGCGTCAACGTTCTCAGAATTCTAAATGCGAGAGAAAGCGCCAAGGGGGCCACGAAGAGAATGCCGATTAGCCATCCGGCGGCCGAAAACCCCAAACTCTCACCTTTCCCGGTACGACGGCCTAATTCGGCAAAGCCCATTACAGTAGCCGTGACCGAAATGGCACATGTTAGAATCGCGACGGTTACATAGATGAGGGTGTGTCCGAACGACTCCCCGCGCCCAAACGACGAAATTGCTGTAATAATGAGCGCGCCTATGGCGAACAGAACAGTAAGCTCGATCCAGTCTTTCACGTAGGTTTTGGCCCAGAAGGGCGTGACTTATCCGGGCTTAGTTTCGCCTTCGCGACCCGCTTGAGCTTCTTTTTAAACCGCTCTTTATCCTCGTCGCATTCGAGTTCGCGAGCGGTTTCGCCGGCAAGTTGAACGGCGATCCATTTGAGAAGGATCTCCATTTTGATTCAGCCGAAGCGGCCCGAGCGCGGGAAGCCTTGCGGCACCGCGCGGCCGGCGCTGCCGCGAGCGCCGAGCCAGGGCCCCAGCGCCGTTTCGGTGCGGGTGCGGTTCTCGCCTTGCCGCCAGGAGAAGCCGTCTTCGAGCCGAAAGGCTTTGCCGTCGGCGAGGCCCCCCTCGCGGTAGCGCTGCAGGATGACGCCGCGGCCGCGGCTCATCTCCGGGATCTCGTCGATCCGCAGGATCAGCATGCGCCGATTGTCTCCGACCAGCGCGACATGGTCGCCGGTCAGCGCCAGGCAGATCCGCGCCGCGGCGCCCGCCGCCGGGGTCAGGATTTGCTTCCCGGCGCGGGTCTGGGCCACCGCTTCGTCGGCATCGACGACGAAGCCGCGCCCGTCATTCGCCGCGATCAGCAGCTTACCCGGGCGGTATGGGAACATCGCCACGACATCGTGCTCGTTCGGCAGGTCGATCATCAGGCGCAATGGCTCGCCCTGCCCGCGCCCGCCGGGCAGGCGATCGACCCCGAGCGTATAGAAGCGGCCGTTGCTGGCGAAGACCATCAGGCGGTCGGTGGTCTCGGCCGCAACCGCGAAACGCGGCGCGTCGCCCTCCTTGTAGCGCTGCTCGCCGGCCGCGATGTTGTGACCGCGCACCGCACGAATCCAGCCTTTCTGCGAGCACAGCACCGTCACCGCCTCGCGCTCGACGAGGGCGGCGGCCGGGATCTCGACGATCGCCGGCGCCGCGGCGAAGGCCGTGCGGCGGCGGCCGAGCGCGGTGTCGCCGCCGAATTCGGCGCGGGTCTTCGCGACTTCATCGGCGATCGCGCGCCACTGCCGGCGCTCATTGCCGAGCAGCGCCTCAAGGCCGGCCTGCTCCTTGCCCAGCGCCTCCAATTCCTTGCGGATCTCGATCTCCTCGAGCCGGCGCAGCGCGCGCAGCCGCATGTTCAGGATTGCCTCGACCTGCGTGTCGCTGAGGTCCCACCGCGCCATCATCTCGGCCTTCGGGTCGTCGGCCTCGCGAATGATGCGAATGACCTCGTCGAGGTTGACGTAGACGATGATCTGCCCGCGCAGGATCTCGATCCGCCGGGCCACCGCCGCGAGGCGGTGCCGGCTGCGCCGCTGCAGTACCACCCGGCGATGGTCGAGAAAGGCCCGCAACACCTCTTTCAGGTTCATGACCCGCGGCACGCCTTGCGGGTCGAGCACGTTCAGGTTCAGCGGCACGCGCACTTCCAGCTCGGTCAGCCGGAACAGCTGCTCCATCAACAGGTCGGCATCGACATTGCGCGTCTTCGGTTCGAGCACGAGCCGGACATCCTCGGCCGATTCGTCACGGATGTCGGCGAGCAGCGGCAGCTTCTTTTCTTCGAGCAGGGCCGCGACCTTCTCGATCAGCCGGCTTTTCTGCACCTGGTACGGCATCTCGGTGATGACGATCTGGTAGAGGCCGTGGCCGAGCGCCTCCTTTAGCCAGCGGGCGCGCAGCCGGAACGAGCCGCGCCCGGTCTCGTAAGCCTGCAATATGCTGTCATCAGGCTCGACCAGGACGCCGCCGGTCGGAAAATCGGGCCCCGCGAGGTGCACATGCAGTTCGGCCACCGAGCAGCCCGGGTTGTCGATCAGGTGCAATAGCCCGGCGCAGATCTCGCCGGCATTGTGCGGCGGGATGCTGGTCGCCATGCCGACCGCGATGCCCGAGGCGCCATTGGCGAGCAGGTTCGGAAAGCGCGCCGGCAGGATGACCGGTTCGCGGTCCTCGCCGTCATAGGTCGGGCGAAAATCGACCGCGTCTTCGTCGATGCCCTCGAGCATCGCCTGCGCCACCGGCGACAGGCGGCTTTCGGTGTAGCGCATCGCCGCGGCGTTATCTCCGTCGATATTGCCGAAATTGCCCTGCCCGTCGATCAGCGGGTAGCGCTGCGAGAAATCCTGCGCCAGCCGCACCAGCGCGTCATAGACCGCCAGCTCGCCATGCGGGTGGAACTTGCCGATCACGTCGCCGACGACGCGGGCGCATTTCTTGTAGCCCGACGCCGGATCGAGCCGCAGCTGCTGCATCGCATGCAGGATGCGGCGATGCACCGGCTTCAGCCCGTCGCGCACATCCGGCAGCGAGCGCGACATGATTGTCGACAGCGCGTACGACAGGTAGCGCTCGCCGAGCGCGTCGGCGAACGGAATGTCGCGGATCTCGCCGGAAGGGGCGATCACAGGCATATCTCAGACCCCAGCAAACTTGCATTCACCCTCTCCCGCGGTGTGGGAGAGGGCTTCCCAGCACGGCCGGTTTTTCGGCTTCCGTTCACACGCACACAACTTCCCTGGATCAGGTTTTGCTCAGTTGCATTACCCGTTTTCTCGTCATCCCCGGGCTTGACCCGGGGATCTCCGGGGCGCCCCCGAGATGGCCGGGTCAAGCCCGCCCATGACGAGAAGAAGGGGCAATCAACCTGACCAGAATCTGCATCACCCTTCGACGACGCCGCCGAACGAGACCCAGCGCGCGCCGTCGAAGCGCTGCAATTGCATCTGCTTGATCGGCGAGTAATCGGTCGGGCTCGTCGTCATCGTGATGCCCGGCAACAGCATCGGCACCGCCATGCCCTGCAGATGCGTCGCCCGGTCCATCAGATGCTCGCGGGTCAGATCGTCGCCGCAGGCCGCCAGCAATTGCACCACCGCGCCGGCGTGATAATAGCCGATCACGCTGCCCCAATCGTTGGGATCGACCTCCGGATTGTATTTCCTGGCGAAGGCGAGGTAGTCGCGAACTTCCGCATCGTCTTTCCAGGCCGGGTCCGCCGGTTCCTTGAGGAATTGCGCCGTCACCAGGCCCGCCGCCTTTTCCAGCCCGGCCGGCTGCAGGGTCACCGGCACCGAGGAGGCCGGGTAGCTGATCAGGTGCAGCGGATGCCAGCCGATATCGTAGACCCGGCGGATCGCCTGGGCGGCAAATTTCGGGATCGAAACATCGAGCAATACGTCGGCGCCCGACGCCTTCAGCGCGACAACCTGCGAATCGACCGTCGGGTCGGTCGCCTCGTAGGACGCCGTCATGACGATCATCTGATCGGCCTTGTCGCCGAGGCCGGCCTTGAAGCCGTTGATGTGGTCTTTGCCGAAATCGTCGTTCTGGTAGAGGATCGCGATCTTCGGGTTGGGCGCGCTTTGCAAAACGAAGCGGGCGAAGGCCCGGGTCTCGTTGACGAAGCTCAGATCGCCGCCCATCGTCCAGGGGTATTTCTCGGGGTCGCGGAACCGCGAAGCCCCGGTAAACAGGAACAATTGCGGCACCTTGCGGTCGTTCAGATAGCGCTGCACCGAGGCGTTGGTCGGGCTGCCGAGCGAGCCGAAGATCGCCAGCACCTGCTCCTGCTCGACGAGCCGCCGGGTCTGTTCGACGGTCCTGGCCGGGTTGTACCCGTCATCGGCGCTGATGAAGGTGATCTTGCGCCCGTTGACGCCGCCGCGGTCGTTGATCATGCGGTAGTAGGCCGAAATCGTGCGGCCGATCGTGCCGAACGACGAGGCCGGGCCGCTATAGGCGATGGTCTGGCCGATCTTGATCTCGCTATCCGAAACGCCGGGCCCGTATTTCTTCTCGTCAGCGCGAGCGCCGCCGGTGGCCGCGGCTGCGGCGAACGCGCCGAACAGTGCCATAACCAGAACCGGGGACCGCCTCGACCGCCTAGGGGTGAGTCGCCGCCTTGACGCTGCATTTAACATTGCCCTTCCTCCCTGCTTTTGGGGGCGAAACTTGACGCGCATTGCCCTCCTCGGCAATTGCGGGCGGCTGCGGTCAGAGTCAGACCTGGCCGTGCTCGGCGGCTCCGCAATCGGCGGCGCGGCGCAGGCGCGCGGCGAGGCGCCGGCGTGCCTCGGGCAGAGACTTGTCCTGCGGCAGCAGCAGATGATGGTGCAGGAAATAAGCCGTGAGTTCGAGGCCCGCAGCGATATCACCCGGGGCCGCAGCCGCCTCGGACCACAGGAAACCCGGCAGAGGCAACAGCTTATCCTGGTAGGGCTGGCCGGCGGCGCGGCATACCGCGCGCCCGGTGCGCGGCGAGACATAGGCGAGATCGGTGGCCGTGCCGGTTACGGCGCAGCGGCTCAAATCGAGGCCGAATCCGAGCGCCGCCAGCAGATCCCTTTCCCAGCCGACGTATCGCGCCGGCCAGTCGGGCGCAAAGACCAGCGCCTCGATCAGGCCGCCGAAGGCGGCATAAATGTCGGAATGCGGCTCGCGTTCCGGCAGGGTGGCAGCCAACAAGGCGGCGGCCGCGGTCAGCGCCGCGAGCCGGCCGGGATCGTCCAGGAACCGGGCGGCATGGGCGCGAACCGGTTCGCAAGACAACATCCCGAGATGTTCGGGTAGCCGGCCGCGCCAGCTCGCCGCGACCGCATTGCCGGGCTGCAAGACCGCCCGCAGCCGGGGCGATTGCCCGCCGCGCACCAGCCCGGCATGCCGCCCGTGATCGCGCGTCAGCAATTCGACGATCAGCGCGCTTTCGCCATGGCGCCGGGCGCCGAGCACGAACGCGCTGTCATGCCATTGCATCGCATCAACCGCGTCGAATCCCCGATCCGACCGGCTGGCGTCAGTAGGAGCGGCCTGCCGGATAGGTCGGGTATTTCGGAATCTCGGGGTTCATGTAATCCCAGGGTTGGGCGCTCTTGACGAAAATGTCGGCTTCCGGCCGGAACCAGCTCGGGTCGTCGAAGGTCGTCACCCGGATGCCGACCAGATCCGGCCGGGTCGAAACCTGAACATAAAGCGGCGTACCGCAATCGCCGCAAAAGACGCGCGAGATGTCGTTGCCCGCATCGGACTTCGCGACATAGCGCTTCGGGGTGCCGCGGGTAATGCGAAACTGCGCCGTCGGCATCCGCACCGCCGCGACATAGGCGCTGCCGCTTTGCCGCTGACAATCGCGGCAGTGGCATTGCAGCGCGAAGACCGGCTCGCCGGCGCTCTCGTAGCGGATGGCGCCGCACAGACACCCTCCGGTCCGCGATGCCCCCATCTCGCTCACTCCTGCCGTGTTTCCGAATGATCCTGTTCGCAAAGATCGGGGCATGATCCGCTTCGACGTTGCCCGCGGCAACGACCTTCGCAGGCGTGGCCGATACCGGTTAGGATAACTGATGTCAGCCGCGTCCGCCCCCGCCGCAACACTGCCGCCGCGAGCCCGCGCCTTTCTCGATTTCTGGTTCGGCTCGCCCGATCATCCGGAGCGGCTGCATCATCGCCAGATCTGGTTCCGGAGCACGCCCGAATTCGACGAGGCCGTGCGCGATTTCGCGGCGGATCACGAGCAGGCGGCCGCCGGCATGCTGGCCGATTGGGAAGCGCAGGCCGAGAGCGCACTCGCGCTCGTGATGCTGCTCGACCAGGTGCCGCGCAACATCTTCCGCAGCACGCCGCGCGCCTTTGCCAGCGACCCATTGGCATTGGCGGCGGCAAACCGGGCGCTGGGGCGGGGCTTCGACCAGGCGCTGCCGGCGGCGTGGCGCCTGTTCTTTTACATGCCGTTCGAACATAGCGAGGTGCTGGCCAATCAGCGGCGCGGGATCGCATTGCTCGAGGCGCTGCCGCCCGTCACCGGCCGCTCGACGGACGCGCATATGTCGCGGCGGCACCTCGAAATCATCGAACGGTTCGGCCGCTTTCCGCACCGCAACGCGATCCTCGGCCGGGAATCGACCCCCGAGGAGCTCGCCTTTCTCGACGAATACGAACACCGCTTCGGCCAGCCTTTCGTCGCACCGCCGCCCGCCGACCCAGAATGAGCCGAGTCTGACGGCCTCGCCGTCGCCCGCGGAGAACCGATATGGCCATCACCGAGATCACCGTCGCCGACACCGCGACCTTCGCCGACGGCCACGAATTCGGCGATGCCGGCGCCTATGTCCGGCTACGCGGGGTGGCCCGCGGCGTGCTCGACCCGCAGGCCCCGGCCAATGCCGGCATTGTCGATCTCGACAAGGCGCCGCGCAACGGCCGCGGCCTCGTTGAATACGCGACCGATTACGACCTGCTGTGGCCGCAGGACCCGAGTCGGGGCAGCGGCATCCTGGTCTACGACGTGCCGAACCGCGGCGCCAAGCGCATCTTCACCCTGCTCGATGACGTGCCGGCCAACGACCCGGTCCGCATCAACGACCCCAAGACCCGGGAGGATGCCGGCCTCGGTTTCTGTCTCGGGCGCGGGTATGCGCTGTTGTGGTCGGGGTGGGACCCCGGGGCGCCCCGCGCCAATGGCGGTCTCGGCGCGGATTTTCCACCGGTGCTGGAACAGGGTCGGCCGATTACCCGGCGCATCCGCGACGAGTTCCATATCGGCACCCGCAGCCCGGGCGACGGCGCGGTACGTCGGCTCAGCTATGCGGCGGCCTCAACCGAGCAGCCGCAGGCGCGGCTGACGGTGCGTGACCGCGAAAGCGATCGGCGCACCGAGATCCCGCGCGAGCAGTGGGAATTCGTCGACGAGCGCTCGATCCGGCTGCTGCCGCAGGGCCGCGGCTTCGCGCCGGTCAAAATCTACGAGCTGTGGTACGAGGCCGTAGGGTCGAAGGTGCTCGGAATCGGCTTTGCCAGCGTGCGCGACCTGGTGTCGGCCTTTCGTCATGGTGGCGACGATAGCGGATTGCCCGAGGCATTGCGGTCGGGGATCGGCACGATCCGTCATGCCCTCGGCTTCGGCGTGTCGCAAAGCGGGCGCTTCCTGCGCCATTTCCTCGAATTGGGGATGAACGCCGACGAACACGGGCATCGCGTGTTCGACGGGGTCTTCAGCCACGTCGCCGGCGCCGGCAAGGTGTTCGCCAATCACAGCTTCGGGATGCCGGGCCGCACCGCAACCCAGCACGAGGACCGGCTTTACCCGGAGAACTGGTTTCCGTTCAGCCCCGCCGTCGCGACCGATCCCGTCTCCGGCCGGACCGGCGCGCTGCTGACCGGCTCCGCGACCGACCCCAAGATCATCGAGACCAACAGCGCGACCGAGTATTGGCAGAAGGGTGCCTCGCTCGTGCATATCGCCCCGGACGGACGGCGCGACCTCGAACTCCCGGCCAACGCCCGCGCTTACCTGATTGCCGGCACCCAGCATGGCGGCCGGCCGGGGGTCGATCCGCGGCCCGGTCCATGCCTCAACCCGCGCAACCCGCACAGCGCCACGCCGGCGTTGCGGGCCTTGTTCCTGGCCTTGGAGGAATGGGTGACCCACGGAATCGAACCGCCGCCCAGCCTGGTGCCCTCGCTGGCCGCGAATACCGCGGTGCCATCCGCGGCGGTCCATATGCCGCGGGTCAGGGGCTTTGCCGTTCCCGCCGGCGGCAATCGCGTCGCCGCGCCGGTCGATTGGATCGACCCGCCGGAAACCGGCCCGACCCGGTTCTACGAAAGCTTCGTCTGCGCCGTCGATGGCGATGGCAACGAGACCGCCGGGATCAGATTGCCGTCGATCGCGGTGCCGATCGGCACCTACACCGGGTGGAACCTGTACCGCGCCCAGCCCGATGCATTGGCCGACCGCGATGGCTCGTTCATCGCCTTCGCGCGCACCCGCGCCGAGCGCGAGGCGGCGGACGACCCGCGCCCCTCGCTCGAAGAGCGCTACGGCACCCAACAGCACTATGTCGAGCAGGTCATGGCCGCGGCCCAGGCCCTGGTCGAGGCCCGCATGCTGCTGCCGCTTGATGCCGCCGCCTTTGTCGCGGCGGCCGAGGCCGGCGACCTGTTCTGACGCGTGACGCCGCGCTCAGAGGACGTCCCGTCCTGTTCCGCTTGTTCGCGGACGGCTGTCGCGGCAACATCGCCCGGAACCGCGATGTAACGAACCAGCGGAGGGGGGAATGCGCGCATCGGATTGCAGGACGGCGCGTCTAAGCGCCGGCATGGCCGCGGTCATCGTCTCGCTCGCCATCGGCCGGGCGGCGTCCGCCCAGCTGATGATCATCGGCAATGACGAGAAGGTCGGCTTTGGCGAAAACATGGCGCCGATCACGCGCGAGCCCGGCCACGACACCGTGTCGATCCTCGACATCTCGCAGCCGGCGACGCCGCGTATCGTGGCGACGATGCCGCTGCCCAACACGATCGTCGGACCGCCGACCAACTTGGCTATCACGCCGCATCAGGACCTCGCGCTGGTAGCCAATTCGCTGACCCCCGGCGAGGGCGGCAAGCTGGTCCCGGACGACAAGGTGTACGTCATCGACCTGAAGGCGAACCCGCCGGCGGTGATCGGCACCGTTACTGCCGGCAAGCAGGCCTCCGGCATGGCGATCAGCCCCGACGGCACCCTCGCCCTGGTCGCCAACCGGGCCGATGGCAGCATCTCGGTGCTGTCGATCAGCGGCAAGGACGTCAAGCTCAGCGACACGCTGAGCTTGGGCACCGCCGCCGATAATGTTTCGGCGGTCGCCTTCACCGCCGACGGCAAGCGTGCGCTCGCCGCCAAATTCGGCGCCAACAGGGTCGCGCTGCTGACGGTCGACGGCAACAAGGTGACCTACGACAAGCGCGACCTGCCGACCGGGATCAACACCTACAACATCGTCACGACGCCGGACGGCAAGCTGGCGATCACCGCCGACACCGGCGGCGGCGGCTCCTCCGACGGCAACGTCGATACCGTCAGCGTCATCGACATGCAGGCCGACCCGGTCCGGGTCATCGATCACATCACGGTCGGCGACTCGCCGGAAGGTCTGGCGATCAGCCCGAAGGGCGATCTGGTCGTCACCGTCGAGGCGCGCGGTTCCAACCAGCCGAGCACGAGCTGGTATGCCCACCCCGCCGGCGCGGTGACGGCGTTGCGCGTCAATGGCAAGACCGTGACGCGGGTCGGCGAAGTCAATGTCGGCCGCCTGCCCGAAGGCGCGGTGTTCAGCCCGGACGGCAGCTATCTCTATGTCGGCAACTTCATCGACCAGGATCTCTCGGTGCTGAAGGTCGATGGCGACAAGCTGACCGACACCGGCCAGCGCTTCAAACTACCCGGTCACCCAGCCTCGATGCGCGCCGGGCCGCAATAGCGGCGCCGCGCGCGATTTCGTTCAGCCATAACGGAGGCGGCGATGCGGGTGTTCACGACGGTGCCGCAGCACGATCTGCGCCGGGTCGGCGGCGCGGCACGCGACGCCGAAAGCGAAGGCTATAACGGCATTGTCGCGATGGAGAACCAGCACGATCCGTTCCTCGCGTTGGCGGTCGCGGGGGCGGCGACCGAGCGGCTCGAACTGCACACCGGGGTCGCAATCGCCTTTGCCCGCACACCTATGGCGGTCGCCGAAGTCGGATGGGACCTCGCCGGCTCGACCGATGGCCGCTTCGTGATCGGGCTCGGGTCGCAGGTGCGGGCGCACAACGAGCGCCGCTTCTCGGTGCCATGGACGCCGCCGGCGCCGCGCATGCGCGAATATGTCCAGGTATTGCGGGCGATTTGGCATTGCTGGAAGACCGGCGAGAAGCCGGCCTATGAAGGCCGGCACTATCGCTTCACGTTGATGACCCCGAATTTCACGCCGCCGCCGATCGCGGCGCCGCCGCCGGCAGTGATGATCGCCGCAGTGGGGCCGGCGATGCTGCGCGTCGCCGCCGAGGAATGCGACGGGGTCAAACTGCACGGCTTCTGCACCCGCAAATACCTGACGGATGAGATCATGCCGCGGATCGAGGCCGGCCTCGCCAAAGCCGGCCGCCGCCGCGCCCAGTACGAGATCTCCGGCGGCGGCTTTCTCGCCACCGGCCCGGATGACGCCAGCGTCGCCGAGCGCTTCGAATGGGTGCGCCAGCGGGTCGCCTTTTACGGCTCGACCCCGGCCTATTACCCGGTGCTCGCGGTGCACGGGCTCGAAGACCTCGGCCACAAGCTCAACGCGCTGGTGCGGCAGGGCAAATGGAGCGACTTGGCCGGCCAAGTGCCGGACGAAGTCGCGCACCTGTTCGCCGCGGTCGGCCGCCACGACCAGATCGCCCGGGCGATCCGGGACCGCTTCGGCACCCTGGTCGATGCCTTGACCCTGCGCGGCGCCGGCACCGGCGATGTCCCGCCCGATCTGGTTCAGGACATTCGCAACATCCCGCACCAGTACCAGGGGCTGCCGCACTGAGAAGCCGGATTACAGGAGCGAGGAAACGATGTCCCTGGAAACACTGACGAGATCTACTTGAACACAATGGACAGCACAATTCCTTGTAGCTGCTGAGTTATCGGGCTTTCACCCTAGGGAATAGGCGCCGACGGTTGCGTCCCCGCTTTCAGCGCTGTCATTCCGCGGCGCTGCGCAGCGGCGAGCCCGGAACCATCAACACCGGCCTCTGGAATATGGGTTGCGGGCTCTCGGCTTCGCCGAGCCCCGGAATGACGGCCTCAAAATCAGGGAATCGAATGTCAGAGTCGTACCACTAAGGAATACCTCGGGGTAGATTTGGTGGTTATACATATACCAACCGGGCATTCAGTTCTTCGTGAATGTTAAAGGCAGTCTTCACGTAGTTATTAGCTTCTCGACACTGAGGGAAAAACGGACATCGATTGACTATACTAGATGCTTAGAGCTGGTTCCGCTCGGGCTAAATCGACCCTTCGCCGTCTCGAGGATGACGAAGAGAATGGGCAACCTAAGCGAAATTTCCTCGAGATCGGCGCAGCGAAAGTCAGGCGCCCCACCGCCAGTCGCGCACCTCGGGCATATCATCGCCGTGTTCGGCGACATAGTGGCGGTGCTCGATCAGCTTGTCGTGCAGGGCCTGTTTCAGATGGGCGCCGATGATTTGCAGGCGCGGCACGCGGTCGATCACGTCGATCGCCAGGTGAAACCGGTCGAGCCGGTTCAGGACGGTCATGTCGAACGGGGTCGTCGTCGTCCCTTCCTCGATATAGCCGCGGACATGGATGTTGTCGTGGTTGGTGCGGCGATAAGTCAGGCGATGAATCAGCCAGGGATAGCCGTGAAAGGCGAAGATGACCGGCCGGTTTGGCGTGAACAGGCTGTCAAAATCCCAATCCGAAAGCCCGTGCGGGTGCTCGCTCGGCGGCTGCAACGCCATCAGATCGACGATGTTGACGACGCGCAGTTTTAGGTCCGGCAGGTGCCGGCGTAGCAGATCGACGGCGGCCAGGGTCTCGAGGGTCGGAATGTCGCCGGCGCAGGCCATCACCGCATCGGGCTCGGCGTTCTCGTCATTGCTGGCCCAGCGCCAGATGCTGGCGCCTTGAGTGCAGTGGCGCACCGCGGCGTCCATGTCGAGCCATTGCAGCGCGGACTGCTTGCCGGCGACGATCACGTTGACGTAGTTGCGGCTGCGCAGGCAATGGTCGGCCACCGACAGCAGGCAATTGGCGTCGGGCGGAAGATAGACCCGTACGATCCGCGATTTCTTGTTCATGACATGGTCGATGAAGCCGGGGTCCTGATGGCTGAAACCATTATGATCCTGGCGCCATACATGGCTGGTCAGCAGGTAGTTCAGCGACGCGATCGGCCGTCGCCATTCGATGCGTTCGATCGCTTCCAGCCATTTGGCATGCTGGTTGAACATCGAATCGATGATGTGGATGAACGCTTCGTAGCAATTGAATAGGCCGTGGCGGCCGGTCAGCAGATAGCCTTCGAGCCAGCCCTGGCACAAATGCTCGCTGAGCACTTCCATGACGCGCCCATCGGGCGAGATGTGGTCGTCATCGGGATGGATCTCGGCGGTCGAGACCCGGTCGGTGACCTCGAACAGCGCGTCGAGCCGGTTGGAGGCGGTCTCGTCCGGTCCCATGACGCGGAAGTTGCCGGGGTTGCGCCGCATGACGTCACGCAACAGCGCGCCGGCGACCCGGGTCGCCTCGGCGACACTCGTGCCCGGCTTTTCGACCGGCACGGCATAGTCGCGGAATTGCGGCATGATCAGGTCGCGCAGGAGCAGGCCGCCATTGGCGTGCGGGTTGGCGCTCATGCGCCGATCGCCTTGCGGCGGCAACGCCCGCAGCGCCGCAATCGGCGCCCCGTTGGGGTCGAACAACTCGTGCGGACGATAGCTGCGCATCCATTCTTCAAGCAGGCGCAGATGCGCGGGCTTGGTGGCGAGTTCGCTCAGCGGCACCTGGTGGGCGCGGAAGGTGCCCTCGATCTTGACCCCATCGACCTCCTTCGGCCCGGTCCAGCCCTTCGGGGAGATCAGGACAATCATCGGCCAGGGCCGGCGGCCAGTGAACCCGCGGGTGCGAGCCTGCTCCTGGATGACTCGAATTTCGTCGAGCACCGTGTCGAGGGTGCCCGCCATCCTCTGATGCATCGCGGCCGGTTCGGAGCCCTCGACGTAATAGGGCCGGTACCCGTAACCCAGCAATAGTTCGGTCAGTTCCTGGCGAGGCAGCCGCGCCAGCACGGTCGGGTTGGCGATCTTGTAGCCGTTGAGATGCAGGATCGGCAGCACCGCGCCGTCGCGCACCGGGTTCAAGAATTTGTTCGAGTGCCACGACGCCGCCAATGGCCCGGTCTCGGCCTCGCCGTCGCCGATCACGCAGGCGGCGATCAGATCGGGGTTGTCGAACACCGCGCCGTAGGCGTGGAGCAGCGAATAGCCGAGTTCGCCGCCTTCGTTGATCGAGCCGGGCGTCTCCGGCGCGGCGTGACTCGGGATACCGCCAGGGAACGAGAATTGCCGGAACAACCGGCGCATGCCTTCGGCGTCCAGGGACACGTTCGGATAAAGTTCGCTGTAGGTGCCTTCAAGCCAGGTATTCGCGACGATTCCGGGGCCGCCATGGCCGGGCCCGGTCACATAGATCATGTCGAGATCGCGCGCCTTGATCGCGCGGTTTAAGTGCACGTAAAGGAAATTTAGGCCGGGCGTGGTGCCCCAGTGGCCGAGCAGGCGCACCTTGACGTGCTCGAGGCGTAACGGCTCGGTCAGCAATGGGTTGGCGAGGAGATAAATCTGGCCGACCGACAGGTAGTTGGCTGCCCGCCAGTAGGCGTCGATGACGCCAAGCTCGTCCGGGGTGAGCGGCCCCTCGGGATGCGCCCAGCCCGTCTCGGGCTCGCGGACCTCACTCATCTGACGCCTCCGTTTGCGCGCCGGCCGGCGTTATGCCGGGTCGCGGTCGAGCGTTGCCAGCGTGTGCCGGGCGATCATGATCTCCTCGTCGGTGGCGATCGCCAGCACGGCAACGCGGCTGCCTGCCGCATTGATCCATCGGGCATCGATCCGCTCCGCACCGGACGCATTGGCGATCGGATCGAGCGCGACTCCAAGCCAGGCCAGGCGGGCGCACACCGCATCGCGGATCGCCGGCGCGTTCTCGCCGATCCCGGCGGTGAACACGATGCCGTCCAGCCCGCCGAGTGAAGCCGCAAGGGCACCGATCTCGCGTGCGACGCGGAACACGAACAGATCGACGGCTTCACGGGCCTCCGGCGCCGTGCTGGCCAACAACGTACGCATGTCGCTCGACAAGCCGGAAATACCGAGCAGCCCCGAGCGGTGGTACAACAGATCCTCGGCAGCGGCCGCGTCCATGCCGTGGTGCTGCAACAGATAAAAAATGACCCCGGGGTCGAGGGCGCCGCAGCGGGTGCCCATCACGAGGCCGTCGAGCGGAGTGAAGCTCATCGTCGTATCGACGCTGCTGCCCTCGGCGAGCGCACACAGGCTCGCGCCATTGCCGAGATGGGCGATGACCACCCGGCGCAGCAACGGTGCAACCTCGCCCAGCCGTCCCGCGATGTATTCGTAGGACAGGCCGTGAAAGCCGTAGCGCAGCACCCCCTGGTCGGCGAAGGACCGGGGCAGTCCGAACAGCTGGGCATTCCGCGGCATCGTGCGGTGAAAGGCGGTATCGAAACACGCGACCTGCGGCAGCTGCGGCCGCGCCGCCGCCACGGCGCGCACCGCCGCCAGATTGTGCGGCTGGTGCAGCGGCGCCAGCGGAGTCAGACCTTCCAGCTTCTCGATCGTTTCCGGCGTCAGTCGGATTGGAGCGGCGAATTCGGCGCCCCCATGCACGATCCGATGGCCCACCGCGCACAGGCGGGCGCCGCCCCGAGCGCTTTCGATATCGGACAGAACCGCGTCGAGGAGCTGCTCGTGACCGATCGAGCCGCCCTCGGGCCAGCGCCGTTCCGCAACGGTGTTGCCGGCCTCGTCATGGGCCACGAGGTGCGGGGCCGTACCGATGCCCTCGATCTGACCCTTGGTCGCGAGCTTCAGGCCGTGCGAGCCGGTGATTTCGTAGACGGCGAATTTGAGGCTCGACGAGCCGGCATTCAGAGTCGCCACCGCGGCGGCCATTGCTCCTCCTCGCTCGGCGGCCTCATCCGTCGATGAGGCCATCCGCTTCGGCTTGCAGCGTCGTTTTGTGCGTCCGCCGAACAGCGTATAATCGTGCCGTGACAGAATTGCAGGCGCTTTTGGGAAAGCGGCGGATGTGCCCCGGCCCCGGGCGGGGGTTGGATGCCTGCCGAAGGCGGCCTGAGCGCGGCCTTCCGCCATGATTCCGTTCGAGCTGGTCGAGCCGGGCACGCTGGACGAAGCCTTGGCGCTGCTCGACCCGGAGGACTCGGGGGTGCGCGCCATCGCCGGCGGCACGGCGCTGATGCTGATGCTGAAATCGGGACTGTTCCGGCCGACGCGGCTGGTGAGCCTGCGCCGCATCGGCGATGGCCTGGAGACAATCGAGGCGCAGCCGGATGGTGGGTTGCGGATCGGAGCGATGGTGCCGTTGCGCCAACTCGAGCGTGCCGCCGCGGTCCGCCGTGGTTTGCCGGTCATCGCCGAGACGCTGCGGAGCCACTCCAACATCCGCGTCCGCAATGTCGCGACGCTCGGCGGCAATCTCGCCCATGCCGACCCGCATATGGATCTGCCGCCGGTGCTGATCGCGCTTGATGCCGCCGCCGAGATCGCCGGTCCGAGAGGGCGACGCCTCGTTGCCGTGGCGGATCTGTTCGCCGGCTATTACGAGACCGTACTGGCCGGCGACGAGCTGATCGCTGCGGTCCATGTTCCGGCACCGCGCGGTCCCGCGGCCTACGTCAAAATGACGGCGCGCTCGGCCGACGACTGGCCCGCCTTGGGCATCGCAGTGGCGGTGACGCGCGAGGACGATTCCGGGGGAGGCCGCTCGGTCCGAGATGCCCGCGTCGTGATCAGCGCCGCCACCGAGAAAGCGATGCGTCTGCCGGCGACGGAGGCGTTGCTGCGCGGGCGCAACCTCGACGAGACGCTGGCGCGGCAGGCGGGCCGCGAAGCCGCCGCCGAGGCGCCGGTCGTCGGCGATCTGCGCGGGTCGGCCGCCTACAAGCGCGTGCTGGTCGATGTCGCCTTGCGCCGCGCCCTCGGCAGGGTGCTTGAGTCATGACCGAGGAGATCAGGGCGGGCCAGATCGGCCGCTCGTTGCCGCGGCTCGAAGCGCGAGCGAAGGTCACCGGCGCGACGGAATACATCCATAATCTGCGCCTGCCCGGCATGCTGCACGGCCGGATTTTCCGCAGCACCATCGCACACGGCCAGATCCGTCATATCGATACGAGCGCCGCGGCAGCGCTTGCCGGGGTGCATGCGGTGGTCACCGGTCCCGAGATCCGCGCCGTGATGCCCGAGCCTTATTACGGCCCGGCCTTTCACGACCAGCCGGTGCTGGCGCTCGACAAGGTGCGGCATATCGGCGAGCCGGTCGCGGTGGTTCTCGCCGCCGACCCCAAGATCGCCGAGGAGGGCGCGCAGGCGATCAGCGCCGAATACCAGCCGCTGCCCGGGATCTTCGACGAGGTCGAGGCGGCGGTCTCGCCGGTGCATGTGCACGAGATGCTGAAGCCGGCAGGGACCTTTCCCGATCTCAAGCATCTGGAGGGGCGCCGCGGCACCAACGTCGCCCTCGATTTCCATCTGCGCCACGGCGGCCCCGATCGCGCCTTCGCCGAAGCCGAGCACGTGTTCGAGCACACCTTTCGCACCCAGCAGGCGATGCATACGCCGCTCGAGCCCTTGGTCTCCGCGGCGGAGCCGACCGATAGCGGGCTCACCATCCACACCGCCTCGCAGACCCCCTCCTTCGTCCGCATCGAAATCGCACGCCTGCTCGGCTGGGCGGAAAACCGCGTCCGGGTGCGCACCGCCTATCTTGGCGGCGGCTTCGGCGCCAAGGTCTACATCAAGCTGGAAGCGCTGGTTGCGGCGTTGGCGTTGCTCGTGCGCCGGCCGGTCAAGATCGCGCTGACGATGGAAGAGCAATTCTTCACGATCACCAAGCACGCCAGCACCTTCCAGATCCGCAGCGCCGTCACCCGCGACGGCCGCGTCACCGGGCGGCAATGCCGGATCTGGTACAATGGCGGCGCCTATGCCGATATCGGCCCGCGCGTGGCGCAGAAATCCGGCTTCACCGCGGCCGGGCCCTACGACATTCCCAATGTCGAGATCGACTCCGCGGAGATCTACACCAACCGGCCGCCGGCCGGGGCCCTGCGCGGCTTCGGGGTGCCGCAGCTGGTCTGGGCCTATGAAAGCCACACCGACCTGATCGCGCGCGGCCTGGGGATCGACCCCGTCGAGTTCCGCCGCCGCAACCTGCTGCGCGACGGGCAGCCGCAGGCCACCGGGACTCTGCTGCGAGACGCGGCGACCGCGGCGGTGCTCGAGCGGATTGCGGCCCGGCTCGCCTGGGGACAGCCGTTCGACCGCGGGGGCGGAGCGCGCCGTCGCGGCCGCGGCCTTGCGATCGGGTTCAAGGCGAGTATCTCGCCGACCACTTCGGGCGCCATCGTCAACATCGCGGCCGACGGCAGCTGCACCCTGTACTGCGGCACCGTCGATATGGGGCAGGGCTCGGACACGGCGATGGCGCAGATTGCCGCCGAGACGCTCGGCATCGCCGCAGAGGCCGTGCGGGTCGTGCATCCGGACACCGATGTGACGCCCTACGACATGGGCACGTTGGGGTCGCGTTCGACATTCCACATGGGCAAGGCGGTGCGGCTGGCCGCCGAGGACGCCGCCGGGAAGCTCGCGGCTCTTGCAGCCGAGCTGGGCCTGGCGGCCGGCACCAACCTGCCGATCACGGAGCTGTTCCGCCGCAAATACGGCATGCAGGCCGGCAACATCGTCGGCGTGGGCAGCTTCATCCCGAGCTACACGCCGCCCGATCACGACACCGGGCAGACGCCGAATGCGACGCCGTTCTGGATGGTCGGCGGCGCCGGCGCCGAGGTCGAGGTCGATATCGAGACCGGCCGCGTATCCGTGCTGCGCCTGATCGTAGCCGCCGATGCCGGCACCCCGATCAATCCGCGGATCGTGGCGACCCAGCTGTCGGGCGCCGCGGTCATGGCGCTCGGCTTTACCCTGCTCGAGGACATGGAATTCACCGACGGGCAGCTGCGCAACCCGTCCTTCGCCGACTACAA
>Ga0213875_10000992_pt1 | contig 20274 bp, 14 predicted proteins | sample BarmaccomBMRX_R8_FD_160105 | JGI IMG/M metagenome (GOLD analysis project Ga0213875, IMG submission 160105) | Root-associated microbial communities from Barbacenia macrantha in rupestrian grasslands, the National Park of Serra do Cipo, Brazil - RX_R8 | ecosystem: Host-associated > Plants > Roots... | reverse complement strand
GAGCGTTTGCATGCGGGTGAACAGCCGCATGGACGCGAAGATCTTGCCGTTGTCGCGCCGTTCGAGCCGGGGTCTGTTTTCAAGACGATTACGCTTTCAGCGGCGCTCGAAACCACTTCGCTGCGGCCGCACTCGATCATCAACTGCGGCAATGGCGTGATGACCCTGTTCAGCCGTGTGATTCACGATCACAAACCGTATTCGGCGCTCTCGATGCAGGATGTTCTGGCCTTTTCGAGTAATATCGGCGCAATCCGGATCGGCATGCAAGTCGGGAAAGAGAATCTATACCGATATATCAGGGCTTTTGGTTTTGGGCGGAGGACGGGGATCGAGCTTCCCGCGGAAGCTCCGGGCCTGGTTCGCCCATTGAAGCGTTGGCAGCCGACTTCGATCGGCTCCGTCCCGATGGGGCATGAAATCAGCGTGACTTCCGTGCAACTCGCGCAGGCGGGGAGTGTTATCGCGAACGGGGGCTTTCTCGTTCATCCGCATCTAGTGGCCTGGAAGCAGACGCCGGGTGGGGCGAAAGAGATAACGAAATATCCCGCGCCAGTAAAGGTTTTGAAACCTGAGACGGTGGCGACCATGCGGATGATGATGCGGCGCGTGATTACGGAACCTGGCGGGACCGGGCATCACTTGCACGTCGCTGGTTATACGATCGCCGGCAAAACGGGCACGGCGCAAATCTACGACTTCGCTCATCGTGTTTACACGCACAAATACAATGCGTCGTTTCTGGGCTTTGCACCGATGGAGAATCCGTCCATTTTGGTGGTGGTAACGATTACAGGAACGACGGGTGAAGCGGGCTATGGGAGTTGGGCGGCTGGGCCAGTGTTTGTGAAAGCGGTTTCCGAGGGGATGCGGCGGCTGAGCATACCGCGCGATGTACCGGAGGAAATTGAGGAGCTCGCCGAGAAAGAGAAAGCAGCTTCGGAAGGGAAGCAGGGAGACGATGTCTCGTTGGCGGAGCTGAGCACTCCGCCCACGCCGGAAGAGATGAAGGAGGCGGTGGGGAGTTCTGATGGTGAGCCAGTCGCGGTTCATGCGGATGAGGATCCCAATGCGCCGAAGACGCCTGATTTCTTGGGAAAAACGATTCAGGAGGTAATGGAAGCGGCGGCCGAGAATGGTTACGAGGTCGACATGTATGGCGAAGGCGTGGGGCGCGCGCAGAATCCACCGGCGGGCGCGGCGCTTGCACCCGGCGAACATATTCAGGTGAGGTTTGCCCCTTGAGGCGTGGCGGCTTATGGAGCTGAAACGCGTTCTCGAGGGAGTTCCGCTCATTTCAGAAATCCCAGCGGCGCTGGCGGGAGCGGAGGTGCGCGGACTGGCTTATGACAGCCGGAGGGTAGAAGAAGGATATCTGTTCTTCGCTTTCGCCGGCGCGAAGACGGACGGAGCTCGGTTTGCAAATGCCGCGGTTGAAAACGGCGCGCTGGCAGTCGTGAGCGAGAGTCCGGCATTCGCGGGATTTAACGGCATGTGGTTGCACGTTCCGCATGGGCGTCAAGCGCTGGCGAGCGCTTCGCGAAATTTCTATAACAAACCGGATGAGCGATTGGCATTGACGGCGGTGACCGGGACAAACGGGAAGACGACCAGTACGTTGCTAATTGATTCGATTCTTCGCGCTGCCGGGAAGACGACGGCGTTGATCGGGACGATTGAATATCATCTTGCCGGGCGCGTATTGCCGGCGGTGAATACTACGCCCGAGTCCCTGGATTTATTTCGCATGTTTCACGATCTGGAGCAAGCTGGGGGAACGCACGCGACCCTCGAGGCGTCCTCGCATGCGCTGGATCTTGGCCGCATATTTGCGATGCAGTTTCACACGGCGGGATTTACTAATTTCACTCGCGACCATTTGGATTATCACCACACGATGGAGGCGTACTTCGCCGCGAAACAGTTGTTGTTTACACCGCGGAGCGGCCCTCCCCCCCGCTTCGCGGTGGTCAATGCGGATGATGAAGCGAGTTCGCGCCTGAGATTTTCTTCTGAGACGGAAGTGTTCTGGTACGGGATACGGCAGCAGCCTTCGAAGGAACGCTGGGTCCGGGCTACGGACATTAGTTCCTCATTCGAGGGTCTGCGGTTTACGGTGGCCGTCGGAGATGCGCGTTTCGCGGTTGAGTCCCCGCTCGTCGGGCACATCAACGTGTACAACATTTTGCTGGCTTGTTCGGCGGCGTTGACGTATGGACTGAGTGAGCAAGATATTCAGAACGGCGTGAGGGAGCTGCGCAGCGTGCCCGGAAGATTTGAACGCGTGGAGGAAGGGCAGCCTTTCATGGTGGTGGTGGATTACGCGCATACCGATGACGCGTTGCGTAATGTGATCACGGTTGCCCGGCAGATGAAGCCCAAGCGCGTGATTACGCTGTTTGGGTGCGGCGGAGATCGCGATCGCTCGAAGCGGCCGCTGATGGGGATGGCTGCGGCTGAATTGAGCGATTCTGTGGTCCTGACGTCGGACAATCCGCGCAGCGAAGATCCGCTTGCGATCATGAACGACGCGATGGTGGGCGTGCAGCGCTATGACACGCCGTGCGCGGCCGAGCCGGATCGGGAGCGGGCGATCAAGAAAGCGATTGAGAGCGCTGGGCCTGGAGACGTGGTCATTCTGGCGGGCAAGGGGCACGAGACGTATCAGGTGCTCCGGGACGGTCCGATTCCTTTTGACGACCGGCAGGTGGCGCGGCGGGCGCTGCGTTCATTCGGCTATAAGCGGTCCACTTGACAGGTCCTTCATGGAGCTATCGCTGGCACAAGTGCAGACGGCTACGAACGCGAGCGTGCTGAACATGCGCGCGCCCGGTTCTTTGGAAGAGATGCGCGCGCGCGGATGGAGCATCGATTCACGAACGGTGAATCCGGGCGATCTGTTCTTCGCCATCCAAGGGGATCGGTACGACGGCCATGCCTTTGTCAGTACGGCGCTGGAGCACGGCGCGATAGCGGCTGTGGTGAAAGAACCGGCGAACGATGTCGCCGGACCATTGCTGAAGGTTTCCGATACGGTTGAGGCGCTTCAGCAAGTGGCGCGGCGGGCGCGGGAAGAGTGGGGGAGACCGATTGTTGCAGTGACCGGGAGCGCGGGAAAGACCAGCACGAAGGATATCATCGCGGAACTACTCGGCACTCGTTTACGGGTTGGAAAGACCGGCGGTAATTTCAACAACCATATCGGGCTGCCGTTGACGCTGTTGAGAATGCCCGAGAATGCGGAAGTCGGCGTGGTCGAGATTGGGATGAACCATGCGGGTGAGATCCGGCATCTGGCGGGGATTGCGAGCCCGCGGATTGGCGTAGTGACCGCGGTCGGGTATGCGCATGTGGAAGCGTTCGACTCGATTGAAGGAATCGCTGCGGCAAAGCGGGAGCTGATCGAATCGCTGCCTGAAAGCGGCGTCGCCGTTCTGAATGCAGATGACGAGCGCGTGCTGGCATTTCGGCGGGCGCACTCCGGCCGAACACTCACTTATGGCTTCTCTGCGAGCGCGGATCTGCGCGCGACGGAGTTGAAAGTCGAAGCGGAAGGGGCCTCTTTTACGGTGTGCGGCGTGCGATTCGAGACTCGGCTGATTGGCCGGCACTCGGTCTCGAATATTCTCGCGGGCCTGGCCGTGGCGACTCTGTTCGATTTCGATATCCGCCAGCTTGCGAGGACGGTAGCCGCGCTGGCGCCGGGGAAGATGCGTGGGGAACGTAGATCCTGGCGCGGCATCACGATTCTGGACGATTGCTACAACGCGAATCCTGAGGCTGTTCGCCATATGATTGATGTCCTTTGCGAACAACCGGCGCAGCGAAGAATTGCCGTGCTGGGGGAAATGCTCGAGCTTGGCCAGATGGCCGAAAAGCTGCACCGCGACGTCGGGACGTACGTCGCGAACGCAGGTGTGGACGTGCTAATTGCGATACGCGGCGTGAGCCGTTTCCTGGCCGAGGAAGCCAGGGAAGCGGGGCTTTCTGATCACGCCGCGTTTTTTTTTGAAGAACCGGAGAATGCAGGCGCGTTTTTGAGAAACTTCGCGCGCGCGGGCGATGCGATTTTGTTCAAGGGATCGCGTGGAACGCACGTCGAGAAAGCGCTCGCAACAATGGAAGCATAAGAATGCTCTATTGGCTGCTGTTCCAAGTTCTGCATAAATACATACCTGCCTTTCGTGTTTTTGGTTACATCACGACGCGTATTGCGCTCGCTAATCTTACGGCTTTGGCGCTAGCGCTCGCGCTCGGTCCCTGGATGATTCAAAAACTTCGTGAGCTCAGTTTTGGGCAGCATATTCGCGAAGAAGGGCCGCAATCGCATTACAAAAAGGCCGGTACACCGACGATGGGCGGAGTCCTGATCGTAACGGCGATTGTCGCGCCCACGCTGCTGTGGGCCGATCTTCAAAATCGCTATATCTGGATTGCGCTGTTTGGATTGGTGGGGTTTGGGGCGATCGGGTTTATAGACGATTACGCGAAGGTGGCGAAGAAGAGAAATCTAGGCCTGACGATACGGCAGAAGTTTTGGGCACAAGCCTTTTGCGCGATGGTGATCGGATTCTGTCTGCTTCTGTTACACGCAAATCAGGCCTACTCGACAGCCATCAACGTTCCATTTTTTAAACAGTTCAAGCCGGACCTGCTGATAGAGCCGCTCACCAAGAGTTTTTGGACCTATCCTTTGGCTTTCGTGCCGTTTTACTTTTTCATCGTGCTGGTGATGGTGGGCTCGTCAAATTCGGTGAATCTTACGGACGGTCTGGATGGGTTGGCGATTGGCTTGATGATCATCGCTTCTGGAGGCATGACGGCGCTGACTTATGTTTCGAGCCACGCGAAGTTTTCTCAATATCTGGATCTGGCGCGCTTGCCGAACTCGCAAGAACTGACTATTTTCTGCGCCTCGATGGTGGGCGCTTCGTTGGGATTTCTTTGGTACAACTGCCACCCGGCTGAAGTTTTTATGGGCGATGTTGGATCGTTGGCACTCGGCGGCGGGATGGGCATTGTGGCGGTGCTGATTAAACAAGAGATCCTGCTCCTGTTTATCGGCGGCATTTACGTCATTGAAGCTTTGTCGGTCATTTTGCAGGTGGGGAGCTACCGCTTGCGAGGGGGGAAGCGCATCTTCAAAATGGCGCCGATTCACCATCATTTCGAGGCGCTGGGATGGCCGGAATCCAAGGTGATCGTGCGCTTTTGGATTGCCGGATTGGTGATGGCGTTATTTGCGCTGGCGACCCTGAAGCTGCGGTAGGCGAGAGAAGCGAGTTGGATTTCAGAGGAAAGCACGTGTTGGTGATCGGCGCGAAGCGGTCAGGATTATCGGCGACTGCACTACTCGTGAAGCAGGGCGCGCGTGTGCGCGTGATGGATGCGGCGGCACTGCCTGGGGACGAGGAGACCAAATTTCGGGAAATGGGAGTGCCGGTCGTACTGCAAGATGCCGGGAACGTGACAGCAGAAGGGCGGGATCCGGATGTGATCGTGCTTTCGCCGGGCGTTCCGGTGGATCTGCCGGTTTTGGAGTCCGCCCGCAGCCGGGGTGTTCCCGTGATTGGCGAAGTGGAGCTTGCGTCTTATTTTTTGAAGGGACCGGTTATCGGGATTACGGGATCGAATGGAAAGACTACGACGACGGCATTGACCGGGCATGTGTTGAAGCAGTGCGGAATGGCTTGCCAGGTGGGCGGGAACATCGGCACGGCGGTTACGGCGCTTATTGATTCTTCTAGGGCGGATCAGTGGAACGTTCTCGAGCTATCGAGTTTTCAACTCGAATCGATTCGCACGTTTCGAGCTCGAATTTCGGCTTGCTTGAACGTGACTCCGGATCATTTGGACCGGCACCACACGTTCGAAAAATACGCAGCGGCCAAGGCGCGCCTGTTTGAGACTCAGAATGCGGAGGATTGTGCGGTTTTGAATTACGATGACGAAACCTGCCGGAGTTATGCGCGGCAGACCAGAGCCACGGTGTACTGGTTCAGCTCTGCCAGGCGCGTGCCCTCCGGTATTTGGATGAATGGGGACGAGCTGTTCTTGAACGATGAATCGTTCCTGGCGCAGTCGCAAATAAAGCTGCGCGGTTTGCACAATGTGGAAAATGTCATGGCGGCGGCGCTCGTGGCGCACCTGGCGGGGGCGGCAGTGAAACAGATCGGAGCGGCTGTCGAATCTTTTCCCGGCGTGGAGCACAGGCTTGAATTCGTGCGCGAAGTGGCGGGCGTGGCTTATTACAACGACTCAAAAGCGACCAACGTAGACGCGACTTTGAAGGCGATTGATGCGTTTCCGCAGGGTTTATGGATCATCCTCGGCGGGAAAGACAAGGGAAGTGAATACGCGCCTTTGAGAGAACCATTGCGGCAAAGAGCGAAGGCCGCCTTATTGATTGGAGCGGACCCGCCTTATCCGCAGGCCGCGGCCCCGCTCATCAAAGAAGCTTTGAAAGATGCCGTTCCGATTTTTGAGTGCGGCACGCTGAAACGCGCGATCCACTACGCGCGTGAGCACGCGGCCAGCGGCGACGTGGTTCTGCTCGCGCCCGCTTGCGCGAGTTTCGATCAGTTTCAAAACTACGAAGAGCGCGGTAACGCGTTCAAACAGATTGTGGCGGACTTGTCGTAAAGCAAATGGCGCAGCGGCTCAAAACAGATTGGATTTTGTTTTTGACGGTGATCACGATGGTGTGTTTTGGTCTGGTAATGGTGTACACATCGTCCGCGGTCGTCGCGCAGATCAAATATCACGTTTCGAGCACTCATTTTGTCTTAAGACAGCTGGGTTGGGCGATTGTTTCGATGAGTGTCCTACTGTATTGCATGAGGCGCGACTATCGTCGATGGAACAGCCCCAAAGTCGCGTTCGCCGGCTTAGGTTTGGTCTTGCTGCTGCTATTGGCGGTATATGTTACGGATAGCGGTAGTCATCGATGGCTGAAAGCAGGCCCGTTTTCGTTGCAACCCTCGGAGCTGGCGAAACCGGCCCTGACGCTATTTCTGGCGTTTTTTCTTTGCCGGCGTTTGGATGCCATCAACGACCGGCACACATTAGGGCCGATTGCCATATGCATATCCTTCATGGCTTTGGCGGTCGCGGTCGCGGATTTAGGAACGGCGGTGGTGCTGGTTACAACGACCATCGCGGTGATTTTCGTGGCGGGCGTCGAGTACCGGTATCTGATTGCATGCGGCGTTTTAGGCGCTCTGCTAGGCGCGGGGTTCATCATCATGAAACCTTATCGGCTTGCACGAGCGATCGATTTTGTGGATAGAAATCACACACTCTTGAACAAAGTCGATCCGAACGGGCACGTACTCGGATATGCAAAACAAACGGCCTCGACCAGCGATCCCGGTTATCAGCAGCGGCAGGCCAAGATTGCGGCGGGGGCGGGAGGAGTGGCGGGCGTTGGACTGATGAACGGAAATATCCTTTATGTGCCGGAGGCGCACACGGATTTCATTTACGCAGTTATCGGCGAAGAGACCGGTTTTCTTGGGGCAGCGCTGTTGATCGCCGGATTCATGGTGGTGCTCTGGCGCGGGATGAGGACGTATATTTGCGCGGCGGATCATTTCGGGCGCTATCTGGCGCTCAGTGTGACGGTTTGTGTAGTGGTGCAGGCGCTGGTGAATATCAGCGTGGTGCTCGACCTGATACCGAATAAAGGCATTCCTTTGCCGTTTATCAGCTACGGTGGGAGCTCGCTTCTGAGCACGTTACTGCTTATGGGCATGCTCCTGAGCGTGAGCGAGCATGCGGCCTAGAACGGCTGGCGATGATGCCGTACTCGTTTGTCTTGACTGGCGGCGGTACCGGCGGGCACATCTTCCCGGCGCTTGCGGTCGCGCGTATTTTGCGAGAACGGGGACACCGTCTTTTGTTCATTGGGACGAGCGAAGGGATGGAGGCGCGCCTGATTCCGGAGTGGGGGTACGAAATAGAGTTCATCCGGAGCAGCGGGTTGAATCGCGTCGGCGTGCGCGAGCAGGTTCGGACCATGATGCAGTTGCCGGCGAGCGTGGCGGCGGCCTCACGCGCGCTGCGCAGCTTCCGACCCCAGGCGGTTTTCAGCATGGGCGGTTATGTGGCCGGACCGGTGATGCTTGCCGCGGTGCTGAACCGCATTCCGCTGATCGTGATGGAACCGAACGCGATCCCCGGATTCGCCAATCGAAAGGTGGCGCGCCGTGTTTATCGGGCGCTTCTCGGATTCGAATCGACGCGAGCCTGGTTTCCGCGATCCAAGTGCGAGGTCACGGGACTGCCGGTTCGTCCGGAATTCTTTACGGTGGAACCGAAGCACGGCGGACCTTTCACGGTGCTGATCACCGGAGGCAGCCGGGGAGCACGCAGCTTGAACCGCGCGTCGCGGGCCAGTTGGCCGCTTTTTCGGGAGAGCGGGAGTGGGGTTCGTATTTTTCATCAGACCGGTCCCGCGGAGCACGAAAGCTCAGCGCAAGAGTTTGCTGCCACCGGACTCGAAGGACAGGTTGTGCCGTTCATTAAGAACATGGCGCAAGCCTTTGCAGGAGCGGATTTGGTGGTCGGCCGCGCTGGAGCGGGAGCGGTAAATGAGATCGCAGCCGCGGGCATGCCTTCGGTTCTGGTCCCTCTGCCGTTTGCGGCGGACGATCATCAGCGGCGCAATGCGGAAGCGTTGGTCTCAGCCGGGGCAGCGCGCATGGTTTTGGATGGGGAGCTGAATGGAGAGCGCCTTTTTCAGGAAGTGGAAAAGATGCAGCGGAATCCCGGGGAATTGGACGAGATGCGCGCGAGGGTGCGGCGATTCGCGAAACCGGGCGCGGCGGAGCGGGCGGCGGAAGTTTTAGAGGAAGCGGCAACGAGAAAAATGCAAAACAGCAGGTTTTCGCATTGACACGAAAAAGGAAAGCCGAAACAATACGTTTGAGAAATGTTTTTTAAGCCCCAACACGTGCACTTCGTGGGAATCGGGGGCATTGGGATGAGCGCGATCGCGGAGGTCCTGCTGACGCTGGGATATGAGGTATCCGGGTCCGATGTGAAGCTCAGCTCGATCACAGACCGGCTATCGAGCCTGGGAGCGGCGATACACCTCGGCCATGAAGCGGGGAATGTGACCGGCGCCAGAGCGGTGGTGGTAACGTCCGCTCTCGATGCTGCGAATCCGGAAGTGATGGAGGCGCGGCGGCTCCAAATTCCGGTGATACCTCGCGGCGAGCTGCTGGCCGAACTGATGCGCTTGAAGTTTGGGATTGCGATCGGGGGCAGTCATGGAAAGACCACGACGACTTCCATGGTGGCCTCGATTCTGAATGCCGCGGAGATGGACCCGACCGTGGTGGTGGGCGGGCGCGTCGCGGGAATGCAAGGCTCCAATGCGCGGGTGGGGAAGAGCGCGATTTTGGTGGTGGAGTCCGATGAGAGCGATGGCTCGTTTCTGAAATTAGCGCCGATCATCGCGGTGGTGACCAACATTGACCGCGAGCACCTGGATCACTATGCGTCTCTCGAGGAAATTCAGACAGCGTTTGCCGATTTTTTGAACAAAGTGCCTTTCTATGGCGCGGCGATCGTGTGCATGGAAGACGAGAACATCCAGCAAATCTTTCCCTCGATCGGGCGGCGCACGATCAGTTACGGGCGATCGGCGCAGGTCGATTTGGAGATTTGTAATATCGCGCTCTCATCGGCCGGTAGCGATTTTACGGTTCGCCGGGGTGGCGATGAGCTTGCAAAATTTCACCTGAACGTTCCAGGAGTGCACAATGTGCTCAATGCCACGGCCGCAATTGGCGTGGGACTGGAGTTGGAAGTCCCGTTGGCGCGCATTCAGAGCGGTTTGGAGGCGTTCAGCGGCGTTGACCGACGGTTCTCGATTCGGGGAGTGGAGCATGGCGTCACGGTGGTGGACGATTATGGCCATCATCCGACCGAAATAAAAGCGACTCTGGAAGCGGCCAGACTTTCTCCGTATAAACGGATTCATGTCTTGTTTCAGCCTCATCGCTTTTCGCGCACCAAGCATTTGATGGATGACTTTGGCACGGCGTTCCACCAAGCCGACGATCTGTATTTGCTGGATATTTACGCGGCATCGGAGCCGGCGATCGACGGCGTAAGCGCCCAAGCTCTTTTGGAAAGGATTCGTTCGTATGGTCACCGCTCGGCGCATTATGTGGCGAGCATGGAGGAAGGCATCCAGACGATCGCTCGCGCGGCGAATCCTGGGGACCTGATCATCACGTTGGGCGCGGGCAGCGTCTCCCAAGCAGCCGAGAAGATCCTCATTCAATTGCGAGGGCAAGGTTAATGGCGCGCCAGGAGCATTCGCTTTGGGGCGGAATCCGCTGGTGGCGCCTTCTCTTTTGGCTGGTTGCGGGTGTGCTTCTGATGGTGAGCACCCTGTTCGGATGGCGCCGTACGGAAGAGTTCTTGATTAAGGATGACCGCTTCCGGATTGCGGAGGCGGAGGATTTCGCATCGCCAAGCAGGAATCTGCTATTGGAGGGAATTCACTATGCGCCGGCTTCCCAGATCCGTCGTGTGTTCGCCGAAGATTTCGGCCGCAGCCTTTATCTGGTTCCGATACAAGAACGCCGTAGGCAGATCCTGGAGATTGATTGGGTGGAGAATGCGTCGGTGTCGAAGATCTGGCCGGACACGGTAAAGGTGCGGATTCGGGAGCGCGTTCCCGTCGCTTTCGTTCATCTGTTGCCGAACCAGAAGGACGGGAGATTTCAATTGGCGCTGATTGACAAGGACGGCTACATCCTGAGGCCGCGGGTAAAGGCGAAATTCACGTTGCCGGTGATCACGGGAATTCGTGAGGACGAAGAGCGTGAGAACCGGCGTGCGCGCGTGCGCCGGGTTCTTTCGATGTTGAAAGATATTGGGCCGCTGAGCCAACAGGTTTCCGAAATCAACGTGGCCGATCCGAACGATCTGGTGTTGGCGGAACACGTCCAAGACGGCGTGGTGAATCTCTTGATGGGCGACGAAAACTATGCCGAACGGCTACAGAATTTTTTGGCGAACTACGACGAACTGAAAGAGAAGCGGCCGGATGCAAAGACGCTGGATTTGCGTGTTGACGGCCTGATTACGGCAGTGGGAGAAGAGCACCATGCGCAGTAAGACAAGACTCGCGGTGGGGCTGGATTTAGGAAGCACGAGCACGCGGGTGGTGATCTGCGGGCTGGAAGAGGAAACGGTGAAGTTCCTCGGGTTTGGCGAAGCGCCGGTTCAGGCGTGGAACCGGTCCCGTTTGGCGGATCAGGAAGCGCTTGCCGAGAGCATACGGTTCGCGCTTCATGAGGCGGAGCTGCGGGCGCAGGTGTCGCCGGAATCGGCCGTGATCGGGGTGGGCGGATCAGTCGCCGGCGTGAACAGTCGTGGTTTATACGAGTTCGGCAGAAGGCGCGACATTGAACCCGGAGACTTGCGCTATGCCGTGGAGCTTGCCGCGCGCGTTCGCCTGGAAGAAGACCGGCAGGTTTTGCAGATCTGCCCGCAGGATTTTACGCTGGACGGACGCGCGGGATATCGCAACCCGAAGGGCATCTCGTGCGCGAGGCTGGAAGCGAACGTACACGTTGTGACGGCCTCGATGCAGGATCACGAGGGGCTGATTTCGGCCGTCCACCAGGCGCATTTAGCTGTGGAGGAATCGATTTTCGAAGGGATCGCGGCCGCCTATGCGGCTGTGGTACCCGAGGACCGGGCGCGCGGCGTGGCGGTGATCGATATAGGCGCGCAATCCACGCATCTGGCGGTGTACGATGGCGACGCGTTGCTGCTGGCGGCAGCGATTCCGCTCGCGGGCGAGCATTTGACGCGAGACACTTCCTGGTTGCTGAAAGTGAATTACGACGATGCTGAGAATTTGAAGCGGGAATACGGATCGGCAGTTGCGACCGCGAGCTCGGATAACAGTCTGATCGAAATACCTTCCGCGGAGGGGCGCGGTATGCGGGAGGCGTCGCGCCGGCAGCTCAACGAGATTCTGGAAGCGCGAGTGGAAGAGATTTTCGAGCGCGTGTACGCGGAGATTCTGCGAGTGGGAATGGAGCAATCGTTGCTCGAAGGCGCGGTTTTGACGGGGGGCGGCGCGCTGTTATCCGGGATGTGTGACGTGGCCGAAAGGGTGATGAATTGTCAAGTGCGGAACGGTTTGGCAACCGGGATTGAAGGTTGGCCACAGGAATTAGATAGCCCGGTTTGGACTACGGCGGCGGGCTTGGCGATGTATTCGGGGCGGCTGAAGCTGAAGCGCGATTGGAAGAAGACGAGTGTGGGGTTAGCCGGATTGGTTTTGAAGTAGCGGAAGGAAAAGAGGCCCAATATGGTGGATGATTTGAAATTCCTGATTGAAGATGAAGTGCAGCTCGGCACGAAGATCAAGGTAGTGGGGGTTGGCGGGGGAGGGTCGAATGCGGTCGCGCGCATGCTGCAAGAAGGGCTGAAAGGGATCGAGTTCTACATATTAAATACGGATAAGCAGGCGCTCGCGGCTTCGACCGTGCCGAACAAGCTGGCGATTGGGAAGAAGCTGACGAATGGGCTAGGGGCCGGGGCCGATCCATCGGTGGGGCGGCAGGCAGCGCTTGAGGACACCGAGCAAATTATTGAAGTTCTCGAAGGCGCCGATATGGTATTTGTCACGGCGGGACTCGGAGGCGGCACTGGCACTGGTGCCGCTCCCGTTGTGGCTTCGCTGGCGAAAGAACTGAACGCGCTGACGGTGGCGGTGGTTACGAAACCGTTTGCGTTCGAGGGGCCGCGGCGCATGAGGCAGGCCGAGCGCGGCTTGGCGGAGATGGGCGGAAGCTGCGACACGCTCATCAGCATTCCGAATGAGAAGCTGCTGGCGCTCGCGCCGAAAGGCATGAGCTTTTTCGAATCCTTCCGTCTCGCCGACGATGTATTGCGGCAGGCGGTCCAGGGAATCGCCGACATCATTACCACGCCGGGTTTCATTAACCGCGATTTCTCCGACATTCGTACCATCATGCTGGGAATGGGCTACGCCATGATGGGAACGGCAGTTGCCTCGGGAGAGAACGCTCCGCTCGAAGCGGCTCGCAAAGCGATCAACAGTCCGCTCATGGAAGAAGGCGGCGTGCTCGGCGCGCGGGGCGTGCTGATCAATATCACGGCATCGCACCAGCTTGGGATTCACGACGTCAATGAAGCCTGCAACCTGATTCGCGCCGCGACGGAAAACGACGACGTGCAGATCAACTTTGGCGTCGTGCTGGATGAAGGGATGGGCGGAACCGTGAAAATCACTGTCATCGCGACCGGCTTTCAGCGGGATTCGCTTCCGGAAATCGACCGCCGAAATCCGCACTTCCCGTTTACGCATGCGATCAGTCCTGAACATCCAGGCGCACAGGCGCGCGATGCTGAGGGGGAAACGGGGGGTGCTCCACAGAACGGGCACCCGGAGCCTCCGGTGGAAGATATGCCGCCGGTTAATGATTATGAGACGCCGGCGATTTTGCGGAGGCAGAGGAAGATGGTGCAGTAGGGTTTGGGCAAGGACGGGCGCTGCGGGGTGTAGCGCGGCCGATCGGCCAAGTGCGGCTATGGATGGGCTAGAGCACGGTCCGGCTGGAAAGTGATTCCTTGTGCGAAGGGCTGTTATCGATAATTACCCGGCTAACTAGCAGAAGACGTTTACGAAGCCGACTGAAGCTCGTGTGCGCAAATCACATCCGCGCGAAGTTACCCTTTCCTATGATCGACCTCCCACTGCGCACGCCGTCGTAGGGAAGTACACTGTTATGGCGGTACGAAACGTTTGATCTCACCGAACAATGCCGTTTATCGCGTCTTCGTGAGCTATTCGCGCGACGATCGGCCGGTTGTTCAACACATTGTGAACATCCTGCGTGCAAATGGGTTCGAGGTGATGTGGGATGAGGATTTTGCCTTTGGTCAGGGATTTCCCCAGCAGATTAGGAACTTCATCGCTCACTCGCATGTGTTTCTTCCGGTCCTGACGAAGCTGGCGAACGAACGTAAATGGGTGCATCAGGAAATCGGATATGCCATGGCGCTCAACGTTCCGGTTCTGCCAGTCGCCATCGGCAGTCTGCCGGGTGAAATGATCGAACAGATTCATGCGGTTTCAGTTCGCCCGGAAGATGTCGACGAGCTGAGCAGCAAGCTGACTCCGGACACCGTCCGATCCTTGGTTGACGCAAACGCCTCCCAGAACAGTGCTCTTTACGAATGCGCTGATTACCCGCAGACGCGCGCCAATATGATCACGCAGCATTGCGAGGCAGTTGTAGCGCTCCGGCGGTTTGGCCTTGTACGACAGAAAGGTGGCCTCACCACATTCCATCTCCCGACAGAACTGATCCAACATCGAAAGTGGAAAGATCGCTACGACCCTCCCTCAAACTATATTCCTGAGCACTGCATCGCGCAACGATCGGAACGGCTGGCGATCACTAAGCATGCGATCGCCGCTGGATGCAAACTGATCATTATTCCGCCTTCTCAGGTATACCTAAACTTTGGAGCAACGGCCAGACTGAGCCGCCTTAGATGCATCCAGGAATTTCTTTCGGCGATGAGCGATGAACAGTGCCAAGTAGCGCTGCGTCCGGGAGCCGACGCAAACGACAATCTTTTGATCGTTGGCAACTGGTTCGCGGCTGAGTCTGTATCGATGCGCCGAGAATATCGTCAAACGATTTTCACACGCCATGCCCCGACAGTAGCCGCGAAGGTCACGGCCTTTGACACGGAGTTTGACGAACTCTTGGATGACGCCAAAACCAAAGCTATTGAGTCTAGGCGTCGGGCTGTCGACTTGATTGACGCGGAGATCAAAAAGATCCTGGACAATGCTGCCAGCAGCGTATCGGCTACCGAGGCAGCCCGATCCGATTAGCGAAGCCATTTAGAACGAGAGCATCAGTCAGCCAGCCTTCTTGGAATATGACCGAGTGGACCGTTCGCGTTGAAGATGTCACTGGCGCAATCGTGTGTTCTCACATTCTCACAAGCTATGAGAACGTTAGCACCTAGCATCTGCAGAAATCGTCGGTTAAACTCCCGCTAAACCGGATGGTGCAGAGTCTCACGCGAGGACGCACGTGTTGTCGAGTACAAGTCCGTCGATTTTAGACCGGCGATGCTCGAAGAATGTGACCCGGCGAAAGACGAAGTCGGCGGGCACCATAGACGGCTCTATAGCGGTGTAAGCCAAATGCATTCCGTCGAACAAACAATCGAATCCGGCAAAGATCTCCGGTTTCCCGAAACGGAGGAACGCCTGGAAGAGATTGCCTCGCGACATGGGCGAGAGATCTCCGCCGTTCGGTTTCATTCGCAAGAGGCTCCTGGCTCGCGGAATGTCTTCCTCGTGAAGCCATCGAATCAGGGCGAAGCTCGCGTTGATCTCCAGGTACGTCTGTCCCAAGTCCGGATCTGGCCCCATGTTTTCGACCAGGCACAATAGTAAGTCCGATACTTTCTTCTGGCGGTCGTTCTTGCTTGTATTCCTTGTGCATCGATAGTAAACCGGCGGGAAATATCCGGGCTGGGGAACGTCGACGTGAAAACCACGAATCGCGAAGGCGCCGAACTCCTCCCAGTGCGCCTGGCGGGACAAGGCTCGCTTGATGAGGTAATCGCAGTAAGGCCGGGGAGCGGAGCCGTGCAGTCTTTCAATGCAGCGCACCATGTTGTACTGGGTCCGTGGAGAGAGGCTTGCGGTCAGGCTGCCGCCGGGCCGCAGGATTTCCAAGGCCATGTCAATGAATCGCTCGGCAGAATCGGTGCCGACGTTGCCGACAGTGTCGAACGCATTCCAGAGAACCTTGTCCCAGACGGCCAGATTTGCGCTCGTTTCGTGGATCGCGCGCTCATAACTGGCAAGAAGATCATCAACGTTGGGGAACAGGTCGCGCAGGAAGAGGAGGAGTTCGGCGCCGACGTAGTCGAACTGATCGTACTTGGCGATCAGGTCGTACTTCCCGCCCTTCAACTCGGCCTCGATCGTCTTTGCCAAGGTGAACTCCCGGAACGAGCCGTGGACGAATCCCCACTCGTCCTTGGCCTCCTCGACAAAGATGCCGAACGGTCGAGTGTCGGGGGTCCGCAGGCGCTCGATAGGCACCTTGTTCTCCTCGATCACGGTTCTGGGGACCAAGTCTCGGCGGGTCTGAAGCATGATCCGCGCCACGGCTTCCACCTTGGCCCTGGTCTCATCGACCGATTCGTCCGTCAGCATCGTGTCCTTTGCGCTGCCGGCCACGATAATCTCTTCGAACCACAGATCATAGAGCTTTCCCTTGGTTTGATCCTTGGCGAATTTTTTCCAACTCTCCCGTTCGATTTGGCACATCATTTCGAGCAGCAGGGGACTGCAACTCAGATCGGCTAGCCGGGGGTTGGACGTCACGGCGTGATAGATAGCGCTGTCCTTGCCCAAGCGGTGCCCCAGCGCCTCGGTCGCCTCGTCCAGAGTCAACTGTTCGACCGGAATGTCCTGGATGCGCGAGGCGTGCTTGAATGCGCCTTCGCCGCGGAGCCTCCGGTATATATGATCCCGACAAGTAATAACGGCTTTCGAGCGGACGGGATCGAGGATTTCGAGCAAGTTCCTAAACAGATCCACACAATGCTCGGCCGAGTAGTTTCGGGCAAACTCGTCCAAACCGTCCAGGAACAGGAGCACCTTGCCCTTCCGAACCAATTTAAGGAGATCCTCTCCGCTGGCGAGCGCTATGGCGATTCCTTCGCGCGGAATCATCCTCTCAAGGTTGCCGGCGAAATTCTCCTCTGGCACATACGAACCCAGCGACAATGGAAGGACTGCCTCCAGCTGTAACGGCGGGGGATCCTGGCCGATGCGGTCCATCAACTCTACAAGAAAATTGGTTTTGCCGATGCCCGATGGTCCTGTAAGGGCAATGCACGGCTGAGACCGCGAAAGCAGCCATGCGGCCACCTTTTCAAATTCGGTGATCCGAGACACATAATACTTGGGTCCGACGTTACATCGCCTCAGCGGCCCGAAAAACCAGCTTCGTTTGCTCGCATCCTGACCATTCTCGAGCTGGTCGCGGCGCGCCAACAGATCGTCGCTGGCTAGGCGCCGGAGTTCCAACAAAATTTTCTTCTCTGGCGGCAGTTCATCGTATCTCGGGATGCCGCCGGAACTCCACAACTCGAACAGCGATGCGCTCACTTTACGCACCAAATCGAGCGGCTTACTGAACTCTTTCCAGAGATGGTCCTTCTTGATTTTGTTCCTCAGACGGATAATCCGCGTCCGGTTTGGGTCACCCTCCGAGAGCGGGCAAGATTCATCTCGAAGGTAGAGCAGTCGCGGCTTGCCGCACTCTCCGGCGTAGGAGTATTCGCGATGAGTATAGGAAACCCGTTGTCCGGGGATGCGCGTGCCGTATCTGTGGCCAATAAGTCCAACGTAGACGTCGCAGTCCCGGATAGCGCGTTCAATCTTCTCCAATGGCGGATTCGGCTGGGCTGTCCACCTGTCCATGAGCACATCTTCGAATTTGAAATCGCGAATTAAGGTGCCCACCTCGGTACGATACGGTTTTAGATCGTCTGTGGTCGAAGAGACGAAAACCTTCAGCAATCCGAGGCTCATCAGTACCTGATTCTATATCAGCTATCGTCATGCCAAGGGAAGACTGGCATCTTCAGTGTGGTCCAGGAGCGACAGAGATCAATTTAGGCCGTCGGCCAGCTGATTGCCTCTCATGACGTGGCACTCGGAAAAGGCTGACGTCGGCGACGAGGCTCGATTCGGAATATAAGGATGGCAAGATGGCTGTCGGGAAATCCCCATTGCGACAGAATTGGATGGCGAATAGGGCTTTTATCAACAGAGGTGCTCCGATTTGGCAGCCGCCTTTCTCGGAGCAGTCCGTGATACGGCCGAGGCACGCTTAACCGTGCTGGGGTAGATCGGTGAGAATTCCGACGGCTTAGGAGGCCAAGCGTAAGGCACGCTGAATCTCAGCGGGCAATGTTAGCCTCTGAAACATGCGGGCTGGATAGACATAATCCTCACCCGACTCGTCAATCACACGGATGAGGTTGTTTGCTTCGGCATCTGGATCATCCAGAAAGGCATACAGCTTCCTGACCTCAACTGAGGCAGCGTAGCCGGCATTCCGCAGACACACCGCAAACCCCTGTGTTTTTCGGCGACTGGCTGGCATGATTAGTCCACGAACCGCTTGATCTTAAATTCTTTCTTTCCGATGCCGGAAGCCTCGTACCAGTGAAGCTCCGCTCTTCGGATCCTACCATTCGGCAGTTCGACGTCCGCAATACCTTTCCGCTTCCGCCAGCGGCCTCTTCCGTAAAGCTTCCGCAAACGAGGAAGCTCGCGAATACCGCTGCCAACTGCGAATGTTTCCATCTCCGTGATATTGCCGCGGATCTCGAAAAACACTGACCGGCATTCTATCAGCGAGTTTCAGCGGAGGCCGTTCGCGGCGTCGCGGAGGCGCCGCCAAGCGAACGCCGTACCGAACCGTTTTTAGATTCTGGATAAGGTCTTTTATGAGCAAGTACGCGCGAATTTCCGGTTCGCAAACTCATCATCCTTGGTCGGGGGCTTGGGATAGGGCCTTCGAATTTTACCTGCCGCTTTTGCTCGTTGAGAATAGTCCTTATGGCTGCACTCGCGACTGGGAACCCTGAGCCCTCAAGAGCTCTTTATGATGTTAAGGCTGATGTCGTACCAGTGCAATTCAGCTCGACTGTCTTGCTCGATGTCGTTGAGGTATGTCTTCACCGGAGTGCATCCGAATGGATTTTTCTTCGCGAGCTGCGGGTCGGAACCGGGTTTCGTGGCAGTGCTGCGCAGCGGCTCGATGCGTTCGCTCTGAATTGCCTGCCGCATACGTCTATGCGACGCGTGTGCTACGAAGTGAAGACCTCGCGAGCGGATTTTCTTTGCGAAATGAAGCAGCCGTTGAAGCGCCGAATTGGGTTGCGTTACTCCAATGAGTTTTATTTCGTCACGCCTGCTGGATTGTTGAATACGTCCGAGGTTCCCATCGAATGCGGGCTTGTCGAGGTGGGCCCGTTTGCCCAGGATGAATGCTCGATTAAGCATGTCGAATCCGGCGGATTGGTCCATTTCGAGCCGAACCATGGAATCTACTGTCGGGTGACCGTTCCCGCTCCGTGGCGAGAAACGCCAGGTCCCACATGGCAGTTCGTCGCAGGCATGCTGCGGAACCAGCAGAAAGCTTTTCAGGGCCGGCCACCGAAACCGCCGAATCAGCAACGGTTGCCCTTTGCCGATTGAGCTAGCCTGCTGAGCAAGAGCGCAAGTTCACAGCGGTCTTCCTTTAAGATTAGGAGGATCTATGACGCCAAAGTATCTTGCTGCTCTTTTGACGGTTTTCCTGCTGACTACACCTCGAGTAGGCGCTCAAAGTGAAAAACGCTTGCTGTTTCGAAACCCGAGCGTGAGCCAGACGCAGATTGTGTTTGAGTATGCCAACGATCTCTGGACGGCGAGCCGCGAGGGCGGTGAAGCGCGGCGCCTGACGAGCGGCGTAGGGCGTGAGTTCAATCCGCATTTTTCGCCGGACGGAAAGCAGATCGCTTTCAGCGGCGAATATGACGGCAACATCGATGTGTATGTGGTTTCTGCTTCAGGGGGAGTGCCGCGGAGGCTGACTTATCATCCGGGAGAAGATGTGGCGATTGGATGGACGCCCGACGGCAAGCGCGTTTTATTCAATTCGCACCGCGATAGCTACGCCGATAGCGCCCAGCTCTACACGATCGGGTTAGATGGCACGCTGCCCGAAGCGCTGCCGCTTCCCGCTGCCGAGGACGGAAGTTATTCGGGCGATGGATCGCATATCGCGTATGCGCCGGTGTTTCAGTGGGAAGCCGCGTGGAAGCGATACCGCGGCGGGCAGACGACGAAGATCTGGATCGCGGATCTGGCGGATTCGAGCATCGTCAAAATTCCACGTGAAAATTCGAACGATTTCAATCCCATGTGGGTTGGTGACAAGGTTTATTTCCTTTCAGACCGTAGTGGACCCGTCAGCTTATGGGTTTATGACACAGGCTCCCGCAAAGTGAGTGAGGCGATCAAGAACAGCGGCCTGGATTTCAAATCTGCATCTGCGGGAGGCGGCGCTATCGTTTACGAAGAGTTCGGGTCCTTGAATCTGCTCGATTTGAAATCGGGCCATACGCATCCTGTAGACATTCGCGTGGCTGCAGATCTCCCCGAGGTGCGCCCGC
>Ga0213875_10000991_pt1 | contig 20278 bp, 16 predicted proteins | sample BarmaccomBMRX_R8_FD_160105 | JGI IMG/M metagenome (GOLD analysis project Ga0213875, IMG submission 160105) | Root-associated microbial communities from Barbacenia macrantha in rupestrian grasslands, the National Park of Serra do Cipo, Brazil - RX_R8 | ecosystem: Host-associated > Plants > Roots... | reverse complement strand
AAGCGGACCGTCGGCCGCCGCCCTGACCGCGCCGTTGACCTCCTCGACCGAGGTCTCCCTCAAGACGGTCACCGTCAGATCGGTGGCGGAACCAGTCGGAACCGGTACCCGAAGCGCGTATCCGTCCAGCTTGCCCTTGAGCTCGGGCAGCACCAGCCCGATCGCCTTGGCCGCGCCGGTGCTCGTCGGCACGATGTTGAGCGCGGCCGCGCGGGCGCGGCGCAGGTCCTTGTGTGGGCCGTCCTGCAGGTTCTGGTCCTGGGTGTAGGCATGAATGGTGGTCATCAGGCCGCGCTGGATTCCGAACGCGTCGTTGATGACCTTCGCCATCGGGGCGAGGCAGTTGGTGGTGCACGAGGCATTGGAGATGATCGTCTGCGAGCCGTCGTAACAGTCGTCGTTGGCTCCGAGCACAACGGTCAGGTCCTCGCCTTTGGCAGGCGCCGAAATGATGACCTTCTTGGCGCCGCCCTCGTCGACGTGCTTACGTGCGGTCGCGGCGTCGGTGAAGAAACCGGTGGACTCCACCACGACGTCGACGCCGAGCTCCTTCCACGGCAGCTTGCCGGGGTCCCTTTCGGCCAGCGCCCTGATGGTCTTGCCGTCCACGCTGATGCCCTCGTCGGTGACCGCGACCTCAGCGTCGAGGCGGCCGAGGATGCTGTCGTAGGTGAGGAGGTGGGCCATCGTGGTGACGTCGCCGAGGTCGTTGAAAGCCACGATCTCGATGTCGTGGCCGCCGGCGGCGACCGCACGCCAGAAGTTGCGGCCGATGCGGCCGAACCCGTTGACACCTACGCGAACCGTCACGGTGTGTCTCCTCAGATGCTCGAATGACAAGTCGTGTGCTTGCTGACGGCGACGCTGCCTACCAGCAACACTAGCGTCCGGCGGCGGGGCGGTTCGCGGCGGTGTCGCCAAGCTTGATCGAGACAGTAGGGGCCGCTCTGTTCAGTGGCCTCCGCCCGTTCCGGCTGATGCCGTGTCCTGCGGCGCGGTTGCGGTCAGGACGAGACTCGGGCCGCGCCACCGCTGCCGCAGTCGGCGGTCGTGGCTGACGACGACGAGCGCGCCGTGGTAGTCCTCGAGCGCGGACTCCAGTTCTTCGACAAGGGTCAGCGACAGGTGGTTGGTGGGCTCGTCGAGCAGCAGCACGTCGACCGGATCGCACACCAGCCGCGCGAGGGCGAGGCGCTGGCGCTGGCCGGTCGACAGCGTCCCCACCGGCAAGGTCAGGTACCCCCGGGTGAACAGGCCGACCGACATCAGTCGCTCAGCGTGCTGGGCGAGAGTGCCCTCACGGCCACGCGCGAAGGCGGCGATCACCGGCTCCTCGGGATCACCGACGGACAACTCCTGTGGTAGGTAGCCGATTCGGCCGCGCCGTCTGACCTGCCCCGTGTCGGGTTCGACGGTGCCGGCGAGCACGTCGAGCAGGGTACTTTTGCCTGCCCCGTTCGGTCCGGTGATCAGCATCCGGTCACCGGCCTCGAGGGCGAGGCTGGTGGTCGCCAGCCGGTCGGCCACGCTGACCTTGACCGCGTCGAGCACGACGCCGTGCAGATCGCCGGAAAGCAGCGAAGGTGTGAAGCTCAGCCGTCGCGGCGGGCGCGCAACCGGTTCGGCCAGGTGGCGGCGCAGCCGTTCTTCGGCGTTGCGGACGCGGCTGGCCACCGACTGCTGCACGCGGCCGCCAGCCCGGTCGTAGGCCATCTTGTTGCGGTCGGCCATCGGCCGGCCGGGCGCCACCTGCCGGGCGGTGGTCGCCGCGGCAACCCGCAGCCGGTCCGCCTCGGCCCGCCACTGCTCGTGCGCCTGCGCCCAGCGCTGCCGGGCGGCCTCCTTATCGGCGAGATAGCCGGCGTAGCCATTGCCATAGCGGGTCACGCCATGGGTGTCGGCGTCCACCTCGATCAGGGTGGTGGTGACCCGCTCCAGGAAGACCCGGTCGTGGGAGACGGCGACGGTCGTGCCGCGCCGCTCCCGCAGATGGTCTTCGAGCCAGCCGAGTGCGCCGTCGTCGAGATGGTTCGTCGGCTCGTCGAGCAGCAACACCTCCGGCCCGGCCGCGAGTACCGCGGCCAGATGCAGCCGGACCTGTTCGCCTCTGGAGAGGCCGCCAAGGCGTCGATCGCGCGACAGCTCATGGAGTCCGAGCCCGTGCAGGGCGCTGTCCACCCTGGCGTCGGCGTCGTAGCCGCCGCGCAGCTCGAAGACGGTCATCAGCCGGCCGTACTCGTCCAGGCCCGACTCGTCGCCGTCAGCCATCTGCGATTCCAGCGTTCGCATCGCAGCCTCGATGGACCGCAGTTCGCTCAGTGCCTCGTCGATGGCCTGCTGCACGTTCAGGTGCGCCGGCAGCACGGCGTCCTGCGCGAGGTAACCGACTCCGCCGTCGGCGGTGACGACGACGCTCCCCTCGTCGGGACGTTCGAGACCGGCGAACAGGCGCAGCAGCGTGGTCTTGCCCGAGCCGTTCTCGCCGATGATCCCGGTCCGCTCACCGGTTGGCGGCGAACACGTCACGGCGTCGAGGACGATCCGGCCGTCATAGGCCTTGGTGACGGCACGTGCGGTGATCTGAGTTGACATGGGGTGCTCCGAAGCGCGGGAGGACGGGGTGGCCGCGACGGGCCACGGGACCGGATGGGCGCTTCACAGGAGCACTGGCTACCTCACACCGCTGGGAACAGGGACGACGGCAACGCTAACCGGCACATCTGAGGTCGGCAACCGGAATAGGACGCGACCCGCAAGGCGCCCTGGTCAACGGCACGCTGGCCGGTTTGGGTCGCCACGGGTTGCGTTTGAGCGCGCTCAAAGTCCTACTGTCGGGAAGGCGATCGGGCATCTAGGCGATCAGGCGGTGTCCGGACAGCCACCACACCCCTGGGTGCCGGAGATGGAGTGACTATGACGGCGACAGTGCGACGCCTGCGGGACCTGATGGCCTCCCTGCCTGCGCAGGAGCTGCCTCCATTGCCGGAGGAGCTGGTGTGCAGCCTCGAGGTCAGCATCGCTCCTGACGCGCGGCTGAGCATCGCCGAGGTCGCCGAGCTCACCGGGGTCAGCGCCCACGCGCTGCGCTACTACGAGCGGATCGGGCTGGTCGAGGTCGGCCGCGACTCGGCAGGCCACCGCCAGTACGACCGGGACGCCCTGGCCCGGGTGGTGTTCGTCACCCGACTTCGCCTGTCGGACATGCCGATCCAGGCCATCACCCGCTACGTCGAGCTGGTTCGACAGGGCCCGGCCACGGAACCGGAACGACTGGCGCTCCTGCGGTCCCACCGTGCCGCCGTGCTGCGCCGGCTTCAAGACCTGCGCACCGCGCTCGCGGTCATCGACTACAAGATCGCCACATACGGCGGTGCCTGCGCGCCCTGACCGGTCGCGACCACGAGGTCTGACAGCACAGCGGGACCCGACAAGACAACCGAACCGACGTTGACAACGGAGTACGAATTCATGGCCAACGACAACGCGAACACGACGCCACGCACGCTCGGTGTGGCCGGACCGGAGGTGTTTCCGCTCGGTCTGGGCTGTATGGGCATGAGCTTCGCCTACGGCCCGGCGGACGCTGACGAAGCGGCGGCCACGATCCACAGCGCGCTGGACTCCGGCGTGAACTTCCTGGACACCGCCGACATGTACGGCGACGGTGCGAACGAACGCCTCGTGGGCGCGGCGATCAGTGGGCGAAGGGACGACGTGGTGCTGGCCACCAAGTTCGGCATACTCGTTGACCCCGACACGATGCGGCCGAGGGGAGTCGACGGATCACCGGACTACGTGCGGGCCGCGGTGGATCGTTCGCTGGCCCGCCTAGGAGTCGACCACATCGACCTGTACTACCAGCACCGGCCCGACCCAGCCGTGCCGATCGAGGACACCGTCGGCGCCATGGCCGAACTCGTCACCGCCGGCAAGGTGCGCCACCTCGGCCTGTCCGAGGCCTCCGCGGACACCATCCGCCGCGCCGCGGCCACGGCGCGAATCGCGGTGGTGCAGACCGAGTGGTCGATCTTCAGCAGGGACATCGAGGACACCGTGCTCCCCGCCTGCCGCGAACTGGGCATCGGCGTCGTCCCCTACAGCCCGCTGGGACGCGGAATGCTCACCGACGGCGCCGCGCTGCGGAATCTGTCCGCCGACGACTTCCGTCGCACGCTGCCCTGGTTCGACGCCGAGAACCTGACCGCCAATCTCGAGATCGTCCGGCAGGTGCACGCGGTCGCCGACCGACACGGGGCGACTCCGGCACAGGTGGCGCTGGCCTGGCTGCTCGCCAAGGGCCCAGACGTGGTGCCGATCCCGGGGACCAAGCGCCGGACGTACCTACAGGACAACCTCGGCGCGCTCGCCGTTGACCTGACCGCCGCCGATCGAGAGCGACTGTCCCAACTGCGGGCCGCCGGCACACGTTATCCCGACATGTCCTGGACGGAGCGCGACACCACGCCGCTGCCGTCCTGATACCTCAGCCGCCAGTGGTCGCCGCGGCGACCGCTGGGCACGGCCCGCCGGTGCCCCCGCATCTCGCCCCACCCCCTCCGAATACAAGGGAAGAAAGAACACGCCGTACCGTTCCTTGCGGCGACAAACCCAGATCGCGCAACACCTTCCCGGCCGTAGGCAGGGAAAGGCTGACACCCCATCGCTGGCGAACCAACCAGAAAGCCAACCAGAAGTACAGATCAAGAGTTTCCCGTCGAAGGCGCTTCCAAAATAAGGGAAGTCGCTGCTGACAGCGACTTCCCTTATGTCGCACGTCAAGCCGTTCATAGTGTGTCAAGTTGTTCTGAAAGACCCTTGAACGACAATGAACTGTTAACCGGCAAGGTGGCGACTATCAGGTCTTCGGACATCAACGATGTCCTCGACCGCCGGCCGCGGTGGCCGCTCCGTCGCACCGGACGCCGCGTGGAGACTCACAACTACCCGCCGTGTCACGGCAGCGCCATCAGGGCTGAACAGCTATCCGCATCCAGCTTCTCGCCGTCCCCGAAACGGCGCGAGCGAGAAGGTTAGCGGATCATCCGATCGCACGCTGATCTCCGCAGAGAGGTGTCGATCAAGGTGTCAAGAAGGTCTGGATAGGACAGACCAGCCCCCCGCCACATCGCAGGATACTGCGAAACGGAACCGAGGCCGGGTAATGTGTTGACCTCGGTGACCACGGCGGAACCGTTGTCTCGCAGGAAACAGTCGACTCGCAGCAGTCCAGCGCAGTCCAGCGCGAGGAAGGCCCGCCGGGCAAGATCGTCGAGCAGGTCCCTGGCGTCCGGATCCAGTCGCGCGGGGATCTCGAAAGCCGTCGACGAATCATGGTACTTGGCGTCATAGTCGAAGAACGTGTGGCCAGCCGAGACCGTGATCTCCATCGGTGGGCTCACCCGGAGCTCGCCGTCGGGCATCTCGAGCACGCCAAGGTCTATCTCCCTGCCGGCGACCGCGGGCTCGACGAGAACTTTCGGGTCGTACAGCCGCGCGGCGGAGATCGCGTGTGCCAGTCCCTCCCACGAGTCCACCCTGGTCACTCCGAGACTGGATCCGCCGCGTGCCGGCTTGACGAATACCGGCAACCCGAGGTGGGCCTTCTCCTCAGCGGAAAGCGAATCCACACCGGCGCGCAGGACCGCCGCGCCGACCACGGGAATTCCCTCGGCGGCGAGGAGCTTCTTCGCGTATTCCTTGTCCATCCCCACCGCACTGGCCAGTACCCCGCTGCCAACATAGGGCACACCGATCATTTCCAGTACGGACTGCACGGTTCCGTCCTCACCGAATTTGCCGTGCAGGGCGGGGAAAACGACATCGACACCACGAAGCGTGTCCAACGCCGCGCCAAGTCCCCGACCAGTGTCGGTGTCACCTTGTGGACCCACCATCCAGGTGCCGTCGACGTCGACCTTCACGTCGATCACGTCGTAACGGTCGGGATTCAAGTGCGCGAGGACTCCGGCAGCCGAGTCACAGGATATCTCGTGCTCACCAGCGGGCCCGCCGAAGAGGACGGCTACCTGCGTCTTCGACGTGCCCATCATCGCCCTTCTCGATCCGGTTGCACTCCTCGCGTCCGACACTCGCCGACGTAGCGACGTGGAATCCTGTCTCCTAGCCGGGTGAACACTTCGTGCGGAATGGTGTCGGCCCAGCCGGCCCACTCGGTCACGGTTGGTTCGCCCCGACTTCCCGGCCCGAACACAACGACCTCGTCGCCGAGCCGAGTGCTACCAGTACCGAGGTCCACCACGAACTGGTCCATGGCCACACTGCCCGCAACGGGATGGCGCCGGCCGCCGCACCACACCTCCGCACGGCCGCCGACCGTCCTAGGCACACCGTCGGCATATCCGATCGGCACCAGCGCGAGTGTGCTGTCCACTGTGGTGACATATCGGTGGTCGTAGGACACTCCGGTGCCGGCGGGAACCCGTTTGACCAGGATCACCCGGCCGTGCAGGGTCATAGCCGCGCGTAGTCCGAACGTTCTGCCGTGCACCGGTTCAACCCCGTACAACCCGATACCCGCCCGGACGAGGTCATAGCGGCATCCAGGCAGGCCGAGGCCGGCAGCGGAGTTCGCCAGATGGCGGACCTGCGGATCCAGCCCGCCCGCGCGAGCAAGGGCCACCGCCTGATCGAACAGCTCAACCTGCCTCGCGGTGCGGAGATGACCGGGAACACCGGCATTCACCAGATGTGACCACACACCACGTACCCAGATGAGGCCCTTCTGTTCCAGCCTACGTGCGAGCGCGACCAGTGCTGGCCACCGTGCCGGAGATTCCCCGTTGCGGCACAGTCCGGTGTCGACCTTGAGGTGCACCATGGCGGTCATGCCGGCCTCAGCGGCACCAGCGGCGATCCTGGCGAGGTGGTGACACGACGCGGCGGAAAGGTCCACGGTTGCCGCGATCACGCGCCGGAAGTCCGTGTCATGGGCGTGCAACCAGCTCAGCACGGGCGCGGTGATGCCCGCCTCGCGCAGCCGCAGCGCCTCGGCGCACGAGGTGACGCCAAGCCAGTCCGCGCCGTTGTCCAGTGCCGCCCTGGCGACCGGAATCATGCCGTGCCCGAACCCGTCGGCCTTCACCACGGCCATCACCGCGGTGCGGGCCCGCTCGGTGAACAGTGCGGTGTTGTGGGCAATGGCGTCCAGGTTCACCACCGCCTCCGCGGTCGCACCGGCCGGTGACGCCGTCCAGTCGCCTGCGCCCGCCGCGTCATCGCGATCCGCGTGGCATGTCGTCGCTGCCATGGCCGCAACGCTATGACCGGTCTGCGCCAACACTGTGACAATTCCTCGACGGTTCCACACTCCCCGATGACGGCCTGCTATACGTGTCTTCGCAGGTCCAGGCCTGACAGACACGTCGATCGCGCAAGAGGAGGTCCAGCCGTGCCGCGGTTGCTCGTGGTCGAAGACGACGAGGCGCTGGCCGAGGCGTTCTGCCTGGCGTTGCGTGGACTCGGCCACGAGGTGGCGGCGACACGTACCGGCGAGGACGCGCTCGACATGGTTCTCGTGCGACAGATCGCGGTGGACGTCGTGCTCCTCGATGTCATGCTGCCCGGAGTCGACGGTTTCGAGGTGTGCCGCAGACTCCGTGCGCGCAACAACGTTCCGGTGATACTGCTCACCGCACGCGGCGATCCAATCGACGTGGTCGCCGGCCTCGAGTGCGGCGCCGATGACTATGTGGTCAAGCCGGTCGAGCCGAGGGTGCTCGACGCCAGGGTGAAGACGATCCTGCGCAGGCTCGGTCCGCGTGCCTCCGCCGAGCATGCGCCGTTGCGGCTCGGCGAGGTGACGATCGACAGCACGGCGCTGGTGGTGACCCGCGGAGACGACGAGCTCAGTCTCACTCCCACGGAGCTGCGGCTGCTGCTGGAGTTCGCCAACCATGTCGGACAGACGCTGTCTCGGCAGACACTGCTCAAGCGGGTGTGGGACTACGGATACGACGGCGACCCCCGGCTCGTGGACGCGGCGGTCGCCAGGCTGCGCGCGAAAATCGAAGAGGATCCCCGAAAACCCTTGCTGCTGCGTACGGTGCGCGGCATCGGTTATCGCCTGGTGAGGTCCTGAGATGATGATGAACCGATGACGCGCACAGGCCTGCGCACCCAGATAGCGGCGGCCGTGGTGGCCGTGACTCTCACGGCCACCACGGCGATGGCGTTCGTGGTGTACCGATTACAGGAAGGCCGCATCACCGACCGGTTCGTGAGCTCCGCGCAGGCCGGCTTCGCCTCGGACCTCCGCCAGGCCACGACGTACCTTCCCCTTGTCAAGGCGGCCAACAGAACCGCCGCGCTGTCCATGTACGCCGACGGGCGCCTCGGCATCTACTGGGGCGTGCTCGACTTCGCCGAGACCGGCTACCTGAATCCCGTCGACCGGACCGGCGGCTACATCGACCCAGCGGGCTCGATCGGCCCAGTGCCGGGGCAGCTTCCCGCCGCCCTGATCGACGAGGCGAGAAAGGGAAGCACCAGTCAGGTGTTCGGCACGTCGTTCAAGGGCATGCCGTGGCTGCTCATCGCCGGGCTCGTCCAGCCGAACCTGGTGCTGGTGGAGGCCTACGCCACGCAGTCACTGCAGGACGACCTCAGCCAGCTCCGGAACCAGCTGGCATGGATCGTCACCGCGGTGGCGCTGGTCGGTGCGGCCGCCGGCGTCCTGTGCGCCAGGGGCATCCAGCGCCCCATCCGCGCGGCCGCAGCCGCCGCGAGGAATCTGGGCGACGGCGCCCTGGACACACGCCTTGCCGTCAGGGGCAGGGACGAGCTAGCCGTTCTCGCCCGTTCCTTCAACTCGATGGCCGCCCGGCTCGGTGAGTCCATCGACGACCTGCGCGCCAAGGAGGAACAGCAACGCCGGTTCGTGGCCGACGTCGCTCACGACCTCAGAACGCCGGTTGCCGCCATGATCGCCGCCGTGGACAGCACGGCAGACCGCGATCCCGACGTCAGGGCGAAGGCCTCAGGTCTGCTCGGCGCCCAGGCGCGTCGGCTTGCCCGACTTGTGGAGAATCTGCTGGAGATGTCCCGTCTGGACGCTGGCGTGGCGGAGTTCCTGCCACAGCCGGTGGACCTGCGGCTCCTTGTCGCCGACGCGATCCATCTCGGCGGTGCCGAAGCCGATGTCACGGTGCACGCCAACGGGGACACCACCCTCGTCGGCGATCCGCGCCGGCTGCATACCGTCGTCGGCAACCTGCTCAGCAACGCGACACAGCATGGCGCGCCCCCGATCAGGATCACCCTCGACGGGATCGCGCCGGACACCGTCACCATTCGGGTCATCGACTCTGGACCGGGGGTTCCGCCGGACCTGGCGCCGGTCGTCTTCGACCGGTTCACTCGGGGCGACCGGTCGCGCAAGGAGAGCGACGGCAGCGGACTCGGACTGTCCATCGCGTACCACAACGTCCTGCTCCACGGCGGCACGCTCATCCTGGACACGGCCGGCCCGACTGACGGAGCCGTCTTCCCCCAGGGCGCCGTCTTCACCGTCACCGTACCGCGACATCGGGCCGATGCCGCGGAGCACTGACCAGTCAGAGCCCGCTCTCGTCGCCCTCGAGCATCTCGGCGGTGACCGCCGACTCGGTGTTCGGAATGCCCAAGTCGTGTGCACGCTTGTCCGCCATGGCCAACAGGCGCCGGATCCGACCGGCCACGGCGTCCTTGGTCATCGGCGGGCTCGAGAGCTGGCCGAGCTCCTCCAGTGACGCCTGGCGGTTGCTCAGTCTGAGCTGGCCCGCGCTCACCAGATGCTCCGGCGCGGTCGGGCCGAGGATCTCCAGTGCCCGCTGTACCCGAGCCGCCGAGGCCACCGCCGCCCTCGCGGAGCGACGCAGGTTGGCGTCGTCGAAGTTGGCGAGCCGGTTGGCGGTGGCCCTGACCTCACGACGGATCCGGCGCTCCTCCCAGGCCATCACGCTGTCGTGGGCGCCGAGCCTGGTCAGCAGGGCACCGATGGCGTCGCCGTCACGGACGACGACACGGTCGGCCCCGCGCACTTCGCGCGACTTGGCCTGGATACCCATCCGCCGGGCGGCACCGACGAGGGCCAGCGCCGCCTCCGGGCCGGGGCAGGTGACCTCCAGGGCGCTGGACCGTCCGGGTTCGGTCAGCGAGCCGTGCGCGAGGAACGCACCGCGCCAGGCCGCCTCGGAATCGCAGGCCCCGCTAGACACCACCACCGCCGGCAGTCCGCGCACCGGCCGGCCGCGGGGATCGAGCAGTCCGGTCTGTCTGGCCAACCCCTCCCCGTCGGCGACGACACGCACCACCCACCGAATGCCCTTGCGCAGTCCGCCGGAGGTGATGACGTGCACGTCGGAGTGGTGCCCGAACAGCTCGTGAATCTCCTTGCGCAACCGCCGGGCCGCCGATCCGGTGTCCAGCTCGGCCTCGATGACGACCCTGCCCGCCACGATGTGCAGGCCACCGGCGAACCGCAGCACCGATGACACCTCGGCGCGACGACAACACCTCTTCGTCACGACCAAGCGACTCAGTTCGTCCTTCACCGCCCCGGTCATCGCCACGGCTCACTCCTCCACTGTCACGCCTGGTCGTGCCGTGCCTGTCCTGCCTGTGGCGCACCGCGCCGGCTACCCGGTTCCGCCTCGAGGCCCTGCAGCGCGTCGCGGAGGCTCAGCGCCAACGCGGCGGGATCGTGCCGGTCCCGCGTGCCGGCGGCGGTGATCCTGGCCAGGTGCGCCGTGGCCCCCAACGCGGTCGCGGCGGTGCGCAGCCGGTCGGGTGTCGGCACCGAGTCCACGTCGGCGACCACGGCGTCCACCCGCAGTCTCGGTGCGTGCTGGCAGAGTACGTCCAAGTGGCGCTCCGGGGAGAACCCAGCGGTCTCACCCGGTTGAGGGACGAGATTGAGCACGACGATCTTGTATGCGGTAGTGCCGACCAGGGCCTCGTGCAGCTCGGGAACCAACAGGTGGACCAGCACGCTTGTGAACCACGAACCCGGCCCGAGCAGCACCAAGTCGGCGCCGAGCACGGCGTCCACCGCCTGGGGGCAGGCCACCGGATGCCGCGCCTGCCCGTCGAGCAGCCGGATCCGTTGCACCTGTCCGGGTGTCGTTGCGACCGCAACTTGTCCCCTGATCTGACGGACCGCGTCGCTGTCGGCGTCGAGGCCGGTCACGTCCGCCTCGATGTCCAACGGGTCAAGACACATCGGCAGGACCCGGCCGCCGACCCCGAGCAGCCTGCTCATCTCCTCCAGCACCGTGACCGGATCGCCGAGCACTTCGAGCAGCCCGGCGATGAGCAGGTTTCCCACCGCGTGTCCCGCCAGCGCTCCACTGCCACCGAACCGGTGCTGGAACAGCTCGTTCCACAGCCGGGCCGGTGGGCCGTCGGCGGCGAGCGCCGCGAGCGCCTTGCGGAGGTCACCGGGTGGAAGCAGGCCGAGCTCACGGCGGAGACGGCCGGAGGACCCGCCGTCGTCGGCCACGGTCACGACGGCGGTGACGTCCTGGGTGAGCAGTCGCAGTGCGCGCAGCGTCACCTGCAGCCCGTGCCCGCCGCCGAGGGCCACCGCCCGCAGCGGCCGGTCACGCGTACCCGCTGACTGTGTGTAGGACAGTTGCGGGGGAATCACTCACGCCCCAAGTCTCGGTGCACGACCTTGACCGCCATCCCGTCCTCGGCCGAGAGCAAGGCCGCCAGCTCCTCGGAGATCGCGACGCTGCGGTGCTTGCCTCCGGTGCAGCCGACCGCGAGGGTCAGGTACCTCTTGCCCTCCCGCCGGTATCCCGCGCCGATCAGGCGCAGCAGCTCGTGGTAGCGGTCGAGGAACTCGTCGGCGCCCTCCTGGCTGAGCACGTAGTTGCGCACGTCGGGATCCAGTCCGGTCTGCTCGCGCAGTTCGGGGATCCAGAATGGGTTCGGCAGGAACCGCACGTCCATGACCAGGTCGGCGTCCATCGGAAGGCCGTACTTGTAACCGAAGGACAACACCGTGACCCTGGTGCGGGCGCTGGTCTCGGTGCCGAAGCTGTCCTCGATCTTGGTCCGCAGCTGGTGCACGGACAGGGCGCTGGAGTCCAGCACCAGATCGGCCTCCTCACGCAGCGGGGTCAGCAACAGCCGCTCAGCGGCGATGCCGTCGGCCAGCCGGCCGTCGCCCTGCATCGGATGACTCCTGCGCACCGCCTCGAACCGGCGGACGAGGACCTCGTCGGTGGCCTCGAGGAACAGCACCCTCGGCTTGTAGCCTCTCGCGTCCAGATCTTTGATCACCGCGGCCAGGTCGTCGGTGAACGCCCTGCTGCGCACGTCCATCACCACGGCCACCCTGGTGATCGCGCCGCGTGCCTGCGCGCCGAGTTCGACCATGGTCGCGATCAGTTCCGGCGGCAGGTTGTCCACGACGAACCAGCCGAGATCCTCCAGGCACTTGGCCGCGGTGCTGCGCCCGGCTCCGGACAGCCCCGTCACCACGGCGACCTCGATGCCGGACTTCTCGGCAACGGTTGCCACGTTCATTCCCCCTCTTCGCCGGTGCTGGGCGCGCTCGCGGACGCGGGCACCGATGTGCCGCCGAACCTGTTCACCGCGTCTGTCCTTCCGTTGCGGGGCCGCCCGCCGGCGAGGTGACACCGGCGAGGCTGGTGAGCACGGCCTCGGCGGTGTGCCGACCGACACCGGGCACCGTGCTGATCTCCTCGACGGTGGCCTGCCTGAGCCGTCGCAGCGAACCGAAATGCTTTAGCAGCGCGGCTTTGCGGGCCTGGCCGAGCCCTGGCACGTCATCGAGCACGGAGGCGCTCATCCGCTTGGACCGCTTCTGCCGGTGGTAGGAGATCGCGAAGCGATGAGCTTCGTCGCGAACGCGCTGCAATAGGTAGAGCGCCTCGCTGGTTCTGGCCAGAATCACCGGATCGGGTTCGCCGGGGATCCAGACCTCCTCGAGCCGTTTGGCCAGCCCGATCACCGCGACGTCGGTGACGCCGAGGTCGGCGAGCACATCGGCGGCGGCGGTGGCCTGCGGTGCTCCGCCGTCGACCACCAGCAGGTTCGGCGGATAGGCGAACCTGCGCGGCCGCCCGGTGTCCGGATCCATGCCCGCCGGCAGGGCCGGCGCCGGATCTTGCTGGGGGCCGGCGGCCTCGCGTTGGTAGCGGGCGAAACGTCTGCGGACGACCTCGGCGATGGAGCCGACGTCACCGCCCTCGGCGCCCGCCCCGATCGAGAACCGACGGTACTCGGACTTGCGGGCCAGGCCGTCCTCGAACACCACGAGCGAGGCGACCACATCGGTACCCTGCACGTGGCTGATATCGGTGCACTCGATGCGCAGCGGTGCACTGTCCAGCCCGAGGGCGTCCTGCAACTCCTGCAACGCGGCCGACCGCGCGGTCAGGTCGCCGGCCCTGCGCAGCTTGTGCTGGGCGAACGCCTCGGCGGCGTTGCGCCGCACGGTCTGCATCAGTGCCCGCTTGTCGCCGCGCTGTGGCACCCGCAGCCGAACCTGGGTGCCTCGCAGACTCGACAGCCATTGGGCGATCGTCTCGTGGTTCTCGGGCAGTTCGGGCACGAGCACTTCGCGGGGCACGGACTCACCGCCAGCCGCCTCCCGCGACAGTTCGGCCTGGTCGCCGTAGAACTGGCTGAGGAACTCCTCCACAAGGACCGCGGTGCCCAACTCCGCCATGTTCGCGGCCGGATCGGCCAGGGCCCCCGCCGCCTTGTCGATCACCCAGCCGCGCTGGCCCCGCACCCGTCCGCCGCGGACGTGGAACACCTGCACGGCCGCCTCGAGTTCGTCCTGCGCGAACGCGACGACGTCGGCGTCGGTGCCGTCGCCGAGCACGACTGCCTGCTTCTCCATCGCCTTGCGCAGGGCGTCGACGTCGTCGCGGAGCCTGGCGGCGCGTTCGAATTCCAGGTCGGCGGAGGCGGCGAGCATCTGCCGCTCCAGCTTGCGCACCATGGCGTCGGTGTTGCCGGCGAGGAAATCGCAGAAGTCGCTGACGATATCCCGGTGTGCCTGTTCGTCCACCCTGCCGACACACGGCGCCGAACACTTGTCGATGTATCCGAGCAGACACGGGCGCCCGATCTGGCCGTGTCGCTTGAACACCCCGGTCGAACAGGTCCGTGCGGGAAACACCCGCAGCAGCAGGTCAAGCGTCTCGCGGATGGCCCACGCGTGTGCGTAGGGGCCGAAATAGCGCACTCCCTTGCGCCGCGGCCCGCGGTAGACGTGCAGCCTCGGATACTGTTCGTGCAGCGTCACCGCCAGCACCGGGTAGGACTTGTCGTCCCGGTAACGGACGTTGAACCTCGGGTCGAACTCCTTGATCCACGAGTATTCCAGCTGCAGTGCCTCGACCTCGGTGCCGACCACCGTCCACTCGACACCGGCGGCCGTGGTCACCATCTGCCGCGTCCTCGGGTGCAGGCCGGCGAGATCGGCGAAATAGGACGACAGCCGGGCGCGCAGGCTCTTGGCCTTGCCGACGTAGATCACCCGACCGGCGGCCTCCCGGAACTTGTAGACCCCGGGCGCATCCGGAATCGTGCCGGGCGCGGGGCGATAGGTCGACGGGTCCGCCACACCCCCAGCCTACGGGCGGGCACCGACAGACCGGTTGCGAGGTACTAGGGCCTTGCGCCGAACGGACCGACGGTGTCGGGAGTGTGGCCGGGCACGAGGAGCTGGGTGCAGGCGTGCTCGAACCGGGCCCCCATGGCATGCCACCGCAGGGAGGCCTCGGCGAGGACCTCGGCGTCGTTGTCCAGGCGTGCGGCGGCGCGGAGCAGGCAGGCTGCCGCCCAGTCGTTGTCGTCGGCGGTTCGTGCGGCAGCCGCGACACGGGCGGCCGCGTCGGGGAGCCGGGCCACGACAGCCAGTTCGGCCGCGGCCGCGTGGGCGAACGGGAGATACCGGCCGGTGAGGGTGTCGCCGTGCACGCGACCGACGATCGTATCGGCACGATCGAATTCGCCGAGATGAATGGCGACACGGGCGTCGACGAACACGGCGAGCGGGCGCAGCCGGGCCTGGAAGGCACGGTGACCGAACGCCTCGGTGTCCGCGGCGCGCTCCCGCCAGCGCCGGAGGTTGTCCCGGTCACCGCGCAGACCGTGTGCGAGCGCGACGAAGTGCGCCGTGGCCTGCATCCAGAACGCCGGCGGACGGCCGGCGCGCCGCCAGCTCTCCCACATCTCCTCCGCCAGCCGGGCGGCGCGGTCGAGCTCACCGCTGAGCACGAGTGCGGGAATCGTCTTGCTCGCGGTCAGGTACACCGCATCGCCGGGCAGGCCCTGGACCAGTCCGGCCGCGGCTCCGGCCGCGGGCAGGTCACCCGCGGCCACCGCGTCGAGGCAGCCGAGACCGTGTGCGTCGTCGATCTCCACGGCGTGGTGTGGCTCGATCGGGTTCAGCGCGTCGAGCAGAGCCAGGCGCTCGCCGGTGATCTCGTGTGCCTTCCTGGTGTGTCCGGCGTTCACCGCCACGGTTCGCGCGGCGTCGAGGGCGGCGCTGAGCAGGACCGGGTCACCGGCGGCTCGCGCGGCCGCGACCGCCGCCCCGGCGAGCTCCGGATCCGGCGCGAGCAGTTCCGGACCAGCGGTCCAGGCCTTGGCACACGCCAGCCTGGCGGCCACGTCGGGGTCGTTCCGATCGGCCGCCGCCGTTGCCCTGTCGACGAGCTCGCGCAGGCGGCGAACAGGGATCTCGGTGCGGAAGGTGACGGGAAACCGGGCGGCCAGCTCGACCGCACGCGCGATCGCGGTGGCCTTGGTGTCACCGTCCCCGGCTCGGTCGGCGGCGAGGAGGTGCAACTCGAAGGCCGACTCCGAGTCGTTCATGAACTGGGCGCAGTTCGCCGCGTCGGTGAGCGCCCGCACCGCGTCGCCGGCGCGCACTGCCAGCTGGGCGGCCAGACGGTGGTGGGCGACGGCTTCCCCGACGAACCGCCGCGCGAAAGCCAGCCGCGCGACCGTGCTGGCAAGCCGGTACGCCACCGGGTCCGGGCGCCGCGGAACCCCGGCGAGGGCTGCTCGGGCGTCGCCGGCGAGGGCGTCGAACCGATCATGCCAGTCGCCGTCGAGCCCCGCGAGAAGGTCGGCCGCGGCCGCGCTGGCCCAGCACAGGTGGCGGTGCCGCACGTCGGCGTGCTCACGGGACTCGCGGAGCCGCTCGGCGGCGAAGGCTCGTACGGTGTCGAGCATCCGCCACCGACCGGCGGGCCCGCCGCGCCGGGTGAGCAGGTTCTTGTCGACGAGCCTGCCTACCATGTCCGCCACCGTGGCCACGTGCTCCCCGGCGACCTCGGCAGCGGCCGCCAGGTCGAAGTCGCCAGCGAACACGGAAAACCGTCGGAACGCGGCCCGCTCGTCGCCGGTGAGCAGGTCGTGACTCCAGCTGATCACCGTGCGCAGTGACCGGTGCCGCGCCACCGGTCCACGGCCGCCGGTCAGCAGGCGAAGGCAGTCGTCCAGCCCGGTCAGCAGCCCAGTCAGTCCGAGTGCCCCGCCGCGCGCCGCGGCCAGTTCGATGGCCAGCGGCAGCCCGTCCAACCGTGTGCACAGCCGCGACACGATTGTCTCGTCCCGGACGTACTCGGAATCGGCCATCGCGGCCCGGTCGTGGAACAGCTCCTCGGCGGAGCACAACGGCAGCGGCGCGACCGACAGGACCCGCTCGCCGGGAAGGCCGAGGCGTTCCCGGCTGGTCGCGAGGACGGTCACCGGGCACACCGCGAGGATTCGGTCGACGAACGCCGCCACCGTGTCGGTGAGGTGCTCGCAGTTGTCCAGGACCAACAGTGACCTGCCGCGGCCGAGGCGTTCGACGACGCCCACGTCGATCGACTGGTGCGCCGGTTCGGCGACACCGAGCACGGCGGCGACCGCCTGCGCGAGCGCGTCGTGTCGCACCGGGACGAGGTCCACGAACGCGGCGCCGTAGGGGAACCCGGCCGCGGCGGCCTCCGCGACCGCCTCGGCCACGCGAGTTTTGCCCACCCCGCCCGGCCCCACCAGAGTCACCAGACCGTGCCGGTCGAGGGCATCGAGAACCGCGCGGCGGTCCTCGTGCCTGCCGATGAACGTCGTCCTCGAGCCGACAAGGCCGGCGACACCGCCGGGGGCCGTGAACGACGACGGTGTCGCCGACCGCGCCACGAGGGCTCGGCGGTCGGCGACACCGTACTTGCGCAGCAGCGACGACACGTGGCCTTCGACGGTGCGGACCGAGATGTGCAGCCGGCGGGCGATCTGGGCGTTGGACAGTCCCGCGCCCAACGCCGCGATCACCTCGGCCTCACGGGCGGAGACCGTGGCGGGGCGCGGGGCGTTCACCGGCCCATCATGACCGACCGGTCCGGGCCACGTGGTCGACACGTGGCGAACACGTGGTCCTCGGCATACCCAGGCCCGCTCCGCGCATGCAGGATGGCTGCGGTCCGCCTATCACCGGACAGGTCGTTCACCATCAGAGAAATCGTTCACCGCGAGGAAAAGCACTGACATGGACATCAAGCTCGAACTCGTCCCCGTTCCGGTCGCCGACGTCGACCGCGCGAAGGCCTTCTACATCGGCAAGCTCGGATTCGTCGAGGACGTCGACGTGCGCCCCACCGAGGGCATGCGGGTCGTTCAGCTGACCCCACCCGGGTCGGCCTGCTCGATCGTCATCGGGACCGGCCTTGGCGGAGGCATCTCCGAGATGGCCCCCGGCACCGTCAAGGGGCTGCACCTGGTCGTCGCCGACATCGACAAGGCTCGCTCGGAGTTGGCCGGGCGTGGCGTCGACATCGGCGAGGTCGACGCCGTCGGCGACGGGGTCAGGTACGCCTGGTTCCAGGATCCCGACGGCAACTCGTTGGCGCTGCAGGAAATGTCCTGGCGAACCGGTGACCGGTTCTAGACCGCACCACGTGCGGCGACAACTGAGCACACCATCGAGAACCTCACCGGACAGGAGCAGTCTCATGACCACCGTGATCGCGGACATGTCGATGACGTTGGACGGATTCGTCGCCGATCCCGCGGACCGGATCGACCACGTGTTCACCTGGTACCACAAAGGGCGGGAAACCGTGACGATGCCCGGCGGTGTCCGGGAATTCAGGATCGGCAAGGGCAGCGCGGACGAACTCCGTGCGGCCCTTGCCAGTGCCGGCGCGATGGTCTGCGGGCGCAGGATGTTCGACCTCACCAACGGTTGGGACGGGCAGCCCCCGATCGGCGTCCCGGTTTACGTGGTCACCCACACCGCCCCTGACGACTGGGCCCACCCCGACGCGCCATTCACCTTCGTGACCGATGGCCTCGACAGTGCCATCACGCGGGCCAAGGCCACCGCTGGGGACAAGAACGTGGTCATCGCCTGCCCCACCATCGCCCAGCAATGCCTCAACGCGGGGCTGCTCGACGCCATCCGGCTGAGCGTGGTACCGGTGCTGTTGGGCGAAGGCGTCCGCTTCTTCGACAACCTTCACGGCACGCCCATCGAACTCGACGACCACCCGCGGGTCACCGAGGGCATCGGGGTCACCCACCTGTGGTACCGGGTCAAGAAGCCAACGGGCCGCACCGCATCGCCGCTCGAAAACGGGGCGGACTCGTCGCCCTGAGCTCGCAGGCCGTCTGTCCTCTCCGTCGGTCGCGGTCCTGGGAACCGGTCACCGGCCGTGTCAGGCCAGTACCACGTTGGCTCCATCGACCTTGACGGCGACGGAGGTGAGGCCGGTCTTGGCCGGCCCCCTCTTGAGCGCGCCAGTGGCGCCGTCGAACTGGCTGCCGTGGCCAGGGCAGGTGATCGTGCCGTCCTTCGGCGCGGCAACGATCACCTGCCGGTGCGGGCAGGCCGCGTTGAACGCCATGATCTCGCCGCTGGTCGGCTGCACCAGCACCAGTTTGCCGTTGGGGCCGGGGACGACGACCCCGCCGCCGATCGGCACGTCAGCCACCTTGCCAACGACGGTGCCCTGCCCGCCGGGCTGGCCAGTGTTCGACGTACTGGAACTCTGGGAGGTGCCGGCGGTCGTACCCCCGGCGGCGGACTGCTGGGCGCCACACGCCGTGGTGACCACTCCACCGGCGGCCAGCGCGGCGGCGACGCCGCACAGTACCGTGCGTCGGGACGGGTTTCCGATGGTGTTCGGGATGCTCACGCCAATCCTCCGTGGTACCTGATGGGTTGGTTCGCCCACCCTTCACCACTTGACGCCGCCTGTCACCATCCGCACGTACTGTCACGTTTGACAGCGCGCCGGCTCCACCTCAACCAGCGTTGCTGGCGATCGTCCTCGCCACGGCCAGCACCGCGGTGAACGGCGGCAGCCAGTGCCGGCTGAACGACGGCGCGTTGGCCCACCGCACCCGGCCGTAGGGTGTCATCGTCGGCGGCAGCACGATGTTGTGTGGCGACCGCACGAAGCGGATCTCGGACAGGGTCCGCGGCTGCGCCGGCAGCAAGGCCACCAGTTCCGCCAGGAACAGCCAGTTCTCCTGCGGTCCGGGGATGATCAGCGTCGGTCCGGCGAGCATCCTCGCCCGCATCTCGGCGAGGACGGCCGAGCCGATCCGCGCCGGCATGACCAGAGCCGTGGTCGTCGGCCCCAGCGGGAGCAGCACGCCCTGCCCGGTGACCGTCACGCGCCAGCCGAGCATCCGGTAGTTGGCGACGACTTCGCCCACGGTGCGCCCGAAGCTGCCCACTGGCGGACAGTGCGTTGTCGGCTGCGCCGCCGTGGTGGCCGGCATCGTCTGAGTCGGCATGAGACTGGTCCTCCCGGGTAGGGCGGTGCCACGGGCCGGCATGGGGTGACCACCGGCCGATAGCTGGCTGGACCTGAAGAGTGGCCTCGGAACCGTCCGCTCACCACACCGAATCCGGATCGATTCAATCCGCGCGCTGCATGATCAGCGCGGAGGCGAACCGGCCGTTTTCATGCATTGGATGAATAGACACCTCCCCACCAGCGATTACACTATGACCACGCTCGGTTACGGGGGGCGAGACCATGGACCCGTGCAAGTTACGGCAGGCCGTCGGCGGTCGGGTGTGCGCCTGCGGCACGCGGCTCGCGGCGGACAACTCCGACCGGCTGTGCCACCGCTGCCGGCGCAACGCCCGCCGAGACGTCTTCGGGCCACCGCCTCTGCCGGACGGGTTCTGGGACCACCCCGTGCTGTCCGAGCCCTTTCGTTCCCGGGACATGGGCGCGCTGATCGCGGCCTACCGCCACCATCCCGGCCATCCGCATCGGATCACGCA
>Ga0213875_10000990_pt1 | contig 20283 bp, 19 predicted proteins | sample BarmaccomBMRX_R8_FD_160105 | JGI IMG/M metagenome (GOLD analysis project Ga0213875, IMG submission 160105) | Root-associated microbial communities from Barbacenia macrantha in rupestrian grasslands, the National Park of Serra do Cipo, Brazil - RX_R8 | ecosystem: Host-associated > Plants > Roots... | reverse complement strand
CAGGCAATAAAGCAGCGTGCAGGTGATCAGTTCGAGCGCGGAGGGCAGCAGACGCGCCGGCCCCTGCTGCCACCAATGGCTGGCGAACGACTCGAAGACGCGGGCGTCGAAACCGGCGTGACGGGCGACGATCTCGAAATAGGTCGAGAGGGACAGGCTGAAGCCGATCAGCAGCGGGCCCAACGTCATCAGGGTCCAATAGGCGAGGACGCGCTGCACCCAGGGACGCGGCGCGGTCACCCGCCAGATCAGGTTCAGCTGGTCCTCGACCGTCGCAAGCAGCAGGATCCCGGTCGCGGCGATACCGACGACGCCGATCGCCGTGGTCTGCGCCGCCGAGCCGGCAAAGTAGCGGAACCAATATGCCGCCTGCTCGCTGATCTCGGGCACAAGGTTGCGGAACACCAGACCGAGCAGCTGGTCGCGGGTCGCCGCAAAAATCGGGAACACCGAGAGTGCGCCGAGCGCGATCACCCCGAGCGGGACGAGCGAAACCAAGGTCGTGTAGCTGAGCGCCCCGGCGGCGGCGAAACAGCCGTCGCGCATGAAGCGCCGCATCGCGTAGAGCAGGAAACCGGAGGCGGCCTCGACCCGCTCGCGCAGCACGCTGCCCGGCGGCGACCGGCCGTCTTGCTCCGCCTCGATCATCGCGGACCTATATAATCAGCGATTGCCGCCGTAAACAGGCCGGGGCCGGGCAGCGCTCTCCGGAGTGCGCCAGGGCGCCCAAGCGCGAGCGAGGGTCAGGGCGCCGGCGCGCGGCGGAGCACCGTCATCAGCTCGCGCCATTCCCGCGCCGAGAGACCGCTCGACGGCTGCTCGACCGTCTCACCGTCGAGCATCCGCCGGATCACGGCGAGGCCGGTCGCCGAGATCAGCGCGGCATTCATGCGGTATTCGAGAAAGGCCGCGTAGGTCAACGGCACCCAGCGCTGCAATATGTCGAGCATCGTCTCGGCATAGGCGCGGATCTCGTATTGCGCGTGCGGATCGGCGCGCAGCGACAGAAAATGCATCAAATTGTGCAGGTCGGTCTTCCAGTACCATTGGGTATAGAAGCCGAGCGACAGGTTGATGCGCGCCAGTTCGCGCGCGAGACCCGTCCGGTCAGGGTCGAGCGGTGCGCCGGCCTCGTCTTCGTTGAGCAATTCGGCATATCCCGCATAGGCGCGCTCGGAATCTTCGCGCAGCAGCGCGAGAACGCGCGCCGCCGCGGCGCCGTCGAGTACGGCGCCGCGGCCTTGGCGATTGGCGGTGGCCTGCGAAGCGAGGCTTTCCGGCGCGGGCAGGTAGAATTCGTTGTCGAGGATCGAGTACCGGGCGGAATATTCGTTCACATTCGCCGTGCGATGCCGGATCCACTGCCGTGCGACGAAGATCGGCAGTTTGACGTGGAACTTGATCTCGCACATCTCGAACGGCGTCGTGTGGCGGTGCCGCAAGAGGTAGTTGATCAGGCCGCGGTCTTCGCTGACACGCCGGGTCCCGCGGCCGTAGGAGACGCGCGCCGCCTGCACCACCGCCGCGTCGTCGCCCATATAGTCGATCACCCGGACAAAGCCGTGATCGAGCACGGGCACCGCCTCGTAAAGGACCGCCTCGAGCGCCGGCACGGTCGCACGCCGCGTCTCGCGCCGTTCGCCCCGTTGCGCGGCGATCTCCTCCTGCTGCTGCGGACTGAGCGGCATTCCCCCCCTCCGCAACCGTCAGCGCAGAACCGCCGCGATCTGGGCGGCGAGTGCCGCCAGCACACGGCTCATCGTCAGGGCGACCCGCGCCGGGTCGGCGCCGCCGCCGGGCTCGACCAGCGTCGCCTCGCGCGGCGGCATCAGAACGGCGCCGCCCGGTCCCAACACCGACCAGCGCGCGACCAATGTGACCTCGCCGGCATCGTCGGCGTCGAAGCGCGATACCTCGATCGCGACGGTGCGCGCCGCCGGGTTCGCCGAGCCGGGATCGATCAGCGAAAGCCCGGCGGGCAAGCGCGCGGCGAGATCGTCCGAAAGCGCGCGGCGAACCATCTGGTCGAGCGGCCCGGCCCAGCGCTCGTCCTCGGAATAGGTCAGCTGGTTGACGCCATGCCGGCGCACCATCTGCGGCCGGTCGAGCGTGCCCGGCAGGTCGATCGCCCCGAGCGCGACGGTGGTGGCGGAGAGCCCGCTCAGCGAGGTCGGCTTAGGCTGCGCCGCGGGCGCCTCCGCGGTCAGCTCATAGAACCGGCTCGGGGCCGATCCGCACGCCGCGAGCAGGCAGAGCGCCGGCAACAGCAGGCGCGGCTTCATCGATGCGCCGATTCCGTCGGCTTGCCGGCGATCAGCGCTTCCGGGTGCCGCTCGAGATAATCGGCAAGTGCACGCACCGAGCGGGCGGCGTCCTTGAGCTCGCTCAAGGTATGGGCGAGATCGGTACTGGACCGCGGATCGTTGCCGAGCAGCGCCAGCGTGCCGTTCAACTGCTCGGCGGCGGTGTTGAGTTTCGCCAATAACGGCCCGACCTGCTGCTGCGTGTCGTGCGTCAGTTTTTCGGCATTGGCCAGCGTCTTGTCGAGATTGTCGAGCGAGCGCTTGAGCGCCGGGGAACCGACCACGGCGTCGGCATGGCGTACCATGTCGCGAACGTCGCCGATCAGATCGCCGAGCGGCAAGGCCGCCAATTTGTCGAGGAATTTGGTCGCCGACACGGTCATGTCGTCGACACTGCTGCCGCCCGCCGTCGGCAATTCCGGGTAGGGCTCGCTGCGAATCAGCCGCGCCGGCGGCGCGTTCTCGACAAAATCGAGCGACACGACCCGGCTTCCGGTCAGCAGGCTGCCGCTGCCGAGGCGCACCCGCAACCCTTTGGCGATCAGCCGCTCGAACATCCGGTTCGCTTCCTCGGTCGCCTGCGCCTCGCCGGTTTGCGGCGGGGTCGTCTCGCCGGGCAGCAGGATCCGGTGCGGCTCGATCTCGATTGTAACCGGTACCCGAATGGCATCGGTCGCCGGGTCGTATTCGAGGCGCAGCGCCGATACCCGCCCGACCGGCAGACCGCGCAACTCGACCGGGGTGTCGATCGCAAGCCCCCGCAATGTCCCGGGGAAGAACACGCGATAGGAGACGCGTACCGGATCGACCGCGTCCTCTGCGGCGCGCTCGGTCGCGAACAGGTTGAAGACGGTGCCGGGCGAGCTCGGCGGCCCGGCAAACGCCTCCTTCGGCGTCTCGAAAACAAGACCGCCGGACAGCAGCGTCTGCAGCGACTCGGTGCCGAAGCGCAGCCCCTGCGCATCGACCGAGACCTGCAATCCGGAGGACACCCAAAAGCGGCTAGTGTCATGAACCAGCATCTGATGCGGCTGATAGATGAAGATGCGGACCACCACCGAGCCGTCCCGGTCGGACAGCTCGTGCCCGGTCACCTCGCCGACCTGAACGCCGTGGTAGTAGATCGGCGCGCCGTCGCTGACCGAGGGCAGCTTGGCGGCGGTCAGTACATAGCTCTGCCCCTGCGCCAGCCCCTGTTGCGGCGGCGGCGATTCGAGCCCGGTGAAATCGCGCGCTCCCGGATCCCCGTCGCCAGGGTGCATCCCGATATACGCGCCCGAGACCAATGTGCCCAACCCCGATACGCCGCTGAACCCGACGCGCGGCCGCACCACCCAGAACTCGGTGGTTCGGCGGAGCAGGGGCGCTGCCTCGCGCGTCATCTCCGCGGTCACCACGACTCGGCTGCGATCGGGGGTCAGCCCGACTCGCGTGACGCGGCCGAGTTCGACATCCTTGTAGCGGATCGTCGTGTGCTCGGCTTCGAGGCCTTCGCCAGTATCGAAGGTGATCCGGATCGTCGGGCCGCGCTCGGCCAGAGCGCTGAGCCCGAGCCAGGCGACGATGATCAGCGCGACCGCCGGGACCGCCCACACCCAAGGGAGGTCGGCCCAGCGGCTGGCGCGCGGCGCCGGCGGCAGCGGCGGGACCGGACCCGAGGGATCGGCCCCCCTCATCGCACCCTCCCGCGCGCCGCATCCCACATCAAGCGGGGGTCGAAAAATATCGTCGCGAACATTGTCAGCCCGACCACCGCGGCAAAGCTGACGGCGCCGGTGCCGGGCTCGACCGTGGTCAGCGTTCCGTAGCGCATCAACGCCACCAGGATCGAGATCATGAAGATATCGATATACGACCAGCGCCCGACGAAATCGATCAATCGGTAGAGCCGGGTGCGCTGCCGCAAAAATCGCCCCGAACGGCGCCGGATCGCAAGCAGGAACCAGCTCAGCGACACCAGCTTCAACACCGGCACGACGATCGAGGCAAACAGCACCAGCAAGGCCAGCGGCCACATCCCGAGCTGCGCCAGCTCTTCAACCCCGGATAGGATCGTATTGGTCTGGTCGTAGCCGAACCGTATCAAACGCATGACGGGGAGCAGGTTGGCCGGGAGGTAAAGAATATAGGCGGCAAGCGTCAGAGCCGCCGCAATCTGGAGGCTGGCCGGCCGGCGCGGTTCGAGTCGGCCGGCACAGCGCGGACAACGCGGCGGGGTCGCCCCGGTCGCGGCCGCATCGGCAGGCAGCACGAGTTGGCAATCGTGACACATCACCCAGGGTCGGCCCGGCTCCGGCGCATGCGGCTCCGGGTCCTCTATCGCGTCCCACACGCGGCGGCGGCCGAGGGACAGTTGCAGCAGGGATTGCGTCATCACCAGCGCACCCAAGGCATAGCCGCCGACCGAGACGCTGGTCCCGACATAGCCGTGCAGGCGCGTATAGGCGACGAAGGCGCCGAGCAGGTAAACGTCGAGCATGCTCCACTGACGCAGGCCCAGCGCCGCCTTCCATGCGGCCGCCAGCCGCGGCCGGCTCGGACCGTACCCGACCAGCTGCGGCCGCAGCCGCGGGCCGGTCAGCTGCTCGACCCTCAGACGCGCCAACACGCCGATGATCAAGGCCAGACGCAAGCCCGGAACGACGATCGAGAGCAGAGCGACCGCAACGCCGAGAACCGCGAGCCCGCCTCCGTAATGCACGAGCTGCTGCGGGCCGGTCAGCAGAAAATTTTCCCGGACGGACCCTTCCAGCTCGGTCACGAAGATCGGATACATATTGGCGAGCAGGAACAACACGAGCGCGGCCACTGCGTAGGCGAGCGGCCGGTCGAAGCCGCCGTGAAGCACGCGCGAGAGGGCGCCGCCGCAGCGCGAGCAGGTCAGGCGGAAGCGCGCGGTGACGGCGCTTTCGACCCGGTGGATCTGGCCGCAATCGTGACAGGCGAGCAACACGGTCTTTGTCATGCCCCGATCCGGCCGGCGACGCAGCCAAGCTGGCGACGCGAAGACGCCGTTTTCTCGCGATTGCGCCGGCGCCGCCGGCATCTTATATCTGCGATGTCGGGCAACCGACTATGGCGATACACGGATCATGGAATAAGCGTTGCGGACCCGGGGGCAGTACCCGGCGCCTCCACCAAATCCGCCGGCCCCGAACCGGCGTTCATGGGGGCGAAACAGGCTCGACGCGCGTGGTAAAGATGACACCGTCGCTCGGCATGATACCGCCGTTATCGGGTCATATTTTAGCTGCGAACGACAACTTCGCACAGGAGGCGCTTGCGGCCTAACCCTTGACGGGGTGAAAGTCGAAAGCAACTCGCGGTTCGAGGGGCACCGGGCAACAGAAGCCCCTCACTTCTCTGCCAAGTCACGGGACCGGACAAGCGGCGCGAATGGCTGAGGAATTCCTCCCCTACGACAAGATGGTCGAGGCGGCGCTGCGCGGGGTCGTGCGCGAGGCGCTGTCGCGTGTTGCGCGGGACGGGCTGCGCGGCGACCATCATTTCTATATCGGCTTTGCGACGCGCGCCCCGGAAGTGCGCATTCCTGCCTTCCTGCTGCAAAGATACCAGGAGGAGATGACGATCGTCCTGCAGCACCAATTCTGGGACCTGCAGGTCGGCGACACGGGTTTTTCGGTCACGTTGAGCTTCCAGAACCGGCCGGAGCGGCTGACGATTCCATTCGCCGCGATCCGCGCCTTCACCGATCCCTCGGTCAAGTTCGGGCTGCAATTCGAGGTTCCGGCGGCACCGGAAGGCGGGATTGCGAGCCTGCCCGCTCCGGCCCCGGCGCTCGTCCCCGCCGACTCGGCGGAGGAAACCGCGGCAAAGCCGAGCGGCGAGGTCGTGGCGCTCGATAAGTTCCGCAAGCGATAGCGTCCGGTTCGAACGTTCGCGGCGGCGTCCATGCATGACATCACGAGACTCGTTTGTCTGACTTGCGCCACTAGCGTCTGCCGCGGGAGCAGTCGACGAGTTCGGGCAATTCGGCGCGGCAGCTGAGCCCGTCCTCGAATTCGTAGCGGCTCAGCGCGGTGCGCCGCACCGCGACGCCGTTGCTGAACCGCAGCCAGCCGCCGAACAGCCCGCTGGTGACGCCGTTGCTGAAGGCGGGAGGCCGGCCATCCGGCCGGCGCACGATGACGCCGTTGCTGAAGCGAGCCTCGCTGTCGGACATTATCGTGGCGGCGAGCCCGTTCGAGCAGGTCACGACCGCGTTGTCCCCGAGCCGACACAGCGCCGGCGCCGGCCCGCCGAGCACAAGCGCGTAGATTGCAACCTCGATCAGTGTCACCCGGCCTCCGTCACCGGGTGGGGCGAAACCGCGCCGGGCTCAGGGTCTTTGCCTCGAGCCCGAGCCTGGCGATGTCGGGCGGGAGATCCCCGCGGCAGATCAGGGCCGCCGCGCTGCGCCCCATCGCCTCGGCCGTCTGGATGCCGTAGCCGCCCTGGCCGGCAAGCCAAAAGAACCCCTCGGCGAGCGGATCGAAGCCGACGACCGGCGTCTTGTCGGCAACGAAGCTGCGCAAACCGGCCCATTTGCGTTCGACGTGACGCACTTCGATCGTTGTCGCGCGGGTCAGCCGGTCGATCGCAATCGCGACGTCGAGCTCGTCGGGCTGCACGTCGCACGGCGCAACCGGCGTCTCGTCGGCGGGCGACACCAGCAATTTGCCGGCCTCCGGCTTGAAATACCCGCTTTCCTCGACATCGATCGTCAGCGGCCAGGCGCCGATTTCGAGCCCCGGCGGCGGCGCGACGATCAGCGCCGTCCGCCGTTTCGGCACCAACCCGACCGGCGGCAGGCCGGCGAGTTCCGCCACCTGGTCGGCCCACGCTCCCGCGGCATCGACCACCACCGGCGCGGCAAAATCGCCGGCCGGCGTCGTGACGGTCCATGTACCGGCGAAGGATAGCCGCTGCGCTGCGGCTTCGGTGACGATCCGTCCGCCGCGGCCCCGGAACAGGCGCAGATAGGCCTGGTGCAGCCCATGCACATCTATATCCATCGCACCGGGCTCGTGGATCGCCGCCTCCACCTGGTCGTGGCGAAGCACCGGAACCAGCCGGCGCGTTTCGCCAGGGTCGAGCCGCCGGATGCTCGGATCGAGCGGGCTCAGCTCGGCCCACATCGTCTCGAGCGCCGGCATCTGACCGGGCATCGCATAGAGGAGGGTGCCGCGCGGCGACAGGATCGGGTGCTCCGAGACGCCGTCCGCGCGTGCCTCGTAAAACGCGCGGCTGGCGCGACTCAGTGTCCGGATCGCTCGGTTGCCGTAGGTCTCGCTGAACAGCGCGGCCGACCGCCCGGTGCTGTGATAGCCGGGCTGCGTCTCGCGTTCGAGGAGGATCGTCCGGCCTTGCGCAGCCAGATGCGCCGCCGCCGCCGCGCCGGCTATGCCGCCCCCTACGATCACGAAATCGGCGGTGTCAGCACGCATCGAGCATCGCTTATCGGGCGGCCTCGGCCTGCGGCCGGCGCAGCGGTATCGTAAGCAGGCGACGCATTCTCGGTTAAGCCGCGGCCGCGTCCTCGCGGATCATCGCGGCGCCTTTTTCCGCGATCATGATGGTCGGTGCATTGGTATTGCCGGTCGTGACGGTCGGCATCACAGAGGCGTCGATCACCCGCAATCCGCCGATGCCGTGCACCCGTAACCGCGGGTCGACCACGGCGAGCGGATCGTTGCCCATCTTGCAGGTGCCGACCGGGTGAAAGATCGTCGTGCCGGAGCGGTGCGCGAAATCGGCCAATTCCGCCTCGGAGGTCAACTCGGCCCCGGGTGTCGTCTCGCCGACGCTGTGCCGCGCAAGGGCGGGCTGCGCGAAGATCCGCCGGGTGTGGTCGATGCCCGCCATCAATGCCCGCAGGTCGTCCGACGCGGAGAGGTAATTGGGCCGGATCGCCGGGTGCTCGAACGGGTCGGGCGAGCGCGCCATGATCGTGCCGCGGCTCTGCGGCCGCACCGGGCAGACCGCGACCGTCATGCCGGGCAGCCGCTCCAATTGCCGGAATTGCTGCAGCGAGTAGCTCGCCGGAGTGAACAGCAATTGCAGGTCGGGGCTCGCAAGGCCCTCGCGGCTGCGGCAGAACACCATCGCGGCGGTGACCCCAAAGGTCAGCGCACCGCGTCCGCTGACCACGAAGCGCACCGCCTCGCGGGCCAGCCGCGCGCCGCGCGCCAGTTGATTGATCGTGACCAGATCTTTGACCCGGTGCGACACGCGGACGACGTAATGGTCCGACAGGTTGGCGCCGACGCCGGGCAGCTCGTGCACGATTTCGACCCCGATCGATTTCAGATGCACCGCGGGACCGACGCCCGAGATCTGCAACAGGTGCGGCGAATTGACGGCACCACCGCACAGGATGACCTCGCGGTTCGCCAGCACGCGGCGGTCCATCCCGTTCTGCCGGAAGGCGACCCCGATACAGCGCCGGCCGTCGAACAGCAGCCGCGTTGCCGCGGCGTCGGTCTCGACCAGCAGGTTCGGGTTTTTGCGCGCCCGGGCAAGAAACGTACGTGCGGTCGAGCCGCGGAAACGGCCGTTGCGCGTCATCTGCGAATAGGCGACCCCCTCCTGGGTCTTGCCGTTGTAATCGGGGGTGAAGGCAAAGCCCGCCTGTTGCGCGGCCTGAACGAAACGGTGCGTCAGATCGAGGATCGTGCGGTAATCCTCGACGCGCAGCGGTCCGCCCTTGCCGCGGTAATCCGGGTCGCCGCCCGACACGTAGCTTTCGGATTTGCGGAAATAGGGCAGCACTTCCTGATGACTCCAGCCGCGGCAGCCCATCTGCGCCCAGCCATCGTAATCGGCCGGGTTGCCGCGCACATACAGCATGCCGTTGATCGAGCTGGAACCGCCCAGCACTTTGCCGCGCGGCCAATAGATCTGCCGTCCGGCGGTGCCGGGTTCTCCCTCGCTGTTGTAGTTCCAGTTGATGTGCGGGTGATGGAGCAGCCGGAGCACCCCGGCCGGGACGTGAATGAACGGGTTACGGTCGGGCGGACCGGCTTCCAGCAGCACCGTGTCGGCGCCGGTCTCGCTAAGCCGGCTCGCGACGACGCAGCCCGCCGATCCCGCCCCGATGACGACGTAGTCCGGGTTCATCGCTGCCGCCCTTCTCGTCTGTTGCGGCAGTCTACGCCAGGCCGGCGATGCGTCTACCCTTTGTGCGCCGGCGCTCCGGACCGCAGCGCCTTCAGCAGGGCGGCCGTCGCACGGCCCGGATCGGCCGCCCGCATGATCTCGCCCATGACGGCGATCCCGGCCGCGCCGGCGGCGAGGCAGTCGGCCGCGTTCGTCGCGTCGATGCCGCCCAGCGCGACGATCGGTCCCGGCACCGACACCGCCGCCCGCGCGAGGCCTTCGAGCCCGACCGCCGGGCCGTAACCGGGCTTGCTGCGCGTCAGAAAAATCGGGCTCAGCGTCGCATAATCCGCGCCGGCCCGCAGCAAGCGCTCGGCCTCCTCGGCCGAATGCGCCGACCCTCCGAGCAGCCTGTCCGGGAGCCGCATCCGCGCCTCGCCGGGGTCGGCGCCGCTCGGCAGATGCACGCCATCGCCACCGGTCGCGAGCACGCCCTCGATATCCTGATGCGCCGTGACCGTCGCACCGTAACGCCGGCCGACCGCGAGCAGCGAGCGCAGCAGGGTGCGGCGCCGGTCTGGCGGCAGATCCTTCTCGCGCAGGCTGAACCAGCGACACCCGGCGGCAAACGCCGCTTCCGCAACCGCCGTCAGCGGCAGTCGCGCCTGGCTTCGGTCGGAGATGATCAGCAGCGGCGGTTGCGGCAGGGGCATCGATTGCACTTCGGACCCGCCGCAAACAAATGGGCGAGGTCTCGGCAACGTCGCGCAAATCCGAGCGCGCCGCCAGGAACAATAGCGCACGTTCTTGCCGTCGGCTCGTTTACCGGCGATTAAGGGCCGTGCCATCCATCCCGTCGCGCCACGGATGCGGGCGCTGATCACGCGACCGCGGGCCGAGGCGGAAGAACTCGCCGCCGCGCTCGAATTGCGCGGCATCGGTGCGGTCATCGAGCCGCTGATGCGGGTTCGGTACCGCGCCGGTCCGCCGCCCGATCTGGCCGGTGCCCAGGCGGTATTGTGCACCAGCGCGAACGGCGTGCGCGCGCTGGCGCGCGCAACCGGTGAGCGGGCGATCCCGCTGCTGGCGGTTGGCGATGCGACTGCGCGGCGCGCCCTCGCCGAGGGCTTTGCCGCCGTCGCGAGTGCGGCCGGTACGGTTGCCGATCTGGCCCGGCTCGCCTCGTCCCAGCTGCGTCCCGAGGCGGGGCGCGTGATCCATGTCGCCGCGGACAGCGTCGCCGGCGACCTCACCGGCCAATTGCGGCGATCCGGCTTCGCGGTCGAGCGGCTCGTCTTGTACGAGGCGCGGCCGAGCAGCGCCTTGGGGCACGCGGCCATCGAGGCGCTTCGGTCCGGCGAGATCGATCTCGCGCTGTTTTTTTCGCCGCGCACGGCGGCGATCTTCGTGCGGCTCGCCGGGCAGGCGGGCCTCGCCCGCGAATTCGAGACCGTGACGGCATTGTCGATCAGCGCCGCCGCGGATGCGGCGCTCGCCGCCCTGCGCTGGCGCGGCCGGCGCATTGCGGAGCGGCCGGACCGGCCGGCGCTGCTGGTCGAACTCGATCGAATGCTGGCCGAGCGCGGCTGAAATGTTGTTCGACGAAGGCGTGGTCGTGGCGGCAGGCGTTTTGCGTTAAGGTCCCGCCCCAACCGGGAGAGAGATGATTGTCGCTCGAAGAGGAAAGCGTTCCGCGCCCGCCTGCGGCCGATCTCGCGCCGCTGCCGCCCGCTCCGGAGGTGTCGGCGGCGCAGGCGCGCGCGACACGGCCCGGACGGACCGCCGCGACCGCGGTGCCGTGGCTAGCGGGGCTGCTGGTCCTGCTGATCGCGGCCGTGCTGTCGGCCCCGTTCTGGGCGCCTCCGGTTGCGGCGGTGCTGCCGTGGGGGAGTGCGGCGACGAGTGCCGAAGCCGCCTTGTCGGGACGGCTCGACGCGGCAGAGCAGCGGCTTGCCGCCGCAGAGAAGGCGATTGCGGATGCTAAAGCGGCGCAAACCGCGCTGTTCGGGCGGCTAGACCGGGTCGACACGGCGCTCGGCGAGGCGCAGCAGGCGGCTGCCGCGACCCAGCAACGACTGGAGCAGCGCATCGCGGCGGCCGAGGCGAAAGCGGGTGCGACGCCGGCCGTCGACCCCGCCGATCTTGCTCGCTTGCAGCAGCAGGTCGCGCAGCTCGGCGGCAGCAATACCGAGCTGGGTCGCCGGCTCGCCGCGTTAGAGCAATCGACGGCGAGCGGGGCCGGGAGCCAACGCAGCGAGGCAGCCCTCGCTTTGACCGTTTCGCAGATCCGCGAAGCCGTGCAGCAGGCGCGACCGTTTTCCGCCGAATACGATTCGCTGCTCGCGCTCTCCCGCGACCAGCCCGACATAATGGCTGCCGCGGCGCCGCTTACGGATGCGGCCAAGGCCGGCGTCCCCGGCGACCTCGCGCTCGCCAAGCGGCTTTCCGAACTCGCCGGCGCAATCGCGACTGCCGCGCCGCCGCCGGCCGAGGAGGATTGGGGCGCACGGGCGCTAGCCGAACTGCGCTCGCTCGTGACAATCCGGCGCGTCGACGGCATCGGGCGAAGCGGGCCCGGAGCCACGGTCGCCGCGGCTCAACTCGCGCTGTCGCGAGGCGACCTCGCGGCGGCGGTCGCCGAAATCGAAAAGCTCGAAGGGCCGAATGCGGCGGCCGCGCGCCCATGGCTGCAGATGGCCCGCGCGCGGCTGCAGGTCGAGACCGCGCTCGACCAGGTCCAAGCGCTGCTGATCAAGCGCTTGGGACCAGCGCCGCTCGGCGTTATTCCCGATCCCGTTCCCCCCGGCACCTCGGCTCCGGCGCCGCCCGCCTCGCGCTCGTGATGCGGGCCTTGCCGCGGCTCCTGCTCATCGCCGCCGTTGTGCTGGCTGCCGTGTTCTTCGCCGATCATCCCGGCCGGGTTGAGATCGTCTGGCAGGGCTGGCTGATCGATACGTCGGTGGGGGTCCTCGTGGTCGTGGGGCTGCTCGTCGCCGTGGTGGTGGCGGGGCTCCTCTCCGTGACCGGCGCGGTGCTGGGTTTCCCCGGCCTGTTCATGCGGCGGCGTCACGACAGGCGGCGTCGGGCCGGGTACCGTGCGCTAACCCGCGGCATGGTCGCGGTCGCAGCCGGCGACGCGCAGGAGGCGCAGCGTCAGGCCCGCAAGGCCGACCTGCTGCTGGCAGAGCCGCCATTGACATTGCTGCTCTCGGCGCAAGCGGCGCAGCTCAACGGCGACGAGAGTGCAGCACAGCGCTTTTTTGCGGCCATGCTCGACCGTCCAGAGACCGAGTTCCTCGGCTTGCGCGGTCTCCTCAACCAAGCGGAGCGCGCCGGCGACACGGCAACCGCGCTGCGCCTCGCCGAGCGTGCCCGGTCGTTGCGCCCGGGCACGCCCTGGGTGGTCGAAAGCATGCTTGACCTGCAGGCCCGCGCCGGCCACTGGGAGACGGCGCGCGATACCCTGGCCGAGGCAGTCAAACGCGGCGTCGTCGCGCCGGAACGCGGCCGCCATGTGCGCGGCGTCATCCTGCATGAGCTGAGCCTGGCCGCCGAACAACGCGGCGAGCGGCGGCAGGCGGTCGCGCTCGCGGCCAAAGCACAGGCGTTGACGCCGGATCTCGCCGGCCCCGCCTGCCACCATGCGCGGCTGCTTCTGGATCTGCGGCGACCGCGCCCCGCCGCGAAGGCGTTGGAGCGCGCATGGCGCCATGCTCCGCATCCCGATCTGGCCCGGCTCTATCGGGATATTCACCGGCACGAATCGCCACAATCGCGTCTTGCTTCTCTGGAGCGGCTCGCGGCACAGCATCCGCAATCGCGGGAAAGCCATCTGATGCTGGCCGAAGCGGCGCTCGACGCGCGCCTGTCGGGCGAGGCGCGGCAGCATCTCGAGCAAGCTGCACGCGTGCCGCCGCCGGGGCCAACCCCGCGCCTATGCCTGTTGATGGCGCGGCTCGAGGAGGTCGAACACCTCGATGCCGGCAAGGCGATCGGCAGCACCGGCGGGGGCGCTGCGGGTCCGATGCGGCGCTGGCTCGACCGTGCCGTCGATGCTCTGCCGGATCCGCGCTATGTTTGCGCGCATTGCGGCGGCGAGGCTTTGGAATGGCACGCTCTCTGCCCGCATTGCGGCGGGTTCGACACGATGTCTTGGCGCACCCCGGCCCGCGCCGGCGCGGAGGCCGCGCTTGAGGCGGCAATGCTAGGCTCGCCGCTCCCGCCGCCCCCCGCCTCTGCGGAACCGGAAATCGCCAGACTCGCCGGGAGCTGAACCGCCGCGAACCTGCCCGATCGCGGCATATCGTCGGTCGCGCACTCAACCGGCGTTCTTAGAAGGTCTCAGCGGCGCCAGTCGGCGTCGGCTAAAAGTGCCTGAAACATTGCCGGCCGGCTGTGGCTTCCTTATAGGTGTTGCAGTCGATAGCGGCGCCCTTGCCGTCGGTGTCGATCTCGATCGCGTAGCTTTTGCCGTCGGCGCATTTGAGGCTCCAATACGCCGCGCCAGGGCGCGGGCCTTGCGCGACGACGCCCATCTCGAACGCCCTCACGCCGATGCACCAATTGCCGACGATCTGGGCGAGTTTCGCGGCCCGCTCGTTCGGCGGAAGCTTCAGCAATTCCTCATGGAAAGCGTTGATCGGGCCGGCCGGCTTCGCCGCCGGAAATGCCGGTCCGGCAAGGCCCAGCAGCATGGCGGCGCAAAGGTACGCAACCGCGAGGCCTTGCCGCGCGCGCCGCTCTTCACTCATCGCCGACCAGGATGCGGATATTGACCGCTGCGAGAGGATCGCCGGGGATCGTGGGCAGGCACATCTCACCATTGCGGCACGGGCCGATCACGCCGCTCTGGAAAAAGGAGCCTTCATATTCGACATCGCAGCGAACGCGAATCCCGGCCGCCGGCCGCACCGCGAAACCGGTGATCGGCAACCCGCGGCCCCAAGTCCCGCACAGCTCGCCGTTGCTGACCCATTCGGAATCGCGGGTCGCCGGAGTGAGCACCTTGTACTCGATGTCGCGCAGCCGCAGCCGCTCCAGGGGGCGCACTGCCAAGGCCTCGATCCGCAATCTCTGACCGATGCGCCCGGCCCATCCCTCGGCGGTAAACCGCTGATCCCCGAGCTGTTGAATATGAAGCAGTATCTCGGTTCGGATCGGGCGCCCGGTCGGGGCGGTCCGTCGTGCGGCAGACATGGGGGCTGGCGTCTCGGGCGCGGCGGTACCGACCACAAGATCGAACGGATCTCCGTTCAGGCGCGTGATCCGCGCCGCCGTGGGCCGGTCGTAGGCATTGCGCCAATAGGTTGTGAGCATCAACCGGACCGCTTCGCCGGCAACCTTCACGAGGACGGTGTCGGCCGCTTTGCACAGCAGCGGACCCTGGGTCGAGCTGACTGTTCGGAGCACGATTGAGCCGGCCCCTTCGGTCGGCAGTGCGGTGACCTGTACGCCCGGGAAAGGCTCGGTGGAACCACCGCTCTCCACCCCGTCCGATGTCGTCGATTCCGACATATCGGGCCGCACCGCGTAAAACCCGGGATCGACGGAGACGATCGAGGCCTGGGCGCTTATTTCACCCGCTGCGACCTGGCGCAGCGGGGGCGATCGGGTTTCCGGCGCGGCCGTCGCGCCAGGATCCGGCGGGCCGTCTACGACCTCTTCGAATTGGTCGCTGGCTCCGTCCGCCTCGAAATCCGACAGGATGTCTTCAAACGACCCAAGATCGAAGCTGGCCGGGGGTGGATCGGATCTCCTCGATTGCATGCTTCACCCTATGAGTTCCGCCCCGCCAGTCAAGCGCCGCTGCTCAGCCTCGCCCGAGACCGTAGAATTCCGCGTTCGGGCGCATGTGCGTCACATTGGCGAGACGGTTCGACATTGCGAAGAAGGCGGCGATGGCCGCTATGTCCCAGACATCCTCGCGATCGAAACCATGTGCTTGCAGCGACTCGAAATCGGCCTGCCCGACCTCGTGCGACTGGAACGAGACCTTCATTGCGAAATCGAGCATCGCCTTTTGTCGCGGCGCGATATCGGCTTTCCTATAATTGACCGCGACCTGATCGGCGATCAGCGGGTTCTTGGCGCGGACCCGCAGCACCGCGCCGTGCGCGACGGTGCAGTAGAGGCACTGATTGGCGCTGCTTGTGGCGACCACGATCATCTCGCGCTCGGCCTTGGACAGATTGCCGGGCTTTTCCATCAGCGCGTCGTGATAGGCGAAAAACGCACGGAATTCGTCGGGTCGGTGCGCCAGAACGAGAAACACGTTCGGGACGAAGCCGGCTTTCTCCTGCACGGCGAGAATGCGCGCCTGGATATCGGTCGGTAACTCCTGCAACGCGGGAACCGGAAAGCGGCCGATCGCCGGTTCGCTCTCTCGCATCGTCACCTCCCGTCAGGAGTCGGCGGCCACAGTCGCGCGGGCGAAGGCCTCGATGTAATCGAGCAGCGCGTCCGATTTGCGCCCCGCCTCCGCCTCGATGCCTGCGGCAACCGCTTCCGCCACTTCGGCATGCAGGCGCGCGGCGAGCGGCAAATCCGCGACCTCCTTGTAATGGATGTACCAGAAACGCCGCGACAGGCCATGGATAAGGCTCATCGCGCCGGCCGCGAATTCGTTGCGTGCCGCCGCGAGGACCAGCTGGTTGAATTCGCGGTCAAGCCGCATGAACGCGACCTCGTCATTGTGTTGCGCAGTAGCGCGCATTCCGGCCGCGACGGCACGAAACTCGCTCCGCTGCGCCGCGGTCGCGCGCCGCGCCGCGAGGCGCGCGGTCAGTTTCTCCAGCTCGCGGCGGACCTCGATCAGGCGCAATTGCGTGTTGAGATTGACTTCGGCAACGATGATCCCGCGGCGCGGCAGGATCATCACCAACCGCTCGCGCGCCAGCCGCTGCAAGGCTTCGCGGATCGGCGTGCGGCCGATCGCAAGACGCGCGCTCAGCGCCGCCTCGGAGACGACGGCCCCGGGCGCGATCCGCAGGGTCACGATCGCCTCTTCGAGTTCGCGATAGGCGCGCTCGGTCAGGCTCTCGCCGATGCCCGTCACGGCCGACAGCGGCGGCTCGCGGGTCAACCCGCTCAGATCTTGCATGTGACTGAGATATCATGCTCCCGAGGGGAAGCAAGGGTCCGGGCATGGCTCGGGAAGGTCGCATCATTGGCAACCGCTTCCGCGCCACGCTATCCTGACCGGCACGGGCCGAGCAGTGCGAGCCAGTGCGCTCAGGCAAGCCGTCATAACAAGAACTCGGGAAATCTCGGGCCGAGAACAAGGGAGGCAGGCGTGTTTCAGCTTCTTGAGGCTCAGAAACGACTCACGCTGAACCAGTGGAAAATCATATCCGCCGCGATCCTCGGCGATATGCTCGATTTCTTCGACTTCTACCTGATCGGGTTCGTGCTGGCTTTCATCGTCGGGGCCTGGCACCTGACTTACGGCCAATCCGCGATGGTGCTGCTGTCCGCCGGCATCGGCGCGGTGCCGGGCGCCTTTTTTTGGGGCTGGATGGCCGATCGCATCGGCCGGCGGCGGGTATTCATCCTGACCGCCCTGAATTTCTCGATCCCGACCGGGTTGATGGCGCTGACCCCGGACAATGGCGGGTGGATCTATTTGACCGTGTGCCGCTTCTTTGTCGGGTTCGGCGTATCGGGCTTGTTCGCGGTGGACCTGCCGCTCGTTCAGGAATTCGTGCCATCCTACAAACGCGGCTGGGTCGGCGGCATCGTAACCTGCTGTCTGCCGATCGGAACCGCTCTCGGGGCAGTGATGGGGTCGTGGCTCGAGCCGGTGGTCGGGTGGCGTGGCCTGTTTGCGATCGGCCTGCTGCCGGCGCTGCTGACGCTGCTGATCCGGGCCTGGGTTCCCGAATCGCCGCGCTGGCTAATACGCCAGGGCCGCGTCGAGGAGGCGCGCCACTCGCTCGCCTGGGCGTTGCAGATGGACCCGGAGGAGATCGCGCTTCCCGCCACCGTGCCCGATGAACAGCAGCGCACCCCATGGCGCGAACTGTTCCGATATCCGCGCAGCGTCGCGCTGTCCTGTCTGACCAGCCTGAGCCAGACCAGCGGTGTCGGTCTCGTGCTGTGGGCCACGACGCTCTTCGTGCTCGTCATCAAGGTCAGCCCCGCCGAGGCTTCGTTTTTGATGATCTGGGTTGCGGTCAGCGGTTTCTTCGGCCGTCTCGCCTTTTCTTACCTATCGGACAGGATCGGCCGTCGGCCGTCGGGGGTGATTGTCGGGGCTTGCGGTGCGGTTTTGCTGGCGCTCGCCGGGTGGTGGCACGATTTGTTCCTCGGCGGCGTCTCGGTGTTCTGGCTGATGGTCGTAGCGCAGCGCTTTTTCGGGGATGGCGCCTACGCCGTGATCGGACCCTATGCCGCGGAGGTATGGCCAGCCGGGTTGCGGGCGAGCGGCATGGGGCTCGGCTACGGCGTCGGCAATCTCGGCAAGATCATCGGACCGCTCGGCCTCGCGCTGATCGCCGGTTCCTCGAATTTCGTGAACCCCAAAGCCGATCTCGACGCGCTTCTCCCGGCGATGCTGTACCTGGCCTTCTGGTCCGCTCTGTCCGCGTTCGCGTTCTGGGCGCTCGGCTTCGAGACCAAGGGCCGGTCAATCGAAGAGATCGACGCCGACCTCGCCCGATCACCGCTCGCGACGGAGGCCCCGGCGACGCCGGCCTAGCGGCTATCCCGCAAGCAATAAGCGCGTCAGCTCGTCGGGAGTGCTGAGCATCGGGTAGTGCCCGGTGTCGAGTTCGTACCAAGTCGCTTGCAGGCGCTCGGCCGTGCGGCGCTGATGCGCCTCGCCCGGATTGGCGGCGCGCCGGCACCATACGACCGCCGCGGGCCAGCGCTGCGACCAGAAGCTGTCGAGCTTGACGGGGTCGTCATAGATGGCGATCGGGTGCTGCGTATAGCGATCGAGCGCCCATTCCCGCATCTGCGGGTCGAGGTCGGCAAAGAGCCGGTTCGCCGCGTCCTCGCGGCTCGGGCCGGCGGTCAATTCGCCAGCCACGGCGGTCGAGCGCTTGACGATGTCGCGGATCTTCTCGCCGTCGAACAGGGCCAAGGCGTCGACAAAGACAAGCCGCGCGATCCGGTCGCGCGCCGTCTCGGCGACACGGCACACCACCATGCCTCCCGAGCTTGTGCCGACCAGCACAACATCCTGCAAATCCTCGAAGAACAGCATGTCCGCGACCTCGGCGGCCTGCGTCTCGGTCGTGATGCCCGGGCGGATCTGCCCGCGGCGTTCGGCGCAGCCGTCTAGGGTCGGGGCGTAAACCGCGTGACCGGCCGCGCGCAGCCGCTCGGCAACCGGTTTCCAGATCCAACCGCCCTGATAGGAGCCATGCACCAGCACGAAGGTCGCCATCGCGGTCAATTCCCCCCGGTCACATCGATCGTGACGCCGGTCACGAAATCGGCATCGCTCGACGCGAGGAAGCAGATCACCTTTGCCTGGTCGGCCGCTTCGGCAACGCGGCGCAGCGGCGTGCGCGCTATCTCGGCGGCCTGCGCCTCGGCCGAGCGGCGCTCCCAATGCGGGCGGATGCGCTCGGTCAAGGTCAGGCTCGGCGCGATCGCGTTGACCGTGATCCCGTGCGGGCCGAGCTCGAAGGCGAGCTTGCGGGTCAGCGCGATGATGCCGCCTTTTGCCGCCGAATAGGCGGTGCTGCTCTCGGCGCTGAGGCCGCGGCCCGCGATCGAGGCCAGGTTTACGATCTTCCCGCGCCCGCGCCGTTTCATGATCGGCACGACCGAATGCGTAAACAGGAACGTGCCGCTCAGGTTAAAAACGATCAGCTTCTGCCACTCGGCAAAGGTCAGCTCGTCGATCGGCGCGGCGGGTTTAGCAACGATCGTGCTGCCGCCGACCGCGTTGACCAGGATGTCGATCCCGCCCGACTGCCGCTCGATGGTTGCGACGGTGGCCTCGACCTGGCCGGCATCGAGCGCATCGCACAGATAGGGTTCGACCCGGCCGCCGGCGGCGCGCAATGCGGCGACCGCGCCGTCGAGCCGCTCCCGATGATTGTCGACGGCGGCAATGAGGGCGCCTTCCCGCGCCATGATCTCGGCGGTGGCGCGCCCGATGCCGTTGGCGACCGCGGTAATGACCGCGACCCGGTCGATGAAGCGCATCCTCTACCCCTCTGCGTACCCGCGGCGAACTCGTGCAATGCGAGACGAACACGCGTTAAGAGCTGGACCCGACGCTTGTCCGAGAGTGCGGCGCCGCCTCGATCAAGCCACCTGGCGGGCCCCGACTTCACCAAGCACGTCGGTTAGCCCGGCGACCAAGGCCTCGATATCCTCGTCGGTATGCAGCGGGGTCGGGGTCAGCCGCAGCCGCTCGGTGCCGCGCGGCACCGTCGGATAGTTGATCGGCTGCACGTAAATCCGGTGGCGTTCGAGGAGCGTGTCGCAAACGGCGCGGCACCGCGCGGCGTCGCCGATAAAGATCGGCACGATGTGGCTTTGCGACCGCATCATCGGCAATTGCAGAGCGGTGAGCCGGCGCTTGAGGAGGGCTACCCGGTCTTGGTGGCGGGCGCGCTCGGCATCGCTCGCCTTCAAGTGCCGCAAGCTTGCGAGGGCGCCGGCCGCGAGCGCCGGCGGCAGCGAGGTCGTGAAGATAAACCCCGACCCGCAGCTGCGCAGGAAATCGACGAGCGCGGCGGAACCCGCGATGTAGCCCCCCATGACCCCGAAGGCCTTGGCCAGGGTTCCCTGGATGACGGTCGGGCGATGCATGACCCCGTCGCGTTCCGCCACCCCGCCGCCGCGCGGGCCGTAGAGCCCGACGGCATGCACCTCGTCGAGATAGGTCATCGCCCCGAAGCGATCGGCGACGTCGCACAACTCG
>Ga0213875_10000989_pt1 | contig 20317 bp, 23 predicted proteins | sample BarmaccomBMRX_R8_FD_160105 | JGI IMG/M metagenome (GOLD analysis project Ga0213875, IMG submission 160105) | Root-associated microbial communities from Barbacenia macrantha in rupestrian grasslands, the National Park of Serra do Cipo, Brazil - RX_R8 | ecosystem: Host-associated > Plants > Roots... | reverse complement strand
CGGATGTGGATGGAAGAACGCATCGGCAAACGCATCAACACCGAACGCATCGACGAAGCCCTCGCCCTGGACCCCGACACCGTCTCCACCGCCTGCCCCTACTGCCTGGTCATGCTCGGCGATGCGGTCGCGGCCAAGAAGGGGGCGGGGGAGGCCAAAGAATCCCTCGAGGTCATCGACGTGGCTCAGCTGCTGGCCCGGTCGGTCGCGCTCCAACGGCCGCGGGCCAACGGGTCGGCTGACGTGGTGACCGCTGACGCCGAGACCGGCGTCGACGCCGCCCCGCCCGGCGACGTCACCTCGGCCGCCGAAGGCCAGCCGACCACCACCGCCGAGGCGACACCCGGTAACTCCGCCGCCGCGCCGGGCACCACGTCGGCCGGGCCGGACGCTACGTCCGCTACCCCGCCGCGCCCGGCTGACGGCGAAGCAGGCCCTAACGCCGTCGAAGGCCGCGTGCCCACCTTCCGCCCGGGCGAGGACGGCGACGCCTCGGCCGTCACCCCCAGCGAGGTGACCGGCGACCAGCACCCGGGTGACCAGGGGCGGGACGAGGGCCCGGCCACCGATCCTTCCTCCGGCGCACCGTCATGATTGCGGTCAGCCGGGCCAGCTGAGCCGGTCTGATTCCTGAGCCGGCGGACGGTCCGGCGGCTTCCGGATGACGTCCACGATCACCATGTGGGCGTGGCTGGGGCTGCGGACGATCTCGATGTCGGCCGCCCAGCAGGCGGCGATCAGTACATCCCGGGCGGCGATCAGGTCTTCGGCCGAGGTGCCGGCCACGCACCAGAGCGTCACCCGTTCCCCGAACGGTCGCGCGGTCGTCATCACGATCATCGGCAGCTGCCCGCGCCGGGACTGGATCCAGGCGTGGGCCAGACCGGTCCGCAGCCGGTGCGGCGTGATGACGCACCAGGCCCGCTTGACCAGCAGCCGCCGCCCGGTCGGCCACACCCCGAACATCGCGACCAGCACGATCCAGGTCGCGATGAGCCACGCAGGCCCCAGCTGGAAGATCGCGAACGACCCGAACCCCAGCCCGATGAGCAGCCCCAGCTCGTAGCGCCAGCGCCAGCCCAGCACGAGCAGATTGGGCCGGGCCACCTTGCTCAGCGCGTTCTCCAGACTCGACAGCACGCTGGGGTTGTTCGGCTGTCGCGGACGTCCCCCGGTCACGGCGGTCAACCATCGTGCGGAAACGGCGGTGGCGCGTCGACCGTGACCCGGCCGGTCCCGGTGCACTTGACGCACGGGGACTCGGCCGCGGTGATGCCCAGCCCCTGGCAGTGCGGGCAGCTGGCCACCGTGTCGAAAATTGGGTCGCGATAGCGGCGCCCGAGCCCGGCGTGACGGCGCTCGATCGTCCAGCCCCGCCAGTAGGCCTCTTCATCGTTGGCCATGAAGACAAGGTCGCCCAGGCGCCGGACGATCCCGGCCAGCCGTTCGGCGGCCCGGCCGGGCTGATCCCGCACCTCGACCAGGCCGGTCAGCGTCGCCCGCCTCGTCAGGTACGCGAGGACGATGAGCCTTATCGTGACCGGGTGACCTAAAGTCGCTGGAGCAACCGGCGGGGGTCCAATCTGGTAACCCGCGGTAACAACCCGGGGGTTGTCTTCGGACAGCAGAGCGCTACTCTTGGACAAAGTGACTCCTCTAGCTCGTGCATGGGCAGGGAGGGTGTCAGACAGTTGGGCGGACGTGGCAGCGTCCGCCCAACGCCGTTTTGGGGCCGGTGGGTGGCAGCCCATCGAGCACCACGGCAGATGTGATTTACGGTTCTGAACGGTTCTCTGTGCACTCGTGCACAGCAGTAAAGGCCGGGAATCGTTCACGGCGGGCAGTGCCTCCTCCTGTCGCAAGGTCCGGGGTTGACGTCGCGGCCGCCTTCACCGCGTGGTGGCCCGATGGCCCGCAATATTCAGGGCAGTGACCCCGTGGGTCACCGACGACCCCATTGTCGGCGGGTCGCTTTGGAGTAAATCCGCTGCGCTAATTGCATGGTCCCCTTGGCAAACGACTTTGGCAAGTGCCAAAATCAAGTGCCAGAGGCACAGGCTGCCTGGCACATCCCAATGACTGGTTCCATCCCACTGACTACACGTGTTACCCAAAGAGACTCACGTGAAGGGAAGCGACCCCAGTGCCCGAGGGAAGCCCAACGGTCCGCCGCCGTGAGCTCGGAGCGCTCCTGCGCAAGCTTCGTGAAGAGAAGGGACTATCAGTCAAGGACGTCACCGAGCATCTGCTCTGCTCCCCTAGCAAGGTCAGCCGCATAGAGACAGGCCAACGCGGCGCGACTTTGCGAGACGTTCGTGATCTCTGTGACCTATACGGCGTGTCGGGCCCGGCAGAGCGTGACCATCTCATGACCCTTGCCAGGCAAGGAAAGCAGCAAGGATGGTGGCAGCATTATGACCTTCCTTATTCGACCTATGTTGGCATGGAAGCCGAAGCAGTGTCTATTAAAGACTACGATTCGGCAGTAATTCCCGGACTGCTCCAAACCAATAGTTACGCACGGGCCATGTTTGAAGTCCCGCTCGTGGAACCAGGGTTGCCGGATAATACTGGTGACATAATCGAGCAGCGGGTTGAAGCGCGCATGCGGCGACAGACTGTACTCGAACGAGATAAAGACCCCCTGCAGTTCTGGGCTATTCTAGATGAAGCGGCATTGCATCGGATAGTTGGTTCGGCAGGGGTAATGTCAGACCAGCTGGACCATGTAATCAGAGTTTCCCAAAAAGACAATGTAACCGTTCAAATAATTCCGTACTCAGCAGGCGCGCATCCTGCCATGGACAGTACTTTCAATATAATTGAATTCGGTACCTCAGTAAACGATCTTGTCTACGTCGAAGGCCTTCAAGGCCTTCTTTATATCGATCGCTCTGATGAAATAGAGCGATATCGACAGATATTTAAGTACTTGTCAAACGTGGCCTTTTCATCTGCCAGATCCCTTAAATTCCTAGCACAAATTCGCGATTCCTATGCGCTCGGGCGGTTACTTCAACTACCCTGCCCCTCAGCAGGTTTGTGTGGTGGACCTGTAAATCATCTGGAACGAGTGGCAGGTCGTCACTCACTGGCAGTATGGGATAGCGATGTGTCTTGACTTGGCGCGCCTTATCATTGGACTTCATTGGTACAAGACAGCAAGAAGCCTGAACAACGGCGAGTGTGTCGAGGTTTCTTCAGCTGGCAGGTGGGTGGCGGTCAGGGACTCTAAGAATCCGGGTGGGGCGATATTGGATTACTCCAAGGATTCATGGCATCAATTTGTTGTGAGAACCAAGGGGTTAATCGAGCCTCCAAACTGAGTGTCAATCGATACGCATAAGATCACAAGCGGGGCGCCCAGCATCTGCAAAGATGTGAGGCGCCTCTTCTTTATTGCCAGTTAGGTACGCTATTCGCTGTGGCAGCCACGTTTCAAATTTCGGTGTTTAAGGGTCGACAGGTGGTGTAACCTAAGAATCATCAGCGGAGCTAATTTATCACTCTGTTGCTAAATTGATATCCTAAATTTTCCATATTTATGCTGAAAAGATTTGCTATGACAGTTCTGATTGATGTACGGTTCCTCCCGTAGGGCGGCCCATTTTTACCAGTCGACCTATGCGTCATCAAAAACCTAGCAAAGCCAGGTGTTAAAAATGGTGTCAACAATCTATAGTGGGCCCAGAGTCATGTGGCGAAAGTCCACCCACAGCCTCGGTGGAAACGGCGAATGCGTTGAAGTCGCTGTCATCAATACGAGGTATATGGCTGTCCGGGATTCCAAGAATATAAATGGCAGGATTCTCTCATTCTCTTTCAAGTCCTGGCGTGCGTTTATCGCAAGGATGAAAGCGCTGAAGCGATAGGACGTCGCTGCAAGTGGTGCTACTCCTGTTTTGAGATTGTAGATGTCTCCTGTTAGTCAGCGAAAGGCCCCGCGCCAGCTTGGTGCGGGGCCTTTCGCTGTAGTGTGATTAATGCTGTGCTAGATCTCTTCCTGTACGGATATGCGGTAGAAATTCCTGTAGGAACGAGACGGCGTAGGGCCCCGTTGGTCCTGATAACGAGATCCATAGATGGCCGAGCCGTACGGATGCTCCGCCGGCGAGCTGGTCCGGAACAAGCACAGCTGCCCGATCTTCATCCCCGGCCACAGTTTGATCGGCAGCGTGGCCACGTTGGACAGCTCCAGTGTCACGTGCCCCGAGAACCCCGGGTCGATCCACCCAGCAGTGGAGTGAGTCAGCAGCCCCAGGCGCCCCAGCGAGCTCTTCCCCTCAAGTCTTCCCGCGACATCGTCCGGCAGTGTCACAACTTCGTAGGTCGAGGCCAGGACGAACTCGCCCGGATGGAGCACGAACGGGTCATCACCTGAAGTTTCGATGAGCCGGGTCAGCTCGGGCTGCTCCACCGCCGGATCGATGTGCGGGTACTTGTGGTTCTCGAAGACCCTGAAGTACCGGTCCATGCGCACGTCGATGCTCGAGGGCTGGATCAGCTCCGGCGCGTACGGCTCGAGCTTGACGCGGCCGGAGTCGATCTCTTTCCTGATGTCACGATCGGAGAGCAGCACGCTCGCAACCTACCGGGTCCGGTACTATGTCGGGGCGAACACCGCACGGCTCGCCGTGCTCGTCCGCGGGTGTAGTTCAATGGCAGAACATCAGCTTCCCAAGCTGACAGTGCGGGTTCGATTCCCGTCACCCGCTCCCACTGTCATCTGTCAAGACGTAGGAATGGCCTCGAACCTCCTTTTGGGTTCGGGGTCTTGTGTTGCGGGGCCCTGGCGGCAGGTGGGTCCTTTGGGTGCTCCGGTGGGCTGGTAGTCCCTGGTGGCGTCGAGGGTGAGTCCCGCGGACTCTTCCTCGCGGGAAAAGCCTTGGTCAGCGCCGGAGGGCCCGTGGTAGACCGAAGGGTCTGCCACAACCGTTTGCGGAGATCTTCATGCGCCGTCTCGCCGTCTTTCTCGCCTCGTCCAACGGACATGACCCGGCGTACGCCGCGGTGGCCGCCAGCGTTGGTACAGGGCTGGCCCGGCAGGGAATCGGTGTCGTCTACGGCGGTGGCCGCCGGGGCCTGATGGGTGTGCTGGCCGACAGTGCGCTGCAGGCGGGTGGTGAGGTCATCGGGGTCATGCCGCGTAGCATGGCCGACCGGGAGTGGGCGCACGACGGGCTGACGGAGCTGCTCCTGTGCGACTCGATGCACGAGCGCAAGGCGCTCATGGCCGAGCGGGCCGACGCCTTCGCCGCCCTGCCCGGCGGTCTTGGCACCCTGGAAGAGATCTTCGAGGTGTGGTCCTGGCGCCAGCTCGGATTCCACGCCAAGCCCATCGGCTTCCTTGACGCCGGAGGCTTCTGGACGCCGCTGCTCGGCGCCCTGCGCGACATGGCCGGCGCTGGCTTCCTGCCCGCATCCACGCTGGACGACCTCGCCGTGGCCCCCGATCTGCCCGGTTTGCTGGAGGCGCTGCGGGAGCGGCTCCGCCGTATCCCGCAGCCCGCGCACGGAGAGAATTTCCGTTAGCTGATCAGGTCTGCGGCAGCCGGCGACGGTGGCGTCATGCCCGTCTCGGCACCAAGCGGTTTGGCTGGCCGGGTCCGGGTAGGCCGGCCGAATGGTATTCACAACTACTAAATCCCGCTCCGGTCGGTCCGGCCGGGAGCTGGCCGGGTCCATTGCTATTGGTGCCCCGCCGGGGCGACGACTGCGCTTGGGGTGATGTTCGGCCGCAAGGCGGTGACTCAAGCCAAAGTCGGTAAAGGGCATCCGCTCAAGCACCGCCTTCTTGACCTGGCCTCCGGCGCTATCCAGACGAAGTATCCGGTGGACGCGATGAGCACCTATCTCAACGGCTTCCATATGTACGCCGACGACATGGGCCGCCAGGTGGAGGCGTCCCATTTCTGCATCCACCTGCGCCACGACCTGCACCAGTGTGTGATCTTCGACCGCAACGCGGCCGACGCGCGGCTGATCGGGATCGAGTACATCGTCAGCGAGGAACGGTTCCGCGGTCTCCCCGAAGAGGAGAAGCGGCTCTGGCACAGCCACCACTACGAGGTGAAGTCGGGCGTGCTGGTCGCGCCCGGTATCCCTGAGCTGGCCGAGCACGCCTACTTCGAGGACCTGGTCACGACCTACGGGAAGACGTTCCACAGCTGGCAGTACGACCGCGACGATTTCCCGTACGGCATCCCGCAGCTGATGATGGGCCTGACCGCCGACGGGCAGGCCAACGAGCAACTGATCGCTGACCGTGACCGCCGCCTCGGCGTCTCGACCGCCCGCAAGCGGCAGAACCGGGCCGACATCGCGGACCCGGCCGTGCTGCCCGGCGCCAACGCCTGGGAGAGCGGCCGCACCGTCCAGACCCGTCTGCAGGAGAAGAACTTCAAGCGGTAGCGACCGGGGGAGGGGCCGCCCGCGGCGGTGGCCCCCGGGGCTCGCCGAGGCTGCCGTCGTAGGTCGCGAACAGCTTCGGGTCCGGCGGCGGGGCGGAGGCGACGTCGTTTCCGGCTGCGCCTGCTGGGGCGCTTCGAGCTGCGGTCGCCTGCGACCCGCTGCGGGACAGCGCGCACCGGCGGCTGGCCGAGGTGCACATGGCCGACGGCGACTTCGCCCAGGCCCTGCGGCAGTACCAGACTTACCGCCAGCTGGCCCGGACCGAGCTCGGCCTGCCGCCGTCGCCGAAGTTCCGCAGCCTGGTCGCCCCGCTGCTCGGCCGGCCCCTCGACCAGTCCGCCGGAAGCGCTAGCGGCTACGGCGAAAGCTGACCTTCGCTTTCTGTACCCGCCGTCGCGCAACCGTTCGCACTGCGTCGTTTCTGCGCCGGTAACCAACTGAAAACGTGCTGATATGCCCCCACTGTCACCCTGGCAGCAGCTGGCCGCCTGCCGGACCAGCGAGCTTGACCTGTTCTTCCCGATCTCGGCCAAGGGCCGCTCGGCCCTCGATGCCGCCCGGGCCAAAACCATCTGCGCCGGGTGCCCGGTCCGCTCCCCGTGCCTGGACTACGCCCAGGCCACCCACCAGGTGTACGGGATCTGGGGCGGCCTCACCGAAGAAGAACGCCACCAGCTGGGATCGCGGCCGCAGTCACCGGAGTCGCGATGCTCAGCCTGACCACGATGACCGATGGCCACATCCGGCAGGCGGCCGGCGGCGGTGTCGCCCCGGCTCTCCGGGTCGCGCTCGGCTTGACCAGCTGGCTCGCGGTCGTCGTGGCCGGCCTGGCCGGCCTGGTCACGTCCCTGCCGTTGTGGGCGGTGATCGCCATCGCCACCGGCGTGACGGGGCTGACGGTCGGCGAGCTCGCCATCCGGGTACGCCGGGCCCGGCAGCCGTGAGCCTGGAGGTCTACCTGGCGACGACTCGGCCGCCCGGAGGCGAGCCGTCGCCGCTGGTGGTGCTCGCGGGCCACGCCCAGATCGGCGACTCCGCTCAGCTACGCGAAATCCTGCTCGCGGACAACGGGCAGGTCCACCGGCGAGTCCTCGTGGACCTGTCCGGGCTGTCGTCGATGGACTGCTGGACCGCCCTGATCCTGCGCTGGATCGCGCGGGTCCTCTTCCGCCGGGGCGGCTCGCTAACGCTGACCTCGCCGCAGCCGGAAGTGGCCGTCATGCTCCACTACGCCGGTGCCCGTGACCTGCTGCGGTCAACGCCGCGGACGACCGGGGTCGTTCGCGCGACGGTCACCAGCCCGCCAGTGGGTCCTCTTCGTCAGGGCAGGGACGGAATGTCGTGGTAGCCGACCGGATGATCTCCGCCCCGGTCGAGGAAGTGCTCGTTGATGGCCTGGGCGATCATGTTGTGCTGGTAGTCATCCGGGCGGCCCCGCCCGCGGGCGTAGACCGCGAGCTGGGCTTTGCCGACGGTCCCGCCGATGGCGATGTATCTCAGCCACAACTGGTCCAGGGTGAGGCCGGACAGGTCCCAGCCATCCGAAAGGCTGAAACCCGGATTGTTGCCGCTCATGACTGGCATCCCTGCAGTTGGTGCCTGGTGAAGCATCTGCTTCCCGGTCCGGCTGCCCTCAACCCGGTTTCGACGGCAGGCCGCTGTCAGCGGGGCGGCGTTATCAGCTCCCCGGTGGCGACCAGGTGCTCGGCGACCGCCCGCAGCTTGTGGTTCACGCTTTGGGAGGACGCCACCAGCAGCCCGAACGCCTGCACCCCGGTGATCTTGTACCGTTCGACCAGGATGCCCTTGGCCTGCCCGATCAGATCGCGGGTGTCCATCGCGGCCAGCAGGTTCGCTTCTTTCCGGGCGGCCGCCATCGCCAGCGCGGCGTGCGAGGCCAGCAGGATGCCGGTGCTCTCGCTGTCCGGGCCGAACGCCTTCGCGGACTCAGCGTAGATGTTCAGCGCCCCGAAGCTTTCGGCTCCGGCGAACAGCTGGACCGACAGCATGGACACCACGCCGAGGTCCGCGGCCCGGCGAGCGAACCGCGGCCAGCGGGCTTCTTCCCGCAGATCGTCGCTGCGCACCGTCTGGTGCCGGGCCGCGGACTCCAGGCAGGGCCCCTGCCCGGTCTCGTACTGGATCTGGTCGATCCGCTCGACCAGTTCACTGGTCGCCGCCGGAGTGGACACCTTCCTGGCGTTGACCAGCGTGATCCCGGCGTACCGGGCGCCGGACACCTCGGAAACGGCGGCCTTCACGATGCGCCCGAGGAGCGCCTCGCTGGTGGTGTCAGCCTGCATCTCACGGGCCAGCTCGCTCAGCTCCCGCGCGACCCCCGGCTCGGCCCGCTGCCCGTCGCTCCCGACCGCCTGCCGCGCCGGCTCATGGCTGTCACCTGGTGCCGGAGGGCGTACTTCAGCCACGACGCCACTTTGCCAGCGGCGGCCTGGGGCCGATACAACCGGAACGAACCGCCTGGGCAGGCATGGTACGCAAAACGAAGCACGCGCCGGCCACGCAGACGCAGGGTTAGGCAGGCGTGTTAGCTTTTCCTGTAGCGGTTGTAGAGCCAGCCGCCTCGGCCCGGGCGCACGTTGCCCGCCGCAAGGAGAGCTGGCATGGAACCGCTGACCTTCGACAGCCACGACACCACCGAAGTCGAGGCGTTTGTCAGCAAGATGTACTCCCGGATGCGCATCGGCGCCACCGGCGAGCGCACGCACACCCGTATCACCCGGCGGCTGATGACGCCGGAGGTCGCCTTCGACGACCTCGACTACAGCTTCGACTTCGGTTTCGAAGCCGAGCCGCAGCGCTATCTGGTCTTGTGTGACGTCGAGTCCGGCGCGGTCCGCCTGGACGGCGAGGGCAGAGGTCAGACCTTCGGCGCCGGTGACCAGTTCCTGATCTGCCGCCCCGGCCTGCCGTACCAGGGGGTCGTGCACGCGGCCCGCTTGCCGCAGCTCACCCTCGATCCCGCCGTTCTCACGCAGGTGGCGTCGAACGTGGCGGAGACCGGCGGACCGGTACGCATCCTTGACCACCGTCCGGTCTCCCGCCTGGCCGCGCAGCAACTTCGGCACACCATCGCCTACGTCCGCGACCAGGCCATGACCGCCGACGGGCTGAACAGCCCGCTGCTGGTGTCCGCCGCCCGCCAGCTGCTGGCCGCCAGCCTGCTGGGCGCCTTCCCCAATACCGCCGTCGCCGACCCGGCCGCCGCCGACCGGCGCGACGCCCACCCGGCCACGCTGGGCCGCGCGGTCGCGTTCATCGACGAGCACGCCCACGAAGACATCACCGTCGCCGCCATCGCGGCCGCCGCCTTCGTCACCATCCGCGCGATCCAGCTGGCCTTCCGCCGCCACCTGGACACCACTCCGATGGAGTACCTGCGCCGGGTCCGCCTCGCCCTCGCCCACGCCGACCTGCTCGCCGCCGACCCCGCCCGCGAGACGATCACCACCGTGTCCTACCGGTGGGGATTCGCCAGCCCGAGCCGGTTCGCCGCCAGCTACCGCCAGGCCTACGGTGTCCTGCCCAGCCACACCCTCCGGCAGGCCTGAGCGGCCGCCCGTGATCAGCTCCGCAGCGGTTCGCCCGGAGCGTCAGGGATCGGTTCGGCCGCCAGCCGCTGGCCGTTGCGATCGGCTGCGGCTCTCGCCCAGCGGCTGGTGGAGCTGAGGCCGAGCGCGAGGGCGGTGAGGCCGCCGGCGCCGAGGACCGGCTCACGAGCCGGCTGCGCCGGTTTTTTCAGTACGTCACCGCCAAGCGGCCGGTCGTCATCGGGCTGGTCGAGGACAGCGACCGAACCAACCCCGTCTTCGACACCCGCGGCCGGATGCTCGCGGCCGGCCAGCCGTTGCTCGCCGCCGCCCAGGCCGCGCACCAGATCGCCAGCGACCTCGACCTCGGCCAGATCCTCGATCTGGTGGTCGCCATCGCCAAGATCCCCGGCACCCCCGAATACCGCCAGCCGATCCTCGACACGGCCCTGGCCGGACTCCCCCCGCCCGGACCAGGCCAATCCAAGCCAGCCCAGTCCAAGCCGGGCCAGTCCAAGCCGGGCCAGTCCAAGCCGGGCCAGTCCAAGCCGGGCCAGGCCGGATAAAGCCGAGAGCCGGCCGCTCCCCGGGACCGTCTCAGCAGGTCGCCGATCCGTGGCGACCGGGCCCACAGCGTCCAGCGCGAGCAGCGTGATCGCGATCGCGACCACGGCGTCGCCGAACGTGATGACCCGGTTGGCGTCCCGCGCCGCGGCCTCCTCCGTCATCACCGATTCCTAACGCATTTTTCACTGCGTAACGCTAGGCGTGGCGCGCCCGCTAATGCAAGCAGAGCTGCGGTAGCATGCGATGATGCCCGAACGCACCGGATCCGAGCGGCCCGGCGGCCGCACCGCCAGGACCCGCGACGCGGTGCTCGGCGCCGTCCGTCAGCTGCTGAACGAGCCCGGCGCCGAGCTCACCATCCCGGCCGTGGCGGCCCGTTCGGGCGTGCACGCGACGACGATCTACCGCCGCTGGCACACGATCGAGTCGCTGGTGCTCGACGTCGCGGTCGAGGACATCAACCTCGCGTCGCCGGTACCGGTCACCGGCGACCTCAAGGCCGACCTGAGCACCTACGTCCGCCACCTGCTGGCGGCCATCCGCCGCCAGGGACACCTCGCGTTCTTCCCGGTGCTGCTGTCGGCGGCGCGCCAGGCGGCCACCGACGAAGAAGCCGAAGCGGTCACCAACATCGTCGGACCCCGGCTCGCGCAGTTCCAGGTCATGCTCGACGCCGCCGGCGTCACCCGCGTCGACGCGATGCGGCTGGTGGAGATCATCATCGCCCCCGCGTACTTCTGGGCCCAGCTCGGAGCGCCCCTTGACCCCAGCCGGGACACGGGCCGGCTGGTGGAGACCGCACTGCTCGCGTGCCGCGGTTAGCTGACGCCTCCGCGCGCGGCGACGATGGGGTTGGCCCGAGCCTCCGCCGCGGCGAAGCCTTTGGGGTCGATGACGTAGCGGCTGAGGAAGGACCCGGCCACGGCCGCGCACACCTCGTTCAGGCTCGGCACGAATACGAACGAGTGGTCAACGCCGGCGATGAGATGCAGTTCGCTGGCCAGACCGGCGGCCGACATCTTCTTGTGAAGAGCTTCGCTGCCCGCTGGCGCCACCATGCTGTCGCTGGTGCCGTGGAACAGGACAGTCGGCGGGAGGTCGGCGGCGTAATTCAGCGGACTTGCGGCCGCCGCGGCGTCGGCGGTGGTCGCGTCGGCGAGCAGCATTCCGGCCGGGAGCGAACCGTCGGGCGCCCGCAGGGCCGCGAGGACAGCGGCGCTCAGGCCGGCGCTCATGTCGGGCACTGCCCGCTCCGGGTCAAGCAGGACCGGCGGATAGTACGCGACGACCGCGGCAATCGGCCCGGCCGGCGCTTGGCGGTCGAAATCGGGATCGAGGTCGCCGCGGCCACAAGTTCCGGCCGCCAACAGCGCCAGGTGGGCGCCGGCGCTGTGCCCCTGGAGCACGAGCTGGTCCGGGTCGATCCCCAGTTGGTCGGCGTGCCCGAGCGTCCAGCGGATGGCCGTCTTCACGTCCGCCAGCTGGGCGGGCCACGGCGCCTCGGGGACGAGCCGGTACTCGACCGCCAGGGCGGTGAAGCCGCGGCGGGCCAGCGCCTCGCACTGGGGTTGCACCATCTTGCGGTCACCGTTCGCCCAGCCGCCCGGGTGCAGCACCAGGACCGCGACCCGGTGGTGGTCCGGGCCGGCCGGGTCGTAGATATCCACCTGCAGGTCGCGACCATCGCGGCTCGCGAACGTGACGTCGAATCTGACTGCGGCCCCGGATCCGGTGTTCTCAGGCATGATCGCACACTAGCGCAGTTATGATTGCATTAGCAGTCTCACCGCCTCTAGCATTAGTGCAGTTTTTATGCTTTAAGGAGGCAGTAATGACGGACACCGCACCGGTTCCGGCGCCCGCCGGCGCCACCCAGGGCCCGGCCCTGACGGTCGCGCAGCTCGACCGGCACGGCGATCATCGCCCGACGCGTCCACGGCCGGCTTTTTCGGCGCCGAGCAGGATTCGGTGGTCCGCGGCATCCTGGGCAAGTCGGCCCGCGGCGGGGCCGACCTCGGCGAGGTGCTCTCCGTGTGCGCGTCGGTGACGCCGGGCGACGCCATGGGCTGCGGTCTCGGGCGCGCAGCTCGCTCGTCAGACCTTGGAGTTCCGCGCCCGCCCCTACGGGGTCACGGGCTATTCGGCCGTACTGGAGGAGGTCAGCCGGCCGAGCTCGGCTCCCTCGTCCCGGCATCGACGGTGGCCCGGTTCACGCAGGAAGAGGGGGCCAGCTACCACGGTCAGCCGCTGGCCCGCGAACTGACCGGGCAGCGGATGTTCGACTGGCTCGACGAACACACTTCGAAGTGAGGCGAGCCGCGGAGATTTTCACCTAGGCGCCCCCAGCAGGACTCGAACCTGCGCACACGGCTCCGGAGGCCGATGCTCTATCCGCTGAGCTATGGGGGCCCAGCCGCTGCGATCAGCCCGATGGGCCGCCGCACGGAACGGAGCAACCTTACCAGCCCGCACCCGCCAGCAAGACCACCCAGCGAGCGCTCCCCGAGACACGCCGGAGAACTGCACACACAACCCGCCGTCTACCGGATAGCCTCGCGCCCGTGGTGCAGGCACTCGGACGGGTACTCGTCGTGGACGACGACGAGGTGATCAGGCAGCTTATCGCCGTGAATCTGACGCTTGAGGGGTTTGACGTATCGACCGCGGTGGATGGTCAGGACTGCCTGGACAAGGTCGAGACGATCGCCCCGCAGGTGATCACGCTGGACGTGATGATGCCGCGGCTGGACGGCTGGGTGACCGCCAGCGAGCTGCGCAAGAACCCCGGCACCGCCCACATCAAGGTGGTGCTGATCACCGCCCGGGCGCAGGAAGACGACAAGCAGCGCGGCCATCAGATCGGCGTCGACGCCTATCTGACCAAGCCGTTCGACCCGGGCGAGATGATCCGGGTGGTCCGCGAGCTGGCGGGCGCCCCGCCGACCGCGCTCGGCTGACCCAGCCGCCGAGCATGCTGACCGCCGACCTCCGCCACGCGCTGCTGTCGGCGGCCCGTCGCGCTGGCTACCCCACGCCCGGCGATGACCCGGTGCTGCGCCCCGGCGGCCCGCCCGGCCGGTACGTCTCCAACCTGCCTCGCCGCATCGCCACCGCCACCGGCCAGGACGCCGTCTCCGTGGCCGCCGCCCTCGCCACCTCGCTGCACCCCCTACCGCCAGTCTCAACCGCCACCTCAGCCCCACCAACCCCGCAGGCACCATCCGCCTCGGCCCCACCAGCCCACCGCACCTCGTCGTCCCTCCGCACCTCACCAGCCTCACTAGTCCCACCAGCCCCACTAGCCCCACTAGCCCCACAACCCCCGTCAGCCACATGGATCTCGGCGGCCACTCCAGACCCGTCCGGTTTCCTGCTCATCACCGTCACCGACGAGGCCCTGCCGAACCTCGCCGTCCGCGTCGCCGAAGCCGGCCCGGCCTGCTCCCGCAGCGACGCCCTCCACGGCACCACCCCCGCGCGCCCGCCCGCACCCCGGCCCGGTCCCTGGGCCGGCGCCCACGCGCAGGTCCTGCTCCAGGTGACCGCCGCGCTGGCCGGTGCCGCAGGCGCGACGGTTCCGGTTGATTATTTTGAAAATGTCCCCCCGCCCGGCGTCCCCACCGCCAACGAGCCCGATCCGGTCGCGGCGGCCATAGCTTTCGCCGGGCCCGAGGCCATCCGCTACACCCTGGCCCGGACCCCACCCGAACGCTCCGCCCCACCCGACCCGGCCACCGCCGCGCGGCACGTGGAAGCCAATCCCGCCTATGCTGTTCGGTACGCGTACTCCTGCGCCGCGTCGACGCTGCGCTGGGCCGCTGATCTCGGGCTGAGCCGGGGACCGGCGGCTGAGTTCCGGCCGGGTTCGCTCGCGCACCCCAGGGAGCGGGCCCTGCTCGACGCGTTGTCCTGGCTTCCCGAACAGGTGGCCCGGGCCGCGCGCCGTGGCCGGCCACATGAGTTCACCGCTTTCCTGGAGGAGCTGGCGGAGACGTACCAGGTGTGCCGCGTGGCCTGCCCGGCCTGGCCGGAGCAGGGGGACGTGGTGCGGGCCCGGCTCTGGCTGACCGGGGCCGTCGCCGCGGGGCTGGCCGCGGGGCTCGGCCTGCTCGGCGTCAGCGCCCCCAGCCGCCTGTGACCCCCGACCACCCGAACTGAAGGACTGTGCATGAGCCGTGTCGCCCACCCGGCGGGACCGCGTTACGCCGACGTGCTGCCGGCCGACCACCCGCCTGCCCCGCCGGCCGATCTGAACGAGCTGTCCGCCGCCGTCTGGCCGCGCGGCACCCGCCGCCGGGCTGGCGTCCTGCAGGTGGGCGGGATGGACGTGCGCGAGCTGGCCGAGACCTATGGCACCCCGCTGTTCGTGTGCGACGAGGCCGACCTGCGCAGCCGCTGCGCCGACTACCGGGACGCGTTCGGGTCCGACGCCGGGGTGTTCTACGCGGCCAAGGCCTTCTGCTCCAAGGCGGTGCTGCGCTGGGTCAGCGACGAGGGTCTCGGCGTCGACGTCTGCACCGGCGGCGAGCTCGAGGTGGCGCTGGCGGCCGGGGTACCGCCCGAGCTGATCACCATGCACGGCAACAACAAGACGGTGGCCGAGCTGACCCGCGCGGCCGAGACCGGGGTCGGGCACATCGTGCTCGACTCGTTCGAGGAGATCGCCCGGCTGGCGCTGGTCGTCAACCCGGACGGCCTGACCCCGCCCGCCCGGCGGCCGCGGGTCCTGGTCCGGGTGACCACCGGCGTCGAGGCGCACACCCACGAGTTCATGGCCACCGCCCACGACGACCAGAAGTTCGGCTTCTCGCTGGCCTCCGGCGCCGCCGACGAGGCGGTCCGCCGGGTGGTGGCCAGCCAGGACCTGGAGCTGGCGGGGCTGCACTCCCACATCGGGTCGCAGATCTTCGACACCGCCGGGTTCGAGGTGGCCGCCCACCGGGTGCTGGAGCTGGCGGTCCGCATCCGCGACGAGCACGGCATCGAGATCGACGAGCTCGACCTGGGCGGCGGGTTCGGCATCGCCTACACCGACGAGGACCAGGCGCCCGAGGTCAAGCTGCTGGCCCAGAGCATCCGCGACATCGTCGACCGCCAGTGCCAGGCGGCCGGGCTGGCCCGGCCGCGGCTCACGGTCGAGCCCGGGCGCGGCATCGCCGGGCCCGGCACGATTACGATCTACCAGGTCGGGACCATCAAGGACGTGGACGGGCTGCGCACCTACGTGAGCGTGGACGGGGGCATGAGCGACAACATCCGCACCGCGCTGTACGACGCCAGCTACACCTGCGCGCTGGCCTCGCGCGCGTCCGACGCCCCGCCGATGCTGTCCCGGGTGGTGGGCAAGCACTGCGAGAGCGGCGACATCGTCGTCCGCCACGCCTACCTGCCGTCCGACCTGGCGCCCGGCGACCTGATCGCGGTGGCCGCGACCGGTGCCTACTGCCGGTCGATCTCCAGCAACTACAACCACGTGCCCCGGCCCGCCACCGTCGCGGTCCGGGACGGGGCGGCCCGGGTCATCGTCCGCCGGGAGACCCTGGACGACCTGCTGCGGCTGGACGTGGGATAGGCACGTGACCGAAGAAATCAAAACCCTCAAAGTCGCGCTGCTGGGCTGCGGCTCGGTCGGCACCCAGGTGGCCCGGCTGCTGACCGAGCAGGGCGACGACCTGGCCGTCCGCATCGGCGCCCGGCTGGAGCTGGCCGGCATCGCGGTCCGCCGCCCGCAGGCCCCGCGGGACCCGGCCGTCGACCGCTCGCTGCTCACCGCCGACGCGATGGAGCTGGCCACCCGGCCCGACATCGACATCGTGGTCGAGGTGATCGGCGGCATCGAGCCGGCCCGGTCGCTGCTGCTGTCGGCCATGAAGGCGGGCAAGTCGGTCGTCACCGCCAACAAGGCGCTGCTGGCCGAGGACGGCGCCGAACTGCACGGAGCCGCCCGCGAGCACGGCGTCGACCTGTACTACGAGGCGGCCGTGGCCGGCGCGATCCCGCTGCTGCGCCCGCTGCGCGAGTCGCTGGCGGGCGACACCGTCCGCCGGGTGCTGGGCATCGTCAACGGCACCACCAACTACATCCTCGACCGGATGGACACCTCCGGGGCCGGCTTCGCCGAGGCGCTCGAGGAGGCCCAGTCGATGGGCTACGCCGAGGCCGACCCGACCGCCGACGTCGAGGGGTTCGACGCCGCCGCCAAGGCTGCGATCCTGGCCGGGCTGGCCTTCCACACCGCCGTGGTCGCGGCCGACGTGCACCGGGAAGGCATCACCGGCGTCACCACGGCCGACATGTCCAGCGCGCGGGCGCTCGGCTGCGTGGTCAAGCTGCTGGCGATCTGCGACCGGACCGCCGACGGCGTCTCGGTCCGGGTGCACCCGGCCATGATCCCGCGCTCGCACCCGCTGGCCGCGGTCGGCGGGGCCTACAACGCGGTGTTCGTGGAGGCCGAGTCGGCCGGCCGGCTGATGTTCTACGGCGCCGGCGCGGGCGGCACCCCGACCGCCAGCGCGGTCCTCGGCGACCTGGTCGCGGTGGCCCGCAACCGGCTGGCCGGCACCCGCGGGCCGGACGCCACCACCTACGCCGGCCTGCCGGTGATGCCGATGGGGGAGACGCTGACCCGCTACCACGTCTCCATCGACGTCGCCGACCGGCCCGGGGTGCTGGCCCGGGTGGCCGACGCCTTCGCCCGCCATGACGTGTCCATCCGCGCCGCCCGCCAGGAAGCCCGCGGGGACGACGCGCAGCTGATCATCGTGTCCCACCAGGCCCGGGACGCGGCGCTGGCCGCCACGGTCAGCGAACTGGAGTCTCTCGACGCGGTCCGCGCCGTGGCCAGCGTGATGCGGGTCGAAGGTGAGGAAGGTTCCCCATGACCAGCCCTGACACAACTGCTGATCACACCAGTCACACCAGCACCCCCAGCCTCGGCAGCCCCACCGGCCGCGCGTGGCGGGGCGTGGTGGCCGAGTACCGCGACCGCCTCCCGGTCGACGAGACGACCCCGGTGGTCACCCTGTTCGAGGGGGGCACCCCGTTGCTGCCCGCGCCGGTGCTGTCGGCGCGTACCGGCTGTGACGTTTTCCTCAAAGTAGAGGGTCTGAACCCCACCGGCTCGTTCAAGGACCGGGGCATGACGGTGGCGATCAGCGCGGCCGCCGGCCGCGGGGCCCAGGCGGTGATCTGCGCGTCGACCGGCAACACGAGCGCCAGCGCCGCCGCCTACGCCTCCCGGGCCGGCATGACCTGCGCGGTGCTGGTCCCGCAGGGCAAGATCGCCATCGGCAAGCTCGCCCAGGCGCTGGTCCACGGGGCCAAGCTGCTCCAGGTCAGTGGCAGCTTCGACGACTGCCTGGAGGTCGCCCGCAAGCTGTCGGCCGAGTATCCGGTCGCCCTGGTCAACTCGGTCAACCCGGACCGCATCCAGGGCCAGAAGACGGCCGCGTTCGAGATCGTCGACGCGCTCGGCGACGCCCCCGACGTGCACTGCCTGCCGGTCGGCAACGCCGGCAACATCACCGCCTACTGGATGGGCTACCAGGAGTACCGGCGGGACGGCCGGTCCACCCAGCTACCGAAGATGTTCGGCTTCCAGGCCAGCGGGGCGGCCCCGATCGTGAACGGCGAGCCGGTCCGCCAGCCGCAGACGATCGCCACCGCGATCCGCATCGGCAACCCGGCCTCCTGGCGGCTGGCCGAGCACGCCCGGGACGAGTCCGGCGGCGTGATCCACTCGGTGACCGACCGGGAGATCCTGGCCGCCTACCGGATCCTGGCTCGCGACGAGGCGGTGTTCGGCGAGCTGGCCTCCTCGGCCAGCGTGGCCGGCCTGCTGCAGTCGCGCGCCGCCGGCCTGATCCCGGCCGGGTCGCGGGTGGTCTGCACGATCACCGGCAACGGCCTCAAGGACCCCGACTGGGCGCTGTCGGGCGCCCCGTCGCCCGCCACCATCTCGGCCGACTCCGGCGCGGCGGCCGCCGCCCTCGGGCTCGCGTGAACGGTCCCGCCTTCACTCGCAAAGTGCGGGTCCAGGTCCCGGCCACCAGCGCCAACCTCGGGCCCGGGTTCGACTGCCTCGGTCTCGCGCTCAGCCTGCACGACGTGATCGAGGCCTGGATCGAGCCGGGCGGGCTGTCGATCGGGGTGAGCGGTGAAGGGGCCGGCACCGCCGACGCGGGCGAGGCGCACCTGGTCGTCCGGGCCATGCGGGCGACGTTCAAGATCCTCGACGGCCAGCCGCCGGGGCTGGCGCTGCGCTGCCGGAACCAGATCCCGCACGGCCGCGGCCTGGGCTCGTCGGCCGCCGCCATCGTGTCCGGGGTGCTGGCCGCCCGCGCGCTGACCGAGGACGGTGAGGCCCGGCTGCCGGACGCGGCCGTGCTGGCGCTGGCGGCCGAGTTCGAGGGCCACCCCGACAACGTGGCCGCCTGCCTGCTGGGCGGGCTCACGGTCGCCTGGACCGGGGCCGACGGCCCGCGCGCGGTCAAACTGTCACCGCTGCCCGCTATCGTCCCTGCCGTGTTCATCGCGCCCGAGCCTTTGTCCACCGAGCACGCCCGCGGGGTGCTGCCGGACGTTGTGCCGCACGCGGACGCCGCCGCCAACGCCGGCCGCAGCGCGCTGCTGATCGCCGCCCTCACCAGCGACTTCGGCCGCGATCTCGACGTCCGGCTGGGCACGCTGCTGGCCGCGACCGAGGACCGGCTGCACCAGCCTTACCGGGCCGCGGTCATGCCGGAGACGGCCGGCCTGGTCGGGCGGCTGCGGGCCGCCGGGGTGCCCGCGGTCGTGTCCGGGGCCGGCCCGTCGGTGCTCGCCTTCCTGGCCAGCCAGGATGCGCTGGATTCAACTTTGCGCGATATGGGTATTGGCTGGGACATAAGCGCTCTTGACGTGGATCGGCAAGGCGCTAGCATCCAATCCGTAACACCGGGTTCAGAAGGCGGCACAGTCCCACAAGGCGGCACATCGCCGTGATCACGCCTGGGGACGTCCACCGCCCGGTGACGGGCGCTTCCAATATGAGCGTGTGCTGGTTGTCTTACTCCGCGACACGGATACCGGTGAGGGAATGCGGTGGGCTCTCGGGGTGTTAGGCTTGGTGACGCACCAGGTGCCCCATTGTGGGACAGGTGCTCATCAGCCATTTGTGATCAGGTCAACGGTTCCGGCCCATCAGGCCTTCCTGAGCAGCCGGGCGGCGTGGCCGCGGTCAGGCAGTGGCCCCCCGGCATTGCGTCAGCAGATTTCCGCTCCCGGCCCGATCCAGGGCGGCGGCGGGTTGGCAGCTTGTTTCGTTCGGCTGCGGGCGCACGCACATCTCATGGAGGAAGATCCCAGCGCCAGGGCAATGACGCATATAAGGGAATCGCGAATCTACGCCTGGGTACCGACGCACTGCCGGGCCCGGTCGATCGGCCGTAGGACCGGCCGAGGATCGTCATGGAAGGACCATTAGTGAGCGACACCACCGACTTCCCCAACGGCGCAGCGACTGCGCCTGGGGAAACCCCCCTCGGTAGTCCGGCGGCCTCGGGGAACGCCGGGCCTGAGGGCTCTCCCGCCAAGGGACGCCGCCGCCAGGGGACCGGTCTTTCCTCCCTGTTGCTTCCCGAGCTGCAGCAGGTGGCGCAGCAGATGGGGATCGCCGGCACGGGGCGGATGCGCAAGAGCCAGCTGATCGCGGCCATCCAGGAGAAGCAGGGCGGAGGCGGCGCCGTGGCGCCCGCTCGCGCCGCGCAGCCGCCCGCCAGCGTCGCGGCCAGCGAAGTTACCGCCCCGCGGTG
>Ga0213875_10000988_pt1 | contig 20330 bp, 21 predicted proteins | sample BarmaccomBMRX_R8_FD_160105 | JGI IMG/M metagenome (GOLD analysis project Ga0213875, IMG submission 160105) | Root-associated microbial communities from Barbacenia macrantha in rupestrian grasslands, the National Park of Serra do Cipo, Brazil - RX_R8 | ecosystem: Host-associated > Plants > Roots... | reverse complement strand
GAATTTGCCAGATTGTCGGCGCCCGGCGCATAGGCTTTCACGGCGGAGGCGACACGCCGCTCGGCGCTGCGAGCCCGCCGTCTCGCTGCGGCGCGGAAGGGAACTCGACAGGCTTGTGCAGGGGTTTGAACAGGAATGCGACAAAACGGCGCGCGAAAGGGAGCATGACGATGGCCGAAACCGCCGCGAAGTTTCCGGTGATCCGCGAGGCGGTCGCCTCGTTTCCCGACCGCGACCATTTCCGCCGCGCCGTATCGGCCCTGCTTGCCGCCGGTTTCGACCGCAGCGACCTGTCGGTACTGGCCTCGCACGAGCCGCTGTCCGCGGCCGACGAAAGCACCGGGCCGGCTCCGGAGATCGTGCCGGCCGGGCTCAGCGACGAGATCAAATACATCGCGCCGTTGACGGTCGCCGGCATCATCCTGCTGTCCGGCGGGCCGATCGCGGCGACCGTCGCGGCCCTGGTCGGCGCCGGGCTCGGCGGCGCGGCCATGAAGGAGCTGTTCGACCGCTACACCGCGGCGCCGCACAGCGCCGATTTTGCCGCCGCGCTGCAGGCCGGCGCCGCCCTGTTATGGGTGCGCTGCCAGGATTCGCAGGTCGAGCTTGCGGCCTTGCGCATCCTCGAAGAATCGGGCGGACGGCACGTCCATATTCACGGCCGCGCGGCGCAGGAGGGAGAGCGGTAGACGTAATCCCGGCCGAAGATCAGCCGTTCTTGGTGCGTGCGAACACGGCGATCCGGACGGTGCCGCCGCGCACGACTCGCATCGCCACCGCCTCGGCCGCACCGCCGACCGCCTCCTGGAAGGCGGCCAGATCGCGCGTCGGCTTCTTGTTGACCGACTCGACGAGATCGCCCGGCTTGAGCCCCTGCGCTTCCGCCGGCGAGCCGGCCGATACGACGATCACGACCACCCCTTCCGCCTTGCCGCGCAGCGGGTGATCGGGCGGCATTTCGGCGAAGGTCGCGCCGAACAGGCTCACCTCGTCGGTCTTGCGCTCGGTCTTGCCCGGTTTTTGGGGTGGCGCCGCGGTGGCCACCCCCGCCGCGGCCGGGATCGTGATCGTCAACGACTGCTCGCGGCCGTCGCGGTAGAAGCTCAGCGCGATCGACTCGCCGGTCTCGGTCAGACCGATGATGTTGCGCAGATCGGCCGCTGACAGGATCTCGCTTTCGCCGGCGCGGATCACGATGTCGTCGGCCCGCAACCCGGCCTGCGCTGCGGGCATGTCCGGCTCGACCTCGCGGATCAGGGCGCCGCGCGGAACGGGCGCCCCGATGGCCTTGGCCAAAGGCGGCGTCAGATCCTCGGCGGCGATGCCGATGCGGCCGCGATGAACGGTGCCGTATCGGGCGAGTTGGGCGGTGACCTCCATCGCGATGCGCGTCGGGACGGCAAAATTGAGCCCGATATTGCCTTCGCCGTAAGGGTTGGCGATCGACGAGTTGAGGCCGACGAGGCGGCCGCGCGAATCGATCAGCGGCCCGCCGGAATTGCCGTGGTTGACCGCCGCATCCGTCTGGATGAAATCCTGCAGGCTCTTGTCGCTGAGGTGCCGCCGCAAGCCGGAGACGACCCCCATCGTCACGGTCTGATCGAGCCCGAGCGGGTAGCCGATCGCCAGGACGAGATCGCCGACTTCGAGCGACCCCGAATCGATGATGTCGATCGCCGCCAGATCCTCCGCCGGAATCCGGAGCAGCGCGACATCGGTCAGCTCGTCGCGCCCGACCACATCGCCGGGAAATTCGCGGCCGTCGCGCAGCCCGACCTTGAAGCGCAGCCTCGTGCCGGCGGGAAGGTTGTCGTCGGCCGTGACCACGTGGTTGTTGGTCAGCACATAGCCCTTCTGGGCGTCGATGATGACGCCGGAGCCGGTCCCGATCGTGCGCTCGCCTTTCTGGTCGTCATTATGCGCGCCGCGTGCCGTCTTCGCTTTGGCCGGGTCGCTGGTGGCGATGATCGTGATCTGGACGACCGAGGGCAGCACCCGGTCGACCACCTTGGCGAAGGAAAAGACGCCGCGGCCTTCATCGAAATACCGCGTTGCGAAATCATCGGCGCGCGCGGCGGCGGATGGCGCCGACAGCAGCAGCAGAAGCGCGACGCGGTTCAGCACGTGTCGCATCGGGGCCCGGTGTCATGCCCTCGGTGGCGCCGCCGGGAACAAGATCCCGGCGGCGGAGAGGGGGCGGGTTAGGCGCGCGCCGGACACGCGCGGACAGCCGCCGCGGCGGGGGCTTGCGGGCCCGCCTGCAACCCCTGACTAAGCAGGCCCGCATCGGGCGAGACCGCGACGGTCAGCGGGGTCAGCGCCTGCAATGCTGCGGGCTCGATCGTCATGCTTGCCGATAAAACCGGAAACCGATGCGCCTGCCCCGCCGCGACCGCGGTGCGGCCGAGCAGCCCGGCGACCGGCGCGGCAGGCGCGGCCGCGGCAAGCGCCGGCGCCTCGTCGCAGCCGGAAGCCGCCGGGTCCCGAGCCTCGGCGAGCAGCGCCAAGTGCCGCGGCGCGCCGGGGAGGTCACGCAGCGGCAGCGTCGCGATATCGGCGAGCAGCAAGGCAGCCCGGCCGGGGTCGTCGAGATCGGGCATCATGGCAAGCTCGTTGCCAGGGCGGACACGGCCGATCGCAAGCGCGATGCTGTGCGGCATGCGGTCGTAGCAGGATTCCCGGTCCGCCTGCAGCGCGCGCACGAAATTGGCGTCGGATTCGTGACACAGGTTGAAAGCGTCGCGCTTCAAATGGTTGACCGGGTACATCTCATTGTAGAGTTCGCGCAGGTCCGCCGTATGCGTCGCCCCGAACACCGGGGCGACCGCGAGCGCAACGATGCCGGCCTTACCGATCATGACACTCTCCCCGCAGAGCGGCGCGTCAGCGCCGCCATACTCGTCGTCAACAAAGCTTTTATCATAAAGGCCGCGCGATCGGATACGGCAGAAAGCGCGAACGAGCCTTGCGCCGGTACCCGCTACGCGCCTGGCCAGCGCCTCACTCGGCCGCGCGCAACGTGCCGGCCGGGCGTTCGAGCGGTCGAACCGAAGCGTAATAGACGCGCGCCGCCGGCACCTCGACCAGCTCGCGCTCGGGATAGCGCAGCGCGCTCAGCGCGCCGCCGAACACGCAACCCGTATCGAGGCAGATCGTGTTGTTGATCCATTCGGCCCGGGGCACGACCGTGTGCCCGTAGACGACGGCAGCCGTTCCGCGATAGCCGGCCGCCCAGTCGCGCCGCACCGGCAGCCCGTAAGCGTCGGTTTCACCGGTCGGATCGCCGTACAGCGCAAAGGCGCGCACCGCGCTCGACTCGCGCCCCTGCATGCGCTCTTCGAGGCCGGCATGGACCGTCACGAGCCGGCCGCCATCGAGCCACAGATGGCTGGGCAGCCGCTCGAAAAACTCGGGCAGAGCGGCTTGCAGCCTATCGCGCTCCGGCCCCGGCAGGGCTGCAAGCTGCGCCAGGCTCTCGGCCAACCCGCCATTGATCTTGACGTTATGGCCGAGCAGCTTGCGCGCCAGTTTCAGATCGTGGTTGCCCGGCACCGCGAGCGCGGCGCCGGACTCGACCATCGCCATTGCCAGCCGGAGCACGCCCGTTATGTCGGGGCCGCGATCGACCAGATCGCCGAGCAGGATCGCGCGGCGCCCCGCCGGATGCGCCCACGCCCCGTTTCTTCCCGGCGCATATCCGAGCCTCGCCAACAGCGTCTCAAGCTCGGCGCGGCAGCCATGCACGTCGCCGATGATGTCGAACGGACCGTGCTCGCCGCGGCGATCGCAATCGAGCGGCACGAGCGTGATGCGGGCGGCGTCGGCCTCGTCCGCCCGCAGGCGCTCGACCCGGAACCCCTCGCGCGCGAGACCGGCGTAAGCGCCGGGCGCTCCGGCCTCCTCGAGCACGATCGCCGCACAGGGCGCGTGGTATTTGCGCGCGAGCGCGACGATGGCCTCGCGGCCCACGCGTTTCAGCGGCCCGGCATCGAGCACGGCCAGCCGGCGGGCCTCGAGTCGGGCGCGCAACTCGCCGCTCTCCCGCCGCAGCGCTTGCGGGTCGTCCCGTGCCGCCGGCGACAGACAAACCAATCTGTCGGCGCCGAACGCCGCAGCCGCGAAGGCGGCGCGCAGCGCGTCCGACGAACCGAACAGCGCGACCAGCGCAAAATCGGGAAGCTTCAACTCCATTTCGCGTCCCTCAACGGCGGAAGACCGCCGCAAGCTCCAGATGGGGTGTCCACACGAACTGATCGACCGGCGTCACGGATTCCAGCCGGAACCCGCCGCGCACGAGCAGTTGGGCGTCCCGCGCGAAGGTCGCGGGATTGCAGGAGATGGCGACGACGGTCGCCACGGTCGAGCGCGCGAGTTCCTCGGCCTGCGCCCGCGCCCCGGCCCGCGGCGGGTCGAACACAGCGGCGCCCCAGAGCGACAATGCCGGTGCGGGCAACGGGTCGCGTGCGAGGTCGCGCCGCTCGACGCTGACCTGCGGCCGCGGTCGCGCGGCGCGCACCAGCGCGCAGGCCGCGGCCGCATCGCCCTCGACCGCGTGCACGCGGCGCGGCTGTTGCGCCAAAGCAAAGGTGAAGGCGCCGAGACCGGCAAACAGGTCGAGCGCCGGCGCATTCGGCTCGATCGCGGCGACGGCCTCGCCGACCAGCAGCTGCTCGGCCTCGGCGCTCGCCTGCAGGAAGGCGCCGGGGGGCAGCTCGACCGGAACTCCGGACATCACGATGCGCGCCGGCCGGCGTTCGACGATCGGCCTGTCGCCGTCGGGGCCGAGCCAGACGATGCGGCCGAGATCGGCTTCCTCGCCGAGCGCCGCCAGCGCTTCCAGCGCACGCAACCCCGGCGCCGCGGCGCTTTCGACCAGCAGATCGACCCCGCTGTCGCATCGGGTCAGGCCCGCTTCCGCCGCACTCCCCGGCGCGAGCAGATCCGGCAGAATGCGGCGCAGCGGCGCGACGAGCGCAAACAGCGCGGGGTCGAGCACGGCGCAATGCCGCAGATCGACGAGGCGGTGGCCGAAGCGCTCGCGCAATCCGACGGTCCCAGGCCGCGCGGGATCGGCCGGGCGAAACAGCCCGAGCCTGACCCGGCGGCGCGCCGCATCGGCGACCCGGCGCAGCGGGCGCACGACCCCGGGGTCGAGCCCGGCCCGCACCAGCGCGGTCCGCAACCCGCCGAGCTTGACCTCGTCATACAGCGCCGGACCGAGATGCTGCAGCGCGCAGCCGCCGCATCGGCCGAAATGCGGGCAAGCCGGTTCGACCCGGCCCGGACCCGGCGACAGCCGCTCGACGACACGGCCTTCGCGGCCCTCGCCGCGCGCCGGGCCGAGCGTTGCCGCGACCCGCTCGCCGGGCACGGTGAAGGGCAGGAACACCGGCTCGCCGCGATGCCGGGCGATACCGTCGCCGCGCGCGCCGATGCGCTCGACCGTGAGGGTCACCGCCTCTGGCGCACCCCGCTTCGACCGGGTGATGCCGCGCCTCACTCGCCGCGGCGGGCGTAAAGCAGGAATTCGCGGTTGCCTTCCGGGCCGAGGATCGGGCTTTCGACGACCCCGACGACCGCCCAGCCCGGCTGCATCGCGACCCAACCGGCGACCCTGTCGCACACCGCCCGCTGCACGGCGGGATCGCGCACGACCCCGCCCTTGCCGACATGCTGCGGCCCGGCCTCGAATTGCGGCTTTATGAGCGCGATCAGCTCGGCCTTGTTCGCCGCGAGCGCGAGCGGCGCGGGCAGTACGGTCGCCAGCCCGATGAAACTGGCGTCGCAGGTTATGACATCGACCGGCTCGGGGATCTCCGCGCGGGTCAGACGGCGCGCATTGACCCGCTCGCGCACTGCCACCCGCGGGTCCTGCCGCAATGTCCAGGCGAGCTGCCCATGCCCGACATCGACCGCATAGACGCGCGCGGCACCCTGCGCCAGCAGTACATCGGTAAACCCTCCGGTCGAGGCGCCGACATCGAGCGCGACCCGCCCGGCCACATCGACCCCGAAATGGTCGAGCGCATGAGCCAGCTTGATGCCGCCGCGCGATACCCAGGGATGGTCGCGGCCGCGCACCGCGAGCTGCGTATCGGGGTCGATTTCGGTCCCCGGCTTGTCGAGGCGTCTGTCGCCGGAAAAGACCAGCCCGGCGAGGATCAGCGCCTGCGCGCGGGCACGGCTTTCGGCCAAGCCGCGATCGACCAGCAGCTGGTCGAGGCGCCTGCGGTTGCGCCCGGCCGCGCGTGTCGCCCCTAGGCGCGTGCCGGCCGCTCGACCGCGTCGCGGCCCAGGGCGGCGAGCGCGGTCGCAACGATGTGGCGGGCGTTCAGCCCGGCCAGCTCGTATTGCTGCTGCGGCGCATCGTGATCGATGAAGATGTCGGGCAGGACCATCGTGCGGATCTTGAGCCCATGATCGAGCATGCCGCTCATCGCGAGGTGGTGCAACACATGGCTGCCGAAGCCGCCGATCGACCCCTCCTCGATCGTGACCAGCACCTCGTGCTCGCGCGCCAGCCGTTCGACGAGGCCGACATCGAGCGGCTTTGCGAAGCGTGCATCGGCCACCGTCGTCGAGAGGCCGTAGGCGCCCAATTCCTGCGCCGCCTTCATGCATTCCGAGAGCCGGGCTCCGAGATTGAGAAGCGCGATCGTCGTGCCCTCGCGCACGATGCGGCCGCGGCCGATCTCGAGCGGCGTGCCCTTCTCGGGCAGCGGAACGCCGATCCCGTCGCCGCGCGGGAAACGCACCGCCGAAGGCGCGTCGTCGATCGCGGCGCAGGTTGCCACCATATGCACCAACTCCGCCTCGTCGGCCGCCGCCATGATCACGAAGCCGGGCAGCACGCCGAGATAGGCGAGGTCGAACGAGCCGGCATGCGTCTGACCGTCGGCGCCGACCAGCCCGGCCCGGTCCAGGGCGAAGCGCACCGGCAATTTCTGGATCGCGATGTCGTGCACGACCTGGTCGTAGGCGCGCTGCAGAAAGGTCGAATAGATCGCCGCGAACGGCTTCATGCCCTCGGCCGCGAGCCCGCCGGCGAAGGTCACCGCATGCTGCTCGGCGATGCCGACGTCGAAGCAGCGGTTCGGAAAGCGGTCGGCGAACAGGTTGAGCCCGGTGCCGGACGGCATCGCGGCGGTGATCGCGACGATACGATCGTCGGCTTCGGCTTCCTTGATCAAGGCCTTCGCGAACACGGTCGTGTAGGACGGCGCCGCCGATTTCGACTTTGCCTGTGCGCCGGTGATCACGTCGAATTTGACGACGCCGTGGTATTTATCGGCCGATTGTTCGGCCGGCTTGTAGCCGCGGCCCTTCTGCGTCACGCAGTGGATCAGGACCGGCCCGGCCTCGTGGCTGTCGCGCAGATTCTTCAACACCGGCAACAGATGGTCGATGTTGTGCCCGTCGATCGGGCCGACATAGTAGAACCCCATCTCCTCGAACAATGTGCCGCCCGTGACGAAGCTGCGCGCCAATTCCTCAGCGCGGCGCGCGGCGTGTTCGAGCCGCTTCGGCAGATGGCGGGCCACCTCGCCCGCGAGATGGCGCAGCGACAGGAATGATTTCGAGGACAGCAGGCGCGACAGATAGGCGCTCATCGCCCCGACCGGCGGGGCGATCGACATGTCGTTGTCGTTGAGAATGACAAAGAGCCGGCAATCCATCGAGCCGGCATTGTTCATCGCCTCATAGGCCATGCCGGCGCTCATCGCGCCGTCTCCGATCACGGCGATAACGTTGCGCTGTTCGCCCTTGAAATCGCGCGCCACAGCCATGCCGAGCCCGGCCGAGATCGAGGTCGAGCTGTGCGCCGCGCCGAACGGGTCGTATTCGCTCTCGGAACGCTTGGTGAAACCGGACAGCCCGCCGCCGGCGCGCAGCGTGCGGATGCGGTCGCGCCGCCCGGTCAGGATCTTGTGCGGATAGGCCTGATGGCCGACATCCCAGATCAGCCGATCATGCGGCGTGTCGAACACGTAATGCAGCGCGACCGTGAGTTCGACGACGCCGAGCCCCGCCCCGAGATGGCCGCCGGTTTTCGAGACGGCATCGATCAGCTCGGTGCGCAATTCGTCGGCGAGCTGCCGCAGATCCGCCTCGGGCAAGCGACGTAAATCGGCCGGAGTGACGATCCGGTCGAGCAGCGGGGTTCGGTTCGAGATATGCGGGCCGGGCTCTCTCTCCACGCGTCCCCTCCTCACGTCCGGCGGTTAACGACGAAGCGTGCCACTTGTCGCAGAAGTTCCGCTCTTTGCTCGAACAAATCAAGATGAGCCACCGCCTGCTCAACCAGCAGCTCGGCCTGCGCGCGGGCTCGCTCGCCCCCGAGGATCGAGACGAAGGTCGCCTTGCCGGCCGCGGCGTCGGCGCCGACCGGCTTTCCCGTCTCTTCCGCCGAGCCTTCGACATCGAGCAGATCGTCGGCGATCTGGAAGGCGAGGCCGAGATCGTGCGCATAGCCGTGCAGGGCGAGGCGCAGTTCGCCCGGCGCCTTGGCGAGAATCGCCCCGGCCTCGCAGGAAAAGGCGATCAGCGCGCCGGTCTTCATGCGCTGCAGCCGCGTGATCGCGCCGATATCCAGTGTCTGCGTTTCGGCGATCAAATCGATCATCTGGCCGCCGACCATGCCGGCCGCGCCCGCCGCGCTGGCCAGCGCGGTCACCAGCTCGCAGCGGACCGCGGGGTCGCCATGCGTGTCGGGATCGGCCAGGACCTCGAAGGCCATCGTCAAGAGTCCGTCGCCCGCGAGCACCGCGGTCGCCTCGTCGAATTGCTTGTGGCAGGTCGCGCGGCCGCGCCGCAGATCGCTGTCGTCCATCGCCGGGAGGTCGTCATGCACCAGCGAATAGGCATGCACCATCTCGACCGCCGCGGCGACCTGCACGGCGCTGCGCGTCGCCACGCCGAACAGGCGCGATCCCGCCAGCACCAGAAGCGGGCGCAACCGCTTTCCCGGCGCGAGCGCCGAATACCGCATCGCCTCGTAGACTCGCGCTTCGAGCCCCGGCGGGACGGCGAGCAGCCGTTCGATCACCGCGTCGGTCAGCCGGGCGGCGGCGGCCGCGGCCTCGGCGACCGAAACCGTGTCGGCCCACAAGGTGTCGGTCACGACGCGTGGGGATCCGGCAAACCGCCGCGCTGCGCTGCGCCGCTCAATCGAGCTTGGCCGGCTCGGCGCTCACGCTCCCCTCGGGCCCGATCACGATGCGATCGACCCGCTGCTGCGCCTCGCTCAGCTTGCGTTCGCAATGCATCTTCAGCTGCGATCCGCGTTCATAGCACTGGATCGCCTCGTCAAGCTTCACCTGCCCCCCCTCCAAGCGACGCACAATCTGCTCGAGCTCCGACAAGGCGTCCTCGAAGCTCAACGCCGCGATGTCCGCGGCTCCCCCCACATCGCTCATCTGTGCCGTTCTCGTCGAAAAAGGGTAGAACGATCGCCGCCGCGGGGCCGAGCGCGCGCCATAAAACCCGCCGAGTGTTGCCGAATCGCAACTGTGTAAGCGATCACGCCGCTTCCATCAACACGCGCACATGCGCGGCCGCGCTGGCGCCAAGCGCGCTCAGGTCGTAGCCGCCCTCGAGCGTCGATACGACCCGCCCCTGCCCGTGCCGCCGGGCAATGCCGGCGAGTTCGCGGGTGGCCCAGGCGAAATCGGCTTCCTCGAACTGCAGTTGCGCCAGCGGATCGCGGCGATGCGCATCGAAACCGGCCGAGATCAGCATCAGCTCGGGGCGAAACGCGTCGAGCGCGGGCAGGATCTGCGCCTCCATCGCGCGCCGGAACTCGCGCGAGCCCGACATCGGCCGCAGCGGCACGTTGACGATGTTGCCGACCCCGGTCTCCTCGGCATAGCCGGTCCCCGGGTAGAGCGGCGACTGGTGGGTGGAGGCGTAGAACAGGCTCGGGTCGCGCTCGAAAGCCGCTTGCGTGCCGTTCCCGTGATGCACGTCGAAATCCATCACGGCGACCCGCGCGAGCCCGTGCGCGTCGCGGGCCCGCAGCGCACCGAGTGCCGCGTTATTGAACAGGCAGAATCCCATCGCGCGGGACGGCTCGGCATGATGGCCCGGCGGGCGCACCGCACAGAAGGCGGTAGCGGCTTCCCCACTCATAACCGCATCGACCGCGGCAATGACCGCTCCCGCCGCACGCAGGGCCGCCGCGCCGCTGCCGGGGGACAGCACGGTATCGGCGTCGATCGCTGCCCGTCCGCTCCGCGGCACGGCGGCGAGCAGCCGCTCGACATGGCGCTGCGGATGCAGCCGCAGCAGATCCTCCTCGGCCGCTTCCGGCGCCTCGCGCCGCTCCAAGGCTGCGAATTCCAGCCCGCCGAGCGCGGCCAGCACGGCCCGCAGCCGGGCCGGCGATTCGGGGTGGAAGTCGCCGGGGTCATGGTCGAGGCAGGCGGGATGCGTAAAGAGCAATGTGGTCATTGCCGCGCTCGTTCTGGAAAGGGGGCGAGTGTCGCATACTCGCCGGGCAATCCGAAACTCACCGCCGCCGCCAGCCCGCGAGGATCAGCGCGGCCCAGCCGAGCATGAACGCCACGCCGCCGAACGGGGTCACCCACACCAGCCAGTGAAGGCCGGTCAGCGCCACCGCGAACAGGCTGCCGCTGAACAGCACGATGCCGACCGCAAACCCATACCCGGCCGCGAGCACGGGCGCGGCGCTTGCCGGCATGGCGGCCAGTGCGAGCAACGCCGCGGCGTGCAGCATTCCATAGAGCGCGCCGGTGCGCAGCAGCTCCGCGCCGCCGTTCTCGGTATGCGCCGCGATCGCCCCTGCCGCGACCGAACAGAGGCCGCCCAAACCGGCGAAGATCAGCCAGGCCCGCCTCACGGCAACGCCGCGGCCCGGTCGAGGGCGGCGCGATAGACCGCAAGCGTCTGACCCATGACGATGTCCTCGGTAAAAACGCGCTCCACGAGGCTGCGGCCGGCCGCTCCCATCGCGCGCCGCCGCTGCGGGTCGCGTGCCAATCCGGCGATCGCCGCCGCGAGCGCCGCGACGTCGCCGGGCGGGACGAGCAACCCGTTCTTGCCCGGCCGCACGGCCTCGCGGCAGCCCGGCATGTCGCTGGCGATAATCGGCCGGCCGCAGGCGGCGGCTTCCAGCAGCGCCATCGGCACCCCCTCGCCATAGGTCGAAGGCAACAAAGCGATGACGGCCCGACGCCACACCGCGCGCACATCCTCGACGCGGCCGAGCCATTCGATGCCGGGCTCGGCGGCAAGCGCGCGCAGCTCAGCTTCGTCGAGCGAATCCGGATTGTCCGGGTCGGGCGGTCCGGCCAGCAATAATGTCACCGACAAGCCGTCGGCGCGCACTCGCCGCACCGCCTCTGCCGCATCGAGCACGCCCTTGCTGCGCAGCATGCGCGACACGAGGGCGACCGCCACACCGCTCCGCTCTCCGGCCCCTTCGGGTTCCGGCAAGGGCAGGAACCGGGTCGTGTCGATGCCCGAGCCGCGGATCAGCGCGACCCGCGCCGGAGCGACGCCGAGCCTGACCAGCGCGGCGCGGTCTTCCGGGTTCTGCACCACCACCCAGCCCGCCGCCGTGGCCCATCGCAGGGTCCAGCCAAGCAGCCGCTGCCGCGGCCTCGGACGGGATGCCGTCGCGCAAAATCCCGAGCCCAGCCCCATGATCGCGGCGACGCGCGCCGGCGCCGTGCGGTTGCGAGGAAAGGAGAGCCGCACCGCGAGCGCGCCGAACAGCACCGGCTTCAGCGCGACATGGTGCAGCAGATCCGGCCGCTCGGCGCGGTAGAGGCGGGCGATCGCGGCAATCGCCCGCACGCCGCCGAGCAGCCCGTCGCCGCGCCGGCGCCAGGCGATCGGACGCAACGCGAAACCCTCGGCGGCGATGCGCTCGCCATGCTTTCGCACCCGGGTGGCGACGACGATCTCGAACCCGGCATCCCGCGCCGCCCGCGCGACCGGCAGCCGGTGCGACCAGAAATACCAATCCTCGGTCACGAGAAAGAGCAGCTTCGGCCGGCGCGCCGGGGTGCCTACCGGGGCGGCGGCCGTCAGGGCCGGGCTGCGAAGCGGTGGCGTGTGCGACAATCCCGGCAGATTTGGCGGTTGCGGCAGGTTGCGCCCCCTCTTTAATCCATCCGGCGCGAAGGCGCTCGCGAAACCCTGCGGCAGGAGAGGGCGGCTTGGCGCGCATCTTGGTGACCGGAGCGGCCGGGTTCATCGGCCGTACCTTGTGCCCGGCGCTGGCGCGCGCAGGACATTCGGTGCTCGCGGTCACCCGCGACGGCGCATTGCCGGGGATCGAGTCGCGCCCGCTCGGCGAGATCGGTCCCGCCACCGACTGGTCCGCCGCGCTGCACGGCGTCGAAATTGTGGTCCACCTCGCCAACCGCGCCCACCGCGCTGCTGCGCCGGTCATGGAGCGCGAACCGGCGGCGGCGGCCGCGCTCGCCGCGGCGGCGGCGCGCGCCGGGGTGCGCCGCTTGGTGCAGATGAGCTCGGTCAAGGTCATGGGAGAGGCCACCGCGCCCGGCCGCCCGTTCCGGCCGCAGGACGCACCCTGCCCCGCCGACGCTTATGGCCGCGTCAAGCTCGCCAGCGAGCGGGCCTTGCAAGCGGCTGCCGCGGCGACCGGGCTGGAGCTGGTGGTGCTGCGGCCGCCGCTCGTCTACGGCCCCGGGGTCGGCGGCAATTTCGCCGCGCTGCTCCGGTTGGTCGCGAGCGGCGTGCCGCTGCCCTTGGCCGGCATCGATAACCGGCGCAGCCTCGTCCATATCGGCAATCTGTGCGATCTGGTCGGGCGCGCCGTGGCCGAGCCGGCCGCGGCCGAGCGCATTCTGCTGGTCCGCGACGGCGAGGATCTCTCGACGGCGGATCTGGTGCGGGTGCTCGCCGCGGGGCTCGGCCGGCCCGCCCGGCTGGTGGCCGCGCCGCATGCGCTCTTGGCGCTGCTGCGCCGCCTGCCCCGGCTCGGGCCGGCCGCCGCACGGCTGACCCTCTCGTTGCAGGTGGATGACGGCGCGACCCGCGCCGCGCTGGGCTGGCGACCCGCGATCGCGGCACGCGACGGGCTGGCCGCGACGGCGCGCGCCTTTGCCGCCGGGATGTGAGCGAACTCGCGCCGGCACCGCGCGTTCGCCGCACAGGACCAAGCCCGGAGGACGCGATGGTGCTGCAGACCGAGAACATCCCGCTGCGCCAGCAGGCCTTCGCCTATGTAACCGCGCTGTACCGCGAGCTGAGCCAGGAGAACGGCGCGCCGACCGTCGGTACACAGAACCAGGCGCTCGATTTCATCCTGGCCGATCCCGAACTCAGCCGCGCCGTGTCGGAATGGGCGAAAACCGTCGAAACCGAGGAGGCCGGCACGCGGCCGCCGCAGCGCCTGCCGCGCGACGCGCTCTACGAACGCGTCCGGTCGCATCTCGCCGCGATCATGGGAAAGCCGGTGTTCAGCCGCCCGGAAACGCAGCGGCCCTGAGCGGCGGTCCTGAGCGGCAGTCCTGAGCCGCGCGCCTCTGTCACGGCGCCTCGGCGCCCCCCATATCGCCAGCGCGAGTGGCAGATTTTATAGGAGCACTTGCCGATGCCGAGTTTCGACGTAGTCTCGCGTCTCGACCTCGCCGAGGTCGATAATGCGCTCGCCGGCCTCACCCGCGAGATCGCCACCCGCTTCGATTTCAAGGGCAGCAAATGCTCGATCGAGCGCAAGGAGGGGGTGCTGACGATCGTCGCCGATGACGACCTGAAGCTGAAGCAGATGCACGAATTGCTGAAGGTCTATCTGACGCGGCGCAAGGTCGATTCCGGGGCACTCGACTTCAAGCCGCCGGAGAAGGCCTCGGGCAACACGCTGCGGCAGACGATCGCGTTGCGCCAGGGCGTCGATGCCGATCTCGCCCGCCGCCTCGTCCGCGAGATCAAGGACAGCAAGCTTAAGGTGCAGGTCGCCGTGCAGGGCGACGAGTTGCGTGTGACCGGCAAGAAGCGGGACGACCTGCAGGCGGCCATCGCCGCGATCCGCGACCTCAAACTCGAGCAGCCGCTGCAATACCTGAATTTCCGCGACTAGCGCAGCATCCACTCAAATCGAATCCCTTCTTTTGGCCCCGTGGCCGGGCTTGTCCCGGCCGCCCACGTCTTGCTCGCATGCATGCCGATGAAGATGTGGACCCGCGGGTCGAGCCCGCGGGAGGGGAGTTCTTTTCAACGCCGATCGGACCTCATCCGATTCCGCTTTAGACTAGCGCCCCCGCGCGGAGTCCCGCCCCCGCGCGGACTCCCGCTCCCGCCGCGCCCCGGGCGCGCCGCTTGATCCCGGACGGGCCAGCGGCTATCTAAGCCGCTGGCCCTCGTCCCCTTCGTCTAGAGGCCCAGGACACCGCCCTCTCACGGCGGCAACACCGGTTCGAATCCGGTAGGGGACGCCACTTCGATACCGAACTGGGCACCCCGAAGGCGCCCGGCCGTGCGCGCCGGACGAGGTCCGCTACCCCGAGGCCGATTTGGCGCGCCTGGAACGCGAGGGCCGCGCTTCTTTGTTCATAAGGACGGCAGCCCTACCCATAAGCCCGGATCGGTGCGCGACGCGGGCGACGGAGCGGCAGAGGGAAGTTGAGAACGAGCCTCACTTGAGGCTGTCGCGCAACACCATCGCGAGCCGCATGCCCGCCTTGGCCAGTTGCTCCTTCACGGTGGCGAGGGCCTTCGTCTCATACGCCGAATCGGCGCGGTACGGGGCGACGGCGCCGCAGCTGTCGGTTTCGCCCTTGCGCGCGGGAAAGCTATATTTGCCGGCGCTCTCCGGGGTCAGGGCATAGGCCACGCTCTTGGCGAGGGCGAAGCTTTCCAGGGCCCAATCCGCGGGCTTGCCGTTCGCCCATTTCTGCGCGTCGGCCGGACCGAGACCGGTCGCGACCTGGACAGCACCCTTGGCCGGGTCCTTGCCGGCAACCTGGGCGACCAGGGTGTCGTCCCAGTACGCGAGGAGCCGGACCGGCGTCTTCGCATTCGCCGGAATAATCGCCGTGCAGCGACCGCCCTCGTCGCCATGATCGATTGCGTAAAGGGGCTCGTGGATGTCACCGACCAGGTTGAGCAGAAATTTGAGCGCGCTCAGGCGCTCTGTCGGCCCGGTCTGCGGGTCGCTCAACTCGCGCTCGAATTGCTCGATCTTGTCGACGACGCAATCATCCTGCGGCCCGTGGCTTGCCGGCACTCCTGGAGGCAAGGCCGGGTAACCGAAGCAGGCACTCTGCAAATCGGCGTTGTCGGATTTGAGCCTCACATAATGCCACCCCTCGGTAGCGGTGCGCGCTTCCTGGCTTTTCTGGCGCAGCACATCGGCCCAGGTGGCTTCGCTGCCGATATCGGTTTTGGTCCAGCTATTCGCCGTGTCGGTCGCCAGCAGCGCGACGAGCTTCGCCCTCGCCGCCGCATCGCTCTGTTGCAGCACGTGGTCGGCGAACAGCGCGATCACCCGGTGCCCTTCCGGCCCCCACGCCGCGCTCGGCTGCGCGCCGAGGGCCAGCGTAATGAGCACGCCCGCGAGCGCGAGCGCGCACCGGGCCGTTTTGGTGGTGCCCGCAGCCCGTGTTGGCGCGGAGTTGGCGGCTTTCCCCATGGCGATCCCCCGACCGCGAATGCGTAACCATCGATAATGTGCGCATGCTAGCATCGCCATTCTCGACGTGTCAGCCGGCGACATCTCAGGCAAATCGGCGCAGCGGCCGGCAACCCGCCGCGTCGACCAAGGGAGGAGAACATCATGCGGATCACCCGCCGTCACGTGGCGATGGCCGGCGCGCTGGCGCTGGGCGGTTCGGGGCTTGTCAGGACGGCGGGCGCTGCCGAAACGGGCGACGAAGCCGGGGTCAATGCAGCCGGCGAGGCGTTGCGCCAGGCGATGCTCGCTGCCGACCGCGCGCGGCTGTCGGAACTGGTCTGCGACCAGCTGAGCTATGGTCACTCCTCCGGGCTCGTCCAGGACAAGGCCGAATTCATCGACGTGATCGCCGACAAGAAGACCCTGTACAAATCGATTTCGTTGACTGATGCCAAGACGATGATGGCCGGCGACGCGGCGATCGTGCGCCATACCTTCAACGGCGAAACCGAAAGCGGCGGCAAGGCGAACTCGTCCAAGCTTGGGGTCTTGCAGGTGTGGCAGAAACAGGACGGCCATTGGCGGCTGCTCGCGCGCCAGGGCTACAAGACGTGATAGCGCGCTGAGCAGGCCCTTATCGCCTCCCTGCTCTTCCGACCCTTTCACGATCTGGCCCCTCGCGCCGGCCGGCTCCTAAACATCCTCCGGCAGAGGCGGAACGAGCATCGGGGGGATCTGTTCTGGACCCGACAGGCCGGGGCGTCAGCCCCGGCGGGATTCAGGACGAAAGGAACTAGCTATGGCGGACCGGGAACGCTTGGCGCAGTGGCTGCGGGACGCGCACGGCATGGAGCAGCAGGCCGAAACCATGCTGACCGCGCAGGCGTCGCGCTTGGAGAACTATCCCGAGCTGCGTCGGCGCATCGAACAGCACATCAAGGAAACCCAGGGTCAGCGTGAAAGGCTCGAGACCTGCCTCGACAAGCTCGATACCAGCAGTTCCACGATGAAGGACCTCGCCGGCCGGTTCGCCGCGCTGCTGCAAGGGATCGGCGGCATGTTCGCCGGCGACGAGGTCGTCAAGGGTGCGATGGCCGGCTACGTCTTCGAGAATATCGAGATTTCAAGCTATATCGTCTTGCTGGCCGCCGCCGAGGAAGCGGGCGAAGCCCATGTCGCGCAAGTTTGCCGCGAAAACCTGGCCGAAGAGCATGCGATGGCAGATTGGCTGCGCGATCACCTGCCGAGTGTGACTCAGACCTTCTTGCGGCGCGAGGAAAGGGGCGAAACCGCCAAGCGCTGACCGCGCGGTTTTCCGCGGGCCCGAGATCGCCGGGTCGGGTGCCGCCCCGAGCCTAGCTCGCGGCGGTTACACCCGCTCGCCGGTCAGCGCTGCGCCGGGCCCGACCAGCTCCAGATCGGAGACCAGCACCTTGCCTTTGGTCTCCGGACCGAGCAGCAGGGCGATGATGAAGCTGACGATGCCGACCGAGGTGCCGATCAGCATCGGTTTGGCGAAACCCATGCCCTGCTCGATCGCGAACCATGACAGAATCGGCGTGACAAAACCGGCAGTGACCGCGCCGATGTGGTAGCAGAATGCCGCTGCGGTAGCGCGGATCTCGGTCGGAAAACGCTCATTCGCGTAGCTCGGGTTTTGCCCGTAGATCGCGCCCGCAAAGAAGCCCTGGATCGAGAAGGCGATCAATATGGTCGTGTAATCTGTGCTCAGCAGATAGAACGGCACCACGAACAGGCCGAGGATTGCGGGCACGATCATTGCCCAGCGCCGGCCGATCCGGTCGGCCAAACCCCCCCACAGGAAGCTCGCGAGGAAGGTCGCAGCGTTGGAGAATACCAGCGGCCAGCCGACCGCCGCGGAGGACAGGTGCAGTTCCTTCGTCAGATAGGTCGCGAACAGGCCGAAGATCGAGTAGTAGATCGTAAAGGCGCTCGCCAGCCACCAGCACGCCGAAAGCGTGTTCAGGATGACGCCGCGGCGGAACAGCGCCGCGAGCGGCACCCGCATCGGCGCCTTCAGCTCGATCTGCTTCTTCTGGTTGTCGAGCCAGACCTGCGGCTCTTTTACATAGATGCGGATCCAAACGACGGCGAGGGCGGGAAGCACGCCGATCCACAACATGCCGCGCCACCCGATCACGTCGTAGACGGTGGCGAAAAGCAGCGCGGCGACGAGATAGCCCAATGCCCAGGAGCCCTGTAACACGCTCGCCATCAAGCCGCGCGAGCGCGCCGGCCAAGTTTCGACCGCGAGCGCCGCTCCGGCCGGCCACTCCGCTCCCATGCCGATGCCGAGCAGCGTGCGGAACATCAGTAAGAACAGAAAGGTCGGCGAGAAACCCGCGATGAAATTGCAGGCCGAGTACCACAGGATCGAGATCATCAGCGGGGCGCGCCGCCCCATCCGGTCGGCCATCCAGCCGGCGGCGACCGCGCCGACGAAGCGCATCCAGAGCGTCAGCGACCCGACCAGCACAACGAGGGTCAGATCCGCGTTGAACTCCTTCGCAATCGGAACGAGGAGGAACAGGAAGACGGTGAAATCGAAGGCGTCGAGCGTCCAGCCCAGCCATGCCGCGATAAAGGCATACCACTGGTCGCGCGTGGGCTCCTTCCACCAGGGCTGGACGGATCTGGCAGATGCGTAAGCGGACATCGGCGCCCCTCCGCGTTCACGGACCGTGCGGGCCCTCTTTCCGCCCGCTTATTGTTGATGCGAAGTGTCGCCGAGAAGACCGACCCTCGTCAAATCGCTTTCTTTCGTCCGGACAGGAGCGAAGCAGGGGGTCCCGTCTGACGGGATCGCGGTTTCCCGGCCAGCGAAGACGCGAGGTTTCGATCGAGAGCCGCTGGGCGGGCTTGTCTTCCGGGAGGTCTGGGAGAACAGTAGCGGCTTTGTCGCCGGGAGCACCTCCGATGCCCAGATTCGCCGCCAACCTGAGCATGATGTTTACCGAGGTCGGGTTTCTCGACCGGTTCGAGGCGGCGGCGCGAACCGGGTTCAAAGGGGTCGAGTTCCTGTTCCCCTACGATCATCCGCCCGAGGCGATCGCCGAACGGCTGCAGCGCAATAAGCTGACGTTGGCCTTGTTCAACATGCCGCCGGGCGACTGGGGGGCGGGCGAGCGCGGCATGGCGGCGCTGCCAGGGCGCGAGCAGCAGTTTCGCGACGGGCTCGGCGAAGCGATCCGCTACGCCAAGGCGACCGGATGCAAGACGGTGCATGCGATGGCCGGGCTGTGGCCGCAGGGCCGCGACAAGGCGGAGGGCGATTCGGTCTACGTCGAAAATCTGCGATGGGCAGCGGACCGCCTCGCGCCCGAAGGACTGACCGCAATCATCGAGCCGATCAACACCCGCGACATCCCCGGCTATTTCCTGAACACGACCGGCCAGGCAATGCGCATCATCGAGCAGGTCGGGAGGCCCAATCTGCGCCTGCAGCTCGACCTCTACCATGTGCAGATCATGGAGGGCGACCTCGCGCCCAAGATCCGCGCGCTGGCCGGCCAGTACCCGCATGTCCAGATCGCCGGCACCCCCGGCCGCCACGAGCCGGACATCGGCGAGGTCAACTACGCGTTCCTGTTCGACCTGTTCGACGAACTCGGCTATGGCGGCTGGATCGGCTGCGAGTACCGGCCCAAGGGAGAGACGTTGGCCGGGCTCGGTTGGGCCCGGCATTACGGCATCGGCGGCTGATTGGCCGCATCGCGAACCCATCCACGGGAGAAGCACCGAATGAAAATTGCAGTTTTTGCGCTTTGCTTTTTCGCGCTGGCTTGGCCGCTCGCCGGGGCGGGCGCGCAGACCGCGACCTATCAGACGAGCCAGGCCGGCCCGCTGAGCCTGACCTTTGCCCAGGACGGTACGGTTAGCGGTACCTACCCGCAATACAACGGCAAGCTTCAGGGCAAGCTGATCGGCAAGGACCGCATCGAAGGGACCTGGTGGCAAACCAAGGGGTTCAGCGACGACGTGAAATGCGACAAGGAGACGAAGGGCACCGTCTATTGGGGAAAATTCGTATTGCTCGAGGATGCCGACGAGAAGGGCTTTCACGGCATGTGGGGCAGCTGCGACGAGGAGCCGGACGAGGCCTGGACCGGCAAGCTGAGCAACTGACCCATGCCGATTCGGGCGTGATCTAAGTCGGGCGTGATCTAAGATTGACGGAGGGAGCGGAGACCGATGCGCATCGTCATCACCGGCGGCTGCGGGTTTCTCGGCCGCCGCTTGGCGCTCCTTCTGCTGGAGCGGGGCAGCGCTCTCGGCGCGATCGAGCAGCTGGTACTGTTCGACAATGCGCCTTCGGCCCTGCCGCTCCCCGAGGACCGCCGCGTCCGGGTCGTGACGGGCGATATCGCGGATGGCGACACCGTGCGCCAACTGATCGCGCCTGGCACGCACTCGGTCTTCCATTTGGCCGCGGTCGTCAGCGGGCAGGCCGAGGCCGACACCGATATCGGGTATCGCGTCAATCTCGACGGGACCCGCGCCGTGCTCGAGGCGTGCCGAGCGCTCGGCTCCTCTCCGAGGCTCGTTTTCGCCAGCTCGCTTGCGGTCTATGGCGGCACTCTGCCGCCTGCCGTCGGGGACGACACGGCGCTGACCCCGCAGACCTCTTACGGCACGCAGAAGGCCCTCGGGGAACTGCTCGTCAACGATTACAGCCGCAAGGGCTATATCGACGGGAGGGCGCTGA